>MKWU01000712.1_pt1 | contig 62377 bp, 49 predicted proteins | sample 809101 | NCBI WGS metagenome assembly MKWU01 (sample SAMN05860141, study PRJNA318959) | sponge metagenome | host: Aplysina aerophoba | place: Slovenia: Piran, Adriatic Sea, Gulf of Piran | collected 2013-05-07
CCCTGCGCATCAGCGTGCACTTGCGACACTCCACAAGGCCGGCGTCAGCACTGAACCGAAGCGAGAACTGCGTGAGCCATCCCTCGCAGTCGATGTCCGCCGAGACGTTCTGCCAGCCATCTCCCGGCTGCAATGCGACCTGAGCAAGCCCGGCAACGCGCATGTTCATTGGAGTGCCCCAGCGCACCTCCAACCCCTGCGCCCGAGCACTGCGGATTTCAAGGACAAGCCGTAGCTGGCCACCGGCCCCAACAATCGGCACGACCACATCACGGGGCCGGCGACCTTGCCGCGGCCAATCCATGCGCAGCAAGCCGTCCGCCTTGCTTAACATTCCGTTGTTTGAGTACCAGCCGTCGACCATGGTCCGTAGCGCGTACTCGGCAGGCAGCGGATCCTCGGCCTCGCGACCGTGGTCGTTCGATTCCTCGATCCACGCATCGAGCTTTTCGCGGAGAAGCGAGAGTTTCTCGGCATGTTCGGGCCTCCCGGCGAGATTCTCGACCTCGTGAGGATCTGACTCCAGGTCGTAGAACTCGAGTTCCGGCCTGCGCGGTGCCATCCACTGCGCGGCCGCTCCCTCCAACTCGCCTTTGGCGTGCAATTGCCGCATCACCTGGAGCGCCGGATAGCTCGTGTCCTTGTAGTGGTTCTTCTGGGAGTACGGCCGCTCGGGCATGAAGTTGCGGATCAGTTTCCATCGCTTGTCACGAATGCTGCGGATCCTGTCAACGGTCTCGTCGCAGCGATCCCGCGCGGAATAGGCATACTCGCGTTCAGGTGCAGCTTGCTCCCCCAGGAACACTTGACCTTGCATGCCCGGAGGCGGTTCGATTCCAGCCAGGTCAAGTGATGTCGCTGTGATGTCGATGTGCTGGAGCAAGCGGTCGTCCACCGTCCCAGGCTCAAATCCGGCGGGCTGGAAGGCTTCCGGGATCCGAATGATCAATGGCACAACGATTCCCTGCTCGTAGAGGAATTGCTTGCCCCGGTGCAGGGCCTGCCCGTGGTCGCCGAAGAAGAAAACGGCTGTACGGTCGTAGAGGCCCTCGTCCTTGAGCCGTTGAATCACCTTGCCGACCTTGACATCGAGGTGCTGCGCCGCGTCCAGGTAGAGCGCGATGTCCTCCCGCACGACCGGATGGTCCGGGTAATAGGGTGCGAGTGGAATCGTCTCAGGATCCACCGGCGCGTCCTCGAACCGCCGGAACTGTCGATGCGTCTCCCCGAAGTTCACCTGGGCATAGAACGGCGCGCCTGCGGGACGCTCGTTCCAGTCCGCCCCGTCGAAGGGCTTTTCCGTGTGGAAATTGAAATCCGTCTTGCCGCCAACCTCGAGCCCCGGGGCGGGTTTGCGGCAGTTCGATGTGTGGTAGCCCGCGTGGCGGAACATGTCAGTGACGGTAAACACCCCTTCGGGCAGTTCGTACGGAACCACCCGATGGCTCCGATGGTTGTGGGCGCCAATCGAGGTCTGGAACATCCCGGTCATCAGTGCGGAGCGGGCCGTCGAGCATACCGGCGCCGTGCAGACGCACTGGGTGTACCGAACGCCTTCGGCTGCCAGGCGGTCCAGATTCGGCGTCTGGACGAGTTCGTTGCCGTAGCAGCCCAGGTCAGGCGAGAAATCCTCGGCGAAGATCCAGAGGATGTTCAGCCTTTCCTGCCGGGAGGAGCAGGCCGCAGCCGCAGCCAAGCCCGGAAGCGCGGAACCGATTTGGAGAAAGCTACGCCGTCGCATCGCGCCCATTCTAGCCCGTGTGCGCGACGGCGCCCCCGCGCCTAGCGGATCGGGGAGAACGGCAGGCCGGCCAAATGGATGTTCGAGACAGTAGAGACTATGTCCGCGTTGCTCCAGCCCGGGTGGTTCTTGATCCGGTTCCAGTCTTCGCTTCTGCTGAACGTCGACCATGCCTTCGCGCGCGCATCCATGTCATCGTAGTGCGACATGTAGATGAGGCTCGGCATATGGGAACCCACGATCGTCTCCCCGAAGAACACCGGATTGATGCCGCAGTCGCGGAAGATCTGGATCTCTTCCTCGTTGAACATGCGCATCTTTTCCTGGGTGTCGCGGAAGGTTTCCTGTTCGTAGATCCGCAGGTCGAACACTCGCTTGGCGGGCTCTTCGGGCACCTCGATCGTCTTCATGCCGTCAAACGCTCGCAGCAGCCAGCTCTCCACGCGATCGTACGGCGCGTCGTCGTGCATACCGAACTCGGTGGCAGCCTTGACCCAAGCCTTGTCGGCTCGCTTGGCCTCCATCCTCGCGCCCATGTCCGCCAGGGAGTCATAGGCCGACAGGGTATACACGCGCGGGGTAAACTCGCCAAGCGTCACGCGAAAGTAGCCTTGCACGATGCCCAGTCGCTTCGACATGGGCAGGTCCGCGGACTCCATGAAACCGGTCAGTCGGCCGAACTGGCCGGCCTTGGAGTTGCGCAAGCGGTAACAGCGCAGCTCATAGACTTGATTCTCGCCAGCGCCGACTTGGGCGGCTGCCGCCGAACCTGCCGCCAAGCCTGCAATAGAAGAAGTTGCCATGAAGTTGCGCCTGTCCATCGCTCAGTTATACCACCCGGGCGGGCGGTTCGACTCAGCGCCCACGACCGAGCTATCGGAAGATCGAGCGACGACGGAAGAAGGCGGGCTTCTGGGACTCGCCTTCGTCGTAGTCCGAGTCCTGATCCTGGATTTTCGGCGGAGGCATGAATTCCAGCGGCCTGCCATTCGGCATGCGGTCATCCAGTGCAGGCGCGGCCGCTTGGCCGTCATCAGCGGCCGCCTGCACAAGGGGCTTCGCCACGGGCTGTGGTTCCGCCAGACTCGGGTCCCCGACCTCGACAGTGGGTTCAGAATCCCACGAAGGCTCGTCGGCACTCAATTGCTGATGGGGCTCCGAAACGTCCGCTGGCGATTCCAGGCGGAAGGTTTCGCTGGCGAAGCCGGAGGCAAGCACCATCACACGCACGAATTCGGCCATCGAATCATCTTGCACGGTGCCGATGATCAGGTTGGCATCCGATGCAACCTCACGCTGGATCAGCTGGAAGGCCTCGCTAGCATCATGGATGCCGAATTGCGCCGACCCGGTGATGTTGACGAGCACCTTGCGGGCAAACCGGAGACCCTCGTTCTTCATTGTGGGACTGCTGATCGCGTCACGGGCAGCCTGCATCGCGGCATCGCGGCCGGAGCGCTCCGCGGAACCGATCGCCGCAAGCCCGGCGTCCTGCAGGACTACACGGATGTCCGCGAAGTCGGCGTTCATGATTCCGGGTTTCAGGATGATGTCGTTGATGCCTTGCACAGCCTCCCGCACACGCTCGACGGCCATCCCGAATCCATCAAAGAATCCGCTCCCCACTTCCGCATGCTCCAAGAGCTGCTCATTCGAAATGACAATCGCGGTATCTGCCTGGCTCAGGAGGGTTTCGACTCCTTCGTCTGCCACACCATTGCGGTGCTTACCCTCGAAGGCGAAGGGCTTGACCACCGCTGCCACCGTAAGGGCGCCCATCTGCTTCGCCAATTGGGCAATGACTGGTGTCGCTCCGGTCCCCGTCCCGCCACCGAGGCCGACAGCCAGGAAGGCCAGGTCCGTGCCCTCCAGCAACTCGGTGACCTCCTCGGTGTTCTCAAGGGCCGCCTCTCGACCGACTTCGGGGTTGGAGCCGGTGCCATAACCTTGGGTAACGCGGCTGCCGATCAGCAACTTGGTCGGGGCACGGCAGCTGTTGAGCGCCTGCTCATCGGTGTTGAGGCAGGCGAACTCGACGCCTTCGATGCCTTTCTCGATCATGTGATTGACGATGTTTCCACCACAACCGCCGATGCCGATCACCTTGATGGCGAGGCGACCTTTCGGCACCTCCTCAATTGTGAACTTCATGGCGGGAAGATCGACTTGATCCGACTCGCCGTTGGTGTGCTTCTTCTCAGTCATGCTGCTTTCTCCTGGTGTCTGGTCTGTTCGAATGCTGGTTTGGTCTCGCTGCCGTCCCTGGGGCGTTCTGCGAGGCGGTGCGCATAGCGCACCAAGCCTGCCGCACAGGCCCATTCGGGATTCCGCAACTCATCCGGCAGGCCGGCGAGATGCGACGGTGCTCCGATGCGGGACCTGAGCCCTGTGATTGACTGCGCCATGTCCGTGATGCCGGGCAGTGCCGCCAAGTCTCCCGAAATGATCAGGGAGCGAACCTCCCCGTTGGTGAGACCGGCTCGCCGGAGCTCGTCCCGAGCCATCACCATGCACTCCTCGATGCGGAGCGCGATAAGCTTGTCGAGCATGCTGCAGGGCCACGGCCTGCCGAACTCACGCTCGTATAGCGGTCCAGTGGTCGGCACGATCACGTAGGAACGAGTCCTCACGGATGCGTGCACTGCCCGGCCGTAGTCCGAGATCAGCGAAGCCGCAACCCCGGGCGTCGTGGCAAACGCCCGGGCAACGTCGTGGACCACGTCGTCACCTCCAACGGGGAACCCGCACGCAAGCCGTAACCGTCCGTCCGAAAACGCGACCAGGCTGCTGGCGGTCTTCCCGATTCCGAGATGGACGGCGCCGTTGCCATGGTCCACGTCCATCAAGGTCTCGTAAGCGGCGGCGAAGCCACCCAGGACGGTTTCCTCCACGCAGAGGCTCGCTTCGTTCACCAGTCGCTTGGCAATCTCGTGCTCCTCGGTCCGCGTGGAGATCACCCTCACTCTCGCCTCCAACTGGCGGGCGGACTGCCCGATTGGGTTACGCACGGGCTGCCCTGAACCCGCGACGAATTCCAGCGGAACGAGCTGAAGGGCGGTGGATTCCGGACCAAGCAACGCTCCGGAGGCCTTCTTTAGGGCGTTGGCGACATCGGTGACCTCGACCACGCGGCGGCTCTGCGGCACGGGAACTGCGGTCTTGACGAGGTTGCTCCTGACATGGGCTCCGCCGACACCCACAACCGCGGAATAAATCGTCAGACCGCTGTCCTTCTCCGCGTTGCAGACCGTTTCCAGAACGGTCTTGGCAGTCAAATGCGGTTCTCGCGCTTCGATTTCATCCCATCGGGCAGGAGGGGTAGTCCCGGAACCGAGGTATCGAAGACGCCCGCCATCCTGTGCGGCTACCAGACAGCGCATCCGCGCGCCGTCTAGATCCAGGCCCACAAACGTATTGCTCTTATCTGTCATCCGTTCTCCTTTCGGCCCTTTGCAGGCTGCACCGCCACTTGTTTCTCGAATCGAAGATCGACTGATTCAACCGGTCCGAACTCCGCTTGCCAGGCTTCGATGTAGTTCAGGAACACCTCCAGGCGATGATCCAAATGCCGGTCTCCCATCTGAAGCCTGACCATCCGGTCCTGGTACTTGGCCAGCACCACGGCGTTGGCCTCGTTCGAGACATCGATTTCAGAGACGGTCTGACCGAGCCCTCGATCCGCCCCGCCAAAGACCCCCAGAACCCTCTCGAAGAGATGCATTCGCTTGCGCCGCTCGTCGAAAGGCATGTCCGAGTCGATGCCGGTCAGAACGGGAAGCGTCCCGTCACCTGCGGCACGCGGTTCCAGGATTACCCCGTCTTCGTCAATCATCCGAATGCCATCGGCTTCGCCTGTCCGAAGGAACGCAACCGGGACGCGCTCCTCGACGGACACCGCAATCTTGTTCGGCCAGACCCTGCCGACCCGAGCGCTGCGGACCCACGGAATCCCGCGCACCTGCTCCAGCCGCTCGGACACATCGACAGCCACCATGCTCCGGCCGAAATCCTGTTCGAACAGCGCTTTGACCTCGTCGTCGCGAACCACGGACAGGCCGTCCACCTGCCAACTTCCCTGCTGGGGGTCGACCCGGAACGGTGCGGTCTGCAACAGGACGGAGTACAGGATCCAGTGCCCCGAGCACAGCAGCACGGCCCAGCCGGAGAGTCGGATGGCACGGCGCTTGAACATCTCGCTCGGCTTCCATCGGCTGACGGCCTTCAGGGGCCGCGGGACACGCAGGTAGGCGGCCGAATCGTCAACCCGCGTGATACTTCCTTCAGTGACTCTCAAAGCTGTCTTGCCTCCTTCGGTGACGCCGGCGCACCGACTCCCGCGCACGAGCCCGCCGAGCCCTCACCCCGGGTTCGCGCTCGCTTGAGGAACTCCTCGCCCGCCATCCAGATGTTGCCCGCGCCGAACGTGATCAGCACATCGCCCGCCGCCGTTTGGTCCAACGCCTGCGCGACGGCGTCTTGCATCGAACTGCAGTACGTCGCCCAGGCGTGCCCCGCATGGCGGATCCTGTCCACAAGGCCAGGACTGCAGACCCCGGGCAGAGGGTCCTCGCCCGCCGAATAGATGTCCACGACCCAGAGACGGTCGCAGTCAGCGAAGCACCCCGCAAACTCTTCCTCCAAGTCCTTGGTGCGGCTGTATCGGTGGGGCTGGAAGATCACGTTGACCGTGCGATAGCCGCACGAGGCCGCCGCCGCCAGCGTCGTGCGGATTTCAGTGGGGTGGTGGCCGTAGTCGTCGATGACCGTCACGCCGCCCTCGGTGCCGCGCTGCTGGAAGCGCCGGTCAACACCATCGAAGTCCGCCAGCCCGCTCCGGATGAGCTCGAGAGGAATTTCCAGCTCCAGGCCAACGAGAATCGCGGCCATGGCGTTGCGGACGGTGTGCAGGCCCACTCCCTGAACGTGGAAGCTCCCGAGATCCTTGCTGCCGCGCCGGAGCCTGAAGGTCGCCACGCCACGGCCGAGTTGGACGTCGTCGGCAACGACATCGGCGTCCGGAGAGACGGCGTGAAGGCCGTAGGTGAGGCAGCGCCGCCGGACCCGGCCAGTCAGGCGTTTCGCGAGCGGGTCGTCGGCGCAAACGATCGCCGCGCCATAGAAAGGCACGTTATTGGCGAAGTCTTCGAAGGCCTGCATCAGACGCTCGATCGAACCGTAATGATCCATGTGCTCGCGATCGATATTGGTGACGACCCCGATGATCGGATCCAGTGCCAGGAACGAGCCGTCCGACTCGTCCGCCTCGACGAGCAGGTAGTCGCTCTTGCCCAGCCGTGCGTTCGAGCCCATCGTTGCGACGCGTCCACCGATCACCACCGTGGGATCCTTGGCACCGGCCCCGAGGACGGCTGCGCACAAGGAGGCCGTCGAGGTCTTGCCGTGACTGCCCGCAACGGCCACTCCGTACTTGACCCGCATCAGTTCCGCGAGCAGCTCGCCGCGCGAAATCACAGGCAGCTTGCGTTTCCGGGCCTCAGCCAGTTCCACATTGTCCGCAGGAATCGCCGAGCTGGCGACAACCGCTTCCGGGTCGCCAAGATGCTCCTTCGCGTGCCCGATATGCACATTCGCGCCCAAGTCGCGCAGCCGCTCAATCACGGGGGAGCCCCGGAGGTCGGAACCGGTTACGGTGTACCCGAGGTTCAACAGGATCTCGGCAATTCCGCTCATGCCAATCCCACCGATTCCGATAAAGTGGAGCCGACGCTTGCGGAACGCACCCTGGCTGAAGAGCATCGCTACTGAATCCTTCCCGCCGCACTGGCCGCAGCGACCACGGCGTCGGCGGCATCCCGGGCCGCCTGCCCGCGCGCCAGCGGCGCGAGTGCCTTCGCCATGGCGTCGAGACGTCCGGAGTCCGCTTGCAGCGAGGCAATTTCACTGACCATCCGCTGTCCCGTCCATTCGGTGTCCTCCACCAACACGGCCCCGCCGGCCTTCGCCAAGGCCGTACCGTTCGCACGCTGGTGATCGTCAGCAGCGTGCGGAAGCGGAACCAGCACGCAGGGCTTGCAGGCGGCGCACAATTCGGCTATCACGGAGGCACCGGCGCGGCAGATCACCAAGTCCGCCTGGGCGAATCGCTCCGGCATGTCATCAAAAAACACGGCGGTCTCCACCTCGATGCCGATTTCGGCGTATGCCGCAGCAACCGTCGCGTGGTCGCGCTCGCCGGTTTGGTGCACAAGGCGCGGTGGCCTGGCACTTTGGGCCTGCCATGTTCGGGCAGCGTCCACAGCCGCGCGGTTCAACCGGGCAGCCCCCTGGCTGCCGCCAAGAATCAGAATGGTAAACGGTGACCCTTTGGGCCTGGGCGCAGTCCGGAAAAACTCGCCACGCACCGGCATGCCCGTCAGGAAGCACGTGCCCGACCGGAAGTACGACGCAGTCTGACCGTGACTCAAGAGCGCCAGGCGTGCTGCCGGGGCCGCCAGGCGATTCGCCAGGCCGGCCCGAGCGTTCGGTTCCATCACGACCAAGGGCAAGTCGAGCAGTGCGCTAGCCACGACCAGCGGGCCCGACGAGTACCCCCCGAGGCTGAGTGCCGCCAACGGCTGTAACCGGCGCACGAGCGCGAGCATGACCGCCAACGCGCACGGGGCGGACAGCAATGTTTCCAGCCTCCGCCGCATCGAGACCCGATTCAGGGACCCGATCGGCACATGGTAGAGCTCGAATCCCGCCTGCGGCACCAGACGATTCTCAAAGCCTTTCGGCGTTCCGACGAAGGCGCATTCCCAGCCCCGGGCCCGCAGCACGCCAGCTACCTCGAGTGCGGGAATCACGTGCCCGCCAGTTCCACCTGCGGCGATGATGACGCGCTTGATTGGCATGGCTTCTCCAGTCATCGTCCGAATCGGCTCACGTTTAGCAGCACTCCCGAGGAGGCCAGCACTGTGATCAGCGAGGAACCGCCATAGCTGATAAAGGGTAGCGGCATGCCCTTGGTCGGCAGCAATCCGAGGGCGACGCCCATGTTGAGCATCGCCTGACTGACGATCATGACGGTGATGCCACTCGCCAGGTACGCGCCGAACAGGTCTGGGGCACCGAGCGCCGCGCGCAGTCCCCGCCACAGGAACAGGCAGAACGCGATGACCAGCAGCAACGTCCCGATCAGTCCGAGTTCCTCGCCCACCGTGGCATAGATGAAGTCAGTGTGGGCCTCGGGCAGGAATAGCATCTTTTGCTTGCCGACCATCCAGCCCTTCCCGAACAACCCCCCTGACCCGACGGCGATCTGGGACTGCAGGACCTGAAAGCCACTTCCCAGCGGATCCGCTTCCGGGTTGAGGAATGCGAGAATCCTTTCGCGGCGGTACTCGACCTGCCACACAGCGAAGTAGAACACCGGGATCGCTGGCACGGTGCCCAAGGCAAAATAGAAGATCGGCACTCCGGCGATGAATAGCATCGCCATGGCGATGACGACCAGGCAGAACGTCGTTCCAAAGTCCTTGCCTACCAAGATCAGTGCGGCGAAGATTCCGACCACGATCGAGGGCGTGACGAGGGACGAAAGGCGGTCCATTCGGTCACGATTGCGCTCGAGGAAGTACGCCAGGAAGAGGATGACTGCCGGCTTGGCCAACTCCGATGGCTGCAGCGATAACAGGCCCAGACGCAGGAATCGCCGAGTGTTGGCCCCTGTGCCGAGGGCCATCGCAATCAGGAGCAGGCAGACGCTCGCGGCCAGCACGGCGTACACGACTCTCGGGTTTCGAAGGCAGCGGTAGTCGAAGAACATCAACCCGTAGATCGCCGCAAAACCGATCACGGCCGCCACCAGCTGCTTGGCAATGTAGAGCGAGCTCGATTGGGGAGCGACCGCGCTCGTGCTATACACCATCAGTAGCCCGAAAAGGGTGAGGGAGAGAATGATCCACACCAAGATCCTGTCGCAGCGGAGCATCAGCGGCATCTCATCCCTCCAACTCCCCGACGAGTCGACGGAACGCCTCGCCGCGCGCGATGTAGTCTTCGAACTGATCGAAGCTGGCGCAGGCCGGAGCAAGCAAGACCGTGTCACCGCGTTCTGCCCGTCCGGCGGCGAACTTCAGCGCCTCCTTGAGCGTTCCCGCCTCGACAGTCTCCACGCAGCCGTTTAGTTCCTGCCGGATCAATGGCGCGGCTTCTCCGATGAGAAGCGCGGCCTTCGCCCTGCTCCGCAGCACCGCCGCCAGCGGACCGAAATCCGAACCCTTGTCACGACCTCCGACAATCGCCCATAGCCCGGACGCAAACGACCGGCAGGCCCGCACGGCAGCTGCCACGTTGGTGGCCTTGGAATCGTTGTAGTAGGCCACGCCCCGAACGTTGGCGATGAGTTCGAGCCGGTGCGGCACGGGGCGGAACGTTTGCAGAGCTTCCGCGATGGCAGCCAGGTCGGCACCGGCGAGAGCGCAGACAGCGACGGCTGCCAGGGCGTTCTCGAGATTGTGCGCGCCCTTGATTTGCAGGTCGGTTCCGACAACGTCCCTGCCCTCGAAGCGGATCCGGCCGTGTTGCGCGCAAGCGGATAATCCGTCGCGGCAATCCACTCCAAACCGGACCACCCTGCTCCGCGCCAGCGGCTCCATGGCGACGCACTGGGCATCATTCGCGTTGAGCACGGCAGCGTCCGACGGTGTCTGGTTCCGCAAGATCCGCGCCTTCGCGGCAGCATACGCGGCAAACCCAGCATGGCGATCCAAGTGGTCCGGCGTCACATTCAGGACAGCGGCGATGTGGCAGCGGAACGATCGGCTCGCTTCCAGCTGGAAACTCGACAGTTCCAGCACGTGCCAATGGTCGGGACGCGAGTCGTCGACAACATCGAGGACGGGAGTGCCGATGTTGCCTGCAAGAGCGCCGGGAACGCCCGCGTGCCGCAAGACATGCCAGATAAGCGATGCCGTCGTGGTCTTGCCATTAGTGCCGGTGACGCCGATCACGCGGCCCTGCAAGGAGGCCGCAGCGATCTCCAGTTCCCCACACACGCTCACTCCGCTGCGACGGGCAAGGGCGAGACCGGGAAGACTCCAGGGCACCCCTGGAGAAGGCACGATGAGGTCCTGTTCCAGGAGCAGGCTGTCCGGATGCGCGCCGAAGTGCAGGCTAACTGGCAGCTTCGCAAGCGCCTCCACTGCCCTGAACAACTCGGTGCGGGCCCGCAGGTCGGCGGCCGCAACGATCGCGCCCCTCGCGACCAAGAATCGCACGGCGGCGAGCCCGGACTTGCCGAGGCCGATGACGAGCGCGCGTTTGCCTTCCAACTTCATCGCAGTTTCAACGTGCTGATAGCCAGGAGCGCCCAGACAAATCCGGCGATCCAGAAACGGACGATCACCTTCGATTCAGGCCAGCCGATCTGCTCGAAATGATGGTGCAAGGGGGACATGCGGAGGATCCGCTTGCCGGTCAGCTTGAAGCTGGCAACCTGCCCAATGACGGACAGGGTCTCGATCACGAAGATGCCTCCGATGAAGAGCAGGACAATCTCCTGCTTCGCGAGCACGGCCACCGTGCCGATCGCTCCGCCAAGGCTGAGAGAGCCGACGTCTCCCATGAAGATTTGCGCCGGATGTGCGTTGTACCAGAGAAACGCGAGGCTCGCACCGACGATCGAGGCGCAGAAGATCGTCAGTTCCCCGGCGAGCGGGACGCTGGGTATGTCGAGATAGCTGGACAACTCGCTGTGTCCCGAGATGTAGACCAGCACTGTGAGCGCACCCACGCAAATGATCGCCAGCCCTATCGCCAGCCCGTCCAGTCCATCGGTGAGGTTCACCGCGTTGGTCGAACCCACCAGAACCAAGAAAAGGAATCCGAAAAACAGGATGTATGCGAACGGGAGGGTCAGCGGATGCACCGTGAGCGCGTGAATCACCGGGTCCGGCCGGACGTCCTTGAAGAACGGCAGGGTGATTTCCATCGCGTAGTGCCCGCGGTTGTTCAGGACGAAGAGCAGGTAGCAAATCACCAGCGTCATGCCACCTTGCATGGCGAACTTTGTCCACGTGCGCAGGCCGAGGTTTCGCTTGTTGGAAATCTTGCTGTAGTCATCGATAAGGCCGACAGCACCGAAACCCGCCATAGCCAGCAAGGCAGTCCATATGTAGGGGTTGGCCAAGTCCGCCCACAGCAGCGTGGGCGCGATCGCCGCAAAGCAGATCAGCAGACCACCCATGGTCGGCGTGCCGGCCTTGGCCTGATGTGATTGCGGTCCTTCCTCGCGGATGTACTGCCCAATCTGAGCTTGCTGGAGCTTGCGGATGAGCCACGGTCCAAGGATCAGTCCGATCGCGAGCGCAGTCAGGGTAGCCAGCGCGGAGCGAACGGTGATATAGCCAACCACCCGCAGGGGGCTAAGAAACGGGTACAGATGCTCGAAGAGGAACTGGTACAGCATGGCGGCTACACTGCAGTCCTTTCCGGTTGCCCAAGTGCCTTGAGCAGCCCGTCCCGGGCTTCCTCGAGCCCGACCCCGCGCGAGGCCTTGAGGAGCACGACGTCACCCGGCTTGACCATTCCGGCCAAGACTCTCGCGGCGTCGCGGGGACTTTCGCAAAACTCGGAAACCCCGCCCGCGGAACGCGCGATTTCCGCCGCATCGCCGCACACAGCGATCAAGTGGTTGATCCCTGCGTCCGCAACGGCCCTGCCGACCTGGCGATGCAGATCGCGCGAGGCCGCGCCCAGTTCGCGCATCTCGCCCAGCACGGCGATGCGCCGCGCGCCTGGCGTCCGGCGCAAGACATCCAGCATCGCCGCCATCGCCGGCGGATTCGCGTTGTAGCAGTCGTCGATCAACGTGACCCCCCCGCGTTGGTGGACGATGCCGCGCATCGCGGAGGGTCGCAACCGACCGACCGCAGCACCCAGGCGGCCGGAACTGAATCCGAGCGGCTTGACCGCGGCAACTGCCGCGAGGATGTTGTAGACGTTGTGGCGACCGGGCATCAAGGTGGTCATGCTCTGCCCGGAGACGCTGAAACGGACGCCTGTGGCTCCCAGTTCCACGACATCGACGGCCCGAACATCCGCAGGCCGCTCGATCCCGAATGTAAAGGCGGGACCGTCGTGCGTCTCGCGGAACTCGCTCACGCGCCGGTCATCGGCGTTCAGGACGGCTGTTCCACTCTTCCGGAGGGCCTCGACGAGTCCACGCTTCTCTCCCGCTATCTCGTCGACCGATGCGAAATTCCCCAGATGCGCCGAACCGACATTCGTAACTACGGCGATGTCGGGGGCCGCAAGTTCGGCGAGCGGCCGCATCTCACCCGCGTGGTTGATGCCGATCTCCACGACGGCCACGCGCACCTCGCAAGGAACCCTCAGCAGCGACAGGGGCAACCCGTACTCGTTGTTGAGGTTGCCCTCGGACTTCGCGACGGGCACGAGATCTTCGAGCAGTGTCGCGATCACGTCCTTGGTAGTGGTCTTGCCACTGCTACCGGTGACGGCAATCACCGTTCCGCCCCACTCCCGCCTGGCCTGCGCCCCGACGGCCCGCAGCGCCGCCGCAGGATCGTCGACTCGCAACAGGCACCCGGCACCCTTGGTATCAAAGCCATCCCGAACCACCGCAGCCACCGCGCCACGCCGAAACGCTTCCAGGACATAGTCGTGACCGTCATGGGTTGGGCCGCGAATCGCAAAAAACAACTCTCCTGGCTGGACCGTGCGCGAGTCTATGGAATAGCCGCAAGCCTCACCCACGGCTTTACCCGGGGACAGTTCCAGCCATTGGCAAATCTGGGACAGCTGCACAATCACTGGTTCGCATACCCCATCTGGTGCAACGCGGAACGCGCTGCAACCCGGTCGTCAAATTCCACACGCCCGTCTGCAATTACCTGTGTCGTCTCGTGACCCTTGCCGGCAACGAGCACGACATCGTTCCTGCGGGCCTCGGCCAAGACGGCTCCGATAGCGGCCCGTCGATCCGGCTCCAGGGTCCAATGCGCGGCGCCGCCTTCCAGGCCATTGGCAACCTCGCGAATAATCTGGAGGGGATCTTCGCCGCGCGGATTGTCCGAGGTGAGCAATGCGAAATCGCTCAGTCGACCGGCGATGCGGCCCATTGGCTCACGCTTGGTCCGATCGCGGTCACCGCCGCAGCCGAACAGCACCAGGACCCGGCCCGGAGGTTGGCTGCGGTTCGCAATCGCCCTTGCCGCTTCGATCAGCCGCTCCAGCGCGGCCGCGGTGTGAGCGTAGTCGACGATCACCAAGAATGGCTGGCCCTCGTCGATCACTTCGAACCGGCCTGGCACGGACTCGACCTCGCGGAGACCCATTTCGATCTGGGAAACCGACATGCCGTGGCACTGGACGGCGGCGATGGCCGCCAGCAGGTTTTCGACGTTGAAGTCCCCGACAAGGGGTGCCTCGGCACAAATCGGACCCGCAGGCGTGTCCACCTCGAAGCGCAACCCGGTCGAACCGGACCACACCTGCCGGGCCCTCACATCGGCATCGGCAGAACGGCCATACGAGACCGCTTCCGACTTTCCGATCCGCAGGAAGCTCCTACCGGCCTCGGTGTCTGCATTCGCGACTGCAAAGCGCGGAGGCTTGGCGCCGGCGCCCTCGAACAGGCGGTGCTTGGACGCCGCATAAGATTCCATGTCGCCGTGGAAATCGAGGTGGTCCGGGGTCAGGTTCGTGAAGACCGCAGTGTGGAATTCAAGGCCGCGAATCCGTTCGAGTTCCAGCGCGTGGGACGAAGCTTCCATCGTGGCGTGGGTGCCGCCGAGGTCACGAAGGCGCGCGAGGAACCGGACGATGTCGAGCGACTCCGGCGTTGTGTTGATGGATTTCTCGGTGAAGGGCCCCACGCGGTGCTCGATCGTGCCGAGGAGGGCAGTCGTTTTGCCCGCCGAACGCAACAGCGAGTCAATGAGATGCACCGTGGTGGTCTTTCCGTTCGTGCCGGTCACCGCCGTGACGGTCAGTGTGCGGTCCGGACGGCCGTAGAAGCGCAGGGCGGCGTGAGCCAGGGCTCGCCGACCGTGTCCGACGCGAGCCCAGCGCGATTCCATTCCGTCCGGCGCCAGGCGCTCGCTCACGATGGCCGCCGCGCCCGCCGCCAGTGCGTTGGGCACGAATGCGTGCCCGTCGACGCGCTCGCCGGGAAAGGCGAAGAACGCCTCTCCCGGTCCCGCCTTCCGGGAGTCGTACTGCAGTCCCGTCACCTCGATCGGCGGCACGGCTTCCGCTGCGAATCCCTCTAGCATCTTCTCGAGCCTCATCCGCCATCTGCCTTCGCGCCAGGTTCGGTTGCGGACGGGGCGACCGGGGCTAGCCCGAAATAGAGTTGCAAGACTTGGTCTTGCGCCAAGACCTCGTTGGGCTCGGGAGACTGTTTGTACGCCACGCCGCTGCCATTGGGAGCGACCTTGATGCCGAGACTGGTGGCAAACGAGAACGCTTCACGCATGGTCAGGCCGAGCAGGTCCGGAACCACAACCGGCAGCATCTCGGGCACGATTTCGGCCGGCGGGTCCGGCGCCTCGCGCGCCAACTGCCCACGGCCTCCGCTCCCATCAGGGTGAGCGGCCTCCTGCGGCGAAGCCATTTCGCTTTCCGTCTGGAGGGGCGTGGACGCCGGCCCGTCGGCGACAGCCGCCAGCAACTGCTGGCCGACGGGCACGGCGGCAGAGCTCTCGACAAAGTCCGCCAGCATGCGATCCGGGAAATCCGCCGGCACAGCCGGCGGATACTGCGGGAGGCCCTTAGATGGCGGCAGGTCGAGTTGCCGAAGCGCCTGCCGCATGACGGACGAGAACACCGGCGCCGCGATGCGGCCGCCGTAGTAGAACTCCCCGCGAGGGTCGTACAACATGACGACCCCCACGAGGGCAGGGTCGTTGACTGGCGCAAACCCGCAGAAGCTGGCCAGGTACGCGCCGTCCGCATAGGACCGCGAGACCGTGTTGATCATCTGGGCGGTGCCGGTCTTCCCGGCCACGCGATAGCCCTGGATCTGGGCGAAGCGGCCGGTCCCGGATTCGACGACCTGTTCGAGGATGGCCTGCATCGTGGCCGCGGTGTCGGCGCTGAGCACCCTCGCCCCCGGCTTGATCTCGAACTCAATCTCGCGTCCCCCGTTCGGGCGCAGAGCACGCACGATCCGCGGGCTGACCAGCGTTCCGCCATTGGCGACGACGGCAAACAGTCGCGCCATCTGGAGAGCCGTCACGCCAATTTCCTGTCCCATCGAGAGGGAGGCGAACGACGACCCGCTCCATTGGTGCGGCGGACGGACCAAGCCGGCTACCTCGCCTGGTAGACCGACGCCCGTTGCGTTGCCGAACCCGAGCCGCTTGATGTACGAGTGCAGCCGCTGCTCGCCCAGGCGGCTGCCGATCTTGATGATGCCGACGTTGCTCGATTTCATGAGCACCTCCGGCATCGTGAGCAAGCCGAACGGATTGTGGTCGCGAATCCGGCGGCTCCCGATCCAGATGCCCCCCAATTCGCAATCCAGGACGTCGGCCGTCGTGACCAGGCCCTCTTCGAGTGCAGCGGCAGCAGTGAGGACCTTGAATGTCGAGCCTGGCTCGATCATGTAGCTGACCGCAAAGTTGCGCAGGTTCTCCAGATCCTGCTCGCTACGCGTGAGTTTGTTCGGGTCGAACCGCGGCCAGCTCGACATGGCCACAACCTCGCCGCTGTCCGGCTTCATGAGCACAATGGTGCCGGCCCGCGATTTCGTCTTTTCGACCGCATTGGCAAGCTCCATGTCAGCGAGTGACTGCAAGTCGAGATCGAGGTCCAGGACCAGGTCGCTGCCGGCGACGGCCGGCGCAATCACCTGGCGGCCATAGCGCCGCTGCCGGGCGTCGTATTGCAACAGGCCCTGGCCGTGGTCACCTTGCAGCTCGGAATCGAAACGCTGCTCCAGGCCCGCTTGGCCCTGGTGGTCGATGCCGACGGTGCCGAGCACGTGCGCGGCTACCGTGCCGTACGGGTAGAAGCGCTTGCTCTCCGTCTCGAAGTGCAGGGTTTCGAGGTCCAGGGCACGCACGCGCTCCTCGTCGGCAAGCGTCGCAAACCGCTTGAGCCACTGGAATCCGCCCCGTGTCATCCGCTCATCCAGCACGGATTGAGGCATGTTCAACGCTTCCGAGAGCGTCGCGGCCAAGGCCTTTGGGTCAACGACCTCGTCGGAGAAAATACCGATCGATTCGGCCGGGGTACTCAAGGCGAGTTCCCGGCCGTGACGGTCAAGGATGGCGCCGCGCCGGGCGGGAATGTCGACCGTGGCCTGCTGCTGCCGGACCGCCTTCTCGGACAAGTCGTCGGCCTGAAGAACCTGCAGCTGCAGCAAGCGCGAAACCACGAGCAAGCCCCAAAAAATCGCGCCGAGCACGACCGCGCGGATACGAACGCGACCATGCTTGCTCAGGCTGTTCCTGGGCAAAGCCCTTTCGTGCGTGCGCGCAGATCGTTGCTTCCTTCGCCCGGTCTTGCTCATGAGAGACACGCGCGCAATCGCTGACCTATGACTCCGCGCCTCCTGATCTGTCCAGGATCCGGGTCACCGTCTGGGCGGTAACGCTTCCCTACTCCTTTCTGTCAATCAGCAGCGCGACGGCGGTTTTCGAGCCTGAATCGACCGGGCGCGGGGCGAACCACGTGTAGCTGCCCTCGTCGGTCTCCTGGAGCCCTTCCGTTTCCGCCCGCGCCGCAATCAGCCGGCGGTCCTGGAGCCGGCCTCGCTCGACCTTCAACTGGTCACGGACCAAGGCCAGCTGCGCGATCGATTCCGTCAGCTGAGCTTCTCGATATCCCAAGTGCCGCACCCAGAGGCGCGGCGCGAACCACACGACAAGCAGAAACACGACGAACAGCCCCCAGCTAACCTGCCTTCGCATGGCGTCCCGGTCGCGAGGGTCGTGCCTGTAGCGGACGCCGCTGTTGTCGATTCTCTTTTGGTACAGCACGGCACCCTCCATCGGCGCGAGCCGCGTCGATGGAGGGTGCCGCGGAATGGCGCCGCCGCTCGGCTCAGTGCGCAGCACTTGCTGGGGCAAGGAGGATGTGCTCCAGCCGTACTGCGCCGGTTCCGGCAGCGGCGCGTTCGGTCTATTTTCCTTCTCCATGTGTACCGATCCTTATCTTTGGGTGAACTCCTGCCGAGTCCGGCAGACCGCCCGCAAGCGGGCGCTCCGGCTGGGCGGATTCAGGTCCACCTCTGTCGCCGCGGGGCGTACCACCCGGCGGGTCATAAGTCTGTAGACTCCAGCTCCGGCCTGGCTTCGGAAGGAGTGCTTCACCATGCGATCCTCACCGCTGTGGAAACTGACCACCACGAAGCGCCCGCCTGGCGCGAGCAGGCGCGGTGCGGCATCCAGCAGCTTGGCCAGTTCGCCCGGCTCGTCGTTTACCGCCATCCTGAGGGCCTGGAACGTCTTGGTGGCGGGATGGATTCGGCTTCGCTGACGCCGTGGAACGGCCGCCGAGACCGTCTCGGCCAGGTGCAGCGTGTTCCGGATGGGTCGGGCTCTCACGATCGCCCGCGCGATGCGCCGGCTATGGTGCTCGTCGGCAAGCCGATACAGCAGGTCCGCCAGCTCGGATTCGCTTCCGCGGTTGACGAAGTCCTCGGCACGCGATGCCTGGGTCGAGTCGAAGCGCATGTCCAGGGGCCCGTCCAACCGTAGGCTGAAACCCCGCTCGGGATCGTTGATCTGCTTGAGCGACAGCCCGAGATCCGCGACAATCCCAGCTAGCGGCCCCGATCCACTCACGGCGTCTCCGATCCGTGAAAAGCCGCCGTGGAAGTACCGCACACGGTCGCCGAATCCAGTGAAACGGCGCCGACAGCGGTCCAGGGCCGCCCGGTCCCGGTCGATTAAGACCAGCGTGCGGCGGGCCACGCGGCTGAGGATCCTGTGGGCATAGCCGCCCGAACCCGCTGTGCAGTCGCAATAGGGGCCTTCGGGTCGCTGGCTCTCGGGTGCGAGCAGATACTGCTCCATCTCGTCCGCCATTACCGGAAAGTGCTGCTGGGCGGAACTCATCACAACCCCAAATCCGCAGCGTGGGCCAAGTCGTCAGCGGTCAGCATGTTCTGCTCGGCGGCGTCGTTGTAGCGGGCCTCGCTCATCACGAGCATGTGATTGGATTGCCATTGGATCTTGACCGCGCCCTTCATGTCCGCGGACTCCCGTAGCGCCGAGGGCACAAGCAGCCTCCCCTGGCCGTCCAGGGTCTCCTCGGCTCCGAAGCGGTTCGCCTGGAACAGAATCCTGTTCTTTACGGCGCCGGTCTGGGCTTGGTCAGAGCTCTTCGACTTGTCAGCGAGCCGGTCTTCGACCAGTTCCCATTCCCTGATAGGGAACACTTTCACCGTCTCGCCGTCCAGGCTGGTTACAAAAATGTCCAACTGGCTGTAGAGATCCTTGAGCCGGCGTTTCACCGACGCAGGCAGTTTCAAACGACCCTTGTCGTCGACGTTTCCTGTGTGGACTCCGCGGAACATCGCCTGCATTCCCTAGCAATACGACAAAAGTGAGCCTTGGCAAAGCCATTTTGACCACTTTTGATCACTTTGCAACATTCTTGTCCACATCTGACCACCACATTGTCGAACCCCGACCACGGCCCTGTCAAGAAGAAATTCAAATAATCCGAAGAAAACTAGGCGGTTCACAATATCTTGTATGAAGTTTCTTGTGATCAACAACAGATAGTTCATTGAGGCGCGCGAATCGAGTGCGATAAGGCTCGGACAACGCGATCAACAGCGTTCGAATGAGGCCCGTGGTCCACGAACAGGCCCGTTTGGCGGGGGAATTCGAGATCCTGTCTGCAACAATGGAGCGGGCACGGTCGGGTCGGCGATGCCGGAGCGGGAAAGAGAGGCACAGCAATGAGATTGGGACTCGTCACCTACAACGTCGGTCGAGAGTGGGACATCGACACGATCATCGAGAAGCTCGAGGCAGCCAGGTTTGAGGCCGTCGAACTCCGCAGCACGCATCGGCACGGAGTCGAGCCCGGCATGGCTCCGGTGGACGTCGAGCGCGTTCGGCAGCGATTCGAAGAAAGCCGGGTGCGACTGCTAAGCCTGGGGTCGGCGTGCGAATTCCATTCCCCGGACGAGACCGTCCGGCGGGCAAACGTCGAGGAGACTGGCCGATTCGTCGAACTCGCGCATGACCTGGGCTGCTGGGGTGTCAAGGTTCGCCCGAACGGCCTGCCCCCGGATGTGCCGCGAGAGGTCACGGTGCAGCGGATCGCCGACGCATTGCGGGCGTGTGGCGACCACGCGGAGCGCTTCGGCATCGAGATCTGGGTCGAGGTCCACGGCCGCGACACCCAACAGCCGGAGGTCATGCGGGCGATCATGGACGGATGCGGCCACCCGTCGGTCGGGATCTGCTGGAATTCGAATCCGACAGATATCCGCGACGGGTCGATCAAGGAGGCGTTCGACCTCCTCAAGAGCTTCATCCGGAACGTGCATATCCGGGACCTGCCCGACTATCCGCACCGCGAGCTGTTCCGGCTGCTGAAGTCGATCGACTACAGCCGCTACACGCTAGCCGAAACCGCGCAGAGCTGCGAGCCAGACCGTTACCTGCGGTTCTACAGAGCCCTGTGGCGGGAACTCGTCAACAGCGTCTGAAGGAACCGCGCGCCGCGCCGGGCTAGTTCGGTGCGAAGTTGATCTTCGGAGGCGCGAGCTCGATCCACAGCGGATCGCCTTCCTCGCCGTTGATCGAGTACCGCAGGATAACCCCGTTCGGCTGGGTGTAGGACCGCCCGAGAGAGTAGTCGTTCAACTTGCCGTACGGAGCATCCGGCCCCCAATCCTCGAGAAACTCGTCATACGGGTAGTAGCGGCAGGGCTCCTCGGCGGAGCACCCCCACAGCCTGTATGCCTCTTCGTACTGCTCGGCCCGGATCTGCTCGAAGAATCGTTTCGCGTACCGCTCCTCGCGCCAGTTGCGGAAGAATACGTAGTAGAGTGCCCCGAGCATAGCCGTCACGGCAACGCTGACGAGAACAATCTTGACAATGCGCTCGGCAAGCACCCCCTTGGTGCCATAGCCTCCGAGGAAATCCATGGCCGGGTCTGGGCCGCGGTCAGTTCGCGGGGTGCTTCTCGTCGTAAGCGCGCGTGGCATCGGCCGTGAGGTCGATCAACGCGCTGGCCGCGAGAATGCTCCCGCCGTCGATGATCAGGTCCAATCCGCGCTCCGTGCGCAAATCCTGGATCACATCCCGCATCCGAACACTCGCGCCGTTGAGGATGTTTTGGCGGTCGAATTCCACATCCGACTGCAGGTCCTCGGTCAAGCGCTGGGCGGTACGCTGCTTGCGCTGCCCCTCGATCTGCAACTCCTGGGCCCCGGCCCCGGTCGCGGTCGCCAGCTGCGCCTGGATTTCCTGCAGCTCCGCGGACAGTTCGGTGAGCTCATCCTGGCGGTCCTTGTACTTGGCTTCGAGTTCGGCGGACTGCTTTTTCATGTCGGCCGTCTCAAGCAACGCATTCTGGAAGCTGATGACGGCAACCTTTGTTTGCGCGGCGGTTTGGCCGGGCAAGGCGCAAAGCACGAAGACCGCGGTGAACATCCAATGATGCAACGGCTTGCTTTTCCAACTGCTTTTCATGGTCTTGCTTCCCAATGCTCCCATTCTGGCATGCCAGGCGTGCCGAATTCCACCCCTTCAGGGGCAGCGCCAGCGGCGCAGGCCTACGGGGAGAAGATCTGACGCATTACGTCGTTGTACATCACCATTCCGAACAGAAGCAGAATGAACACCATCCCCGCTTGGGTGATTCGATTTCGCATGGCCTCGCTGACGTCGCGCTGCAGCAGGGATTCCACTGTCAGCAGGACGATGTGGCCGCCATCGAGAACCGGAATGGGCATGAGGTTGATGATGCCGAGATTGACACTGATCAGCGCCATGAGCTGGATCAGAGACCCCAAACCGTAGGCGGCGGCGTCCTGGGTGTGCCGGTATATCCCGACCGGACCCTCCAGGGTCTTGAGAGAGAGATTTCCGAGTAACAAGTTCTTCAACGTCTGGAGGATCAGCCCCGCGTAGCCGTAGTTGTCGTTCATCGAGCGTTCCAGGGCCTGCCCCGCGGCAAGCGGTTCGTTGACCGATTCGTATTGCGGCCCGAGCATCACCCCCAAGCGCCAGTTGCCGCTCGCCTCGTCAAGGTTTGCGCGAGCGGAAAACATCTTCCTTTCTCCGTCCCGGTCAATGGAAATCTCGAGCCGTCGTCCCTCTGATCCGGCAACCATCTGGATGAACTGCTCCACAGCAACGACCTCGACACCGTCCACGCTGGCGAGCATGTCGCCTGAGCGCAATCCGGCTTGGGCTGCGGGCGATCCGGCAACTGTGGAACCCAGTCTGACGCGGTGAGCCGGGCTCCAGCCCGTGTCGACCGGTTCCCGCATCTGGTCATCCCCTTCGATCAGGATTCGGGTCTTCTCCAGGACCCCGTTGCGGTCGTAGACAACTTCAACCTCACGCCGGGCCGCAATCGCCGCATTCAACGTGAGATCCTTCCAGGTCGCCGTCGACGCGGCGTCCAACGAACGGATGACGTCGCCAGGTTGCAGACCGGCCGTAGCGGCGGGCGAGCCAGGCCGGACATACCCGAGCCGGGCCTCTTCGTCGAGGAACACAGGCTGCTCGAAGCTGTACATGTAAAGCCCGGCAAGCAATCCCACCGCGAGGATGAAATTGAAAATCGGTCCCATCGAGGCGATAACCAAGCGCTGCCAGCGGGGCTTGGAGGTCAGCTCGCCGGGATCACCAGTCGGAGGGCCAACCATCGTGCTGCCAGCCATCTTGACGTAGCCGCCGAGCGGCAACAGGCAAACCTTGAAATCTGTGCCGTTCTTCTTGATCCCGAGAATGCGCGGCCCGAACCCAATCGAGAAGGATTCGACCGTGACGCCGAAATAGCGCGCAGCGACGTAGTGCCCTAGTTCGTGAAACAGGACAAGGACGCTGAGAACGACAATGAAGTTGACCATCGGTTTTGCCCGGATTCAGCGCTTGCCGGCGGCGGCATGGGAGTGAACTGCACGGGTGTTCGCCATTCGGTTCGCGAGACCCAAGGCGTACGCCCGGGCCTCGCGGTCACACTCCAGCACTTCGGCTATTGACGAAGGGTCACGCGACGAGTTGCGGGCCAACGTCGCTTCGACGATTTCCGCTATGCCGAGGAATGGAATCCGCCCACCCAGAAAAGCCTCCACCGCGACTTCGTCAGCCGCGTTCAACAAGCAGCCCGCCAAGCCACCGACGCGAAGCGCTTCGTAGGCCAGAGCCAAGAGCGGGAACTTTGCCAAATCCGGTGGCTCAAAGTTCAATTCTGGCACACGCGTCCAATCCATGCGTTCCCGGGGACTCGCCTCGCGAGCGGGATAGGCCAGCGCATAGCGAATGGGCAGCTTCATGTCAGGCGGGCTCAGCTGCGCGATCAGGGAGCCGTCACGGTACTCGACCATCGCATGGACAATGGATTGCGGATGGACAACGACCTCGACGGCTTCAGGCTGCAAGTCGAACAGGCGGCAGGCCTCGATCACCTCGAAGCCCTTGTTCATCATCGTGGCGGAGTCAATGGTGATCCGGCGGCCCATCTTCCAGGTCGGATGGCGCAACGCCCGCTCGGGAGTAACCGCCGCCAGATCCTCTCGGGGAATCGTTCGAAATGGGCCGCCGGACGCCGTCAGGATGACGCGCTCGACTTCGTCCTCGCGGCCCGCCCGCAGGCACTGGTGGACGGCGTTGTGCTCGCTATCGACTGGCAGCAGGTCGGCGCCGGAGGAGCGCGCTGCCGCCATCACCGGCTCTCCTCCGGCCACAAGAACCTCTTTATTGGCAAGAGCCACGCGACATCCGGCCTTCACCGCCCTATAGGTCGCATCCAGGCCAACGACACCGACGGCGGCGGACACCAGGACATCGAAGTCGACATCGACAGCGGCGGCAAGGATGCCATCGGGACCGCAAACGCAACGCGGTGCGTAGCCGCTGATACCGCTCAGTGCGCTACGCAGGCGCCCCAGCGCGTGCGCGTCGGCTACCGAGATGAGCTCGGGCCGGAATTCCAGGGCCTGGCGGACCAGCGCGTCCACGTCCCGCCCGGCTGCGAGCGCAACAACGGTAACCGGCGTCTCGATTTCTCGGACGACCTGGAGTGTGCCGCGCCCGATCGATCCGGTGGAGCCCAGCAGTGAGAGCCGCATCTTACACCCGGAGAGGGTGTGGCCGCGGACCGGGCCCGCCGAGCCACAACTTCATGCCCTATCCCGGATCATGGCACAGATCGCAGTCATTCGGGGCACTATTGCGTGCGTGGCAGTCCATGCAAGCGGCCATTGTGGTCGGCTTTTCCTGGAAAAGGGCGTCTCGTTGAGCCACCGGGCCATGGCACACTTCGCAGTCGACCGAGGCATCGTCCACGTGGGAAGCGTGGGAGAACCACACGAAATCGGGCACGCGATAGACCCGATTCCATGGAACAGGCTGGCCTTCAGAGTTCAGTTTCGCCAGCAATTGAATGTGTGGGCTGTCGGTCTTGATGGCCGTGTGGCAGGCCATGCAGGTCGTTTCGGCGGGATACCCCGCGGCAAAGCCCGGATCGGCAATCTGGTGGCAGTCGCGACATTGCAAGCCCAATGCCACGTGAGTCTTGTGACTATACGGTAGCGGCTGCTCGACCGGAACGGGGTCTGAGTGAGCCTCCGGCGGCGGCTCGGCCGTTTGGGACATGGACCACGGCGCAAGAACGAAGGTAAGCAACCCGATGCGGCGGAGTGCGCCACGAGAGAGGTACCGCCTAGTTGGCATCGGTCGCGGGAGCATCACACATCCATGGCGCAGCGGAAGCCCAGATTGCTTGTCGCGCTGTCGGGCGTATTCGATGTCCGGGCGGCGACACGGTACCGATTGCAGTACGAAGCATGGCAAAGGAACGAACCGCCCCGCATCACGCGGGCGCTCCCGCTGGGCGGGCCAGCCGGATTGGTCTTCGTGGCAGTGACGTGGTACGTCGGATGGAACCAGTCGTGGCACCATTCCCAGACGTTGCCGGTGACGGAGTATAGCTCGAGTCCGTTCGGGGGAAAGGCGTCGACGGGGCAGGTCCCGCGATAGCCGTCCTCGCCGGTATCGACATCGGGGAAGCGCCCTTGCCAGATGTTGCACAGATGCCGACCGCCTGGCTCAAGTTCCTGGCCCCAGGGATAGGTAGCCTGTTCCAAGCCACCTCGAGCGGCAAACTCCCATTCGGCCTCGGTGGGGAGGCGCTTGCGCGACCATTGGCAGTAGGCGAGCGCATCGGCGTAGGAAACCTGCGTCACGGGGTGGTCGAGGCGATCGCGGACGTTCGAATCAGGCCCCTCGGGGTGTAGCCAATCCGCGCCACGGACCTTGCACCACCATTCGTGGCCGGCGACGGTGTCGTCGACAAGCGACGCGTATCGATCCTCCGGCAACTGCTTGTGGAAAACGAACGACCAACCGAAGCGCTCCGCCTCGGTCTTGTAGCCAACGGCTTTGACGAACTCGCCGAAGGACTCAACAGTCACGGGCGTGGTGTCCGCATAGAAGGGATCAAGGAGGACTTCCCGCACTGGGCCCTCTCCGTCCGCCGGGAATCCCAAATCGGTTTCCGTTCCCATGAGAAACCGGCCGCCTTCGACGTTCTGCATTCCCGTGGTGGAGCCGCCCTTGGCAATCGGCCGCCGGAGGGAAAGGCTCTCGGATTCGGCTAGGTTTCGCGCTCTCGCGACGCTAGGGACACAGCAAGGATGAGGCCCCTGGATCCGCAACGGCTGGCTGATCTTGGGATCCGCCGCGAAGGTGGCGCTGGCACCCAGGTTGTCGCACTGTTCCGGCACCGGCTTGGGCGATTCTATCACGCCCGCCCGGACTCAGCCGTGCCCGGCATCCCTTGCTTCAGCCCGCGACGAGGGAGCGGCTCCCGCGAGCGGAAGAATCGGATCGATTCGGTCCAGCGGGACCCGGTCCAAACCGGTTGAACCGGCGCATCGAGAGATCGGGTTGTCAAGCTTCCGAGCGATCGTCCGGTTGAGGAACCTCGATCTTCGCCGACTCCCGCAGCCGATCGACATAGGCCTCGAGCAGCTTCGTCCGCCGCTCATCCATGATCTCTTTCTCAAGATCGCTCTTGACGGCGCTGAACGGCCGAAAGCCGGCAGGCTTGCGGTCGAGCACCTTCGCGATGTGAAAGCCGAACACCGTCTGGAAGACCCCGCTTGTTTTTCCGACGTCCAGATCAAAGACCACGTTCTCGAACTCCGTGACCATCTTGCCCCGGCCGAAATATCCCAGATCGCCGCCGTTGCCGGGGCAATCCGACTGGCTGTCGGCAATCTCTTCGAAGCTGGATCCGGCTTGGAGCTTCGCGTACAGCGACTCAGCCGCGTCTCGAGCCTGCTGTTGCGTGACACCCTTTTCGACATGCTTGACGATGTGGGCTGCGCGCACCATCTCCTCAGTGCGAAAGCGGCTCTTGTTGCGACGGTAGAAGTCCGCCAACTCCTTCTGCTTGGGAGACTTCGCCTTGGATGTCACCTCCGCGATCAATCGGTCCACCTTGAGACGCGCCTGGATGTCGGCCCGGAGCCGATCCGGGTCAATGCCCGATTCCACGAATTTCTGGTCCCCTCCGTGGCGCTCGATGATCTCGCGAAAGCTCGTCTCGACCGCATCGGGATCCAGCGGCCTAGCATCGGTGAGCGCCGCTTGCCGCAGGAGCACCTGCTCGATCACATTTTCGCGTGCCCATTCGACCGCCGTCTTTTCCAGCTCGCCCGGCCTGAACTGTGGCTGTTGCCGCTGCTCCTCGGTCAGCTGTTCGAAGCGCTGGCGCATCGCTTCTGCCTCGCGACTCAGGACAACGTCCTCAACCGTTTCCCCGTTGACGACTAGCGGCATTCCGGTCATTCTAGCGCGATGCCCGAAGCGCAAGAGACGGGCCAGTGGCGGCCCGTGGAATGGGCGACCCGGGATGCACCCCTATCCGTTGCCCATACGAAACAAGGGGCTTACATCGCTGGGCGCCATGCCCCATGCCGGCGCGAGGCACGAGCCCGCCAGATTGTGTGCAGTCGCTTTCTGATCTGGTCGGAATGCCGCCCTGCCCGTCTCCATGGTCTCAGCGCAACTGAAAGGATGCAGGGTGGGAAACAAGGGCATCAGTGACTGCAGGGTTCTCACGGAAGGCTCATACGGGGCAATGCAGGCAGGTTCAACGAGGCGGGCGGTCCCGAGGGCGACCCGCGCCACCTGCGGGATATCGGTCACCGCCGTTGGGGACGAGGCCGTAGATTTGCCCCGCGATGGACTCACGGTTGCCTGGCTTCTGTCGCGTACGGATAATGGGAATCGAGGCCCGCGCTGAAAACTCCGGGCCGCAAACTCAGGAAAGGCAATCGATGGCAATTGAGACGCGTGCATTCGAATACAGCGATGGCGACACAACGCTCCGCGGGCAGATGGCTTGGGATCCATCCATCGCGGAGGCCCGCCCTGGAGTGCTGGTAGCCCACACCTGGGCTGGTTGTGGGGAATTCGAACTGCAAAAGGCAGTTCAGCTGGCCGGGCTTGGTTATGTCGCGCTTGCGGTCGACATGTACGGAGACGGTGTGATCGGTAGCGGCCCGGAAGAGAACTTGAAGCTGATGACCCCGCTTGTGGAGGACCGCGCCACAATGCAGCGCCGGATGAACTTGGCTCTTGACGCGCTCAAGGGTCTCGATAGCGTAGACGCATCTCGCACGGCCGCGATCGGCTATTGCTTCGGTGGAATGTGCGTGCTTGATCTGGCCCGCACCGGTGCCGTGCTTCGCGCAGGGGTCAGCTTTCATGGCCTTCTCGGCCGCCCGGACAACCTCGAACAGCCGCGAATCCAGGCAAATGTCCTGGTGCTGCATGGATGGAACGACCCTATGGCGAAGCCGCCGGAAGTCGAGGCGATAGCAAGCGAGTTGACTCAAGGCGGAGCGGACTGGCAGATCCATGCCTACGGCAACGCAATGCACGCCTTCACCAATCCTGATGCCAATGACCACGACATGGGCACCGTCTATGACGCCAAGGCCGACAGTCGGTCGTGGCGCGCCATGCGCGACTTCCTCGAGGAATCACTGGGCGGCGAATAGCGCCGACCACGGCCGGGTTCCGGGAATCGGACCACGCCGAACCCGGCACGGAAGGTCGGGCAGGGTCGCTCCCAACCTCACGGAGTCCCCGAACATGGCGCCTCTCAGCGACCCGATTGCACGGGGTCGGTTGGATCCCACTCGGTCTTGTATTGCAGAGCGCGCCTTTGTCTCGCCCTGGCCGGATCGAATTCCGGGTTCGGGACCGCCAGCCGAGCGCCGACGGAATCTCTCCAGGCGGCCAATTCCTCGTGCATCAACCGAGCCCGTCGAGGGTCGGTCTTCGCCAAGTCGGATGACTCGGCAGGATCGGTCTCGAGGTTGTAGAGCTCGACGTGCGAGTCCTCGAAGAACTCGATCAGCTTCCAGGGGCCCTTTCGAATCGCGCCCATCGGGGCCGATCCGGCATTGGAATAGTGGGGGTAGTGCCAGAACAGCGCCGGCCGATCTATGGCTCCCGACCCTTCGAGCAAGGGAAGCAGGCTGACCCCGTCGCTCGTGTGGCCGGAAACGTCCGCGGCACCCGCCATTTCGAGAATCGTGGGATAGAAGTCGACGCTGGTCACAGGTGTATCTTCGACTGATCCGGGTCGGATGGATTCCGGCCAGCGTACGATCAACGGCTCCCGGATGCCGCCCTCCCAGATGTATCCCTTGCCGGATCGAAAACCGCCGTTGAAGGCCCGCTGCGGCACGCCGCCGTTGTCAGAGAAGAAGAAAACTGCTGTGTTTTCGTCAAGTCCGAGGTGTTCCAGCTTGGCCATCAGGCGCTGGACCGAGCGGTCCACTCCCTCGACCATCGCGGCATAGACGGCGTAATTTCGTCCGCTCGGATCGTTGCGGCCAGCATAGGAGTCGATCAGCTCGGGCTTCGCCTGGATCGGCGCGTGAACCGAGTAGTAGGACATGTACAGGAAGAACGGGGTGTCCCGGTTCCGCTCGATGAACCGTTCGGCGGCGTCTGTGAGTAGGTCGGTGAGGTAATCCCCATCCGTCGCGCCAGGCACTGGAATCCGGAACGGGGCAAACATCGTATGGGGGCCAAGATGCCCCAACCCGAAGCTCTCGCCGAATCCTCGCCGGTCGGGAAGGTAGTCTCCCCCGCCCAGGTGCCACTTGCCGACGCAGGCGGTCGAATACCCCGCCTTGGCCAGAGGCTCGGGAAGGATCTTCTCGTCGAGCGGCAGCCCGACCGGCAGTTCGGGCTGCAACATCCTGGCGTAGGGCAGGACATTACCGGGCAGGTATTGGGTGACGCCCGTGCGGGCTGGCCAGCGGCCAGTCAGGATGCTTCCCCGGGTCGGCGAGCAATTCGGGGCGGCGGCATACGCATTTGTGAAGCGGATGCCCTCTGCCGCGAGGCGATCGATGGTCGGGGTGCGATGGTATGTGTTTCCGTAGGCTCCGACGTCCGCATAGCCCATGTCGTCCAGGAGCAGGAAGATGATGTTGGGCCGCTTGACGTCCGGGGACTGGGCAGGCGAAGGCCAGGCGGAGGCGGCTAGCATCAGTACGCCAATAGCCGTGGAGAACGCCTTGACTGCGCGAGACATGAATAGAATCTAGCAAGTTGCGACATGCGCGTTCAATGCTGGTCAAAGCTTAAGTGTCCGGTTTCCGGCAATCATCAAATATCCGGTTCTTGGGTGGCAACCGGAGCCGGGCCCCTCTTGGCTCCGGGTGCAGGGCGAACGGGGTGGATGCCGGACTGGCTACTCGCCACGCAGTCGCCGCCGTCCCGTCTGCGATTTCCGCGGCCACTTCGCGCTGCATCATGCGCTTCTGCACCACCGCTCCGACGATCACCAAACGGTCGGCTTTCTGGATGCTCAACGTGATGTCCCTGCTGAGCACAATCCCTCCGCGGCTCCCGATCAGAAGCGGACACTCAAGAATTGCCCAATCCGGACATTGGTCCTTTGCCGCAACAAGTTGGTGATTCTGTGTGGTTGGTTCAACGATGCCTCCGGAAGCGTTGGTCTAGAGCCAGCGCCTGCCCTGCTGGATCGGTGACGGCAATGCGGAGCATCGCGCAAACGGAAACAGCAGCAAGGGCGCGGCTACGCCGCCGGAGCGGAAAGAGGTTACCACTTTCTTTCGACGAGCCCACCGCGATCAACTATCCTGAATCGGAAAACTCGCGCCGATGAATCGCTTACGTGCGTTGTGGAAGTGGCTGGCACTCGTCGGGGGCGTCGGAGCCATTGCGGTCGTGCTACTGATGGCTGAGCCGCCGAATGTGCCGCTCCTGACATTCCTCTCGAACTCGCTGATGGGCCTCTGGAACAGTCCGTTCCTGTCTACCGAGAGCTACGGTGACACCCTGCAGCTGGTGATCAAGGGAGTGTTGCTGGTCGTCATCCTTTGGTTCGCGACCAAGCTGGCAAGCAGGATTTTCCGGGTCCGATTCCTGGACCGGACGCACCTCGAAGAGGGACGCAAGTTCGCCTTGCAGCGCATCGTCGGCTATTCGCTGTTCACGTTCGGTGCACTCACCGGCGTGCATGCGATCGGGGTGGATGTGGGCAGCATCGCCGTCTTCAGCGGCGCTCTCGGTATCGGCCTCGGTCTGGGCTTCCAGACCATCGCCAAGAACTTCGCCTCCGGGTTAATCCTGCTCTTTGAGCAACCCGTCAAGGTCGGTGACCGGGTGCAAGTGGGAAACCTTCAGGGGAACATCGTCACGATCGGGTCCCGGGCGACATGGGTCCGCACGAACGACAACGTGGTGATGATCGTGCCCAATTCAGAATTCATCGAGCAACAGGTGACGAACCTGACGCTAAACGACCGGATTGTCCGGATCAACGTGCCGCTGGGGGTTTCGTACGCCAGCAACCCCGAACATGTCCGGGACATCCTGATGGTGGTCGGCCGGGGCCACCCCGATGTCCTGGAAGAACCGGAGCCGGACGTGATCTTCACCGGCTTTGGCCAGAGTTCGCTGGATTTCGACCTGCGGGTCTGGACGGCCAATCAAGTGTCCACCCCGCGGGTCATCGCCAGCCAGCTGTACTTCGAGATCTTCGCCGCCCTGAAGCGCGAGGGCGTCGAGATTCCCTTCCCGCAACGCGACTTGCACGTGCGGTCGGTCAGGAATGTGGCACCCGGCTCGGAGATTGCAACAAGGGCACTTGGGGAGGACCATGAGTCCGTCGGATCAGTGGGCGTCAAGAAGCCAAGCGCACTGCCTGTCGAGCACCCGGAATAGCTCTCCCGGCCCCGGCGGCGGGTTGATCTCGACGCTGCCGACGATTCACGGAATTTCGGCAGAACCCTTCCGGCGGGGCGGACTGACGAGAGTTCGTGGAATCATGACCGTCGCCTGCTGGTGCCCAAGAGCGCGGGGCTGGCTCGGCACGCCGGAACGGGCAGGAGATCTTCCGGGCCGTGTTGTATCGTCCTAGCTATGGGGTCCGGCTATTCCCCGCGAGCGATTCCGCGACCGGGCGAAGCTGCGCTTCCGGAACGCACAGTGGATGTGTGGCTCGCTTCGCTGGACCTCGTCCGGGATCCAGTCGGCCCGGAGGCGTCGCCGCTCTCCCGTGACGAGTCCGCCCGCGCGACCGCAATGGCCGCGGCACCCCGCCGCCGCTTCATGGCCTCCCGAATCTTGCTGAGATTGCTGATTTCGGCGTATCTCGGCGACGAGCCGCAGGAAATCGAGTTTTCCTACGGATCCAGCGGTAAGCCATCGATGGCCGGAAGGCCCGCAAGCGCGCCTCTGCATTTCAACCTGTCGCACTCACGGGATCGGGTGCTAATCGCAGTTGCCAGGACACCAGTAGGCATTGACCTGGAGACGCCGCGAAGACTGGAAGATCTTGAAGGCCTGGCGCGGCGGTTCTTCTCGCAGGGGGAAGTTCGCGCCCTGGCACGGATCCCTGCCGCCCACCGACTCGATGCGTTCTTCGCGTGCTGGACTCGCAAGGAGGCTTACTTGAAGATGATCGGCCAAGGGATCTCGAAGGGTCTCAAGTCGGTCGAGGTGGCGTTCTCACCGGGCCAGGAACCCGCTGTGATTTCCAGTGACCAGAGGCCGGACGCACAGTGCAGCATGCATCACCTCGAGCCGGAACCAGGATTGGTCGGGGCTCTAGCCGTCCAGGGCGGTGCGGACACCGTGAACTGCTGGTCGGTTCGATGACCTCAGGCAACGAGCGGCAAGCTGTCTTCGCGGCCCGGCACGCGGGCAGAGGCATTGCCGGCCAAGCTAGAGTCCGAGTTCCTCGATGAACTTTGTGTCATACCGTCCTTCGACGAACGCAGGCTCATCAAGGATCCTCTGATGCAGCGGTATCGATGTCTTGATCCCATCCAGCACGTACATCGACAACGCCCGCCTCATGCGCTGGATCGCTTCCTCGCGGTTCGCTCCGTGGGCGGTGACCTTGGCCACCAAAGAATCGTAGTGGGGCAGGACGCTCCCTCCCGAGTACGCGGCGCTGTCGACGCGGATACCCAGTCCACCAGGCGCCGCATACCTCTCGATTCGACCGGCGGAAGGCCGGAATGTCACCGGGTCCTCCGCGTTCACTCGACATTCAATCGCGTGTCCGCTCACTCCCGGAGGACCCGGTAGAACCTCACTCAGCGGCTCCCCGGCGGCTAACCGTATCTGGCTCCTTACCAAGTCGACGCCCGAGACCGCCTCAGTCACCGGATGCTCGACCTGGATCCGAGCGTTCAACTCGATGAAGTGCAGCTGCCCTGCCTCGTCCATCAGGAACTCAACCGTCCCGGCGTTCGAGTACCGGATCTCACCGAGGGCCTTGGAGAGAATCCCGCCCATCTGTTCCCGAGCCTTGGCGCTGAATCCGTTCGCCGGTGCCTCTTCGAGCAGTTTCTGGTGACGCCGCTGGATCGAGCACTCGCGTTCCCCCAGGGAGATGACATTGCCCAGATCGTCGCCGAGCACCTGGAACTCGATGTGCCGGGGGCGGTCCACAAATTTTTCCAGGTACACTTCGCCGCTGCCGAATGCCGCCGCCGCTTCCGAACGGGCCTGATCAAATCCCGCTTCCAGGTCCTTTGGGGTGCGCACGATGCGCATTCCTCGACCGCCCCCGCCGCGCGATGCTTTGAGAATCACTGGGAAGCCTGTCTCGGCTGCCCATTGCCGGGCATCGCCGGCGGTTCGCAACGGCTCGTCAGCGCCCGGCAAGACCGGGATGCCCGCATCCTTGGCCGCCTTGCGGGCCTGGGCCTTGTCGCCCATCAACCGAATCGCTTCCGGGCTGGGGCCGATGAACCGGATCCCGCAGTCCCTGCAGATTTCCGCGAAGCTCGGATCCTCGGCGAGGAAACCGTAGCCCGGATGAATGGCATCGACATCGGCGATGTCCGCCGCGCTGATGATGGCAGGAACGTTCAAGTAACTGGCGGAACTCTTCGCCTTGCCGATACAGATCGCCTCGTCGGCGTGAGCAACATGCAGCGAGTCTCGGTCTGCGGTCGAATAGACCGCAACCGTTCTGACCCCCAAATCGCGGCAAGCCGCGATCACTCGCAGGGCGATCTCCCCGCGGTTCGCGACAAGAACCTTTTCGAACATGCCCGGCGGAGCCCTAGTCGTCCGAGATCCTGAAGAGCGGCTGCTCGAATTCCACGCCCTCGGCGTTCTCGACCAGTATCTCGGTGACGACGCCGTCGTGCTCGCATTCGATTTCGTTCATCAGCTTCATCGCCTCGATGATGCAGATCACCTGCCCTTTTCGAACACGGTCGCCAACCCCCACGAACGGCGGCGAATCGGGCGATGCCGCGACGTAAAACGTGCCGACCATCGGAGACCGCACTGTGATTCCGGCTTGTTCGTCGGTTTCAACTTGGCCAGCGTCCGCAGCCTTCGCCGAACCGCCAGAGATGACGGGCGCCCCTGGTTCCGGCGCAACCGTGGCAGCTGGCGCAACTGGCGCGCCCAAGCGGGCGACACGAATGCGAAGGCCACCCGCCTCGTACTCGATCTCAGTCAAGCGCTTCTCGTCGAGGATCTTCGCGAGTTCCTCGACCTCCTTGCGATGCCTGATGGGATTGGCCATGAATCTATCTTCCTGGTCCTTGCAGCACGCGGAGTTCGCGCGAAGTTCTGGTCAGCACCTCACAGCCAGTCTCGGTGACAACGACCACGTCCTCAATCCGTGCACCCGCCAAACCCTCGAGATACACACCGGGCTCGACCGTGACGACCATGCCGGTCTCGAGCCGGCGGCGCTGTCTCGGAGCTACGCGCGGCCCCTCGTGGATTTCGAGCCCGACTCCGTGGCCCGTCGAATGGGAGAACTTGGTATCGAGCCGTATGCCTCCAACAGTCGTCATTCTCAACACCTGCCGTGCCCGATTGTCGACCGTGCGACACTCCACGCCTGGACAGATCGCATCAATCGCGGCAACTTGGGCTTCCAGGACGGCGTGGAACAGCTTCGTCTGCGTTTCGTCCGGATGGCCGAGAGCGATCATCCGGGTCATGTCACTGCAATAGCCGTCAAGTATAGCACCCTGGTCGACAACGACCAGAGACTTCTCCCGCAGCTGTCGAGCGCGCGGCTCGGCGTGTGGCAGGGCACCGTGCGTCCCGCTCGCGACGATCGTCGGAAAGGCCGCCCCCTCCGCGCCCAGCCTGCGCATCGCGAACTCCAGTTCCGCGGCGACGAGGGACTCAGTCCACCCCGGTCCGATTCGCGCGCAGACATCTTCGAACGCCTTGGAATTCAATTCCACCGAACGGCGGATCGCTTCGATCTCGGCTGGGCTCTTCCGCATTCGCATCGTCTCAACTACCGATCTCAAGGGGTCGAGCCGGCAAATCGGCAAGCTGCCGTCAAGGAACGCGTAGGTGTCATAGTCCAGGCGGTTGGCCTCGAAAGACAGGCGCCGCAAGCGTAGAGCGACCACTCGTTTCACCAAGGCAGGTCTGGAATCCCCGCTTGCTATCTCGACGTCGATCCCCTGGGTTTGCTCGCTCGCCTGCAACCGGTAGCGGCCGTCGGTGAATAGCGTGGTCTCGTCTGGCGCGACCAATAGATGGCCGGCGCTGCCGGTGAAGCCGGTTAGGTAGCGGATATTCGGGAGCGCCGAGACATACATCGACCGGCCACGCAGGCGCCTGCGCAAGCGAGCCAATCGATCGCTGTGGTCTGGCATCTAGTAGTGCGGTCCCCTGCAGCGCGAAGTTGCTTGAACTGTGCCGGACTCAATGGCCTGGGCCGAGCCCCGACCTCGACACAAACGTTTCGCCCATGGTACGGAAGGCAGCGAGATCACCAAAAGAACCGTAGCTTGACGCTGGCCGTCAAGGGCTGGACAACCCTCGTGCCGACAAACACGGACTGGAAACTATAGAGCCCCCTTCGATTCGTGAGATTCGAGATCTGGAACGCGATCTCCCATGCCCGCCGATCTCCGTGGTAGTGCTCGTATCCGATCGAGGCGTCGATGATCGTGCGCGGGCGGATCCGTGGAGGGTCCGCCTGCAAATCGACGTATGGGAGCTGGTCAAAGTAATCGGGGTCCGCGGCAACCTCCACTGGATCGGAGGGGTTCGAAACCAAGCCGCTATCGTAGCGAACCTGCCAGCTTGACCACCACCGCTTCGCGGGTCTGTAGATCAGGCTGCCGGTCACCCCAAGGGCCTGATCGTGGTCGATGACGAACGGCCCCGCAGTCAGCGAGTCCAGTGCTGCAGATCCCAGAAAGAGCCCGCCCGTGAATGGTGGCGTCACGATGGCCCTGAAATGCGTCAGGCTGAAGGAGCCCGAGACCCGTCGAGCCATTGGCACGACCAGCCGGGTCTCGAATCCGTTCACGCGGGAAAACGCCAGCGATGTCGGGAAGATGATCCCTGTGTTCAAGAAGTTGTCGTTGTCCTGGGGATTCGCGGAGTTCTTGTGATAGAAAGCCACGTCCAACGAGGCGTGACCGGCCAAGTCCTGCTGGAGGCCTGCCTCGTACACGTTCTGCCGCTGGGGCTCGATCGGGATCACTCCACCGTTCAGGGTGCGCCGAACATCCGGCGGGGCTAGCAGAGCCGATTCCGGCGAACTCGCGAGCAAGAGGTTTTCGTTGGGCGGAGTCTGGAAGTTGCGGTTGTAGGAAGCCCGAATCACGGTGCCGCTGGACTTGATGTGGTACGCGAAACCGATCCTCGGCTGCCACTGCGCGGCACGCACCAACATCGAGTACCGGTCGTACCTGACTCCGAGATCAACCACGAACCGACGCCAATTCACGCGATCCCGGAGAAACACTGTGAAAAGCTGCCCGGAGCCGCGTTCACTGAAGCTAAATCGCGCCCCGCCCCGAGACAGGTCGAACGGCACGAGGTTCGGATTGAAATTGGGCCGCGCGGGATCGTTCAACCTCGGATCGGTCAGGCCGAACACGAATTCCTCCCGGACAGGAAAGTGCTGGCCGTCGATACCAACCTGAACCGCATGGGCTCCCCGCTGCCAAGCGAGGCGGTTGAGGGTCACCAAGGTTGCCAGCATGCGGGTCAGCTGTGCGGTCACGGGCGTGTCGCCCGGACTCGGCAGAAGCCGCGCGGCCGTGTCGCGGTAGGAGGTGGTCGAATCGAAGGTAACGAATGGCGACAGCGCGCGCACGTAGCCCAGCCCGAACGATCGATCGTCAAGCAAGCGGCGCTGGGCCTGCCCATGCGCGTGTTGGCCGCGCAAGTTTGCGAGTTGAAACGACGACTGACCGGCCATCGCGCTGAAGCGAAACATCTCCCGATCGGATCGTTGCCAGTCCGCCCGGAACGACGCGCGCCGGGCATTGCCGCCATTGTGCAGGTTGTCAAATGAGGGAGGGTCCAGGAAGCGATTGCTCTTGATATTCGAGAACGAGCCAAACCAGGCGAGTCTTCCACGCGCGCCCCCGGCTTGTGCCGCCTGTGTGAGGGTGTCGAACCCGCCACCACCCAGCTCGATCTGGCCGAATGTCCGCCCGCCCCCGTCGAACCCCGACCGCGTTGTGATGTTGGCCACCCCGGACACCTTGGAACCGTATTGCGGAGGCACGTTGCCCGTGAACAACTCCAAGCTCTGCACCAGGCCCGGATCGATCGAGGTGGCGAACTGCCCGGAGAATTGGTCGCTGATCGGCATGCCGTCGATCACGTAGGTCATCTGGTTGTGCGCCCCGCGGGGATGGATTGAGCCGTTCGCGTTTGCGGCAAATCCCGGAAAGCCGAGCAAGACTGCCTCAAGTCCGCGTGCTCCCGGCGCAACCGGCAGTTTCTCGATGACTCGCTGGCTCAGCTGCGCTCTCGTTCCGGTGGCTTCGGTATCGATAAGGTCGAGCCGCTCATTGGCGGTCACCACCAGCGATTCAAATTTGGCACTGATCTCTAGGACAATCTCAAGTGGGGCTGTGAGGCTCGATCTGAGGTCGGTGGATCGAGACACGGGCCGGAACCCTTCCCGCTCCACCCGCAAGGCATACGCCTGGAACGGGAGGTTCGCAAACGAGAATTGTCCTTTCCCGTCGGTTTGGGTTTCGCGTTGGAACCCGGACAGAGCATGAGTCAGCCGGACCGCGGCTTCGGCCACAGCAGCCCGCTGAGAATCGACGACGACACCTTCCAGCGCCGCAGATGACTGGGCGCGCGCGGGATTCCAGGCAACCAGAAGCGCCAGCGGCAGCAAGGCGGGTTTTCGCAGCATCTCGGAATCCCAATTTAGGCATGCCTAAATCTAATTCCTACAATACCTAATCGACTTCCTGCGTGCAACTAAGCAGGACTCGGGCCCATCCGTTCCTCGCTCTGGAGGGCGACGCGAACCGGCGGCTTGCCTCCCACTACACGGTGGACAACGGGAATGTGGGCTCCGGCCTGCTCGAAGCACAGCGACGAGGCTATTGCCGAAGCCGGTTCAAGTGCCCATGGTTGCCGGGGATCCATCAATGGCGGGAGTCTTTGACCTCGTATACCAGACTGACCGTGCCCGTCCGCTCGAAAATCCGGTGTTCCGTCAGCGCCAATGCAATGCGAGAAGCGGGCTCGGCGACCAGAGGCACCCCTCCACCGAGAAGTATCGGAATGATCGCGACTTCCACCGTGTCAACGAGTCCTTCCTGGGCGAGTGAGCGAAAGAGGGACCCTCCGCCGAATAACCAGATATCTTTACCCGATTCCTTGCGAAGCGACTGAATCACCTCTTTCCAGTTGTCGCCGACAATCGTGACGTTGCTGTAGTCACATTGGCGCAGCGTTCGCGAAAACACGAACGTGCGGACGCCTGACGACGCAGGCAGCCCCTGCCCGCCGGTCACCTCGAAGGTTCGTCTGCCAAGCAGGTAGGTATCGAATCGCGCAGAAATCGCCTGGAAATCGATTTCGGGATCCATAGTGATCCAGTCGAACTCGCCGCCCGTTCCGGCGATGTATCCATCCAGGCTTACGGCGCAGTTGTAGCAGATCTTTCTCATTTCGAAGGTCTCTGTGGGTCTGTCGATGGCTTAGCTCCCGCACTTCGGAATCGACCGCAACACCGCTGTCCGCCCCCCAGGACGGGAGACTGATCGATTCGACGCGTCCCTCACCATTGCACGCGCCTTCGGGCGCAGGTCCTTTCCGGGCCAGCATGGATCGGACTCCAACAGTTCATCGGGAAGTGGTCAATGCCATTGCCACGCGTATCGAGACAAGCCCGCGCCTTGCCAGTTGACGGCAGCCCACGATGATCGACTCGGGTGCGGGCCACGCGGGAGACGGAACCAGCGACGTGTCGCCTCTCAAGGCACGAATTCCCGTCAGCGGCCAGCAAACCATTCCGGCCGGGTGCAGTTCCCTTTATATGGACCGCAACAACTTGCCGGGCTTGAAGCGAACCGTGTTTCCGCTCGGGATCTGAACCACCTCCCCGGTTCTGGGATTGCGGCCAATGCCGATCTTGCGCGGGCGCACTTCGAACACTCCGAATCCACGAAGCTCAATCCGTTCTCCCCGTTCCAGGGCGGACCTCATTGTTCCCAGGATCGTCTCGACCACTATCTTTGACTGAGAGCGACTGAGACCAGAGCGATTGATCACGCGGCTTACAAGGTCTTGCTTGATCATCCGATGTGCCCTGCGGAGGAATCGACATTCCCAATGTAAAGCGTTTTTCCTCACCGTGTCAAGGTGTGGGCAATGTGGTTCGCAGCGCCGGCATGCCGAGTTGAACATGCTTCGACGGAAACATACGACCGGCGAGATGACGGGGTGGGTGGCTCGAGTTGCCCCACACCAAAACGAGGCGAAGCCGGTTGCCAGGTGCTTCGACGCCAGGGCCGCATCCCCTGCTGGGACGATGCTGTTGCCGCGAAGGGCCATGTGCAGGCCCCGACCGGGCGTCGGCGAAGCGCCTCTCGGGGGTTCTGCAGCATTCGGGTCGATGCCAAGGCGATCTTCCCGGTGTCGACGAGATCGGACTCGGGATCAAGAGGCTGTGGCGTTTCGCGTCTGCACTCCGGGCCGGCGACACGCGTTCGGCGCTATCTCCTTGCGGCATGTTCGACAATGGAGCGATGATTCGGACCCTGCTCCTCTGGTTTCTGGCGGTCCTGCCGGCTGTGCTTGGCGCCGATGTCCTGTTGGAGCGCGACGGCGACCGGATCGCCGTGTCGATCGACGGCCAGCCGTTCACCACGTTTTACTTCGGCAGCGACGCGACCAAGCCGTACCTGCACCCATTGCGGACTGCGGACGGCACCGTCGTCACTCGGGGCTATCCGATGGAGGAAATCGCAGGCGAGCAGCAGGACCACCCGCATCATCGCGGTGCCTGGTTCAGCCACGGTGACGTCAACGGAGTCGATTTCTGGGCCAACGAAACCAGCCAGCGATCGCGCGGCAACAAAGGCACGATCTCGCTCAATTCAATCGACACGGTCCAGTCCGACGAGGATCAAGGGGTGATTGAGGCCAGCTTTGACTGGAAGGGCCCCGGGGGGGGCCTCCTGGTGACGGAGCGCCGCATGATGGCCTTCATGCGGGACGGCGGGGACAACATCGTGGACTTCGACATCGTCTTGATGGCGAAGGCCGAACCAGTGCTGTTTGGCGATACCAAGGAAGGCACGTTCGCCGTGCGGATGGCAACCGAACTCGAGGAGCAGCACCTGCGCGCTAGAGGCATCCCCCGGACCGGGAGGATCGTAAACGCGGAAGGGCGCATGACCGAAGCGAACGCGTGGGGCAAGCGTTCCGCATGGGTCGACTACTCCGGGAGCATCTCGGGCAAGCCGATGGGAGTGGCAATTCTGGACCATCCGGACAATCCGAAGCACCCCAGCTACTGGCACGTTCGAGGATACGGGCTGTTCGCTGCCAACGTGTTCGGAGAGCACGATTTCCACGCCGACGAGAGCCGCGACGGGAGCATCTCGTTGGCGAAGGGCGACAAACTCCGATTCCGTTATCGCGTCATCATCCACAGCGGGCGGACAGCGGACGCGAACCTGCAATCGCGATTCGAAGCATGGAGCGCCTCCGGCAGTCGGTAGGATTGGCGCCGGCGCTCTTGGGGACTTCGATGCGGTATTCCAGAACCCTCTTCGAGGCATGGGTTGACGAGGCTTGGGAGAACATCCCCGAGTCCATACGCAGAGAATTCGCCAATCTCGTGATCGTAGTGGAGGACGAGCCCAGCGAAGAGCAACTGGATGCGGCGAACGTACCGCCGGGAGGGACGCTACTGGGCCTGTACGAGGGAGTGCCCCTAGACAAACGCGGATGGTACTACCAGATGGCATTGCCTGACCGCATCACGATCTTCCAGCGGCCGCTGGAACTATGCGCCGAAGGCGACCTCGGACAAGCGATCTACGAGACTCTTTGGCACGAACTCGCGCACCACCTTGGCATGGACGAAAAACAGGTCAGAGCAGCGGAGAACCGCAAGTTCGGCTGGCGGGAGTAGCGATAGACCCCGGCATGTACAATGGCGATCTGCCGAGAGGCTCGCCCTTATTCATGCACTTCGATTTCTCCCCAAAAGTCCAGGACCTCCGCGCCCAGCTGCTCGCTTTCATGGACGAGCACATTTACCCGAACGAGGCGCTGTTCCGGCAGCAGATCGCTGAAGGCGACCGATGGGAGCATCCTCCGATCCTGGAGGATCTCAAGCCAAGGGCCCGGGCCCGAGGTCTGTGGAACTTGTTTCTACCCGGCAGCGAATACGGAGCCGGCCTGACGAACCTCGAGTACGCTCCCCTATGCGAGATTATGGGCCGCTCCCCCATGGCTTCGGAGGTGTTCAACTGCTCCGCTCCGGACACCGGGAACATGGAGGTGCTCGTGCGGTATGGCACAAACGAGCAGAAGGAACGGTGGCTCAAGCCCCTCCTGGCTGGAGAGATCCGTTCGTGCTTCTCGATGACCGAGCCCGACGTGGCGTCGAGCGATGCCACCAATATCCGATCCCGGATCGAGCGGGACGGTGACCAATACGTCGTCAACGGGTGCAAGTGGTGGTCTTCCGGGGCGGGCGACAGACGCTGCAAGATCTCGATCTTCATGGGCAAGACCGACCCGGACGCGCCGAAGCACAAGCAGCAGGCAATGATTCTGGTGCCGCTTGACACACCCGGCGTCAAGGTCGAGCGACTCTTGCCGGTGTTCGGCTACGATCACGCCCCGCACGGGCACGCGCAAATTATGTTCGACAACGTGCGCGTGCCCGCTTCGAACATGCTACTGGGCGAGGGACGGGGCTTCGAAATCGCCCAGGGGCGTCTTGGACCGGGCCGCATCCACCACTGCATGAGGTCGATCGGAATCGCGGAACGCGCGCTCGAGGCGATGTGCCGCCGGGCGAAGAGCCGGGTTGCGTTCGGCAAGACACTGGCGGAGCATGGTGCACTCCGCAAGGACATCGCCGATTCGCGCATGGAGATCGACCAGCTCCGCCTGCTGGTATTCAAGGCCGCCTACATGATGGACACCGTCGGCAACAAGGTCGCGCGGCAAGAAATCGCGCAGATCAAAGTGATCGCCCCCAATGTCGCCTTGCGCGTGCTTGACCGCGCAATCCAGGCCCACGGCGCGATGGGAGTCTGCGACGACTCGTTTCTGGCCGCGGCGTGGGCTAGCCAGCGGACGCTACGGCTTGCGGACGGACCGGATGAAGTGCATCGCGAGGCGATCGCCAAGCTCGAATTGCGCAAGTACAACTGACTGGGGAGGCTACCGGAGCGGCTGACCTTCCCTGAGCCGGATCTCGCGATTGACCTTGAGCCCGCGAAACGCCTCGACAGCCCCGCCTGGCCAGCGGATCTCCAGCCGGTCGACCTCGGTATCCTGGCCTAGGCCGAAGGTTGCCACCGTCTCGCTTTGCGAGCAGTAGCTCGATCCCCCGCGGACGACCTGGATCTGGGTTCCCGACGCGGTGGTCAGCTGGAGTCTAGTGCCGAGGCCGCTGCGGTTCGATTGTGTCCCTTCGAGCCGCACTCGCAAGTAATTGTTAGCGTCGCCACCATCGTTGCGCAGCAGTTTGGCAGGCCCGTCGTTCGTCGTGATCAGGATGTCCAAGTCCCCGTCACCGTCGTAGTCGGCGTAGGCCGCCCCCCGGGCTACCAACGGCTCGGAGAAGTCGCCGCCGACTTCGCCCGACGCAAGCCCGAACCGGCCCCTTCCGTCGTTGCGAAACAACTGCGGCTCCTGTGCGAACTTCACCGCCGGCTGCACAACTTCGATTTCCTCGTCGAGGTGTCCGTTAGCGCAGAATATATCCACGTGGCCGTCGAGATCGTAGTCGAAAAAGAAAGCTCCGAACGTCAGCGCCAGCAGGCTGTCGCGACCGATCTCACTCGTCGGAGCCTCGTCGACGAAGAGTCCGTTGCCCTCGTTGTGGAACAGGTTCAGCATCTCGTTGGCGAAGTTCCCGACCAGAAGGTGCGGTCGTCCAGAGCGATCGTAGTCAGCCGCGTCGACGCCCATCGCCCCGCGGGCCTTTCCGTCCTCGGCGTAAGCGATCCCGGCCGAGACTCCATGCTCGCTGAACGTGCCGTCACCTTCGTTCCTGTAGAGCTTGTTCGGCTGGGTGTCGTTGGCTTGGAAGATGTCGGGCAATCCGTCGGAATCGTAGTCAAAGATGGCGATGCCGAGCGCCTTGGCCGTCGGGTCCGCGACGCCGGCGGCGGCGCCAACTTCTTGGAATGATCCGTCGCCGCGATTCCGATACAGGGCGGACGGTTGACCGAAATAGGACTCGGGCGTGCAGTACGTCTTCGTGGATCCATCCATCGAGCACCACAGGTCCCCCTCCATGGTCCACTTGACGTAGTTCGCGACGAACAGGTCGAGATGGCCGTCAAGGTCGTAATCGACCCATGCCGCGCTAGTCCCGAACCGCGCGTTGTCAATGCCCGCCTCTCCGGTAACGTCCTCGAAGGTGCCATCGCCGCGGTTGCGGAAGAGCCGGTCGCCGTCCAGCACCGTGACATACAGGTCCTGAAAACCGTCGTTGTCGTAGTCGGCGGCTGCAACGCCCAAGCCGTACATCGGAATCGCCAAGCCCGCTTGCACCGTGACGTCGGAGAATCGCCCTCCGCCTTCGTTGCGATACAGCTTGGACGTCACATCGCTGGTATTGCCAGTCCACGGCCGCGAGTTCACCAGGAATATGTCGGCGCGCCCGTCGTTGTTGTAGTCAAGGAACGCGCAACCCGAACCGAGCGTCTCAGGGAGGTATTTCCGGCCCGATCGCCCGTTGTGGTGGACAAACTCGATCCCCGCCTCGGAAGTCACGTCTGTGAAGACAACCGCGACACGTGGCGGCTCTGGCGAACCCGAGTCCGTTTCCTCGCCCGAAGGGCCGCAGGCGACACCGGCGCAAAGGGCCAGTGGAATCAGGAGCTTAAAGCGGTACTGATACATGCTCGTGAATTGGCTGGCGTTCGTTGTTGTCTTCGGGACTGGAGCGTCGCAACTCAGCCGTACGAGTCTGAGACGACTCATCAGCCTTATACCGCAAGAACAGCGTCTCCTCGCGTTCGGCCGCCTCCAGATCCCCCAGTCCTCGGTAGCATCGCATCCTGGTGTAGTGCATCTGCAAGTCTTCCGGATCGATGCGTGCGACGCGGTCGAGAACTGCAATCGCCTGCTCGTATTCACGCTGCAAGAATAGGATGTTCGCGATCTCGTTGAGCACGACGCGGTCGCGCGGAAACTGGCGCGAAGCCGTTCGGAGATCGTCGAGAGCCTGATCGTAGTCCCCCGCGGCGCGGCGCGCGAGCGCACGGAAATAGAGTGCTCGCGGCAAATCCGGCGACAGCGCCAGAGCCTTTTCCAGGTGGCGCTCCGCATCGGCCGTCCGCCCTTCCTCGACCATGGACCGGGCCATGTTCACCCAGCCATCCGGATTGTCCGGATCAGCCTCCGCGGCACGGCTGAAGGCGTGCTCGGCTCCCCTGAGGTCGCCTTGCAGCAAGAGCCCGATACCGTAATCGTTCCAGCGTTCCCAGTCCACTTTCTCGACGCTGGGCGCCCATTCTTCGGACCGGCCGCCGATGCGCAGTTGGGCTTCCGCGGAGGCGAGTTCGGTGATTGGCAGGACCGGGATGCGATCCTTGATGCGTCCTGGCACGTTAGCCGGAATATTCTTCGCATCGAACGAGAATTCGCGGTCGTCGAAGTCCTTGCCAAACTCTCCCGCCCCGGCCCGGCCCGCGTAGGAGAACGCGGTGTAGGAGTGCGAAAACTTGCGGTGGTTCACCTTGGCGCGCAACGTGAACGGGCCGGAAGCGTCATCCGGCACCGGCACGCGGTAGCGCACGACGTCGGCCGCCCCCGGCGGGATCAGGCGCGCGTAGACCAGGCCACGCATGTGGAATGCGTTCCGCTTGTCAATCGGATTGCCGTGGCCGTCAACCTGCAGGGCCCGATAGAAATGGGCGCCCGGATCAACAGGGCCGGCGCCTCCATCGGCGACGCGCCCGCTCCAGAAGACTCTTTCGCCGGACGCGTCTAGGATCTCGAATTCCACCCAGACATCGAAGGCGTCCACAGTTCCGCTGGGGAAGAAATGTCCCACCTTGCGCGTGCGGACGACAACATCGACGCGGAGCGTTTCGCCAGGCTCTGCCACCGGTCCGGACCGGTCGATCGGAGCCGCCAGGTCTCCGACATCCCGCAGCAGGACCGGCCGACGACGCCCAACGGCTTCCTCGCCGACGGCAAAACCGGTCGCCGCGGCTATCTGACCGCCCTGGCGCAGCATCTGCGGTGCCGCGCTGTCTTCGGTGGCCCGTGAAACAGCGAAGACGTCCACCGAAATAATGCCATCCTGCAGGAACCGCTGGACCGCCTCGAGTTGCTTCGTGTCCTCGTTGACATACGGGACGGCGGTGTTGGCCGTTGCGAATCGATGCGACCGCACCATGCCGTCGCGGTTCCCCGGATCGTTCGAGGGGACCAGCGGCATGTGACAGTCCGCGCAATCCTGAGGTTGCTCCGGGTAGTAGAAGGAACGGGCGCCCTGCCCCGACACTCCGCTAGCCTGCCAGTTGTCGTACGAATTGAAGCCGCGAACCCAGCGGTAGCTGTTGACGGGCACATCCAGGTGCACCTTGTGGCACGAAGAGCAGAACTCGGCACCGTCCTCGCGCATGAAGGGCTTCAGGAACGCGCGGCGATGGGCGGCTGGCGCGGTACGGGTGACGTAGTTGTGGACCGCACGTACCAGGCCCACCTCATTCGAGGCGAGGTGGTGCAGTGGCGGGTATTCGATCACAAATCCACCGTTTCCCATGGTGTCCGGAACGTGCACGATCGAGTGGCACGAGACACAGGCGAGGCCAGCGTGCGCCTCGGGGGTATCCAGCTGGCCCTGCACCGGCTCTTCGAACATGCCGTTGAACAGCATGGCGTGGTCATGACAGCCTGCGCACCACTTGGACGCCTGCACGCCGGCAGTCTCCTGCATGTACTCGATCGACTTGCGATAGAACTGGTTGTTGAAAGAGGAGAATCTGTGCATCGAGGATTGCCATTGCTCGTAGACATCCTTGTGACACTCTCCGCAGGCGGCCGATTCGAGAAAAAAATCGGAAGGGATCTTCCCGCCGGTCACGGTTTGCGAAGCTGACGGGAAGAACGGACTGTCCACGCCCCCTCCCTCGTACTCCATCGACAGGGGCGCGGAGACCGGGTTCACGATGCGCTGCGTTTCTGATGGGAACCACCGATCTCGGACGGCCGAATAGGCCGGCATCATCAAGGCCAGCGCCAGGCATGTCGCCACTCGGCGGTCGCGCCAGGCGAACGCCAGCATCAGCGCCCCGGCAAAACCGCAGGCGCCGTGCAGGGCAACAATCATTAGGTGGGGCCTTGTCGCCCCGATCACGCAGAGCACGGCTCCGAGCACGGCACAGATTGAGAGAGCGACCATCACGCGCAGGTCAGAACGAACCCGCCGGAAAGCGTCGCTCGCGGAAAACCACATGCCCGCGGCCAAAGCGATGCCCGCCAGAACGTGCAGCAGCACATTGGCAACGTAGAAGAGGCTGGCTCTCGGGAATGCCCAGAGCAAGCCCGAGTTGACGAGCAGGAACAGGAACGCCCCACCCGCTAGCCGTGACAGCCAACTGGATCGGTTGGGAGCCGGAGTCTTCTCATCTTCGGCGAGTTTGCTCGAACCGGAGCCTGAAACTGCCATCATCGAGGCGCGCTCCGCGCCACCAACGGTCTCAGCAGGCGCATCGCGCGACGCGTGTGATACCGCTCCAGATCGGCTCGGTGCTCGGGCGTATCGGGATACGTTTCCCCCGGGCCATAAGGATACCCGCTCATGGAGTGGAACGGCAGCGGCGTAACCGAGTCCCCGAATGCCGTGTTGGCCTCGTTCTCCTTGGCCCAGCCATCAACAAAGAGCAAGTAGTCCCGGGTCCAGCCGACGGCGAGCGGGGGGAGTCCGCCGGAGGGAAAGCGCAACTCGATTTCGTCGCCGGCTCCCATGATGACGAGTCGGTCGTCTTCTCGGTCGAGGAGTTCCCTGACATCGCCGAACCGCGTGTAGCGCCCCGGCGTCGGGTTCCAGTTGGTCGTCGAGGAAACCTCTTGGTAGTCGAATCGCTCGGGCTGCGCGCGACCGTCCGCGATGTAGTTGCGTGAGAAGCCCCGGAATCGCAAGCGGGACGTCGTCGGGCTCAGGTGCGTGAGGCGCGCTTCAGGCTCGGTCGTTCCGAGGCCGATATACGCCGAATCCCAATAAACGCACATGTTCGTCGTGAGGCGCATCGCCCGCGAACCGGACGGGATCACGCCGCGCAAGTCGACCGCGATTGTGCGCAGAGTGCCTCCGGGCAGACCGACATCGGCAACAGCCGTCACCCAATCGCCGTGCTTGTCCAGAACCTCGAGGTACGGTGGCTGGAGGGCCGAGTTCTTCGTTTGGGAAGCGGCAACGATGCTGCTGGCCGAAGACCAATCAACCCAGCCCTCAAGAAAAAGCACGGCATCATCGGAGTCGAACCGTGGGAACTCCAGCGTGAGCGAATGGCGCTCAGCACGGTTCTGATAGTCGCGCTCGAACTCCGCGTAGCGGCGGTCGCCGGACACAATCCTGGCGAGCACGTCCTCGCCGTGATGGTTCGTGGCAGCCACCGGCTTGATGGCCGAGGCAACACCGTAGAGCCTGAAGTCGGGAAATGGCGGACCCTTGGCCTTTTCACTCGTGACGATCCGAATGTCACCCGGGTGATCGACCGCGATCAGACGGATCTTGTCGACGTAGGCGACTTCCCTGAGTTCTTCAGTCAATCTGACGTCCAAATGGCCGTCGCGTTCGCGCAGCTGATCACCTCGAATCGAGACGAACTCCGTGTGGTCGACCGGGAAATAGGTACCCCGCGCCAGGCTCGCTCCCAGCGGGGCGACCCCGAGGACCTCGCTGATGTACTCGAACCGATGCCCGTTCCACGTGAACACCATGGGACACGAACCGGACAGCCTCGGAGCCTCCGTGATCCTGACTTCTGCCACGGGCTCTTCCGCCAGTTCGTTCTGGATCAAGCCGTTCGGCCAAGTCACTCGAATCGTGTCGAAGCTCTCCGCCGGGCCCAGACCGAAATGCAACGGCGTGCCGAGGTAAACATGCTTCGCATAGCGGAATCCGGCCTTCAGCTCGACCCGTGAACCCGCGGCGATCGCTGGGCTCTTGACGCCTTCGAGCCGGACAGTCACGCCTCGATTCGCGGTCTCAGTGCGATTGGCGGCGAACCGAATGGCGCCTCCGGGTCCGGCCGCGAGCAGATCCGGCCTGCCGTCCGCGTCGAAGTCGCCGGAAACGGCGAATCCGGGAGGCGGCTCGTCGCTGGAGTCGACCACGCCGAACTCGAACCCCCCGCGATTGGCTTGGACGCCGTGCTCGGTAGCGGCGTCTACGCGCCCGCGCAATTCGAAGTCCGCCCATGCCTCGACACGGTCCATGGCCGGCCCGGGGCGCAAGTCGCCTTCGTGATTCTCGAGCAACAGCGTGACGCCCCGCCCGGTGACGGCGACGTCGAGGTACCCGTCGTGATTCGCATCCACGACCTCCAGGCGGACACTCCCTGCGGGCGCGGTCGCGCCCTGGATCTCGACAGCCTGGTCGAACATGCCGAGCTTGCGGTCCTGGTGCACACTGACGCCATCGCCGTAGACCGCGATCAAGTCGTGCCCGTTGTCCTCGAAGAGTTCGGCGGTCGCGGCCGCGCGGACTCGCCCGTCACCGAAGGGGAAATCGCTACTGACATCGGCCAGGGAACCCTCCCCGTCGTTCCGAAACAGCCGCTTGTCCCGCCCCAGCGCGAATAGATCGTAGTCATTGTCGTGGTCATAGTCAGCGAACAGGCACAGGTCGAACCCACCTGCCTCAGCAAAAACCGACCGGAACATGCGCCCGCCAGCGTTTCGCAGGACCTCGACTCCAGTGTCGTCCACGCGGCACAGGTCGGCCAGTCCGTCGCTGTCGAAATCTCCCGCAGCGTAGTGGCTTGCGCCCGACAGCACCAGCGGGGCCACCTCAGGACCCGCCGAATCACCCCCAACAAGGGCCACCGCGCTTTCCGCAGACCACGCAATCGCGTCCGCAGAACCGTCTCCGTTCAGGTCCAGGCTCAACGCGCCCAGAGCGCCTCCATCCAGACGCGCCACTTCGTGTGTTGCGAACTTGTAGGGGACTGCAGGAGCCGCATCGCCGGTCGCTAGCGACGGGTCGTAGAGTTCCGAATAGAAGCTCCAGTCGACGTCTTCCCCAACTGCAGCGTCCTCGGTCGCCTCCTTGAGGCCCTTGAATATCTCGAGTTCCCGAGTCGCCCGCTCGAGCTCGGTTCGCCTGAGGATTCCGAACAGCTGAAAGTGCGGCGCCGCAAGCGAGGGATCGAGTTCAATCGTGCGCTCGAACTTCTCGATCGCGCGGCGCGTATTGCCGATCTGCTTGTACAGCGCCCCAAGGTTGTATTGAGTCTTCGCCTCAAGGGGGCGGAGCCGCTCCATCTGGAGCAACTGGTCGATCGCTTTCTCCGCTTCACCGGCCTTCTTGAATTCGATCCCCAGATTGAAGTACGTGTGGGGCAGCGACCGATCGATTCTCTGCGCCTCGATGATTTGCGCAATGCCCTCTTCCCGCTCTCCGGCTCGCAGCAGTGCCAGACCATAGTTGAGATGCTCTCGCGCTGAGCCAGGGTTGAGGTCCAGCGCCATTCTCAACTGCTCGACCGCCTGGCGGGACGATCCGGGGGTCTCGTAGAATGCCTTGCCGAGATTCCGCGCTTCCTGTAGCCGAACCGCTTCCGGCGAGATCGCAGGAGTCTGCGCCGACGCGAACATCCACAACGCCACACCGCAGGCGAATGAGAGTGTGAACGCCCCCGCAATCCCCATTCGGGACTTCATCGAATTCACTCCTCCGCGCGTTGGCACTCGCCTGTCTTGAATCGTATCAACCCCCGCTGCAGCAGGACCCCGCGGGTATCCGCGGGAACAGCCGGACACGACTAGCCGGCCGGCCTCACGGTTTCTCCGCCAAGAGCCAGCCGTCCGGGTCAATCACCACCCGCGTTGCCGCATTTCGCAGGACCACCGAGAAGCCGGGGTCGTCACTGCCGTCACCGACGAGGACGTGCTTGACGAGCGATCGACCGGGCAACGTATGCACCTCGACTGCCACGTGAACGGGAAAGTAATCGGACACACCGCTCTGCACCAGTCGCAGGTTGAAGTGATGCTGCCCGCCCCTAGCGTCTTGATCCCACTCCACTGCCAGACGGGGTACACCGGTGCCGTAGACCCATTGGTCAAAGAAATCCCTGAGGCTGGGGTCATGGTAGTCAGCCGGCACGAAACCGGCGGCCAACTCTCGGAAGCTCTCCGTAGTCACCGCTTCTGATCCCCGCTGATCGCACAACGCACGTAGCAAGGCGAGGAATCCGTCGTCCCCCAGAACTCCCCGCAACATGTGCATGATCCAAGCGCCCTTCTCGTAGACGATGAGGCTATACGCCTCGGGCAGCTTGGCAGTGCGCAAGCGCCGGCCCATCACGACCGGTCCGGCACTCTCGACAGACTGGCCGTCAGACTTGCGGATGAGATTCTGAAGGAAGCCGCCCAGAACCTCGTCACGCTCCCCGGCTCCCCTCTTCTCCTCCAGCCAGAGCAAGGATGAATACGTCGCCAGCGCCTCCATGAGCCACCCGTCCCGGTCAAACGGCGTGTACACGACATTGCCCCACCACTGGTGCGAGATTTCGTGCGGCCGCAGCAAGTCGGCGTAGAACCGCTGCGTCCCGGGCGACAGGTTCCGCAACGGTCGGTCTCCCCTCTGGAAATAGCTCCGGGTGGATGCGTACACAAGGCCGGGAAATCCTTGGCCGAAGTCCCCCGGAACGGGTGAGATCACGGTGACGGGCATCGCGGGCTCACCGAACCGCCGAAGAAAGAAGGCGAAGGCTGCTGCGCTCTCGTCCGCGATTCGCTCGATCTCGATGGCCGGGCTCTCCACAGGCGGCCGCGGCAAGACGAGGACCGTAGGCTGGCTGCGGTTCCGTCGGCTCGAAGGCAGCGTGGTCTGCGGAATCAGCACCGGCACGCGGGGTGCCTGCAGCCGCGGCTCCACCTTCTTGGTGGCCCGGACCTCGACGCGAAAGCCGTCCACGTCGCGACTCGCGGACGCATAGTCGCCAAGATTGAATCCGGCCAGCCGGATCGGCTTGCCACTGTCGAAACGGGATACTCGCATTCCGCCGTCAATGAAGTCGGCAACCCTGGAGCCCGTGGCCACGAGATCCAGTCGTGCGGGGTAGCGGAAGCTCAGATCGTAGGTTGCCAGCTGATTCCCAGTGCGGGGGTACCAATTGGTCCGGTCCGCAACCGAATACACCCCCGATCCCGCATCGGAAACCACCTTGCCGCGGTAGTCGAATTCCATCTGGCGGTTCTCCCCCGAAAGCATCGGCTCCGGCAGGACGGCAATCACCAGCGTGCCGTCCGAGTCCCGTCCCGTCGCCTCGGGCTGCCGGGACTGCAGGAACTCGACCTCCTCGCCATCGATCCGCACTGCGGTCATCTCGAGCTTGTCAGAGATGTCGAAGCCGATCGCCCGGGCTCCCGAGTGATGCGGGACAAGGGTCGCGGTGGTCTTGACCTGCATGTACAGGTCGTCTCCAAGACGAGCCTCGATGCGGTAGTCCTGCAATTGCGCCACCGGCTTTGCCGGCTCGCGCCGGCCGTCGCGGACAGAGCGCGCCTGAAACCGGCACCAGACCTCGTAATATGCCTTGCCACCTGAGCGAACCAACTGGCCCGCCACGACCTGCTCGGCCATCGTCGGGTCCACGACAACATCGAACCGCCCGAGCGACCGGCCGCGGACGGCAGCCACGAAGAATCCGTCAGCCGCCGACCTGCCCGAGTAGAGATCGACCAAGGCGCGGCCCGCGGACAGTTCGATCAGGTTGCGCAGGACAATGGACCAGCGCGGTGCGATGCGAGCACCTACTTCGGGATCGAGACGGCTTCCCGGAGACTCCCGGATCGCCGCGTCGAGTTCCTCCGCCGTGTCGTCTGTGAAGAACAGCATCGCGTTTCGGAACTTCTCGTTCAGGATCGTCTCGCCAAGGAAGCGGGCCGTCGACTGCCGTTCGGCAGGATCCGGCGGCATGAGCAGCAACTCGCCGGTGTCGCTGGGGTCCGTGGCCAGGAAGAGTGCCGCGACAACCCTTCCCAAGACTGGCTTGGCGAAGATCAGGTGTCCGTCCGTGAAAAAAAACTTCGCGTCCTCGCGCTGCAGGAACACATCGCGCACTCGGAAGCAACGATCCGGATCAAGCTGCAGATCCTTGATGGCTCGGAGATCCTCGGCTCCGGTCGAACCGTCGGCGATTCCAGCGATACAGAGAACCGCCACCAGGAGGCGCACTACCACGTCACGACCCAACTCGTATTGTAGGGGCGAATCAGCGGCCCAAGCCGGGAGGCATGCCTGCTGAGACGGCCAAAAAGCACGCGTGGGCCAGCCGTGCAACGGGTTTGAGGCGACCCGCGTCTGACCAATTGCAGGGCAGCGGTTCCCTACCCGAAACATCGAGGTCCAAAATGACGCGAACACTCTCGAGAATCCTCATCGCCATGGCTCCGGCAGCGCTAGCCGTCGGTCTTGCCCAGGCCGAAGTGAAGACGCCTTCGGAAAGCGACAAGCGCGAGCCGAAGAACGCCAAGGAAGACGTCGACCAGATCGGCGACCGCGGCGTCGGCAAGGCGATCAACTTCTACAGCCTGGAGAAGGAAATCCAGCTCGGCCGGCAGCTGGCAAGCGAGGTCGAAAAAAACGCCAAGATCGTTGATGACCCGGTGATCGCCGAGTACGTCAACCGGATTGGCCAGAACATCGTCAACAATTCCGACGCCAAGGTCCCGTTCACCATCAAGGTGATCGATTCCGACGAGGTAAACGCGTTCGCATTGCCGGGCGGGTACTTCTACCTCAACACCGGGCTGATCGAACTGGCGCAGGACGAGGCCGAGCTGGCGGGCGTGATGGCTCACGAAATCGCCCATGTCGCTGCCCGGCACGGGACACGCAACGCAACACGAGGGCAGCTGATCCAGATTGCAAGCATCCCGTTGATGTTCATCGGCGGATGGGCGGGCTACGGGATCCAGCAAGCAGCCAACTTCGCCGTCCCGATGACCATGCTGAAGTTCTCCCGGGAATTCGAGAAGGATGCCGACTTCCTCGGAGTGCAGTACATGTACAAGGCGGGCTATGACCCGGCCTCGATGGTGCAGTTCTTCGAACGCCTCCAGGCAAAGCAGAAGAAGAACAAGAACGCCATCGCGAAAGCCTTCAGTTCGCACCCGATGGCGAAGAACCGCATCACTGCCGTTCAGAAGACAATCGACGAGTTGCTTCCTGAGCAGCCGGAGTATGCGGTTACGAGCAGCGAATTCTCCGATGTGAAGGCTCGCCTGGCCCGCCTGAACGCTAGACGCAAGGGCCCCCAAGACGATCCCGACCGTCCGACGCTCAAACGGAGCCCGAACGACGAGCCAATTCTCCCCGGCGAGATCGACGATGAGGAAGAGGCTGACGAGCGTCCGACGTTGAAGCGCCGCTCGCTGTCCTGAGCCAGCATCGGTTCGCGGGTGGCGCTTGCTCCAGTTCCGACCGGGAATCACCTGAGGACCCCGGAACGGCACGACCGGGCCGCATCGTGGGATACCCTCTCCTCGACTTGGTGGTCACGGGCGTGGATGGGTGCACGAGACTCGAGGCGCTCCGCGACAGCCTCCAGGAACAGCCCCCCGGGGGAAGTGTCAGTGCCGTCGCATGGCGCGCCTGCATTGCTGGTCGATGACCCGCAGCACTCTATCGAGCGCGGGCAATGGCCCGTGCATGCCTTCGAACCGGTCCCTGGCCTCGCGGGCCTTCGCACCCAAGGATGCAGCCATTCCCTCAACCATGGCCATCACAGCACGTGGTTCAACGTCGCACTCGGCGGCGAGAGATCTCCACTGGTTCGGCCCCACGTTGCCTGGGTTTCGGACGCCACCGACAGCAAACGCCAGCTCGTGAGCCAGATTCTGGATGGCGCGAGTCGGAACCAAGTCATAGAAGGGCGCCAGGCGAACCGCTCCGTCGAGCCTGTACAGCAACGACAGGTTCTTGGCATGACCGTCCGAGTTGCCTGCCAGCACATTGAAAATCTGCCACCGCAGCAGGCTTTCCAGATCGTCCAGCGGCGCGGCTGAAGTGTCGCGGACCAGTCGGAAGCAGTCAACGAATGACGGCCCCCCGTCGTTCTCGTACTTCGCGTGGCTGCTGTACCCCAACGCCTGGCAGAAATCCTCCTGGTGCAGTCTCAGGATCCGCCCGTCGATTCCCTGATGTCGATCGTAGCGCTTGGTGAGCGCGATGGTGTCACGCCCGACTTTGCGCAGTTCGAATTCGACAACTGGTAGACCAGCTGACGCCGCTAGCTGCGTGCCAAAGCACTCGAATGCCAGCACATTGAGATATCGGAGCGAGTCGAATTTGAGGATATGGGTCGATGGGGCGTTCCCCTTGGGGCAGTGTATTTCCCCGCTCTCGATCATCACTGTCGTCTTGTCTTGAGCCCCGGCCAGGGAAAGCCTTGGAGGAGCGCTCTCCCCTGATTCCTCCGATTCCCAGCCTCGCCGAAAGAGCATTGCGGCGAGCCGGTTATCGTCGATTCGTTCGTACGCGAACTGCCTGAAGGCATCGGGCTCCTGTTCCAAGGGCAGGATCGACAACGCACCAGCACACTCCCCTCCGATCGCTCGCAGTAACTCGAAGTCATCGTCCGGAGTTCGGTATCGCCGCACAACTAGAGTCCGAGCCTCGCCCTCTGGTAGCAGGTTTGCGAAGAAGCTGTGGGCTTGAGTCTGCGCGGTGGTCGACTCGAACGAATCCAAGGGCAACGACTGAGAGATTGCGAAGCCGCCTTCGTGAATCCATGCAGGGTCGTACTGGAATTCCATCGCCCCGGACGGGCGCCGACTGAGAAGACCGACGCGCCGATTCCCGCACCAGACCCCGAGCGCCTCGCTACCCGTCACTCGGCAGCATCCTTCGATTCGATTCCTAAGCCGCGACGAAACTCCCGGGGAAGCGCCTTTCTCGGCACTATGGCGATTTCCAGGCCCAGCAACTGCAGCGCGTGGAGAGCCTTGCCCAGCTCAGCCGTTTCCTTGCCCCTCTCAAGCTCCGAGAGAAAGCGCATGCTTAGATTGGCGAACTGTGCGAGCTGACGTAGAGTCCAGCCACTGCCCTTCCGGTGGGCGCGCATCAGCTGGCCGAGCTCTCGCGCGGACCGAACAGTTCCGTAAGGCGTGCTCGTGGACGTCTGCTCCTCGGCCATTTTTTTATCGTACGGGAATATGCGAGCCAGAAAGTGGGTTTCTCGGAGAAATGTTACCGTACGGGACAACTTGTGACCACCTGCCTGCCCACCCGCATATTGCGATGCGTGCAGCTCACGCGTGATCTTCGCTTGGCACGCTGGCTGCTACGCCTGCGGGCCGCTCTTCTCGTCGACGAATCATTGTCATTCGCGTCGCAGACAGATTGCCATCAAAAAGAGCGACGAGGGGCCACGCCTGTCGGAACGGAAACCGGCCGACCCGGAATCTGGTCGCAGGGTCACGCATCGCACTGGCTCCCGGTTCACCACCCAACCCAGGCAGAAGCTTCGGCGATCGTTCGCCAGGCGGCCCCTGGCGCCAACCCGCTGGGACCAGCACTACCGGCGGGCCAGCCAGTCAGCGGTTTCGTCGAGAGCCTCCCCGAAGCGATCCAGGACAAGGTCGATCTCGGGCTCCTCGATGATGAGCGGCGGAGAGAACGCCATCGAATCCCCTAGGGCCCTCAGGACCAAGCCCCTCGCCATCGCCCTGCCCGCGCAGTATTGGCCGACGCCCAGTTCGGACGGAAACGGTTTCCTGGCTGCCTTGTCCGCAATGAGTTCTACGGCGGCAAGCAGTCCGACCCCCCGCACCTCGCCAACGATCGGGTGGTCGGCGAAACGCGTTCGCAACCCGTCCTGCAGCCTGGGGCCGACCCGCCGGACGTGCTCGACGATGTTGCGCTCCTCGTAAATGTTCAGGCACTCCAGCGCGACGGCGGCGGAAACCGGATGGCCGCTATACGTGAAGCCATGGGCGAACATACCGATCTCCTCGCTGCCCTCCAGCAATGTTCGATAGACCTTTTCATTGACCATCACGGCGGAAATCGGCGCGTACCCCGAGGACAACTGCTTCGCCGTGGTAAGGAAATCCGGACGCAGTCCATAGGTCTGCGAACCCCACATGTTGCCAGTCCGGCCGAAGCCGCAAATCACCTCGTCGGCCGCGAAGAGCAGGTCATACCTGGCAATGACAGCCTGGATCTTCTCGAAATAGCCGCTCGGAGGCAGCAGGACGCCGCAGGACCCCATCACGGGCTCGGCGATCACGGCAGCTACCGTGTCCGGGCCCTCGTCGACGATCAGCTGCTCGAGTTCCTCGGCCAGGCGCGAGGCGTACGCCTCCTCGGATTCGCCAGGCCGCGCCCCGTGGTAGTAGTGGGGCCGCGACGTGTGGATCACGTTTGCGATCGGCAGGTCGAACTTGCGGTGGCTGCGAGCGATCCCGGTCAGGCTGGCGGCCGCGACCGTCGTGCCGTGATAGCCGTCCCTGCGCCCGATGATCTTCTTCTTCTCGCTCCGTCCCAGCGCGTTGTTGTAGTACCAGACCATCTTGACGACGGTATCGGCCGCCTCGGATCCGGAGTTCGCAAAGAACACCTTCGACATCGGCACCGGCGCCAGCTTCAACAGCCGTTCGGAGAGTTCGATCGCCGGCGAATGGCTGCGCGAGGTGAACAAGTGCATGAACGGCAGGGTCCTCATCTGCCGGTAGGCAGCCTCGGCCAGGCGCTCTTCGTTGAAACCCAACGAGGCACAAAACAAGCCGGCCGCCGCCTCGATGTAGCCGTTGCCGTCCTCGTCGTAGATCCAGACGCCATCCCCTCGGGCAATGACATGCGGCCCGTTCCGGTGGTGGACGACCAGGTTCGTGAATGGATGCAGGAGACTTCCCCCATCCTGGGATGCTGTGGCAGGGACCATCAGTTGTGAGTATATTCCAAGGTACAGGAGCACCTCCCGCACGAAGGGGGACGGGCTTACTCTTCGTATCGCCGCCTGGTGTTGATCCGCCCGAGGGCGTCAAGGACTGCCGGCTTGTCCTCCAAGGCTCCCTCGAATCCAGCAACCCCGCCGCCGTGGGACTCGTACCGGCGCAGAACGGCACGGGCCTCGCCAATTTCCCGGTCGGAGGGCAGGAACGATTCGTTGATGACCTCAACCTGGCTCGGATGGATCGCGGCCTGTCCAGTGAAACCGAGACGCCTCGCCCGGACAGCGGCCTCTCGCACCGCGCCCAAGTCCAGGTACTGCATGGATGGCGAATCGAACACTTCGCGTCCCGCCGCGCGCGCCGCATTCACCGCCTGAGCCCGTGCGTGGGCCAGCTCCGGCTCTCCCGGGCTACGGATGATGCCGGTCCGCGCCGAGTAGTCCTCGGCCCCGAACATCAAGCCGGCGACCCGTGCCGAAAAACCTGCGATGGAGTAGGCGTTGTGCAGGCCCTTCGGCGATTCGATCATCGCAAAGACCAGCACGGACCCAGCCGATTCATCCAGCGCTTGCTCAAGGTCTTCGACGTCTTCGCACTTCGGGATCACGACACCGTGGGGCGCACACTCCCGAAGCGCCTCGGCATCCGCGTCGGCGAACACGCCCGGGGCGGGATTGCGGCGCACGAAGACGTACCGTCCCAAGCCCAGCAACGTGGGCATCGCGCGGACCGTCTCGTCGCGGGCAGCGACCTTACGGTCTTCCGCCACGGCATCTTCCCAGTCGATAATGAATCCGTCGGCAGGAACCCCTGCCGCCTTGGCAAGCTTCCTGGGGCTGTCCCCCGGCACATAGAGAACGCTGCGTGGCTTGATCGAGTCCATCGAAACGGAGAGCCGCTGCATTCATAATGGGCGTCGGGGCACCGGCGCGGCAAGCTGGCCACTCCCCCGAGGATCGACATCCGATGGCATTTGGACGGTACTTCGAGGAATTCGAGGTCGGGCAAGTTTTCCGGCACTGGCCGGGAAGAACCATCTCCGAGGCCGACGACACCTGGTTCTCGCTGCTGACGATGAATCAGCATCCCGTTCACATCGACGCGCACTACGCCGCGGGCACGCAGCACGGGCAGCGGCTCGTCGTCGGCCCGCTGGTCTTCAGCATCGTGGTCGGAATGAGCGTGGCGGACATCAGCGGGCGCGCGATCGCCAATCTCGACTACAGCGAAGTCAAACATGTCGGGCCGGTGTTCCACGGCGACACGATCTATGCCGAGAGCCGGATTGCAGAACTCCGCGAATCGCAATCGAAACCGGACCGCGGGCTGGTCTACGTGGAAAGCCGCGGCTTCAACCAGCGCGAGGAGACGGTGCTGACGTTGAAACGGACCGTGCTGGTGCCGAAGCGACCGCAAGGTGCGGCATGAGCGATTCCCTGACCGCCGAGCAACAGCAAATCCGCGACGCCGTCCGGGAGGTTTGCTCGGGATTTCCAGGCAAGTATTGGAGGAAACTCGACGCGGTCGAAGGCTATCCCAAGGAGTTTGTGGAAACGCTGACTGCCGGCGGCTGGCTCGCGGCCCTGATCCCGTCCGAATACGGTGGAAGCGGTCTGGGCATCCTCGAAGCCAGCTTGATCATGGAGGGGATCAACGCATCGGGCGGAAACGCTGCCGCATGTCACGCCCAGATGTACATTATGGACGTGCTAACCCGCAGGGGCACCGAAGCCCAGAAGAAGCGGTTCCTGCCGGAACTCGCGGCCGGTCGGCTGAGACTGCAGGCATTCGGGGTCACCGAACCGACCACCGGGTCGGACACGACCCAACTCCAGACCCGCGCCGAGAAGCGCGGGGACCACTACGTCGTGCATGGCCAGAAGGTGTTCACTTCGAGGATCATGCATTCGGACCTGATGCTGTTGCTGGTCCGTACCACACCGGCCGACCAAGTCCAGACGAAAACGCAGGGTCTCTCGATCCTGATGGTCGACCTTGACAAAGCGCAGGGCCGCGGCATCGAAGTGCGGCCGCTACGAACGATGCTCAACCATCACACCTGCGAGATCTTCCTTGACGGGCTCGAGGTGCCCGCAAGCAACCTGATCGGCGAGGAGGGCGATGGGTTCCGGGCGCTGCTGGACGGACTCAACGCTGAGCGCATCCTGATTGCCGCCGAATGCATTGGTGACGGCCGGTGGTTCATGCACAAGGCCTGCCGGTATGCAAACGAGAGAGTCGTCTTCGGGCGGCCCATCGGTCAGAACCAAGGCATCCAGTTTCCGCTCGCAACGGCCCACGCGCACCTGGAGGCAGCCGACCTGATGCGATTCCACGCGGCGGAGATGTACGATGCAGGCGCACCCTGCGGTCCGGAAGCCAACATGGCCAAGCTGCTGGCGGCCGACGCGTCCTGGGAGGCGGCAAACGCCTGCCTGCAGACCCATGGCGGTTTCGGCTTTGCGACGGATTATGATGTCGAGCGCAAGTTCCGCGAGACGCGCCTCTACCAAGTGGCGCCGGTCTCGACCAACTTGATCCTCAGTTATATCGCCGAGAAGGTGCTGGGCCTGCCACGCTCTTACTGACCGGGTTCGGCGAACGCCGTTGCCAGCGCGACCAGTCCCTCGTCCAAATCGCCTGCAATTTGGACTCGCAATGCTCGTCGCCCCAAGCCGGCGAGGACATCAAAATCGCCGAGCGCCTGCGCCGCCTTGACGACCCCGAACGTCAGGCCACGACCAGGAATAGCCAGATCCTGGCCATCGTCGCATCCGATCTGCACAAACACTCCCTTGTCAGGCCCGCCCTTGTGCAACTGCCCGGTTGAGTGCAGGAATCGAGGACCGAAACCGACGCAGGTCGCGTTCCGCCTCGATGCGCGAACCGTTTCGCGAATCCGTTCGAGCCCCGCCACCGTCCGCGCATCCCGGCGGATGAAGGCCAGCAACGCGATGTAGTCGACATCACGGGCGGTGGCGACATGCGCCCTCAGCAACGTTCCGAGCTCCGGCGCAGCGTTGCCGGAAAGCAGCCGGCGAGCGTAATCGGACGCTGCGAAAAGCTGGAAGCGCCCATCTTCGAAGAACGGTTTCTCCGGCGGCAGCGAGCCTTCGCGCTCGAAGGCGTCCGTCAGTTCGCGGGCGGCGACCTTAGCGGATTCCACGTCGGGTTGGTCAAAGGGATCGATACCCAGAACAGAACCGGCCACAGCCGTGGCGACCTCCCAGCGGAAGAACTCCTGGCCGATGTCTTCCACATCGCGGATACCGATCCGCACCACAGGATGGCCCAGATAGTAGAGGTTTCCCAGGCTGGCTTCGACGGCCGGGTCGGCCTCCGAATCCAGCGCGAACGAAACGAATAGACGGTCGTGCCCATAGCTGTCGGGCGCGGCGAGCGCCTCTCCCTCAACCGGAACGATGCCCTTCCCCTGCTTGCCCGTGGACTCGGCAACAAGCTGCTCGATCCATGCTCCGAGAGCGGCGACTCGCGGGGATGCGACGAACGTCAGCTTGTCGCGACCAGCGAGAGTGGCAGCCGCCAGAATGAGTCCCAGCCGCAGGCCGGGGTTGGCGCGCGCAGGCGCGGCAGCCGAGCAGGCCTCTTGCATGACGCGCGCGCTCTGCAACAGCGACTCCACGTTCAGGCCCATCGCAGCGGCCGGCACCATCCCAAAGTTCGAAAGTGCGGAGTAACGACCTCCGATCGAGGGCACGCCGTGCACCACCCTTCCGAAGCCGCCGGCGGTTGCGTTCCGATCCAGCTTGGATCCCGGATCGGTGATCGCAACGAAGTGCTCGGCTGCCCGCCGCGATCCGACACGGCTCGTCAGTCGATCCAGGAAATACTCGGTGAGCAACGAAGTCTCGAGCGTCGATCCGGACTTGCTGGCGGAAAGAAACAGCGAGGACTCGATCTGGATTGACTCCTCGCATGCCTTCACTTGGACCGGATCGGTTGAGTCTACGACTCGGAGATCTGGGAAACCGTCGCGCTTGCCGAAGCACAGGCGCAACACCTCCGGGCACAGGCTGGAACCGCCCATCCCGAGCAGCACCGCGTGGGTGTAGCGCCCTTTCACGTGGTCCGCGAAGGCGCGAAGGTTTGCACTATCGGCGAGTTGCTCGCCGATGATCGTAAGCCAGCCGAGCCAGCGCGACTCTCCGGACGATGTCCATAGGGTTTCGTCGCGGCCCCAGAATCGCCGCATGTGGCCTCGGTCGGCCCACATGGCAGCCAACCGGCTGATGCTGTCAAGCAGCCGATTCGGGATCTGCTCCTGTTGCGTGTTGACGTGCGCATCCATGCCACACCTCCGACTCCGGGTGCGTTCGAGTCAATCAGGGATCCGTGCGGACAAGCGCTGAGCCGGCGAAGCCCAAACCGCATTGCCAGCCCTATACACCGGAGTCCACGCCGACATCGAAACGCAAACTTGGCGAAATCGAGCCGACTATTCAGCCATCGTAGCATCGGCCCGAACGGACCTCGTGAGCCTCACCCCGCGAGCCCCGAATTCCGTGTCGCCACCGGAGGGCCGGCGCCTCCGGCGCGAGCAATTGATCGCAAGTTGCCGCCGCGGCGCCTGGCGGCGTGGCTCAGGTTCCGCGTCAAGCCGGAGACGGCCATCGGGCCGCAAGCGCAACCGGGCTGGGAGACCTGCCGAGACATGCCGTCAGGCGAAATCCGCAGCCCGGACTTGCCCCGCGAACGCCTGTTGGTGTTCCTGAACCCGCGCCTGCGACAGGAGTGGGCGCGCAGGCAGGAGGCGCTGGAGGGCGTCGAGCGGGCGCTGCCGGACGGGAGGCGATCAACCGGCGGGTCGGTCGCGACGTGGGCCGCAAGAAGGTGGCCAAGCCCTTTGTGGGCGAGGTGGAGGCCGGCCAGGTCCGCTGATCGCGACGGTGTTGATTCTCCAATTATCCCTGACAAGAACGGCCATTTCCCCTCGAATTTAATTCACGCCAAGAAGGCTGAACACCAAGATGATCCGAGAATGGCTGCTGCCTAGAGGTCCTGCCAAGCCTCTGACCAACAGTCGGTTTCAGGCGGCCGTGCATCCAGTTCCCTTCCGGTAGGAGCATTCAATGTGAGAGAACCTAACTCCCCGCCGCCTGCGGAAACTGAGAATTGGGCGTCGGAATCATGTGACTTCCAACAGCGGACGCGCAGTTGGACGGGGTCTACATCATCCGGACGAGCCCGGAGGCCGAGCAGCTGGGGGCGGACCAGAGCCTGGTGCAGGTGGAGCGGGCGCTCCGCTCGCTGAAGACGGGGCAGCTGGAGGTGCGGCCTGTGTCCGTCTAGAACGAAGACCTCGCGCGCGCGCACGTGCTGGTGTGCCTGCTGGCC
>MKWU01000714.1_pt1 | contig 62376 bp, 59 predicted proteins | sample 809101 | NCBI WGS metagenome assembly MKWU01 (sample SAMN05860141, study PRJNA318959) | sponge metagenome | host: Aplysina aerophoba | place: Slovenia: Piran, Adriatic Sea, Gulf of Piran | collected 2013-05-07
TCGCGCACGAGCACGCCGGCGTAGCCGGTCCCCAGCACCGGCGGCATCGTCGAATCCGCGGCCGGGGCAGATCGCATAGACCGTCGTGTCCGGGGTGGTGAATACCCACAGCCAGTGGCGTTCGCCGCCGACCCGCCAGCCGGTCTCGTCCGGCGTGACCACGGGCGCGTTGCGAACCTGCTCGCACAGCTCCGTGTAGGCCGGCGCGGCGGCGCGGGCGGCCCGGTGCAGCACGTGGGCGAGACCGCCCGGCGTGACCTGCAGGCCGAACGTGGTCCGCAGCAGGTGCGCCACCTTCGCCAGCGGCACCCCCATCTCCGTGTGCAGCTCGACGACCAGCGCGACGACCCCGGGGCCGAGCTGCACGCCAGCCGCGCCCAGCGCGTCGGAGGTCTGCAGCACGTGCCGGCCCTGCACCCGCCGCTGACACTGCGAGCAGTGGCCGACCTCGACGTCGAAACACCGCACCACCGGGCGCACCACGGGCAGTTCTTCCTGATACTGCGACGCCACGCGCGTCACCTCGACCGCGCCGCCGCAGTCCGGACACGCTGCAGGTGCCGACGCCGCGTAGTGCTCGTCGACCTCCGCCGGGCGCGGACGGCTCGCCTGCCGCCCGTAGGCCGCGCCGGCCCGCCGGCCGGGCTGCCCGCCGCGCCCTTGGGGTCGGTCCTTGGCGAAGGGGGCCGCTTGCCGGAACCCGGCTCGGCGCGCGGTCGCCAGTTGCTTCTCGAGGTGGTCGATCTTCCGCTTCAGGCGGTCGTTCTCACGCCGCAGCCGTTCGTTGCGGCGTTGCAGCCGTTCGTTCTCGTGTCGCAGGCCCGTGCGGTCGCCCTCGCCCCGCTTTCGCTCTCGGCGCGGCTTCTCCGAGCGTGGCTTCCGTTCCGGACCGCCATTCCCCGCGCGCTCGTCGGGCACACACGAGTTATGCCATATTGCGAAAAATTGTACAAGCACAAAATTGTAGTTTCTAATCGCTCAACCACGCGACCCCGCTAAACGAATACCCATGCGGAATATCCAACACGCTTTCGACAAGAAACATAATCGATTGACGTACCTCCGCGAAAGACGCGGATTTACCAGCACGCTTCTCACGCGAACGCCTTGCCTCGACTGCTCCGTGCGTCCCCGACGTGGTACGCTGATCTCCATGTGAGTCGCCTGGCCGTCGCTGAACTGCTACGTGGCGGGCAACTCGACGACGCAATGCCGGCGCATGGGCCGCTAGCTCAGTGGTAGAGCACCTGACTTTTAATCAGGGTGTCGCTGGTTCGATCCCAGCGCGGCCCACCAATAGAATCAACAACTTACGGGGATTCCGGGGAACAGCCAAAGCCAGCGTGTCACCAAGGTGTCACCAGCCCACGCGATAACCCCCATCAAGAGCGAGAGTGCTTCCCATGTCAGAGTTTCAACCTCATGGATACGGGCGTCCGCCCGCCACCGCCACTACGTCGGTCTGGCTTGTCATCGACAACTTGCCCGGCGAAGACGATGAGCAGCGCCAGAAGCTCCAACGTCTGATTGAAGACCTCACGACGGCGGTCAATTCGACGGTTCGTGGGTCATTGGACGGGTACGACGGCCAGCGCGTTCGGGCGGGAACCGCCAAGACCGGCAAGCTGCGGGTGTTCGAGGAACAAGCGTAGTCCCCGGCGAACCGCCAGGGCCGACAGCCCCGGGAGACCGCGCTATCAGCCGTCCCGACTGGCGACGCGATGCGCGAACCGCTGGCGGATGCGTTCCGCGTCCGCGTCGGTCACGAAGGCGACGGTCTGGCCGTAGGTCGCCCCCTCGGGCAGTCGGCGCACCCGCTCGATTCCCTGCCGATCACACCACGTCCGGACCGAGCCGGTCGAAGTGAACTTCAGCTCTCGCGCCAGGTCTCGAATCGCCACCATCTTCTAGCCCTCCGACTCCATGAGCCCGGCCGTGGCGAGCGCCTCGTTGACCGGCAGCCCGCCGGCGATCAGCGCCTTGAAGCTCGACGCCCTGCCGGCCAAGTCATGAGCCCACAACGACGTCAGGTCGAAGGACACGGAGGTGTCGAGCTTCTGCGCGATCTCCTGGGCGACGATGGTCAGCAGAGGCTCGACGCTGCCCATGACGAACCTGCGCCATGCTTCACGTTGCGACGTACCGTCCGAATCCACCACCAGGGACACCGGGACGGCGCACGCCGAGAGCACCGCCATGCTCGCGTCAGTCCGCAGCGTGACGTTCGGAGCCGGGACGGCGGCCCCGTATCGCTGCGGGCGCCAGTCGGCCGCGGGCGCCGCCGCCCGGCCCTCACCCCAGCCGGCCGCCGTCGTCTCGGTCAGCACCGGCCGGCCCTTCGCCCCGGCGATATCGGCCTTGATGGACGCGAGCGGATCATCGTCGCCGCCGTCGCCGCCGTCGGTCGGGACGGGGATGATGCTACCGACCGGGCCGCCGGCCTCCTCAGCCAACCGGGTTTCCAGGTTCGACGCCAGCGCCCCCGTCGACCGCGCCCACCCGAGCGGCGAGATTCCGTACCACGGCCGGGCGGAATCGACGGCATACCGGAAATGGAGCACGCCGCCGCTCGGGACGAAGTGAGTCGCGTTCCCGGACGGGCCGAAGGTGTCCGCACGGTACCACCACTCCGGCTCCCGCCACGGGCCGCGCACGTCCCAACTGCCGCACGGGATCAGCCGGACCTCGCCGCCCTGGACGTCGATCAGATGCACGTCTTCGCCATGTCGAAGCAGGTTTCTCGCAACGAGCGCCATCGTGCCGGGATTCAGCGCCGGGACCGCTGGCGTCAGTTTCGCCGCCCGGAACGCCGAAGCGTAGAGCGCGGACGCGGCCTCGAGCGCCGCGATGGCCGACGGGTCGCCCGCCGCGGTCCCGGCCGCCTGCGCGGTCAGCGCCGCCACCACCGCATCCGTGAACGGCAGCGATTCGCGTTTCTCCGGCTCGCGTCTGAACGGCCACATGGGTTTAGGTCTCCCGCAACAGGATGGCCCGCGTATGGGAGCCTCGCCACGACTGCGACGATTCCACGATGAAGGTGTCGCCGTCGACGACGACCACATCCGCGCCCCGATCCTCGAACGCTGCCGAGAGAGCGGCAGCCGCCGGCACGTAGACGGACCGTCGCTCGCTCACGGACACGCCACCGGCGAAGTCCGAATCCTCGAGGGTCATCGGCTGCACGCTCGCCCGGAGCGTTGTTTCCGTGACCGATCCCGGCACGAGCTCGCCGAAGTCGTTGAAAGTGTCTGCCCCCCGCCGTCGGCGAGTGATGGTGTGGGGAAAGAGCCGCGGACTCAGAGTCATCCGATCGTCCCGGCGCGGCGCACCTTCCACGGCCCCAACAGCGCCATCGATCCGGAGTGCCGGAGCGCGCCGGTATGCGTCGCCGCGTAGGACGTGGTGACGTCGCCCACCGTCTCGGACCGGACGGCCGCAGACGGTTGCTCCGCCAACCACCCACTTGTGCGCCGGACTGCTTCCTCCCGAATGGGAAGCGGGGCCAGTGCGGCGAACCGCTCCACCAGAGCGGACGCCGCACTGCCGAGCGCCTGCACGCGGTCATCGGATAAGTCCGGCCCGATGACGGCCTTCAACGCCGCCGTCGCCGTCGCGATATCCGCCGCCGTGGTGGGCCAGGGAGTCAGAGCCACAGCCGGCGCACCCCGTCATGCCGTCGGACCTCGACACGCGCCTGCTGGTAGGCGGGCGCCGCCACGATTGCCGCGGCATCGATCAGCGCACCGCGGACCTCGCGCACGCCCTGAACCTGCGCTTCCTCGAGCGCGTGGAACTCGATCGACATGGCCCGCTTCCGGCCGCCGCGGATCTCGGCTGCTACTTCGCGGCCGATTGCCGTATCCGGCAGCGGATGGTCGATCCGGATCTCGGAGCCGTCGATCACCGGCTCGAACCGCGTTACCTGCCGGCCGCGATGCTCGGCCAGCAGCCGGACGCCGTTACTCGGGAATCGGACGCTGCCAGGAGTGAAGACCTCGCGCCGGTCGCCGGCAACGCGCCCAAGCTCGATCAGCGTCCCGACGATCCGGCCCGGCGACTGCCGCGATACGTCTTCCCGGCACTCGATATCGCACGTGAACTCGCGTGTCATCGTCTCCGACCCCGCGGCGGCCTCGACAGCACACGGTGCGTCTTCCCGTCCGGCGCGGCCCAGGAGCCGATGCCCCGCGCGTGCCACTTCACGGATTCCGCATTGGTCCACCACCGCCGCGCGGCGGCGACGCACTGCCCGTCGATGTAGTCTTCGCCGCCGTCGTCGACCTCGGTCAGCCGCGCCAGCAGCGGCCCCGGCTTCACGTCGACCACCCGCGCCCGTTGCCCGGTCACACGCTCCAACCGCTCGACGTGCTCCCGGCTCGCGGTCGTCACATAGCCGTCGAGCTCGCGCTTGACGGCCTCGCTCAGCGCGAACGCCTGCACGGCCGAGACTAACCCGAGCGCCGGATCATCGTCCTCCCGAACGGGATACCGACCATCCGGGCCGCGGACGGCGCCCGTGAGCGCCGCGTGCAGCAGCGTGAAGTCGATCACCACGTCGCCCGGCCGCCGTTCGTTTTTCGATGATCTGAGACTTGCCGGAGCCGGCCGGCCCGGCGAGCGGTTGGATCGGCATCAGTCGAATACCTCGGTCACGACGCACCCGCACGCCGCGGCATCCGTCCACGCCCACCAGCCGAACGACGCGGGCGCCGGGCCATCGGCAAAGACCCGGAACTCGAACCACCCGCCCGGCTGGACGGTGATCCCCCGCTCGGCACCAGCGGGCGCCGTGGCGGCCTCCCGCATGAACAGCCGCGCGTCCGCGTCCGTGTTCGTCACCCGGAACCGCAACGCGAGGTTGCGCGGCGCCCCTATGACGCCGGCTACATCCTGCGGGACAGCGGTCGCCGTGAAGTCGGCCATCGGACTTACGCCAGCCGGAAGGCCACGCGCTTGTAGGCTGCCGCGCGGAAAGCCGTCTCCGCATCCCACAGCGCGACCCACGTGAGCACGACGCCCTGCGATGCCTTGGAGTAGATATCCCGGACGACTTCCAGCGTCGGCCACACGGCGGCCACGGAATCGCCCCGCATCGACGCCCCGCCGCCGTTCGGCCCGGCCGCGTGCAGGATGCCGCCCGTCTGGATCATGTTGGCGCCGGCCGGCGCCGGAACGAAGCTCGACGCCATGCAGGACATGCCGCGCTTCATGAGCGCTTCGCTGCCGGACTCGCCGCTGCCGGCCTGATAGACCGCTGCCGCGTGCTGGTAGGACGCCACGCCGATCACGCTCGACACTTCGCCCTCGCGGCTCGCGTGGATGCCGTCGACGGCCGTGGCGTGGACGCCGGCATAGTCGGCATACGTGGCCTCAGCCGCCGGATCGGCCGGCGCGGTGATCTTCGTCAGGAACCCGTCCGGCTCGTGATCGTTCGTGCTCTCGTCGCCGTTGAGGATCAAGTCGGACATCTTCGCCCGGACCGAGTCGCCCAGGTCGCGCCGAAGCGCCGGTTCGATCCCGGGAACCTGGGCGCCCTGTTCGTGCGTGTACTCGTACGCGCCGGTCAGCCGCTTCGGCTTCAACGTCTCGGTCGTGAACGTCGCCGCCACGGGCGCATCCGCCGCGGTCCCTTCGGCCTTCATCGTCGGCGCCACGCCGCCCGTGAGCAGCGGCCACTCGGTCATGCCGGCCGGGACGGTATCGATCCGGACGCCGAGCGCGCCCATGATGTCCATGCCGAACAGCCGTTGCAGGATCGGCCGCTGCGCGGTCGGACCGTCGAGCGCCGCCGTGGTCGTGAACGCGCGATCCTCGCGCGGCGCCTGGGCGGCCCGATGCTCGGGACACTCCAGCATCCGCCACGGGACCGCGATACCGCCGCCCGCGCCGACCACCGGCACCTTGAGCGCCGCGGCCAGCTCCACCGGGGCGCCGGCAAGCCCGATGCCGGCAGCGGCCGGGGCGAGGTAGTCAGTGAGCGCGACGCGGCCGATCAGCGACCGGATCTCCGCGGACTCGCTGTCACCGCCGAACTCGATTTCGGCCTCGCGCCGTTCGTCGGCCTCGGCGATGCGCGCCGCCCTGAAGCGCGGCTCGAGAGTCGCGTATTCCGTGGCGAGCGTGTCCGACTCTTCGCGGATCTCTGTCGTCACCGCGTCGGCAGCCAGCCCGGCGATCACGTTCAACCGCTCCCGGACTTTGCTGATCCGAAGCTCCAATTCTTGAGATTTCAGCATCTGTTCCTCATATCAGCGCAGCCAATACGGCCGGCGCACAGTATTAGGATATCCGATGCATCAGATCGCGCCAAGCCAGCTCCTCGGGAGAGCGCTTGCGCCGGTGCGCGTCAAGGTGATCCTCCCGGCATAGGACCTCGAGGTTGGCCAGGTCGTAGGGCGCGCCGCCCTTGAAGAGTGGGACCTTGTGGTGGACGTGGAGCCTTCCCGCCCTGCTACATCGCGAGCAGCGATACCCCGCGAGTCGAAGCGCCGCCCGCCTCGCCGCGGCCCACCGCCGAGCGTTCAGCCGTTCATGGAACCGGGACTTGCGATGCGCGGCCACCGTCAGCCCGCCACCGCCGACCGGACCCGCCGCGGAGCGGGCGCCCGAGACAGAGCGCCGCACGCCAACACCAGCGCCGCGGCCACGTCGTCACGCGCTTGGTTGTTCGTGCCGCGCTTCACCAGCCGGACGTTGCCGGCATCGTCGCTCGCCACCAGCGCCGCCGCCAGCGACGCCGTGAGCAGCCCGCGCGACGGTTCGGCCACCGCGAGCGGACCATCCGCCGCCATCTTGCGCACCGCGCGGATGTCCGCCGCGGCCTCAGACCACCGCACGACGCGCGGGACGATCCGCCAGCCGGGCGCCGCGTCTTGGAGCTCCCCGAGCCGGAACCTGTCGCAGACCACCGCCTCGGGACGGCCCCACGCCGCCTCTACGGCACGCACCAACTCCGCGGGCGGTTGCACCCGCAGCCCGGCCGCGACGCGCAGAGCGCCGCTCTCGGCCAGCCTGCAATAGCTTCCGGCCGGGGCGCGGTCTCTCTTTTCCTGCGCCGACAGGGTAGGCAGTCCGGGAGCGACGGCCAGTGCGGCGGTCAGACCGGAGCGCCAGACCGCCACGGCCGCACTCCACGCCCGGCCGGCGCCCAGGTCGAGCCCGACTATCGGCCGGCCGGCCCGCTCCGGAACAGGACGCGAGCACGCCCGCTCCCAGTCGGCCACGTTGAGCAGCATCGTGGATTCGTCGCCGGTCGGCAGGTTCAATCTGAAGGACTTGAACGCCCCGGCAAGCCGCGAATCGGCCCGCGCAGCGTCCCGTTCCTCGCGCAGCACCGCGGCGAACTCGGGATGATGCCGGGCCAACGGATTCACCCGCAGGACCTCGCGCCACGAATCCCACCGATCCGCTCGCCCCTGCAGCGCACCCACCCACGTCGATCCGACCGTGCCCCGCTCCACCAACTGCGGCCACCACGAGCCCGGCGCAGAAGGCGCAATTGTGCCCGTGAGGATCGCCTTGAGCGGCGAGCCTACTTTTCCCTGAGCAGTCCTGACCGAATCCCAGAGAGCCGTACCGCCAACCGTATGCAGCGCGGCCGGCTCATCGAGGATCGCCAGCGGGACGCCGACCAGGCCAAGGCTCGTCTTGGGATTCGACCCGACGGCCTTCAACCTGGTCCCGGTCGCCTTGTGCGTGATCGCGACGCGGGTCGCCGAATCCACCGTCCGGTAGTCGCCGATGCGCGCTTCCAGGAAGCCGAGCGCCTGCCGGTAGGTCAACCGGCATTGTTCAATGCTGCCCGCGAACAGCACGACCTCCCCGCCCGGCACGTGCAGCGGGTCGCCCGGCGAGAGCGCCCGCGCCACGATGTAGCCGGCGCACGTCGTCTTGCCCGCGCCCCTGGGCCAGCTCGCCGCCACGGTGCGGTAGCGCGGATCGTCCACGGCCGCCAGGAACCGCCGTTGATACGGATGCCAGTCCATCGCCTTTACACGGAAGACCCCAACAGCGTGACTACCCCCTATCCGACGCCGCCGCCGGTGCCATCAGTGCACTTCGCCCTCGGGCTTGGGGACATACCGCTCAAGCTTGGCATCGCCCGTGAAGACATCGGTATGAGTTGCATAACGTATGTGCATCTCAGCCTTGTATCGCCCCCCGCCGAGCTTCTGCAACGCGGCCGCGAAGCTGCTGACAACCGACGGTACGTTTTTCTCCCCATGCAGGTCAGTAACCAGCATGTACAAGGCTATCAGCCGCGTCCACTCATCATCGCCCGGGCAGTCGTCGAGCACCGCCCGCAGGCGCGCTTGAAGTTCCTCAGTCACCGCTGCTAGCCTCTCCTCAAACTCGCTCATCGTCCATCCTCCGTTTAGAGTGGTTCGTAGCACTTCGGATCGTTCTTGCGCCCGGTTCCCTCCACCCGCAGCAACTCGTCTCGCACGAGCACGCCGAGCGCAGCCCCGATCTGCTTGTTCCCGCGCTTCACACCTTTGCGGATGGCGTCGAGCGGCACCGGCAGCCCCTCTTGTTGCATGCGGACGAAGTCGAGGACCTCATGCTGCACCGCAGCAGCATCCGATGCGGCCTTCGTGCCGGCGACCGTCACCCATCCGGTTTCCTCGTTCAACACGACGATGCTCTCTTCGAGATCGGTCCCGTAGCGGTTCACACTGTGGATGGTTCGCTGTCCACTGTTCGCCCGCCGCAGGATGATCCCACAATCGACGCCTCCCATGTACGCGACAGAGCCGAGCGCATCGTCGCCCGGCCCGCCTTCTGTGTTCTTCCGAGCGTGGTGGACAAGCGCGACGTGGACCCCGGACCGCCGGGCGAGCTCGCCCAAGGGCTCGAGGCTGCGCGTGACTTCCGAATAGTCGCTTCCGTCCCGGACGCGCGCGAATCGGGCGAGCGGGTCGACGATGGCGAGCACCGGCTTGTACCGATCGAACGCAGCCTCAAGCATCGTGGTCGCATTCTTCTGCGGCGCGCCTTCGATGAAGCAGTAGACCGGCTCGTTGTCCGCGCCGAGCCCGGCGAAGTGGCGGCGAACCTCGGAGCGCTTCTCTTCCAGCCCGAGGTAGAGCACCGTCCCTTGCCGGCACTCGCGCCCGAGCCAAGCCTCTCCCCGCGCGACGCTCAGCGCCAGGCAGCGCGCGAGCGTGGACTTCCCGGCCTTCGGTTTCCCCGCGAGCAACGACAGTCCGCCAACCGGGAGAAGGTCGCTCACGACGTACTGGACGGCGTCCTCGGGCTCGTTGAGCAGATCGGCGAGCGACACGAACGTGAGCCCGCTCTTCGTGTCTGTGCGCCCCATTCCGTTTCCGTTTTCACCTATATAGGTAGGAACCGAAACGGAATCCGCGACCGGGGTGGAAGCGGGGGTCATGCGGCTGCCGTCGGCTCGACGAGGTGCGCGTCCAGCCATTTGTTGAGCGCGGCGCCCAGGTAGAGAATTCGGTTCCCGAACCGGACGTATGCCGGCCCGTAGCCCCGGTGTCGCCACTGGGCGAGCGTGCCTCGCGTGGCGATCACGGCCAGCGCCGGATCATCCGTTCTGTAGTAGCGGTCAGCGTCGAATCGCGTCATGTCGTGGCCCCCCTCGTCACTTGACGAGAACCACGTTAACGCCGATTCATGGTGCGCGCATCCTCACGCTTTGCGCATTTCGCGAGAACGGCGGAGCCAGATTCTTTCGACCGTCTTGTACGGTCTACCTGTGGCGGCGGCGACCACTTCACACCCGCAACAGGACTCCGATGCCTCATTGCGCGTCGGTTTCAAGTTCCACCGTTCTTCTAGACGACGGATGTAGTGGTAGTAGTTCCAATCGCGGCCCGCATACGCATCGCTACCCGTTGATGGACGGGGCCGGCGTTCCTCGCCTCGCTTCGCCATTTGGTCCGCGAGAACGTCAATGGCCCAACCCGTCAGCGCAGCGGGAAGTGCTTCGCCCTTGCGAATCAAGGCTTGCGCAATCATGGCCAAGGCATCCCAGGACGACTTGTCACTCTCGGATTCCGCGATCAATCTGGCGAGGTAATCGCCCGAGTCCCCGCGCGGCCGATAGACCTCCAAGTAGGCGCGGGCGCGGCCTTCGGCGGCAGTCGAATCGAGGTACAGAAGCGGACTCGAAAGGTCCATCCGAGCGCGTCGGACAAACCCATCAAACTGCTCGTCATCCACGGCGTCGCTCCATGGGCACGACCTCGCCGCTCTTGCCGGCCATGATCGCCGCCATCTCCGCGCCGATGCGGTGCCGAGCGTCGCGCACCGGGTTCCCGACCGCGCGGACGTATCTGTCCGCCATCGTCGTCGTCTTGTGCCCGAGCAGGTCTCGGAGCACGTGCGTCCCGACGCCCGCCGCCGCCGCTCGCGTCATGACCGTGCGCCGCAGGTCGTGCAAGCACACATCCTCGAGTCCGGCCCGCTTGGCGACACGGGCGAAGTGCTGGCGCACCGTCCGGTAGGTGATGGCAGCGTCCGGTCCCGTCGTGAACGCCCACCGGTTGATCCGCGGAAGGTCGGTGAGAATCGCGAGCGCTGCGGCTGGCAGGTCGTGATGCCGCCGGCCCGTCTTCGTCTTCGGCATCACCAGCCGGCCGGAGTCGAGATCCACGTGCTCCCACTGGATCGCGATGACCTCGCCGATGCGCAGGCCCGTGACGGCGGCGAAGCGGATCGCAGCGATTGATGCGGGGCTCCCGCTCGCGGCGTCCGTGAGCGCGGCGGCGAGCGCCTCGATCTCGTCAGCGGAGAGAACGCGATCTCGCGGCTCCTCCCGCGCCCGGTCGATCCCGCGGGCCGGATTCGAGCGGTCCGGCCGCCATTCCCACTTCTCGAATGCGGTGAACAGTCGCGACGTGAGCGCGAGCACCCGATTCCTCTGGACGGGTGCGTGTCGGAGACGTCCGAGCATGGCCTCGACGTCACGCCGAGCGACCTCCGCGACCTTGCGTGTCCCGAGCGCGGGGCGGACGTACCGTTCAGCCTGAAGCCGGTAGTCTTCGATGGTGCGTGCGGCCATGCGGCCGGTTGCGATGCGATCCGCGACGTATGCGCCGAAGAACCGATCGAGTCCGTCGGCCACGGTCGGCGCCTCCCGTGCGTCGTGTTCACGCTGCAGCGGGTCGACCTCGCCCGCGCGGATACGCATCAGCTCGTCCGCCGCGCGCTTGCGGACCGCGGCCAACGCGACGCCACCGACCCGGCACAGGATCGCCTGCCGCTTCCGGCCGCCCACCCGATACCGGACGACGAAGTTTCGGGTTCCGCCCCGCGTCACCTGGAGCCCCAGGCCGGGCACCTGCGAGTCCCAGATCGTCCGCGTCTTCCCGTCGGCCTTCGCGTCCCGAATCACCTTCTCCGTGAGCATGTTCGCCCCCGTGGGTTCCAGTCAGTGGGTCTATCAGTAGGTCGAAGCGTGTCACCAACGTGTCACCGTTTCGCCACGATACGGCGTCAACGCGATTCATGCAAGCGAATCGCGAACGACAGGTAAACGACTGGTTCTACGGGGGTTAACGAATGCGTGTTGACGCGAACGAATCGGAACGAAGCCCGCTGGACACGGACTTTTAATCAGGGTGTCGCTGGTTCGATCCCAGCGCGGCCCACCAATAGAATCAACAAGTTACGGGGGCTCGCGGGTCCAGCGATCTGGCCCATGTCGTCACTATGTCGGTAGGGCGCGCCTCCGAGCATCGGTCGACGCGGAGCAGCGTCTTGCTGTCCACCCAGAGGGTCCGCGCGGGGTTGCCCACCATGAGCTATGAGGTCAGGCGCGAGTATTAGGAGGAGCTCGGCGAGGAGTTGGGTGTATTTCTACGAACTCCATGATCGGCTCCACGCGTTGGCCCGCTTCCGGGAGTGCCGGGCGCTCTCGGCGACTCGGGCCACACCGAGTCCTGAATACGATTAGCGGTGGTGCGTTCATGTCGGATGTGCAGCACCTCTTCTGGCAGGATCCGCGCCGTGCGCGAACGTTTCCCCGATGCAGCCCCAGGCTCGCCCAGGTGGGCAGCGCTGCCACGTCGTGCTACGGGGCGCATCGTGGCCGGCGGGCAGCTCGCAGGAGAATCACGGGCCTGGGGCCTCGATGCGATCTCCGCAGCGTCTACGGCCCCGCTCCCCCGCCGCCGCGATGAAGCGATCCGGGTTAGAGCCCGGCGATCCGGCGCGCGTCGGCATTCGTCCATCCCGGCGCCGGTCAGCGACTGGTAGGCGCGAGCCTGACCCTTCACGTCCGACGCGCGAACCTCGCTGAAGTCCAGAGCGCCGTCGAACCCACAGCCGTTGAAGCTCTGCCGAGATGGAAATGGGTGTTCCGCAGAATCTGTGAGCAGAATGGAGGGCCGGTAGCCCCTCGACGGGGCACGACCGCCGATGCGCGCGGTGAGCGGTTCCACGTCGAACACGGGCACGGCTCGTCCGACAGCTCTGCCGCCGGATCGGGGTGGGCTAGAATGGGGACCTATCCGTTCGCCATCCTGAAAGGAGAGCGCTCAGATGAGTAACGGACGAATCCAACCGGCAGTTGCGGCGGTCTTCGGTGCGTTGGTGCTGTCCGGGCTGTCGGTCGTGGCCCAGCAACAGGCGGAGGAGCCGCCTCCCATGGGCTTCTTCATCACCAGTGCCGGCCTCGGCGACGGCGCCAACCTGGGTGGGCTGGACGGGGCGGACGCCCACTGCCAGACGCTGGCCGCCGCGGTGGGCGCGGGCGACCGCACCTGGCGGGCCTACCTGAGCACGCAGGGCCCCGGAGCCGTCAATGCACGTGATCGGATCGGGGAAGGACCGTGGGCGAACGCGGAGGGCCTCGTCATGGCCACCAGCGTGGAACGCCTGCACTACGACAACTCCAACTTCAACTGGACCCACACGTTGGACGAGAACGGCAACCAGTTCGCGTCACGTATCGACGGAGACCCTGACTTCACGGTGCACGACGTGCTGACCGGCACACGGATCGACGGCACCGCGTTCCCGGCGGGCGAGGATCGCACGTGTGGCAACTGGACCAGCAACGGCGAAGGCAGCGCCATGCTCGGCCACGCCGACCGCTACTCCTTCACGACGCCGGGTTCGCCCTGGAACACCGCCCACCCGTCACGCGGCTGCTCACAAGACAATCTGGTGGCTACGGGAGGGGCGGGCCTGTTCTACTGCTTTGCCATCGACTGATGGACGTTGGATGAGAGGGCGACGCGCCGGCGTCCCTGATGGAATCCCCGGGGCGCGGCGCGCCCTGACGCGTGCCAGGGATCGCTCCGGCGGGCGGCCTCGTCTCCTGCTCGGAAGGAGGCTCGAACCCCGATGGCCTTGCGGTCACCGGGATTCGAGTCTGGAGCCCTCCAGAAGCCTACGCCGTAGAACGGTGCAGACTCCTAGGCGGGTGTGACGTTCTCGGCGCGGGGGCCCTTCGGGCCCTGGCCGAGCGTGAACGTCACGCTGTCGCCCTCGCGCATGGCGTCGAACGGCGTGCTCGTGCACGCGGACTGGTGAAAGAAATACTCGACGCCGTCCGGCGCCGCGATGAAGCCGAAGCCCTTGTCGGTGATGCGCTTGATCGTGCCTGTCGAAGATGCCATGCTTGAGTCCTCTGTGTGGTCGGCCGAAATAGGCCATGAACGCATCGACGGGTTCTCGTCGATGCACTGTCACGATTGACGACGGCAACGCCCTGCCTCCTCATGAGGCCGCGCGCCCATGGTAGCTGCTTTGCTGAGGATTGGAGCTTCAGGTTCGGCAGAACGCCGAGGGAGTAAGCGCAAGTCTCTTCAAAACGACTGCTCCAGTCTGGCACATCCCCGTCAGGTTGGCAAGGACGCCTCGAGATTTTCTTGACCCGGGTCGCCGCCCGGAACAAGCCTCGCGCACGATGCGTCTGACCCCACATGAACACGGTCCGGACCCGCGGCAGTCGGCCGCTTCGGCTGTGGCCCGGCGTGGTGGCCGCGCTCCTTCTGGCACTGATCCGGTTCGGGGCGCCACTCGTGAGCATCGCATCGGCCCCTCTGGTCGCGCTGTTGGGCGGCTTCGCCGGTGCCGCGGCGATCGTCGTCTGGTGGGCGTTCTTCAGCCGGGCGCCGTCCGCCGAGCGCTGGGGCGCGGTCGGGCTGATGGTGGTGGCGCTGGCCGCGACGCCGCGCCTCCTACACGAGTCGGTCGCCATGGGGAATCTGGGGCTCCAGTTCTTCCTCTACGCCGTCCCGACCCTGAGCCTCGTGCTCGTTGTCTGGGCGGTTGCGAGCCGTGACCTTGCTCCAGGACCTCGGCGCGTGTCGATGGTCGCGGCCATTCTGCTCGCGAGCGGCGTGTGGACGCTCGTCCGCAGCGATGGGGTCACCGGCGACGGCGTGCCGGAGTTCGCGTGGCGCTGGTCGGCGACCGCCGAGGAGCGCCTCCTGGCTCCCGCCGCCACCGCCGACACGCCCGGGGCTCGCCCGCCGGCTCCGGCGGCGAGGCCTGAAGTCGCTGCGGAGAGCGGGACCGGCGGCGAGATGGCACCCGCGATCGCCAGCGGGAGCCCGCTCACGAAAGCCGAGTGGCCCGGCCTTCGCGGGCCGCAGCGCGACGGTGTCGTCCGCGGCGTTCGCATCGAGACCGACTGGGCATCGTCGCCACCGGTCGAGCTGTGGCGCCGGCCGATCGGGCCCGGCGTCTCGTCCTTCGCGGTGCAGGGCGACCTTCTCTACACGCAGGAGCAGCGCGGCGAAGACGAGATCGTCGCCGCCTACCACGTCAAGACGGGGAAGCCGATCTGGAAACACCGCGACGCCAGCCGTTTCTGGGATGCCCATGTCGGCGCCGGCCCGCGCGCTACACCGGCGGTCGCCGACGGGCGCGTCTACGCGCTGGGCGCCAAGGGCATCCTGAACGCGCTCGACGCGGACAGCGGCGACGTTGTCTGGTCGCGCAACGCGGCCTCCGATGCCGGCGCGGAGCTCCCGCTCTGGGGTTTCGTCAGCTCGCCATTGGTGATCGACGACGTCGTGATCGTCTACACCGACTCGCTCGCCGCGTATGACCTCGCCACCGGCGAGCCACGCTGGACCGGCCCGGGCGGTGGCGGAAGCCACAGCTCACCGCAGCTCCTGACGATCGACGGCGTGGCACAGGTGGCGCTGCTCGCGAACGACGGCCTGGTCAGCGTCGCGGCGGCCGACGGCAAGCTGCTCTGGGAGCACCCGTGGCCCGGCGTCGGTATCGTGCAACCGGTCCTGACCGCGGCGGGCGACATCCTGTTCAGCATGGTCAACGCCGCCGCCTCTCCCATCGGCACGCGCCGCATCGCCGTCGCGCAGGAACCCGGCGGCTGGACCACCGAGGAACGTTGGACGTCCTCCGGGCTCAAGCCTTCCTTCAGCTCCGTCGTCGTGCACGACGGTCATGCCTTCGGCTTCGACGGCCGGATGCTCGCGTCCATCGACGTCGAAGACGGGGAGCGCAACTGGAAGGGCGGTCGCTACGGGAGCGGCCAGCTCTTGCTGGTGACCGACCAGGCTCTGTTACTGGTAGTTGCGGAGCGCGGCGATCTCGCCCTGGTCGAGGCCTCCCCCGACGGCCATACGGAGCTTGCGCGGTTCCCGGCGATTGCAGGGAAGACCTGGAGCCAGCCGGCTCTGGCGGGCGACACGCTGCTGGTTCGCAACCGCCGGGAGATGGCGGCGTTCCGGCTGGCAATGGAACGGTCCCACTGAAGGAAGCCGGGATGCAGGCGGAAGGACCTCTCAGGCCTCGATCCCGCCCCCCGGCAGGGGGGTCCGGTCGCTCGGGGCGCCCCGGAAATCGCCCGGTCCCGAAGGCGCCGCGCCCGAAGGCGCCGCGCCCGCCGGGGCGCTACGGATAATACTCGGGAGCCTTCCGGAGCGACTCGTGGTGGGCGTGGTCGTGCTCGATCCAGAGTTCGGCGCCCGTCTCCTCCATGAAGGCATCGAGCTTCTCGAACGAGGCGCGCGTCTGCGCCTCGTCGAAGTTGAACGTCGGCACCCGCCGCAGCTCGTAGCTCGGGGCCGTGTGATAGAGGTCGCCGCTCAGCACGATGGGTCCCGTCTCCGCCAGATCGACGAACAGCACCTGATGCCCCGGCGTGTGCCCGGGCGTCGACACGATGACGACCCGCCCGTCGCCGAAGACGTCGTGGTCGTCGTCGCCCTCGATCACGATCGTCTCGCTGTTCTCCAGCTCGCTGTAGATCTCCGGCGTCCCCCAGCCGACGCCCCCCGTCTCCCCGGAGAAGGCGTACTCCCGCTCCGCTTCGCGGGCCAGCCAGATCGAATCCTTGAAGGCGTTCGCGTTGCCCGCGTGATCGCCGTGCATGTGCGACATCGCCACGTAGGTGATGTCGCCGAAAGCGTAGCCAATCTCGGCCAGTTGGCTTTCGAGCGTGTTCTCCGCCTCGGGGGCGAACGGCAGGCCGGTATCCCACACCAGCGTGCCCCGCGGATGCTCGACGAGATAGCACGGCACGGCCATGTCGCGCGACGGCACCTCGTCCGGCGCCAGCGAGAGAATCTCCAGAATCTCGTCGACCATGAAGATGTACCCGCAATCGAGCACGTACAGCCGCACGCTGCCCGACTCTTGCGACGCCGCCGGCTGGGGCTCCACCTCGCCGCTCGCCGACGGAGCGCCAGCGAGCGCGCCGAGCACGCCGACCGCGACGAGGGCGCGGAGCACACGAGCGCCTTTCACGAGCGTCATCGTTGGTTCTCCCCCTTCTCAGAAGGTCGCCAGGACATTGATCGACGAGCCTCCCCCGGCCTTGATGTTCAGCGGCGCTCCGGTGACCATGAACTCCCAGCGGTTCAGCTCCTCCGCCAGGTCTGCCACCGCTTCCAGGTCCTGACCGTCGAGGATGACCGCACCCAACGCGACCAACACCGCGCTGTGAATCGGCAATCCGACACCCCGTTCCACGCCGGCCGGCCGCACGTCGTTCGGTCCGTCGTCGGCGACGATCGCCACGTCCCGCGCCTTGAACCACGGGATGACCGACCAGTGCCACCCGGCATCGGGCCCGGCCATGCCCACCTCCCACGGGCCCAGCGCCGCGCGCCGCGCCCACTTGCCCGTGCGCAGGAACACGGCGTCGCCCGGCAGCACCTCGATACCGGTCTCCTCCTCCCACGCCTCGATGTCCGCGAGGGTGACCGGGGTCCCCGGCTCGAGCCACGGGAGGCCCTTGAAACGGGGCATGTCGATCAGCACGCCGCGCGTAATGAACCCATCCTTCCAGACGTCGATGCCGAGCTTGTGGCACCCGTCGTCGTCCTCGACCTCTTCCCGCGGATATCCGTTGTACGCCTTGCCTTGGTAGAAGAAATGGCACAGGGCATCGACATGGCTGTGAAAGGTCCCGCCGTGCACGGTCTCCCAGATGAACTTGTTGCCGTGGTTGAACTTCTGGAAGGGGGTATGGACGTCGGGGTCGGCCGTCTCTATCAACTGATGCTCCAGCGACACCGACCGGCCGGTCTCGACGAGCGCCGCCGCCTGCTTGCGCTTCTCGGGCGTGATGAGGTTGACGGCGCCGAGCTGGTCGTCCGGCCCCCAGCGGCCCCAGTTGGACACTTCCTGGAACATCCGGTCCCACGCCTCCTGGGTCAGCACGGGATAGCCGCCGATGCCCGGCGGCTCACTCTGCGACGACGGCCGTGCGACGAGCCCTCCGGCGACCAGAAGCGCGACCCCGGCGCCACAGGCAACGGATCTCAATCTCATGATGCTCCTCCCTCCGACGTCGAGCCGGCGGCATGCTCTCGCCGTAGCGGGTCGGCCGCGCGACGCACTCGCGGCCGGAGCTGGCCGCGACATCGAGGCCGGGCGCCAGGACACCGTCGTCACGACCGCCCACCCGGTGCCGTCCTGCGCGCGGTGGCGACATTTCGGTACATCGGTCCGCGCTTCCGAACGGCGTCGAGCCGCCGGATGTCGAAGGATGCCGTCGGAATCGTCGAGTCGGCGTTCGCACTCCGCCCCATGGCCGCCAGCACCCTGGGCTCGCTGTAGTACCCGGTGTAGGCAGCCCGCAACAACGCGTCGAACGCGTCCTTCTTGTGCCGCGCCATCTCCCGAAGCCGGCCGTCCTGCTCTGCTTCGGACAGGCTCGCAAACCGTTCCCCGGCATCCGCCTCGTTCAGCAACGCGATGACGCGCGGTCTCAGGTGCGGCGCATCCACGAGCACGCCATCGATGAACCGGGCAACCCCCACGTCGCCGGCGCCGGGCATCACATCGTCGGCGGGGATGATGCGGTGGAGGACCGCCGCCAACACGAGTGCCTGCGCCGGGGTCAGGACCTTGCAACCCCTCGCGTCGTCACCTGCACCGGTAGCGTCCACCGGGTCGCCTATCGGGGTGGGCGAGGTGCTGCGCCGGGCCGTTGCGGGCAACGCAGCCGCACCGGCCGCCGCCGAGACCACCACCGCACCCTGGATGAACTTCCGCCTGGAGATCGGCGATTCGGGATAGCGGTGTGTGCCCCGTCGACTTGCGTCACTCTTCGCGGGATTCGCCATGGTCTGCAGGTTCCCTTCGCCCCCGGCCAGCGGCCTCCGCTCCAGCCCGCCATTCGTCGCCTGACGGCTCCGCCTGGCGCCCAGCCAAGCCTACAGGGGTCCGCGCCGCCCTACCGCGCAGACTCCTGGGCCAGCAGCTCCCGCGCGTTGCTCTTGACGTAGTCCGCCGTCCGCAGGGCGATCGCCTGTATCGTCGACGTCGGAACGCACGAGGCGGCGGTCGTGAACACGCTGCCGTCGATGATGAACAGGTTCCTCACATCGTGGGCCCGGCCCCAGCCATCGACGACCGACCGGTCGGGGTCGGTCCCCATGCGGGCCGTGCCCAGGTAGTGGCCGGGCGCGGGAGCCACCTTCTCCGCCGAGACGATCCGGGTTGCACCGGCCGCTTCCAACACTTCCTTGCAGCGCTCCATTCCGTAGTCGAGCATCTTCTGCGTGTTCTCTCCCCGCCGGTAGAACAGCTTCGGGGCAGGTATGCCCACATCGTCGGTGAGGTCGGGATCGAGCTCCACGCGATTGAAGTCCTCGGGAAGCTCGTCGCAGTACATCATCAGGGCCACGGTCTGGTCGAGCCGCTCCCGGAGCGCGGCGTGGTGGGCCGCTCCCCACGGCACTTCCCGTCCGGAAGCGCGACTCGCGGCGAGCTCGGGGGGACCGGCCGAGGCGATCGACTCCGGGTTCGCACCGAGCGCCGCCTCGATGGGCCCGCGGTAGGCGCCGGACAGGATCCAGAAGCCGCGCGCGAATCCACGGCCGTCCGCGCTGTCGGAGAACTCGTCGCTCGTCAGAAAGGTGCTGGCGGGCACCGGGGTCGCCAGCTCCTCGTAGTCGAACGAGCCCACCACCGTGGCCTTCGGGTGCCCCATGAGCCCCTTCCCGACCAGCCCGCTGCCGTTGGCCAGGCCGTGCGGGAAGTACCGGGACCTGGAGTTGAGGAGCAGCCTCGGGGTGCCGATTCCGTTGCAGGCCACGACCACCATGCGTGCCCGCTGCTCGGTGAGGCGGCCGTCGGCGTCGTAGTAGAGGGCGCCGCTTGCCAGGCCGTCCCCGCCCACGGTGATCTCCCGGACCCGGGCCCGCGTCTTCAGCACCACCCCGTTCCGCAGCGCCTCGGGCCAGTGGACGACGTCGGAGCTGTTCTTCGCCTCTCGGGGGCACCCCTGGTGACACGATTCGCAGTTCCGGGGGCACGGCTGCCGATCCTCGTGCGGCGCAGTCACCACCGCCCGCTCGCCCGGCCACCAGTGCCATCCCAGCCGGTCGAAGCCGCGGATGAGCACCTCTCCCGCCTTGTTGAGCGGATGGGGAGGCATCAGGTCGACCGGCTTGGGCGGGTAGGCAGGATTGCCGGGGATCCCCGATACGCCGACCATCCGATCGTTGGAATCGTAGTACGGCGCCAGGTCCCAGTAGTCGATGGGCCAGTCCTCACCCACACCGGAGAGGCTGCCGGCCACGAAGTCCGAAGGACGCAGCCGGGCCCACAGCGCAGCGTAGTGGACCGTGGCGCCCCCGACGGCGTTCCCCAGAATGGGCTGCCAGTACGACTCGGCGTGATCGTACGGGTAGCCGTTCGCAAAGTGACGAATCCCGTCGCGTGGCGGCGGCGTCACCAGCCGCTGACGTTCCCCGTCGCCTTCCGCGCGGGAGTCGGACGGCCGAGCCACCCAGTCGCCCTGCTCCAGACACACGACGCTGATTCCCGGAGCCTGGCTGAGCGACCAGGCGAAGGGCCCCCCGGACGCGCCGCTGCCGATGATGAGGACGTCCGCGATGTCGGAAGTCGGCATCTGGGTCACTGCGCAGGCAGCAGGTTCCGTTCGATCATCAAGCGGCGCAGCAGCCGTGCCGTGCTCTCGCGAACGTAGGAGGTCGCGTTCAGGGACGTGAACTCCGCCACCTCGAGCGGCGTCTGCCCGGCCTTGTCCTGCACGTCCAGCCGGGCGCCCCGGTCCACGAGGAACTGCACGATGGTGTCCGCTCCCCGCACGGCCGCGCCATGGAGCGCGGTCCACCCGCACACCAGGCCGGGGAGGTTCCGCGAACCGCCGCCGCCGGTGTAGTTGCGGGGGGTGCAGTCGGGGTCCGTCCCCTGCCGGTGATGGATGTCGGCACCGCGGTCCACCAGGAACCGGACGGTCTGCAGCGCGTCGGCCTCCGAACCCGGCGTGGCCCCGTCCGTGAAGCCCACGCCCGCGGCCACCATGAGCGGCGTCGTGCCTCGTTGCGTCGCACGGTGGACGTCCGCACCGTGCTCCGCCAGCACGCGCATCGTGCGGATGTCGCCGGCACGGGCCGCCTGCCAGAACGCCGTGACGCCCAGCATCGCCTCTGGCTCCACGGAGAAGCCCGTGATGATTCCTCCGCCGAGCGCCTGCGTCAGTCCGGCGTTCACGTCGGCCCCGGCCGCGAGGAGCACCGCCAGCAGGTCCCGCGCGTCGAGCCTGCCGGTGCCGGTCACCTCCGCGTCCGGCCCCATCAGGCCCTCCCAGTTCATCGTCGACACCAGCGCGTGCAGCGCCGTCTGCCCCTCGCTGTCGGCATTCGGATCGGCACCCTGCTCCAGGAGATACCGCGCGAGCTCGTAGTGGGCATTCCCGATGGCCAGGACCAGCGCGGTCGTTCCCCGAGGCGAACCATCGTCCTCGTCATCGTCGCCTGCGCCGGCCGCGCCCGGCGCACCTCGCGGCGCAGGCAGTCTCTCGTTGGCGCTGGCACCCGCTCCGATCAACAGCCTGACCGACTCGAGATCGCCGGCCCGAACCGCAAACAACAGGGGCGTGAAGCCGACGACCGAACGGGCGCGCACGTCGGCCCCCCGGGCGAGCAGGAGACGGACCAGGGAGGGATGCATCTCGGCCGCGGCCGTCATCAGGAGGGTCTGACCGCTTGCGAGCTCCGTCGCTGCGAGGTCCGCCCCGTGCGCGATCAGCAGCTCCACGACGTCGACGCTGCCGGTGCGTACGGCCGTCATGAGCGCCGTCTCGCCTTCGGTCCGGGCCTCGGGATCCGCTCCGGCGTCGAGGAGCCGGGCCACGACCTCCGCGCTCCGGTTGGTGCAGGCGAGCGAGAGCGGCGTGACGCCGTAGTCGTTGGTGAGGTTGACGTCCGCGCCCGCGCCGATCAGCAGCTCCACGATCGCCGGGTCGTCACGGTGCGCCGCCCAGTGGAGCGCGGTCGTGCCGTCGGGCTCGGGGGTATCGACGTCCATCCGTCCGGCGTCCAGGAGCGTGCGCACCGTCACCGAGTCCCCTGCCCTGGCGGCTGCCACGACCGATTCGCCAGGCTGGACGGCCGCGCCTCCCGCGGTCAGCAGAAAGACCAGCATCGACAGCGCACCGAGCCAACCCGGGCGCATCATCACGACCTCCTGCTTCACGACCTCCTGCCTCGAGGCCGGCGTGCTACGGACCCGCCCGCGCCGTAAGCCACGCACCAGGGTGCGACAGAGGCCCGGCTGCGCCACGCCCCGGCACTCACACATCCGGGAGCGTTTCGGTCACGCCCGCCGCATTGCCGAACTGCTCCGCCGGCGCCCCGAATTTGTCCAGCAGGCTCAGCAGTAGGCTCGACATCGGCGTGCGATGCGGATAGACGAGGTGCCGTCCGCCCCTGAGGGCGCCCGCGCCGCCTCCGGCCAGGACGACGGGCAGCGGATAGTGCGCGTGGGTCTGCGGATCGGCCATCCCGCCGCCGTACAGCAGCAGCGAGTGGTCGAGCAGAGAGCCGTCGCCGTCGGGGGTCGCGCGGAGCTTCTCGAGGAACGACGCGAAGCCCTGCACGTGATAGGCGTTCACCCGGGCCAGCTTCGCGATCTTCTCGGGGTTGTACTGATGGTGCGACAGATTGTGGTGCCCCTCCGGCACGCCGATGCTCGGATAGGTGCGGGTGGTCGTCTCGCGTCCGAGGAGCAGGGTCGTCACCCGCGTCAGGTCGGCCTGGAACGCCACCACCTGCAGGTCGTACATCAGCGTCATGTGCTCGTCGAAGGTCTCGGGAACGCCGAGCGGAGTCGCGGGCGGCTGCAGCGCGTTCTCCCGGTTGCGGCTCTCCACCAACTGGATGCGGCGCTCGACATCCCGAATGCTGTCGAGATACTGGTCCAGCTTCTGCCGATCCCGGGGACCGAGCCGCCCCGAGAGCCGCCCCACCTTGGCGCCGATCGCGTCGAGGATGCTGGCGTTCTCGCGGTTGATGCGGCTGCGCTCCTCGGCGCTCGCCCCGTCTCCGAAGAGCCGTTCGAAGACGACGCGGGGGTTCATCTCCATCGGCAACGGGAGCGTCGGCGAGCGCCAGGCAATGGTGTTGACGTACGCGCAGGCGTATCCCGCATCGCAGTCGCCGACGAACTCGGCCGAATCGAGCGCCAGCTCCAGTGACGAGAGCGGCGTGTCGCGACCGATCTGCTGCGCGATGAGCTGGTCGACGGTGGTGCCGGCCCGGACCTCCACGCCGGCCGTCTTCTTCGCGCGCACGCCGGTCAGGTACACGGCCGAGCTGCGGGCGTGCTCGCCGGCCCCGTCGTTCTCCGACTCCGCGTTCGCATGGCCCAGGTTGCTCAGCACGACCACCTGATCGCGAAGCGGCTCGAGCGACTGCAGCGTCGGCGAGAACCGGAACCCCTCCCCCGTTTCGACCGGGGTCCAGGAGTCCATCGCCGCGCCGTTCGGGATGTACACGAATCCGATGCGCCGCACCGGCTTCGCCGGGGTCCTGGCCAGCGCGGTCAGGGCTGGCGCCATGGCGTCCAGCAGCGGCAGGGCCACCATCGCCCCCATCCCTCGGAGCACCGTCCGCCTCGGCAGGGCCGCTCTCGTGATGAACATCCGTCTGCCTCGAGCCTGTCTGCTGCCAATCTCCGCCGTCACGGCTGCGCCAGGAGTCTGCGCCGCGGAACCGGCGCTGCAAGAGTCTCGCGCGCGCGCAGGCTCCCAACGCGCCCGTCAGGGCGCGCCAGCGCATCGGCGTCCGGCTCCGGCACCCTTCTCAACTGAAAGGGCGCGCTCCGGACGACCCCCAACACGATGGACGAAAAGCGGTAGTCGGTCGCTGCCGCATCCCGCAGGATGCCGCGGACGGCCGGCATGTCGCGGTACTCGACCCCGCGCCCCAGGGCGTAGGTGAGCAGCTTCTCGGTGAGCGTCTGCACGAACTGGTCGGAGCGGCCCACGAGGATGTCGCGCAGCCCGGCCGCCCCCTCGAACGCCGTCCCGTCCGGCATCACGCCGGAGACGTCGATCGGCTCGGCGGAGCTCCCGCGTACCGTTCGGAGATGGCCGACCGCGTCGAAAGACTCGAGCGCGAGACCCAGCGGATCCATCTGGTTGTGGCAGCCCGCGCAGGCCGGGTTCGCGCGATGGCGCTCCATGCGTTCGCGCATCGTCAGGCGCGACAGGTCGGCCGCGTCCTGGAGCGGTGGCACGCCGGGAGGCGGCTCCGGAGGCGGCGTCCCGAGGATGTTCTCCAGGATCCACTTCCCGCGGACCACCGGCGACGTCCGTGTGGCGTGGGAGGTGACCGTCAGCAGGCTCCCCTGCCCCAGCAGCCCGCCCCGCTGATCGTCATCCGCCAATGCGATGCGCCGGAAGCGGCTTCCGTACACCCCCTCGATCCCGTAGTGCCGCGCCAGCCGCTCGTTGACGAACGTGTAGTTCGCGGTCAGCAGATCGATGACGCTGCGATCCTCCCGCAGGATGCTGTCGAACAGCAGCTCCGTCTCCCGCCGCATCGCCTGCCGCAGGTTGTCGTCGTAGTCCGGGTACAGGGCCCCGTTGGGGTACGTCGCGCCCATGTTGCGGGTGTACAGCCACTGCGCGGCAAAGTTGTTCACCAGCTCTTCCGCGCGCGGATCGACCAGCATGCGGCGTACCTGCTGCTCCAGGACCGCCGGCTCGCGCAGCCGCCCGGCTTCCGCCAGCGCCAGCAGCTCCTCGTCCGGAATGCTGCTCCAGAGAAAGAACGACAGCCGCGAAGCGAGCTCCAGGTCACTGACCGGATGGGCAATGCCCGCTGCGGAACCCGGGAGCGCCTCCTCGATCCGGAACAGGAACTCCGGCTGCACCAGCAGCGCGCGCAGCGCCATCTGGATTCCGGACTCGAAGCCCGCCGTCCGTCGCGCGGTCTCATAGTGAACGAGCAGCTCCCGCACCTCTGCGTCGGTAGGCGGCCGGCGGTACGCGCGCCGGGCCAGGGCGCCGACGATCTCCTCGGCGCAGCCAGCCTCCTCGGCCGCCGTCTCGGGATGGCAGACGAATAGGCGCCGCCGGCTCGGCGTGTCCCCGGAGCCGGTGACGCGATACGGCCCCTCGACGAACACCCGGTGAACCTGCGGCAGCCCGGAAACGCTGCCGTAGCTGACGTTGCTCGCGATGTACGGCTTCCGCAGCAGCGGCCGGGATCCCGGCCGAAACTCGATGCCCCCCGTCTCCCGCTGCGCGTGGCTCTGCTTGGGGAACGTGACGGTGATCTCGTGCAGGCCGGCCGTCACCGGGACCCGCACGACCAGGTGCGAATCGAGATCGTGACCGCGGACATCCTGGCCGAAGTACCGGCCGATGCCCCCGGCTTCGAGCCGCTTCACGAACGCCCCGTCCAGGCGGACGTCCACCGGCTGCACGAGAGCCAGCCCGCGCACGGTCCCCCAGGTGGTTCGAGCGAGCCGGACCCGAATGTCGTACTCGCCGTCGACCGGGAACGTGTGGCGAATCACCGTGCCGCCGCGCGTCCCGAACGGCAATCCGTCGACGTGATAATCCTGGGAAAGATCGGGGGCGACGCTGTATGTCGAGGCCGTGGGCGCGATCGACGTATCCCCGACCGCGGCCCGGCTGATCCTCAGGGCGGCCGACAGATAGCGCTCCAGCATGTACGGCGAGACGTTGAGGACCTCGGCGATGTTGTCGAAGCCGTAGCTCGAATCGTCGGGCGGCAACACGGAGGCCACGTCGATCTCGAGCGCCAGCAGGTCCCGGATCGCGTTGCCGTACTCCGTCCGGTTCAGGCGGTGCAGGGTGCGACGCCCCGGATCGGGGTCGGCCGCGGCCGCACGGTCGACAGCTCCTTCCAGCGTGGCGACGACGCGGTCGACGGTGGCTGCGTCCGGTCGCCGCCGCCCCGCCGGCGGCATCAGCCCCCCGCGCAGCTTGCGGATTGCCTTCTCCCACACCTCCGCGCCCGCGGCGATGTGATGCGTGTCCGCCCGGTCGAGCAGCAGATCGGCCGTCCGGAGCCGCTCGTTGTGGCACGCCACGCAGTACGTGTCGAGCACCTCTCGGAGCTCGGCGCCGGACATCGGGGGCGCGTCCTCCTGCGCCCCGACGCTCCCGCTCGCCCCGCTGACGGACAGCACCCACGCCGCCACGAGCGCGCCAGCCAGTCGTTTCATGCCGTCACCGTCTTCACAGGCAGGGCTGCCGGACCGACTGGATGTCCCCCGACGCCCACCTCGCCGCCAACGGCCGCTCCTGATCCGCCTCGCGCAACATAGCGCGGCAGGCACGGTTGCGCAACCCGGCGAGCGCGCCGACCGTGGACTCAGCCGCCGCGCCAGCCGACGCTTGCCGCCCATTCGTCGCGCGCTCTCACGTACGCCTGATGAGCTGCCGGCGGCCGCTCTCCCTCGGCCCCCGCCCGGCTGCGCGCCTTCTCGATCTGTTCCTCCAGCGGGGGGAGGCCGACGGCGAGTCGGCGCTCGGCCAGCCGATGCGGGTACTCCACTTCGCCTGGAGAGAGATTCCCCTCGGCGTCCCAATCGAGTTGGGTCCCGTACCGCTGGGGCCGGCCCTCGAAGAACCGGATCCGGTCCTCGAGCATGGCCGCGTGGGCTGGGTCCGCCCTGCCCTCCCGCGCGGCCGTCTCGAGGAGAGCTGACGCGCTGCGGAGCAGGTCGGGCTCGGCGATCGCGTGTTGCAGTATCAGCCAGGCAGCCTCTGCACCGTCGGGACCGACGAGGTCCGTCCCCGGCCATCCGACGGACTCGATCACTCGCCGCAGGCGTTGCGCATTCCGCGCATGGACGCGGGCCATCCGGGGCTCGTAGCCGGCGTCGAACAGGCTGCCCGAGGCGGCGAGCTCGGCCCGCGTGACGCCGTCCAGCGCAGCCATCTCCAGGAGGTCCCGCCGGAGAGACTCGTTCCTCGGCATCGTCGAACCGTGCGCAGCCGGGTGCTACGACCGGCCTACGGGGTCACGTCCCACGGCCGCTCCCAGGGCCGGAGCGGACGCTGTCGGGCGATGAGGGGCAGATCCTGCCGCTGCAACTCCGCTGGAGCAAGGCGCACTCACTCGACGCCGGTCACCACGGACCACAGGTAGAGCAACATGCCGGCACCCATGAGCGCCGCGCCCGGAACCGCGAACAGGAAGAACGAGACCGGGTGGTTCCAGAAGAATGTGGCGAGCTCCACGCCGAGTCCCGCCACGATCAGCAGGCCGGACAGCCGCAGCCGGCCGGGCAGTCCCCCCGGCAGCCGCGGCAGGCGTCCCCGACTCCTCATGCTCATCGTGCGGTCGCCGGGTGCCAGCGCGGGAACCGGTCGAGCTGCGCCACTTCATGTACCAGGTTGTGGCACATGACGCAGGACCTCGTTCCCTCCCGCAGGTCGGCCAGAAAGCGTGCATGGGCGGCCTGCTCCTCGTAGGAGCGGCCGCCCTGGTGGCAGGCGAGGCAGGCACGGTTCTCGAACGGCTCGTAGAGCTCGACCGGATCGGAGACCGTCCCCCACACGGCGTGCCACACGTGCCGGACCCCCCGCACCTTGTCGTCGACGCCGCCGAACATCGTGTAGTTCGTGTGACAGGTGTAACAGGCCCGGTCCACGGGAACGCGCCTGTTCTGATAGTGCGCCGCCGGCAGGAACCGCGGATCGTCGATGTGCAGGCTCTGCCGCCAGGGCTCCATCCGGTGACAGGACAGACAGAACGTCGTCGTCTTGGCCTGCTCATAGTGCCGGACGGCCCCGCCCAGCAGCACGATCCCGGGCAGCGCGAAGAGGGCCGCGAAGGCGGCGATCCTGCCCCCGAGCGTGGCCGCCGCCTCGGGGCGGCGGACCACGACCGCGATGAGCGCAAGGGCCGCAACGGCGAGGACGCCCAGGCTGAGGTCGGCGCCGGTCATCGACGAGGCTCCGTGCCGCCGTCTAGCGGCGCGCGCGCAGCTCCTCGGCCTGCGTCCTGATCTCGGTCAGGTCCTGCACCATCTCGCTCCAGCCGTACCACAGGGAGTAGTCGGGATTGTTGTGGAAGGCCCCCTGGAAGGTCCGCATCCGGTGCTCCAGGTGCATCCTGAACAGGCGCTGCTCGATCACGGACGGCGCGTCGTGGAACGCCAGCAGGTCCGGGTAGTCGTAGGCGTAGTGATCCGGCTTGCGCAGCACGCCGTCGGCGTAGAGATCGGCGACGATGCGGATGGCTTCGGCCAGCAGGCGGTCCGCCTCCCGGATCATGTCGTCGCCCTTCTGGAGCTCCGCGCGCACGAAGTTGCCCGAGTGGCACTCCTCGCAGACCGCGATCATGCGATCCCGTTCGCGCTGCCAGTCCTCCTGGGTCAACCGGGCGACGTCGGCCTGCTCGACGACCTCCAGGCGCGGCGTCGGGTTGCCCTCGGGGTCCAGGACGCCGAGGGCCTGCAGGATGGTCGTCTGGTCGGCCGCCCACGCCGGATCCTCGGCCAGGGGCAGGCGCACGGCCAGGAACCCCCAGGCGGTCCGGACCTCGTGGTCTCCCTGCGGCATGTGGCAGGTCTGACAGGTGGGCGCCGCGGCCTCGTCCGGCAGCGTCCCGTTCTGCTTCAGGAGGTGCCGCACGCCGTGCTTCGACGACGAGTACATCTCCCACTGCGGGTGGTCGATGCCCATGTGGCACGTCCGGCACGCCTGCGGCTCCCGCGCCTCGGCCACCGAGAACAGGTGGCGGGTATGGCAGGCGTCGCACGACGCCAGGCCGAACGTGGCGCCGTCGGCCCGCAACTGCCGCAGGTCGTCCTCGGTCTTCAGCCCGATCCGGTGGCACCCGCCGCAGCCCTTCATGCCCTCGGTGAGCGCCATCGGCAGCCAGTGCGTCGTCGGCATCGCGTTCATGCTGGCCCACGCCAGGGCGTGCTTGCCGCCCGTGAACTGCTCGGCCTGGATCGGATGGCAATCCGCGCACACCTCGACGGTCGCCATCCGGACGAGGGCGACGTCGTCCGCCGTGCGGTGCCCGTCGCCGTGGCACAGGCTGCACTCGACGCCGGCCGCGCTGTGCCGGCTCAGCTCCCAGTCCGTGACGACACCGGGCGTCGCCTCGCGATGACACCCGACGCAGGAGGAAGCCTCGGCAGCTACGGACGGAGCGTCCCCGCCGCCGCACGCGGCAAGGCCCGCAACGAGGAGCGGGAGGCACCACGCCGCGAGGGAACAACGACGGCCGTGAGGAAGTAGCGCCATCACTGCCATCATAGTAGTCCTGCTCGCCCGCCGGCGGCGTTGGCGCGGGCGCTCGACGTGGTGCGGAGCGAGCGGCAGCAGGCGCTGCTCGACGTCATCGCCCGCTGACCGCAGCGCGCGTTCGGGGCAGTCTCCCTGGTGCAACCGACCGACGCACCCGCACCGGCCCGAAGGTCGGGACCGTCGGAGGCCCGTTCGCAAGGGACTGGCGGGCTGGATCGCCGGTTGACGAGCGCGGCTACAATACGGGCACGCTCGGGGTGTCATATCCCGTTCCGGCGCGCTCTTTGTGCCGGAGATCGCCGTTCATCGGCTCGCCGGGTCTATCGAGGAGGACGAGAGTTATGAAGCGTCATCTGCTGCCTTTTCTGTTCGCGTTGGCCGTCGCACTCGTGCTGCCGCCGGTCGGTACGCAAGCGCACTTTCAGTTGATCGAACCGGCGCCCTGGATCAACTTGAACGACTTGGGCGATCCGCAGAAGGTCGGACCGTGCGGCGGCAACCCCAACCGCGACAACAGCGAGATCCTGTCCGGCATCGTCACCGAGGTCACCGGGGGGACGGATCTGCATCTGAAGATTCAGGAGACGATCTTCCACTCGGGCCATTACCGCGTCGCGCTATCGGTGAACTCTCGCAACGAGCTGCCGGCGGATCCGACCGCGGTCGAGAAGTACACGGACCGGGGCCTCTATTCGGTCTGGGGCGTGATCCAGAGCCCGCCGCAGGTCCCGATCCTCGCCGACGGGCTGTTCCGGCACTACCCGGAGGGGGACCAGCGCGCGTCGTTCCGGCCCGAGACCCCGATGGATCCCTGGGAGGCCGACATCCCCATCCCGAACATCAACTGCGAGAAGTGCACGCTGCAGGTGATTCAGTTCATGGCCGACCACGTGTACAACCAGCCGGGCGGCTACTCCTACCACCACTGCGCCGACCTGAAGATCACGGCGGACCCGTCGAAGCCCATCGATGACCGTTGGCCGGCGCCGGCGGACATGACCAACGACTGACGAAGGTCGCGCTACTCGGGGCAGGCGCCGGGAGACCCGCGCCTGCCCCCTGTCCCCCAGCGGCGCCGGGACACGCGCCCGCCGTCGTTGCCGGGTTGCGGGACGTCGATCCGGAACCCGGGAGCCTGCAGGTCGCAAGATTCTCGCTGTCGGACTCCTTCTCGCGCCCGTTCTCTCGTTTGCCGCCGGCGTCCGCGACCCGCGAATACCGCGATCCCAGGCAATCACCGTCGTCAGCGAATGTGGAGGTAGCGATGAGAACGCGTCCGACGCACGCGGCCCTGGCCGGTCTGTTGCTGATTCTCGGCGCCCGCGACGCCGCGGCGCAGGAGGTCATGCGGTGGCAGGTGGACGGCGAGACGCGCGAAGCCATCGTCTACGCTCCCGCGTGATCGGGAGAGGAAGCGGCGCCGCTGGTGCTGGCGTTCCATGGATTCGGCGACAACGCGCAGAACTTTCAGTACACCGCGGTGCACGCCGCCTGGCCCGACGCGATCGTCGTGTACTTTCAGGGACTCGTGACGCGCCGCGGCCTCCCCGGCTGGCAGGTGGAACGCGGCGGCGACGACCGGGACCTCGAGCTCGTCGACGTGGCGCTCCGTTCGCTGCGTGAGACGCACCGCGTCGACGACGATCGCATCTACGCGACCGGCTATTCGAACGGCGGGATGTTCACCTACCTGCTGTGGGCGGAGCGGCCCGGGGTGTTTGCCGCGTATGCCCCGGTGGCGGCCCGTCTCCGTCCCTCGGTGCGGCCGACCGAGGCGCGACCCGTCCTGCACATCGGCGGGGAGCGTGATCGCGTGGTCCGCTTCTCGGATCAGCAGGCCGCGATCGCGATCGCCCTGGAGGTGAACGACCTGGATGGCGTGAATGACGTGAACGACGGCGCCGGACCGACGCCGTGCGGAGCCGGCTGCACCGTGCACGGAGCCGGCACGGCCGCGCCGGTCATGACCTGGATCCACGGCGGCGCCCACATCTACCCGCGCGGGACCAGCCAGCGAATCGTCTCCTTCTTTCGCGAGCACTCCCGCACGCGTTGATCGCGTGTCCCCAGAACTCGCCGCCCTTCGGCACCCGGCGCCGCCGCCCATGATCCGCGAGCCGATCACCGGCCCGCGGGCCTGGACCCGGCGCACGATTCGCGAGAGCGACTGGCGGATCGCAATCCCCTCGAGTTGTCTCGACGAAATCGAGCAGCTCGCCCGCGCGCTGCAGCGCGACCCGGTGCCGACCTGCCTGCTCGACCCCGCGGACTACGAGCTCGACGCGTGCCGCGACCTGCTCGGCGAGGTGCGCCGGCGCCTGGAGGAAGGCCCCGGCGTCGTCGTGGTGGACCGGATCCCGATCGAGGAGTTGCCGGACCGCCCGCAGATCAAGGCCGTGTTCTGGCTGCTCGCGAGCATGGTCGGCCGCCCAGTGGTCCAGACCCTCGATGGCCGAATCCTTGTGGAAGTGACCGACACCGGAGTGAAGAAGCGGATCGGGGTCCGCGGATTCCGCACCAACGTCGCCCAGCCGCCGCACGTCGACAACTCCTTCAACCGCACGCCGCCGGACCATGTCAGTCTGCTTTGCCTCCGCTCGGCCCGCGAGGGTGGGGCGAGCCGCTTCGTGAGCTTCTGCTCCGTCCACAACGTACTGCTCGCGGAGCACGCGCGGCTGCTCGAACGCCTCTACCGCCCCTTCCATCAGGACCGGCAGGGCGACTACTGGCCGAACGAACCGCAGACCGTCTTCTTCCCCGTCTTCGAGCTGCGGCCCGACCTCCGCTGCCGCTACACGCACTTCACCATCCCGGCCGGCTACGAGACGGCGGGGGTCGAAATGGACCCGGAGACGCGGGCCGCGTTCGAGACGATGACCCGCATCGTGCAGGACCCGGCCCTGTGCTGCGAGTTCACGCTCCGGCCGGGCGAGCTGCAGTTCGTCAACAACCGCTGGTGCGGCCACGGACGGACCGCCTACGTCGACGATCCGGAACGCAGGCGCCTCATGCTGCGGCTCTGGCACCGGGACGGCGGTTCGCGCCGCTATCGCGGCTGAGAGCGGGCCCGGTCGGTCCTGTCTTCCCTTCGCCGAGTCGCCGAAGGCTACCTGTCGATGCGCCGGTCGGGGAAGGTGTGCAGCGCAACGTCCGGCCGCGGCACGCGGACCGTGACGAGATCTGCCGGCGGATCGGGGCGCTCGTAGGCGACGACGTAGAGATGGGAAGCCTCGTCGTAATGGGCCCCGATGTCCGATGCGAGCTTCGCCATCGCGTCCGCCATCCGGTTGGCGACCACCACGGCGGCATAGCGGCCCGCGGTGTTCTGGGCAAGGTCGACCGCGAAATCGACTGCCGAGTCGGGTCGGTTGCGCCCCGCCGCGGACCACTGCACGGCGTGCACCGTCACGCCGGCCGCCCGGAGTCCGTTGACGAAGCGCCGGTAGCGGCGGCTGTTCGCGAACGCGTGCCAGTCGGGCAGGAACGCGCTCGCCTCGGGCCCATCGCCGAGCAGCGAGACGAACACGGGCCATGCTTCGTCACCCTCGTACCGTCGATCGAGCGTCTCCCGGATGCCGTCAACGAACCGGACGCCGCCCACCTCGTCGGCGAAGAGGGCGCGCCCCGCATCGACGAGCTCCCGCCGATCCGTCGTGAAGTCGACGCGGCGACGCACCTGGCCCCCGATCGTGATCAGGCTGACGGCGTGCTGCGGCGGCAGCGCCTCGAGAAACGCGGCGACCGCGTCGCGCAAGGGAACGACCGCGTGGCCGGCCCGCATCGCTGCGCCGTTGTCGACGAGCAAGGCGATCTTCATCGGCTCCCGAGCGCTACGGACCGCGAGGACTCTCGCTTCCTTCCCGCCCTCGGTCACCCGGAACGCGCCCGGATCGAGATCCGTGACCGGCTGCCCGGCCGGGTCGGTGGCCTCGACGTAGGCCACCCGAACTTCCTGCGCCGAGGCGGCTCCCGCGACGACCCCCGCGCCGAACGAGGCGACAAGGGCAACGGCCGCGATGCGGATGCGATGTCCAGCCATGACCGACCCTCCTTCTCCGGCGGTGCACCGGGGCCGCGAAGTGCCGGGGAGCCGGCCCGGCCGGCGATCCGGAACCGAAATCGCTCCCATCGGTCAGTGTATGCCGGCGGCAAGTCACGTACGATAGGGTGGGAGAAGTTCATGAGCACATTCGGATTGATGGGGATGGTGTTCGGCACCGCCGGGCTCATTCTCGGCACGATGGGTCTCATCTTCGGCGTTACCGCCATCCGGAAGATCAAAGAACTGGAAGCCCGCCTGGCCGAGGAGGCTCCGCGGCGGGACTGAACCCGCGCCGACTCACGGGTGGCGCATGCGTCGATAGACCAGCGCGTTGCCGCGTTTGCCGCAGACCTCGCTGACGCCCCCTTCGCGGAAGCAGAACGCCGCCTGCCCGGCCAGCCGACGCGGCGACCGCATGGCCGCCGCGAGGTCGTCGGTGGTGAACCGCTCGGGCAACTCGGCGTCGAGCATCGCGAAGAGATCCGCCATCGATTCGATGCAGCACGTTGCGGCAACGTCCACCAGCCGACGGTCCACGCGGACCCAGGCGTAGCGCCAGCGGCTGCGGCCCTCGTTGACCGCGCGAACCTCCTCTTCGACCGTGAGCAGGACCTCCAGGGTGAGGTTGGGGTGCGCGAGCAGCGCGGGGATGCTGACGAGGGCCGAGAAGACCTCGAACACCGATCCGTGCTTGGGCGACTTGCGCCGCTTCGCGGGTGCGAGCGGGTCGGTCGACGCCTTGACGATGTACCGGTCCCGAGCGATGGGGTGCACCAGCGTGACCCGATGCCGCGCGAGCAGGCGAGGCAGCTTCCGCTTGAGCGGCGCGAAGCTGCCCGTGTGCACCTCGACGATCCGGTCGCCGACGACCACGTCGGCAACGAACCCGTCGATCGTCTGCTCGGTCGCGTTGCCGCCGGCGGCATAGCGGACCTTCAGTGCGCGATGCAGCGAGCGCTCGTTGAGCTCGCCGATGGAGTTGGTCCTGGCCAGCGCCGCTGCTCGTCCTTCCCGTGGCACATTGTAGCGGCGGTTGGCGGGGCGCCAGCGCGTCTACTCGGAGCGAAGGACTTCCATCGGTGCGATGCGCGTCGCGCGTCGCGCCGGCACGTAGCAGGCCAGGAGAGCCGCGGCGATCAGCGCGAGCGCCGCCGCCACGAACGTCAGCGTGTCGTCGGAAGCGACACCGAAGAGGAAGGCCTGCAGAATGCGACTGCCGGCCGCGGCGGCCGCGAGGCCTACGATGGCGCCGGTCGCCACGAGTGCCGCTCCCTGGCGCATCACCAGCGCCAGGACGTCGCCGCGGTGGGCGCCCAGCGCCATCCGGATCGCAATCTCCCCCCGCCTCTGCGCGACGGTGTAGCTGAGCAGGCCGTAGACACCCAGCCCCGCCAGGAAGACGGCGAGCGCGGCGAAGGAACCGACGAGCACGGCGTAGAAACGGGGCTGGGCGACGGCCGCGGACAACCGCGCGTCCATGGCCATGACCGACGCGACCGAGGCCCCCGCGTGTGTCCCGACCACCGCCTCACGGAGGAACGGGATCGCGGCGGCCGGATCGCCCGTCGTCCGCATTGCGACGAACGGGTAGGTCCAGGAAAATAGCGGCGCGTACTCGATCTGCTGCACCGACGCGAAGACCTCCGCCTGCCACCCCGTAGCTGCACGACTCCGATAGGCGACGTCCGCCACGACACCGACGATCTGCCACGGTTCATCGTCGCCGCCGCTGCCTGCGAAAACCACCCGCTGCCCGACTGCCGGTTCCCCGCCAAGCACCCGACGCGCGAAGGTCTCGTTGACCACCAGAACCCGCGGGGCACCCGCTCGGTCGCGACGCGTCAGCAGACGCCCACCCAGGAGCCGCAGTCGCAGCACATCGAAGTAGCCCGGGCTCGCCACCCGTAGCAGCACCGGCGTGGATTCGTTCGGGTCGACGGTGGCGGGGCGTCCGCTGACGTGCACTACCTGCCCGACATCGCCGCTCCCTGCGAGCGGCAGGGCGGACGTCACCCCGGCCGCTGCCACCTGTGGCAGCCGCACCAACCGGTCCATCGCCTCCGACAGCTCTCCGTAGGAACGTCTAAAGAACCCCTGGAGCTCCTGCGGGTCCATGTCGCTGCGCACGGCCGCGCTACGTGTGCCGGCCGTGACCACATTGGTCGGCTCGTAGCCGCGATCGGCGGTCAGCAGTCCGACGAAGCTGCGAAGCAGGAGACCCGCCCCCACCAGGAGGGCCAGAGCCAGAGCCATCTGCCCCGCCGCCAGCACCGCTCGCGCCCGGTAGGCGCGCAGCAGACCGAAGCCCCCGGCAGCGCGCGCGCTCCCCTCCGCCACGGTGCGCTGCAGGTCGCTCCTGGACCACTGGAGGGCCGACGCCAGGCCGAACCCCACCCCCACCACCACCGACAGCCCGAGGGTGAACGCGAACACCGTGCCGTCGAGGCCGACCTCGTCGAGCCGCACGATGTTGCCCGGAACGAGGGCCGGCACGACGCGCAGCACGAGGGCGGCGGCTGCCAACCCGAGCCCGCCGCCGCCCAGGCTCAGCACCACGCACTCGGTCACGAGCTGCCGCACGAGCCGGCCCCGCCCCGCACCCAACGCCGCGCAGACGGCCAGGGCCCGTTGGCGCGACACACCCCGCGCGAGCAGCAGCCCGGCCACGTTGGCGCAGGCGATCAGCAGCACGAGGGCGGTGGCAGAGGTCAGGGCGGTCAGGGCGGGTCGATACGCGCCGACCATCTCCTCCTGCAGCGGAATCACCCGAACCGTCCGCGGCATGTCCAGCGCCCGCCCGTTCCCGGCTGCTTGTGGGCGCGCGGGACTGCTTTCCATCGTCTGCAGGATGGTGCGGAGCTCGGTAGCCGCCCGCTCGGTCGAGACTCCCTCCCGCAGCCGTCCCAGCACGATGGCGGTCGGCTCGTCCGGTCGCAGCATGTAGGGCGTCCAGACCTCCTCGCGGGGCGTCGGAAAATGGAAACCCTCTGCCAGCACGCCCACCACGGTGCGGCGCTCGGTGTTGACGGTGACGACCGTGCCGACTACCTCCGGTTTCGCGCCGAAGCGCCGGACCCAGGCGCGGTGGCTCAGCAGCACGACCCCTTCGGCACCGGGACGCGCTTCACCGTCGGTGAAGAGACGGCCGAGCTGCGGCGTCGCGCCGAGCAGCCGCAGCAGGGCCGGCGAGACCGGTGCGCCCCACGGAAGGCTGCCGTCCGGACTGGTCCACTCGAAGGTGAAGCCGCCGTAGGCGGCGATCTGCTCGAATGATCCTGAGGCCTCCTGCACCCGCTCGATCTCGCGAGCGCTCAGATACACGGGTGCTCCCGGCATCCCGCGAGGCTCCCGACCGAGGCGCACGATGCGCTCGCCGCCCGGATACGGCAGCGGCCGGAGCAGCATGCCGTGGACGATGCTGAACATCGCCGTGTTGGCGCCGAGGCCGAGCGCCAACACGATCACCACCGTCGCCGATAGGCCGGGGCTGCGGCGCAACCCGCGAACCGCGTGGCGCACGTCGCGAGCCAGATCGTCCAGCCGGCGCCAGCCCCACACGTCTCGCGTGCGTTCGCGGATGAGGATCGCGTTGCCCACCGTTCGACGGGCCGCGCGCCGGGCGGCGGAATCCCCGGCGCCGGCGGCGCGCTGCCGCTCCTGCTCCAGCTCCAGGTGGAGTCGGAGCTCCTCCGCGACGTCTGCATCGGCCTGCCGGCGGCCCAGGTAGGGCACGAGCCGGCAGAGCCAGAGCGGCCACGTCATCGCGTCCCCCCGTCCGCGTCGGCCGGCCGCATGACCCGTCCGACCGCCTCGACCATCCGCTCCCAGCGGGTCGCCTCCCGCACGAGCTGCCGGCGGCCGGACCGGGTCAGGGCGTAGAACTTCGCCCGCCGGTTGTTCGCCGAAGTGCCCCACGTCCCGCTGATCCAGCCTCGCTTCAGCAGGCGGTGGAGCGCCGGATACAGCGAACCGTGGTCGACCTGAAACGCATCCCTCGACGTCCGCTCGATCGTCGTGGCGATCTGGTGTCCATGGGCCCGACCCTGGCGCAGCGTCTGCAGGATCAGCATGTCCAGCGTCCCCTGCAGCAGTCCGAGCTGGTCCTCGCGTGCCGGCGGTCTGGCCAAGGCGCACCTCCAGGTAGAATGACTACCAAAGAGACTGGTAGAACGTCAAGGGGACGACACTGCGACGGGCGGGGCCGACATCCGGTAGGATCCGGGCTCGCGGGGCCTCGACCACGAAGGAGAGACACCATGTCCGACGGCAGTGGCGTCCTGGCGATGCAGGACCTGACGGAGAGCGAGCGAGCGCTGTTCCTGGCCGATCTCAACAACCGGCGGAAGGACACGACGGTGGCGGTCCTGCTGTGTCTCTTCCTGGGCGGGCTGGGTGCGCACCGCTTCTACCTGGGGCAGAACCTGCTGGGCATCCTCTACGTGTGTTGCTTCATTCCGTACTGGATCGTCTCGATGGTGCTGTTCTTCGGCATTCCGCTGATCTTTCCGTTCTTCGTCCTGGTCATCGAGGCGTTTCTCGTCGGGGGTCGCGTACGCAGCTACAACGAGAACGCCGCCAACCAGATCGCGTCGAAGCTGAAGGCGCTGCGGAAGGGCGCCGACGCCCCGCGGACGCTCGACCCGGCACCGGAGGGCACGGCCGGCGCCCAGGAGGCTGCGCCGTAGAACGGTGCAGACGCCTGGCAGGCATGGCTGGGCGCCGAGCGGAGCCGCTGGCGACGATCGGCGGGCCAGGAAGCTGCGCCGTAGAACGGTGCAGACGCCTGGAAGGCATGGCTGGGCGCCGAACGGAACCACTGGCGACGATTGGCGGGCTAAGCGGACGGGCGAAGCGCCCGCGCCCCCCACCGCCGTACTCACCCGCCGTTGACGCTGCGACGGCACGTCCTCTAAGGTGCGTTGCTGAGGTCCGTGCGCCGCGTTCCGCTTCCAGGGGGTTTGAGACGCATGCGTATCGTCCCTCGCTCCGCGAACACCCTTCGGCACGGCGCCCGGCTGCTCGGGCTGTCGGCCGTCGTGGCCTGCTCCACCTGGGGCCTCCTCGCCCAGGACGCGGCCCCCGAGCGCGAGCCCCTTCCGGAGACGGTTCGCTTCAACCGCGACATCCGGCCGATCCTCTCGGACAAGTGCTACACGTGCCACGGCCCCGATTCGGGCACCCGGCGGGCGGGGCTGCGCCTCGACGACGCGGACTCCGTGCGCGAGGCGGCGACCCGCACCACGCCGTCGCAGGGCTCGCTGGCCGTGATTGCGCCTGGCGACCCGGACGGCAGCGCCCTGATGCACCGCATCACCGCGACCGATCCCCAACGGCGCATGCCCTTCCGCGGGGAACCGCTCGAGCCCCGCGAGGTGGCGCTGATCACCCGCTGGATCGAGCAGGGCGCGCAGTACGAACCGCACTGGTCGTTCCTCCCGCCCGTGAGGCCCGCTCCGCCGGCAGTGCGCGATGCGGCGTGGCCCCGCAACGCGATTGACGCGTTCGTCCTCGACCGCCTGGAGCGCGAGGGGCTGCGCCCGTCTCCGGAGGCGGACCGCGCGACGCTCCTGCGGCGGGTGACGCTCGACCTGACCGGCCTGCCGCCGACCCCCGGCGAGGTGGCCGCTTTCCTGGGCGACGACTCGCCGGACGCCTACGAGAAGGCCGTCGACCGCCTGCTGGCCTCGCCCCGCTACGGCGAGCGGATGGCGGCATCCTGGCTGGCCGCGGCGCGCTTCGCGGACTCGTCCGGGTACTTCGCCGACCAGCGCCGCGACATGTCCCGCTGGCGCGACTGGGTCATCGACGCCTTCAACCGCAACCTGCCGTTCGACCGGTTCACCATCGAGCAGCTCGCCGGCGACCTGCTGCCCGACGCGACGCTCGACCAGCACATCGCCAGCGGGTTCAACCGCAACCACCGCATGAACTCCGAGATGGGCATCATCCCGGAGGAGTTCTTCGTCGAGAACGTCGTCGACCGCGTCTCGACGACCGGCACCGTCTGGATGGGGTTGACCGTGGGCTGCGCCCGCTGCCACGACCACAAGTTCGACCCCATCAAGCAGAAGGAGTTCTACCAGCTCTTCGCCTACTTCAACAGCATCGCCGAGTCGGGCATCGGGCAGAAGACCGGCAACACGCCGCCGCTGGTCTACGCCCCGACGCCGGAGCAACAGGACGAGCTGCGGATGATCGAGGATCGCATCGCGGCCGCCGAGGCGCAACTCGCAGAGCTGCGGCCCGCAATCGAAGAAGCGCAGCGCGCGTGGGAGCAGTCGCTGGGCGACGCCGATCCGATCGTGGGATCCCCCGACGAGGGCCTGACCGCCCACTTCCCGCTGGCGTCCGCCAAGGAGCGCCGCTTCGACGGCCGGCGCTACGTGGACGGCGGCTCGGCCGGCCGCCGCGGCCCGAAGACGCTCGACGCCTACCTGCAGTACCCCGACGACAACGCCTTCGACGGGGTCTACGGCGGCGGGCGGGCGATGACTCTCGCAGCCTGGATCGAGCCGGAGGCGCCCAGCGGCCCCGTCGTCACGCGCACGCTCCTCGACACGCCGCGGGGACAGGGCCTCAGCCTGCTGCTCGTCGACGGCAAGCTGCAACTCAACCTCGTCGGCGGCAACACCGGGCTCTGGATGGACAACGACTCGGGGCACGTCGAGACGGCGGAGCCCCTGGCCCTGAACGGTCCGCGCCACGTGGCGGCGACCTACGACGGCTCGCGGCAGATCGAGGGCATCACCCTCTACGTGGACGGCGCGCCGCAGAAGCTCGACGTGCTGTTCAACGGCCTCGGCCCGCAGGATCCGACCGAGCATCCCCTGCGCATCGGCGCCGGCGGGATGGCCGAGCGATTCCGGGGCGCGATCTGGGGCGTCCGCGCGTACGACCGGGCCCTGCCGCCGGAGCGGATCGCCGCGCTCGCCGAGCCGGCTTCCCTCGGGGAGATCGCGGCCCTTCCCCCCGCGGAGCGGACGCCGCGGCAGGCGCGCAAGATCGATTCGTACTTTCTCGCCCACCAGGCCAACGATCGGATCGACGCGGCCCGCATCGAGGCGCAGCGGCGCGAACGGCCCGGCGTGACGCCGCCCCGCTACCCGAAGCCGGACGTCACGGTGGGCAAGCTCCTGGACGAGCTGAGAGCCGCCCGCCGGGAACGAGCCGAGCTCCGCAACACCTTCCCGACCGTGATGGTGATGCAGGAGCTGCCGGAGCCGCGCGACGCCCACCTGCTGATCCGCGGCAACTACGACCGGCCCGGCGAGCGGGTGGCGCGCGCGACGCCCGCGTGGCTGCCGCCCCTGCCGGAGGGCGCCCCCAACAACCGGCTCGGACTGGCCCTGTGGCTGGTCGACCCGTCGCATCCCTTGACGGCGCGGGTCGCGGTGAACCGTTACTGGCAGATGCTCTTCGGCACCGGGCTCGTGAGGAGCGCCGACAACTTCGGCTCGCAGGGCGAGCTGCCCTCCCATCCGGCCCTGCTCGACTGGCTGGCCACCGAGTTCGTGCGCAGTGGCTGGGACGTGAAGGCGATGCAGAGGCTCCTCGTCACCAGCGCGACCTACCGCCAGGCGTCGACCCTCACGCCGGAGCTGATCGAGCGGGACGAGGACAACCGGCTGCTGGCGCGCGGGCCGCGCTACCGCCTGCCGGCCGAGATGCTGCGCGACCAGCTTCTGGCCGTCTCCGGTCTGCTCGTCGAGAAGATCGGCGGTCCGTCCGTGAAGCCGTACCAGCCCGACGGGCTGTGGGCGAGCCAGTTCGGCACCTACGAGCAGGCCGAGGGCGACGACCTCTACCGGCGCAGCCTCTACACCTACGTGCGGCGCAGCGTGCTGCCGCCGGCGATGTCGCTCTTCGACGTCACCGACCGGGACAACCCGCACGTCGGAACCGACCCGACGAACACGCCGCTCCAGGCGCTGAACCTGATGAACGACGTGACCGCTCTCGAGGCGGCGCGGATGCTCGCGGAGCGGATGCTGACGGAAGGCGGCCCGGCGGCCGCGGACCGGCTGGGCTTCGCCTTCCAGGCGGCTACCGCCCGGCGGCCCTCCGAGACCGAGCTCGGGGTGCTGCTGAACAGCCTCGAGGCGTTCGGCGAACGATACCGCGGCGACCGCGACGCGGCGCTCGAGCTGCTGAGTCACGGCGAGCACCCGCGGGACGAGGGCCTCGACGTCTCCGAACTGGCCGCACACGCCGCGGTTGCCAGTCTGATTCTCAACCTCGACGAGGTCCTGACGCAGCACTAGCCCACCATTCGTCGCCTGACGGCTCCGCCTGGTGCCCAACCAACCCTGCTAGGAGTCTGCACCGTTCTACGGCGCAGACTCCTAGCGCGCCCGGGCGCGCTCGGCGCCGCAGGCTCCCGGGCCGGGACCCACGGCGGAGGCGACCGAACAGAGGGAAGGGATGGAAGCAAGATGGCGGACCCGAGAGACGAATACGCACGCCTGATGACCCGGCGCTCGTTCTTCCGTGCCAGCGGGACCGGCCTCGGTTTCGCGGCGCTGGCGACGCTGCTCCGCGAGGACCTCGGCGCCGTGCAGACCGGCTCGGAGGCGTTCGGGGGCTTGCCCGACCTGCCGCACTTCGCCCCCAAGGCGAAACGGGTCATCTACCTCTGCATGTCGGGAGCGCCGTCGCACCTCGATCTGTTCGACCACAAGCCGGGCCTGCAGCGGATGGCAGGCGAGGAGTTGCCGGACTCGGTGCGGGAGCGCCTACGGCTCAGCACGATGACGGCGACGCAGAACACGCTGCCGATCATCCCGACCGTCTTCGAGTTCGCGCAGCACGGGCAGTCCGGCGCGTGGCTGAGCGAGCTGCTGCCGCACACCGCGAAGGTCGCCGACAACCTCTGCTTCGTGAAGTCGCTCTGGAACAGCCAACTCAATCACGACCCCGCCCAGACGCACGTCTTCACCGGCTTCCAGCTCACGGGACGGCCCACCATCGGCGCGTGGGTCTCCTACGCGCTCGGCAGCGAGAACGACAACCTTCCGGCGTACGTGGCGATGCCGACCACCGGCTCGAGCACGGGCGGCGGACCGTTCCTGTCGCGCTACTGGGGCAGCGGATTCCTCCCCGCCCGCTACGGGGGCGTGAAGTTCGGGACGGGGCCGGACCCGGTGCTCTACCTGTCCAACCCGAATGGCTTCGACGCCGCCGACCGGCGCCGCTTCCTCGACGACCTGGCCGCGCTCAACCAGATGCAGCTCGAGGAATCGGGCGACCCGGAGATTGCGGCCCGCATCGAGCAGTACGAGATGGCCGCGCGCATGCAGCTCTCGGTGCCGGAGCTGACGGACCTGTCCACCGAGCCGGAGAGCACGTTCGAGCTGTACGGGGACGACGCCCGCCGGAGGGGCACCTTCGCCGCCAACTGCCTGCTGGCGCGGCGGCTGGCCGAGCGGGGCGTGCGCTACGTGATGCTGTCGCACACCGGCTGGGACCACCACAGCGACCTGCCGAACCAGCTTCCGCGGCAGACGCGGGAAGTCGACCAGGGCTCGGCTGCCCTGGTGCACGACCTGCAGCAGCGGGGCATGCTCGACGAGACGCTCGTGGTCTGGGGCGGCGAGTTCGGGCGCACCGTGTACGGCCAGTTCAGCGCCGCCAACGACACCCGGGCCACGGCCAGCAGCTACGGGCGCGACCACAACCCCCGCTGCTACACCATCTGGATGGCCGGCGGAGGCATCAAGCCCGGCATCACCCACGGGGAGACCGACGACTTCAGCGCCAGCATCGTGCGCGACCCGGTGAGCATCCACGACCTGCAGGCGACCATCCTGCGCTGCGTGGGCATCGACCACCGGCGCCTCACCTACCGCTACCAGGGCCGGGACTTCCGCCTGACCGACGTCGGCGGCCGCGTCGTGGAGGAGATCGTCGCCTAACCCCAGCACGAACCCACGAATCGCAAAGTGGAACGCGCGCTACGCGGCGCGCGAGCCCGGCGCCTTGGTGAAGCCCTCGGCGCCGCTGCCGCAGGCGGTCGTCGGCGTGGGCGCGGGGCGCGCCCTCGACCTCGCCTGCGGCGCCGGACGCCACGCGATCTGGCTCGCTGCGCGCGGATGGAGGGTCGACGCGGTCGACGGATCGGAAGCCGCGATCCGCCTGCTGCTCGCGAACGCCGCGGACGCCGGCTGCGGCGGGCGGATCGTGGGGCACGTCGCCGATCTCGAGGCCGATCCGGCCGTGTTCGCCATCGCGCCGGCCGCCTACGACCTGATCGTCGACTGCTACTTCCTGCACCAGCCGTTGTTCGCGGCCATCCGGAAGGGCGTGCGGCCGGGTGGGCTGTTCGTCGCCGCGCTGCACCTGCCGGCCCCGGACGGCGGCCGCGGGCATCGCTTCGTGCTGCACCCGGGCGAGCTCGAAGGGATGGTGCGCGCCTGGGGCTGGGACGTCCGCCACAGCGCCGAGCGGCCGGCGGATCCGGAAGCGGATCCCGACCTCGGCGTTGCCGAAATCGTCGCCCGGCGGCCCGACGCTCCAGCCGGCGCGCGAGGGGGAGTCCACGCCGCTCACCGTCGCCGTCCCCAGCCCCGCCGCCGCCCCACGCCCCGCCGCCGTTCGGACCACGTCCGGGCGCGCCGGCGTCTCGCCCCAGCGGCGACTCCCAACGCGCCCGCAGGCGAGCAACGTCAGGCGGGCAACGTCAGGGCGCGTCGGCGGTCTTCTTCGCGATGGTGACGACGTTGCGCCCGTCCTCGCGCCGGAACTCCACGCTGTCCATCATCTGGTGGACGATGAACAGACCGAGCCCGCCGACGGCGCGGTCCTCGAGCGCAGCCTCCGTATCGGGCTCCGGAACGCCCGACGCCTCGAACGCCTGCCCGTCGTCGACGATCTGCACGACGACCGCATCGGCGTCGAGACGCAGGCTCAACTCGATGGTGTGCGGCTCCTCGTCCGTGTAGCCGTAGCTGATCGTGTTGTTCAGCAGCTCGTCGACCGAGACGTTGACGGCGTAGGCCACCTGCGGCGGGATGTCGTGCGACTCGCAGAACTCGTCGATCCGGGCTCCGACAGCGGCGATCTCGTCGAGATCGTTGGCGAGCGATATCTTCATCCGGCCGGGTCCTCGATTGCGTCCGCGCCATCTTCGCACAACCCCGGCGACTCACGGCGTCACGACGACGACGGCGCGGCACCGCTTGCGGCCGACGCGGCGGTACCCGTGGGGCCGGCTGGCCGGGAAGTAGACGGAGTCCTCCGCCTCGATGACCAGCTCGTGATCCTCCACGTACAGGCCGAGCGTGCCGGTGAGCACGAACAGGAACTCGTCGCCCTCGTGCCGGTGGAGCCGCACGTCGTCCACCGGCATCGACTCGAACTCGGCGAGGTAGGCACTGAGCTTCCGCTCCGTCGCCACGTAGTCGAGAGACTCGAAGCGATACGAGCTCTTGGTCTCGCCGGGGCGATCCGGAAAGCGGAGCCGCGCCTCCCGCCGCATGAGTGCGACGTCCGAACCCCCGACGCTGAAGAAGTAGCTCAGGTCGACGCTGAACACCAGCGCGATCCGCAGCAGCGTGGGCAGCGTCGGGTACATCCGGCCGCGCTCGATCTTGGAGAGGAGCGACGGCGAGAGCCCGCTGTGGCGGCCGAGCTCCGCCCGCCCCCTGCCCTTGCGCCGGCGCCGCCCGCGGGGGCTGGGGGCGGTGGGGGGGGGGGCCCGCCCCCCCCGCCGGGGGGCCAGCACCCGCCAGCCCGATGCCCTTGCGCCGGCGCAGCTCGCGGAGCTTGGTGCCGATGGAGTAGCGGTCCAGCCCCTCGGTCAGGGCAGCAGTCAGCGCCATGCCGGCCGCGATTCCGCCCGGAGGGACCTCGCCGACCGCCGCGCGCCCTCCTCGAGCACGGCCGGGGCGGGACCGCGTACGTCCCACACGATGCCGAGCCATGACAGGACGACGATTCCATAGTGCGTGAGGTCGCACTCCCACCAGTAGAAGCCCTGCCGCTCGGAGGTCGGATAGCGGTGGTGGTTGTTGTGCCAGCCCTCCCCGGCGGTGATCAGGGCCAGCCACCAGAGGTTGCGGCTGTCGTCGCCGGTGTCGTAGCGGCGGCTCCCGTAGCGATGCGCCAATGAATTGACGGCGAAGGTGATGTGATAGAGCGCCGTCGTGCTCCAGAACAGGGCGACGACGACGAGCTGCGCGCCGTCGGTGCCGAGCTCCGGGCTGGTGGCGCCCAGCCACTCGCCGAGGGCGAAGAGCGCCGCTCCCAGCACGAGCGGGGCGAGGTAGTGATTGCGGTCGAGCCAGCGCAGCTCGGGAAACCGCAGCAGATCCGGCACCCACTCGGTCTTCGTTCGCTGGTTCGCGCGGCTCAGGATCCAGCCGAAGTGGGCCGTGCGAAAGCCCTGCGCGGACGGCGAGTGAACGTCGTCGCCGGTATCGCTGTGGCGATGGTGGCTGCGATGGTGCCCCGCCCACCAGAGCGGTCCCATCTGGGCCGCGGAGGCGCCCAGCCAGGCCAGGACGAACTGGAACGCGCGCGTGGTGCGGAACGTCCGGTGGCAGAAGTAGCGGTGATAACCGGCCGTGAGCCCGAACATGCGGGTCAACAGCGTCACCGCGCCGACGGCGACCGCGATCGGACTGACCCCGGTCCAGACCACGGCGAGACACGCCGCGTGAACGGCCAGGAACGGGAGGCCACCGAGCCAGTCGATACCGTCGCCGGTCCCCGGGGGAACGTCCTGCGGCGCGAAGGCGCGATCGCGGTGCCTCCGCTCCCCTGCCGACGATGTGGCCACGACCCTCCTTCCCCGGCGGCTCACCGGAAGCGTGTCCGATCATAATAGGTTGGGGTCGGACGCGGGGCCTCTCCCCTCATTCGCGTGGCGGCCACGGGAAGAACTGGCTCGTACGGGCGACGTAAGCGCGATAGCCCGGCTTGGAGCGCTGGAGATCGGGCTCCAGCATCGCCACCCCGGAGACCCGCACGAGCAGCACCGTCATGAGCAGCGGGCCGACGGCGCTCCACCAACCGTCCGGGGTGGCGGCGGCGAACGCGAAGAATCCCCACCAGACGACCGCATCGCCGAAATAGTTGGGATGGCGCGTGTAGCGCCAGAAGCCGCGGTCGCACACCCGACCCCGATTGGCGGGGTCGCGGCGGAAGCGCGCAAGCTGCCAGTCGCCGCCCGCCTCGAAGAGCAGGCCGACCGCGACGAGCGCGATCCCCAATCCGTCGAGTCCGCCGAGCGTGGCCGGCACCTCCGCCAGCAGCGCCACGCCCACCGGCGCGGCGACCATCCAGGCCAGGACCGCCTGCAACCAGAACACCTTGAAGAGGCTGGCCCACCAGAAGCTCCCGCCTCCACGCTCCCGCATGCGGCGGTAGCGCCGATCCTCCGGACTCCCCCAGTTGCGCCGCAGCAGGTGCAGCGCGAGCCGGAGCCCCCAGAGGTGCAGCAGGACCAGGACCAGCACCTGCCGCGAGGTCGCCACCTCCGCGGACCCCCGGTACGCCCACGCGGCAGCCAGAAAGCCGAGGCCCCAGGCGACGTCGACGATGCCGGCGTCGCGCCGCGCCACGCTCAGCAGCCACACCCCGGTCATGAAGAGCGCGACCGCACCGAGCGCCGCGAGCGCAGCGTCGACGCTCATCGGCGTCCAGGCCTCGACGGCGTGCCGGCGGGGGAGGAAGCGCCGGCGGGGCGCGGCGGGGCGGAGGGGGCGTGCGGTCCGCCGGCCGCCGGTCGCAGCAGGTAGTGAACCACCCCCCACTCGGCTCCCCCCCGGAATCCGAACAGCTCGGCGCACGCGAGCAGGAAGAGCCGCCACCGCGACGTCGCCAGCCGTCCCGCCGCGCGTCCGCGCCCGCGCGACAGCACCGCCTCGACCTCCGGCCGGTGCGCGTCGAGCCGGGCCAGCCACGCCCGGAGCGTCCGCTCGTAATGTCGGCCGCCGATCGACCACTGCCGCTCCAGCGAGAGCCCGTTCAGGCATCGCGGGAGCAGGTCGACCGAGGGCATCATCCCGCCCGTGAAGAAGTGCTGAGCCATCCAGTCGTCAGCTCCGTCGCGCTCGAAGAAGTAGCAGTATCGCCGATGTGCGAACAGGTGCACGAAGAGCCGCCCGCCCGGCTCCAGCCAGGAGCGGATGCGGCCGAGCAGCCGTTCGTGGTTGCGCATGTGCTCGAACATCTCGAGCGACACGACCCGGTCGAAGAAGCCGGGCGGGTCGAATCGGTTCATGTCGGCGGTGACCACGTCGAGATTTCCGAGGCCCTCGCGGTCGCGCTCGACCTCGATGTGCCGGCGCTGCGCCGCCGCGTTCGACACCGCAACCACCCGCGCCGCGGGGTACCGCCGGGCGATCCATAGCGCGAGCGACCCCCAGCCGCAGCCGAGGTCGAGGACCCGCATGCCGTCGGCGATCCCGGCCCGCGCACAGGTCCGCTCGAGGGACGCCGCTTCCGCCGCATCGAGCGAGGTCACCCCGGCGGGCCACGCGCAGGCGCTGTACTTCATGCGGGGACCGAGCACGATGCGGAAGAAATCGGCCGGCACCTCGTAGTGCTGCGCGTTCGCCTCGCCCGTCGCCAGCGCGATGGGGCTCTCGCGCATCGCGGCCAGCGTCCGGCCGAGCAAGGGCTCCCTTCCTGCGCGGGTCCGCCGGCGCTCGACCTCAAGCCTCCGCCGCAGCAGGCGTCGGATGCCGCGGCGGACCGCCCAGTCCGGCAGCCAGCCCCGCTCCGCCGCCTCGAGGGCGAGATTCACCCCGGCCGCTCCCCGGCGCCGGCCTCCGGCTTCGTCAGCAGGAGCTGCACGTCCCCTATGGTCCGCTCCAGGAAGCCCGCCTCCGAGTAGCAGAAGTAGTACTCCCAGAGCCGCAGCAAAGAGTCCCGATAGCCGAGCGCGGTCAGCTCCTCCCAGTGGTCGAGGAGGCGCGACCGCCAGGCGCGGAGGGTCGGTGGATAGTGGGCCGTGATGTCGTCCACGTCCGCGACCGCCAACGCGGTTCGGGCCTCGAACCGCCGACGCAGGTCGGACAGCGAGGGAAGGAAGCCGCCGGGAAAGAGGTAGCGCTGAATGACGTCGACCGACCTGCGGTACGACGCGTAGCGGTCGTCCGCGATGACGATGGCCTGCAGCAGCATGCGGCCGCCCGGCCTCGTCAGGCGGTCGCAGATGTCGACGTAGGTATCGAGGAATGCCTCCCCCACCGCTTCGACCATCTCTATCGAGGCGACCCTATCGAAGCGCCGGCCGACCATGCGCGGCAGGTCGCGGTAGTCCACCTCGAGAACGCGCACGCGATCGGCGAGGCCGGCCGCAGCGACCCGCGCCCGGACATGGGCGTACTGCTCCCCGGAGACGGTCGTCGTCGTCACGCGGCAGCCGTAGACGGTCGCCGCGTGCAGGGCGAGGCTGCCCCAACCGCCGCCGATCTCGACCAGCTCGTCGCCGCGGGAGAGCTGCAGCTTGCGACAGACCAGATCGAGCTTGTGGCGCGAGGCATCCTCCAGCGTGCGACGCTCGTCGCGGAACACACCGCAGGAATAGGTCAGCGTCGGGTCGAGAAACGCCGCGAAGAACGCGTTCCCAAGGTCATAGTGGGCCGCGATGTTGCGGCGACTCCCGCGGCGGCGGTTCGGGCGCAGCCGGTGCCGCAGACGGTGGACGGCCATCGCCGCGCGCGTCGTCCAGCCGTCGATCCCCGCCGCAACCTCCCGGTTGCGGGCGACGATCCGGATGAGGGCGGTCAGGTCGGACGCCGTCCACCAGCCGCCGGCGTAGGCCTCCGCGGCCCCCATGGCGCCCCCGAGGGCGATCGACCGGTAGGCGCGCCGATCGCGAATCTCGATCCGCGCCGCGAGCGCAGGATCGGCGGGCGTCCCGAACCGGCGCAGCCGGTCGCCGTCCCGGACCTCCACCACGCCCTCCCGCAGGGCGCTCAGCCGGTTCTCCAGGAGGCGCCGGTACGCGCCCGAGAGGAACGACCCCGGCATCGCGGGCGGGGCTCCGGTGAGCGGCTCGGAGTGGATCATGCGGATCGCGTCGGCGCCACCCTCTGTGGAACGGGCGCTACTGTAATGTTACGGAGGCTCGTTCCGCCCGGACCTGCGCCGGCCGCGGGGTGGTGATTGTCGGGACAATCCGGCCGCCCGGATTGCACCCTCACTCACGACCGCCCGTCCGCACGCAGGAAGATCGGCGATGCTATGGAGAGATGAGAGTCGCCGTCGTCGGTAGCGGCGTTTCCGGCCTCGTGGCCGCCAGCGAGTTGCACCGTGAGCACGAGGTAACGGTCTTCGAGCGGAACGACTACCTCGGCGGCCACGCCCGCACGCATCTGGTCGACGACCGGAGCACGGGCCGCACGCTCGCCCTCGACACCGGGTTCCTCGTGTTCAACGAGCCGAACTACCCGCTATTCGCCCGGCTGCTCGATCGCCTGGGGGTGACGAGCCAGGCCGCCGACATGTCGTTCGGCGTCCGGTGCGCGCGCTGCGGCGTGGAGTACAGCAGCCGGGGGCTGCGCGGGCTGTTCGCCCGGCCGCGGCAGGCTCTCTCCCCGGCGTTCCACCGCATGGCCGTCGACATCGTCCGCTTCAACCGCTGGGCCCGGGAACGGCGTCTGCGGCTCGGCGCGATGTCGGTCACCGACCTGCGGCGCGCGCGCCTGTTCGGCGACGGCCTGTTCCGCCACTATCTCCTCCCAATGGGGGCCGCGATCTGGTCGGCGGCGGCGGCGGACATCGGCCGGCTGCCCCTCCGCTTCCTGGTCGACTTCTTCCACAACCACGGGCTGCTGCAGATCGCCGGCCATCCGCCGTGGCGGACGGTGGTCGGCGGCAGCCGGAGCTACGTCGAGGCCCTCGTGCGGCCGTTCGCAGACCGGGTCCGGCTTCGAAGCCCGGTCCGCGCGGTGCGGCGGCGGCCCGACGGCGTCACCGTGCGAACCGGCGCGGCGGGCGCGGAGTCGTTCGACCGGGTGGTGATGGCCACGCACACCGACCAGGCGCTGGCGCTGCTGGAAGACGCGGACGAGACGGAGCGCCGCGCCCTGGCCGCGCTTCCGTACCGGCGCAATGCGGTGGTGCTGCACACCGATGCACGGCAGCTTCCCCGCGCCGCATCCGCCCGCGCCGCCTGGAACTACCGCACCGCCGACTGCCGGAACGGGTCGGCGGCGGTCGGCATCACCTACTGCCTCAACCGGCTGCAGCGGCTCGACACCGACACGGCCTACTGCGTCACGGTGAACCCGCCCGACGGAGCGGCGGCCATCGAGCCGTCGGCGGTCATCGCACGGCTGTCCTACTCCCACCCGATCTACACACCGGAGGGCCTGGCCGGCCGGCGCGCGCTCGCCGCCATCAACGGCCGGCGGCGCACCGCCTACTGCGGCGCCTGGCTCGGCAACGGCTTCCACGAGGACGGGGTCCGGGCCGGGCTCGAGGCGGCCCGCGCGATCCGCGAGGCGCGCGAGGCGGCATGACATCCTGCCTCTACGCAGGTTACGTTCGGCACCGGCGCCGCCGTCCCCGCGTGCACGCGTTCCGCTACCGCCTCTGGCTGTACTATCTCGACCTGGACGAGTTGCCCGAGATCGACCGCACGGTGCGTCTCTTCTCGATCAACCGCTTCAACGCGGTCGCCTTCCATGATCGCGACCACCTGGACGGGCGTCCCGCGGACACCCGCTCGCGGATGGCGGCGCTGCTCCGGAATGCGGGCATACGCCTCGCCGTCCCGAAGATCTACCTGCTGACGCAGTGTCGCATTCTGGGCTACGCCTTCAACCCGATCAGCGTCTTCTACTGCCACGACGGCCCCGGCGGTCCGCTCCGCGCGGTCGTCGCCGAGGTGAACAACACCTTCGGGGAGCGGCATCTGTACGTGCTGCGGAACCGGCTCAATCCCGCGTCCGACGCGTCGCGGCACGCCGTCCGCTACCGCGCCCCCAAGGCGATGTACGTGTCGCCGTTCCTCGCGAGCGAGGGACACTACGACCTCCACTTCGCGCCGGTCGGCGCGAGGCTGAGCGTGGGCATCCTGCAGTACGAGCGCGGCCGGCCGACCCTCGACGCACAGTTCTGGGGCCGCCGGGTCCCGCTGACGACGCGGTCGGTTGCGGGCCTGCTGGCCACCCGCCCGCTGGCCGCGGTGAAGACGATCGCGGCGATCCACGGCGAGGCGCTGCGCCTTTGGTGGAAGGGGATCCCGGTGCGCCCGCGGCCCCCGCGTCGCACCGGCGCGCTCGGCCCGCGGGTAAGCGTGGACGACGCCGCGCCGGCCCGGGCGGCGTCCGTTCTCCGGGCGTCCGTTCCGGCGGCGCCATTCCCGGCGGGGACGGTTCCCACGGCAGCGATTGCGGAGGACGAGCATCATGCAAGTTGACGGCATTCGGAGTGCGGCCGCCGCTGTTGGCGCCCTGCTGGCCGCGGCGGGCCTGGCGGCGCCGGCGACCGGCCAGGAGTGGACGGCGCAGGAAATCGTCGAACGGGCCGTCGCGCGCGCGGACGGGCAACGCGACGCCCAGGAGGATATCCGCTACCACTCGCGCTTCGAGTCCATCACGGAGAAGCTGAGCGGCGACGGGGAGGTCGAGGAGGCCGAGCGTGAGACCTACGAGCAGTACCCGCTCGAGGGAGTGCTCTACGAGGAGCTCGTCGCGCGCGAGGGCGAGCCGCTCGACGCCGACGACGCGCGGGAGGAGCGCGAGCGGCGGGGGGGATTCGTGCGGGGGGGGGGGGGGGGGGGGGGGGGGGAGCCGCTCGACGCCGACGACGCGCGGGAGGAGCGCGAGCGGCGGCGGGAATTCGTCGAGGAGGTGCGCGAGCGCCGGGCCCGGGGTGTCGATCCCCGCCCCGAGGACGAGAACCGCGTCGAGCTGAACGACGACTTCATCTCGCGCTACCAGTACTCCATCGTCGGCGAGGAGGTGCGCGAAGGCTACGACTGCTGGATCATCCAGCTCGTGCCGCGTCCCGGCGACCTGCCCGTCAATCGACGCATCGACACCGCGCTCAACAAGTCGACCGGCCGCCTCTGGATCGTGAAGGAGGACTTCGGGCTCAGCCGGGTCGAGTTCGAGATGGACGAGCCGGTGCGCTTCTGGGGCGGCATCGCCGGCGTCCTGCGCAACACGGTCGGCCGCCTGCAGTTCATACGCACCGACGAGGGCGCCTGGGTGCCGAAGCGGATCGACATCCGCCTGGACTTGCGCATCGTCTTCTGGAACCTCCGGCGCCGCATCGTCCGCGAGTGGGACGAGTACTCGCTCATTCCCGAGACGGACCAGTAAACGCGGCGCCGCGCCGTGTCGAGGGCCAGGGCCAGACCCGCCCGCGCGCTGAAGCCGAGCGGGCGGTAGCCGAGCTCGCGCGCCGCCTCGTCGCCGTACAGGCAGGCAATCGCCGTCGGGCGGTCGTCACCGCGTCTACGGCGTCACCGTGTCTACGGCGTCACCGTGTCTACGGCGTCACCGTGTCTACGGCGTCACCGTGTCTACGGCGTCACCGTGTCTACGGCGTCACCGCTGCATCGCTGCATCGCTGCATCACCTCACTGCCCGGCGGTGGACGGCGCCTGCGGCAGCGCGAAGGTGAAGACCGCGTTCGTCCGGTCGCCGCCGACCGTCACGGCCAGGTACTGCCGGCCGCCCGCCGCGTATGTGATCGGGAACCCCGACGCCGAGCCGGGCAGCCGCGTGTGGAACAGCACCTCGCCGGTCGCCGCGTCGTGGACGTTGAAGTTGCGGGCGGTGTCGCCGCTCACCACCAGGCCGCCGGCCGTGGTCAGGGCCGCTGCCCCCGGGCGGGTCAGCATCGAGTGCCGCCACAGAATGCGTCCCGTCCCGATCTCCATCGCGATCAGGTAGCCGCGGTAGGGATCGGCGTCGGGATGGACGACGCTGCCGCGCGACAGCCAGCCGGTGTTGGTGTAGTAGGGAGCGCCGGGCTCGTTGTCGACCTCCGTGAACGCTCCGCTGACGCAGGTCGGATGGATCGGGATGTAGAGCGCCTGCGTCTCGGGATGGTAGGCCGAGGCGCGCCAGTTCCGGATGCCGAGGAAGTCGGGGCAGAACTCGATCAGCTCGTCCTTGGCCGGAAACGTCTCGGGCCGGAAGGTGACCTCACCGGTCTGCGCGTCGACGTCGAGGACGTCCTGGTAGCCGAGGTCGTGGGCGGCGACGAAGCCGCCGGTGTCGCGGTCGAGCTCCCACAGGATGCCGAGCTTGCCCATCTTGAAGAGCGAGCGGCGGCCGTCGTGATCGATCAGGACGCTCTCGAACACGTCGTCGAGGTCGTGCGTCTCCGCCGGCGTGAACTGGTAGTACCACGACAGCTCGCCCGTGTCCGCGTCGAGCGCCAGCACGCTGTTGCTGTAGAGCGCGTCGCCGTCCGTGCCGCGCTGGAGGCTGGCCCACGGCTTGGCCTGCGAGGTCGACCAGAAGGTGAGGTTGCTGCCCGGGTCGAAGCTGCCCGGGATCCAGGCGTCGGCGCCGGCGCGGTACAGCAACGGCAGGTCGCCCCACGTGTCGCCGCCCGGATCGCCCGGCCGCGCGATGGTCGACGTCCGCCACAGCTCCTCGCCGGTCTCGGCGTCGTGGGCCGAGATGAAGCAGACATCTTCCTTGAAGCGCTCGCAGCCGGTCATGCCGGCGACGACCTTGCCGTTGGCCACGATGGGACCGCTCGAGTAGCGGTAGCCGAGCGCGTTGTCGGCCACCTCGTGGTCCCACGCCACCTCGCCCGTGCGGGCGTCGAGCGCAACGATGTGGGCGTCGGCGGTGTTCAGGTAGACCTTGTCGCCGTAGATCGCGATCGACCGGCTGCGCGGGCTGAGCACCGTATCGACCATCGCGCTCAGGTCGCGGTCGTACTGCCAGATGCGATCGCCGGTGACCGCGTCGACCGCCTGCACGATGTTGCCGGGGCTGGGCAGGTACATCACTCCGTCGTGCACGAGGGGCGTCGCCTGATTGACACCCGGCGCCATCGGCCAGGCCCAGGCGAGCTGCAGCCGGTGGACGTTCTCCCGGTCGATCTCGTCCAGCGGGCTGTAGCCCCACCCGTCGAGGGTGCGCCGCCAGTTCAGCCAGTCGGCCGGGTCGGGGTCCTGGAGCATCGCGTCGGTCACGGGCGCGAAGTCGCGGTCCTGGGCCGCGGCCGGGACGGCGGCGAGGAGCACGAGCGCGGCGAGGAAGCAGCAACCACGACGAAAGCTCGCAGGCATGGGGCCTCCTTGGGGGCTGGAATCAGGCGCGCCGGCACCGCGGGGCGGCGGCCGACCCGTCCACTATAGGGATCCCGCCCGGCACGGTCCAGAACCGGACCCGGGCACGTCCCGTGGCCGACCGGCGCGCAGCGCAGCGCAGCCCGCGCCCGGCGCCGTTCCGAACGTTGACCATCCGGGCGGCGGACGACCAGCGATGCGGTTTCGCGGTATGCTCGCCGCGAAGCGCGGAGTCCCCCGGCCGGGCTCGGCCGATTTGCTCGGCGTCCGCTACCCGCATGCCGGCGCTACGACCGACGACCCTGCTCGCTTGCCTGCTCGTCGCTCCGGCGACCGCCCTCGCGCAGGCGCCCGACTGCGCGGAGGAAAGCGAGACGAGCGCCGCCTGGTCGAACGCGACGGAGCTCAGCGTCGTCCGCACGGGCGGCAACGCCGAGACCCAGACGTTCGGGTTCCGCAACACCCTCCGCCGCAACTGGACCTCGGTACGCGTGCTCGCCCGCGTGGAGGGGGTGCGCTCGCGGACCGCCGGCGAGCGGATCCTCGCGGTGGCGCCGGGGTTGCAGTTCCGCCCGGGAGAGCGGCCGGGCGATCTCGAGACCAGCATCGCGCGGCGAGCCTCCGCGTCGGGTGTGGAGCAGTACTTCGCCGGTGGCCGCATCCGGTGGCAAATCAGCGACCGCTTCTTCTGGAACGCGGGGAGCAGTTGGGACCGCAACGACGAGGCGGGCATCCGCAACCGCTACGTCACGTTCGGAGGCATGGGCAACACGTGGGCCGACGGTGAGGCGGCATCGCTCTCGACCAGCTACGGCGTCAGCTTCACGGCCCGCGAGGACACGGAGCCGGACCCGGCGCGCGACAGGCGATTCGGCGGCATCCGCGCCGGCAGCGACTACCACCAGCAGTTGGGTGAAGCGGTCGAGCTCGACAGCGAAGCGACGCTGAACGTCAACCTGCTGTCCCCGTCCGACTACTCGCTCAACGCGACCCACGCGGTCGGCGTGGCGCTCAACGAGCACCTCTCGCTGCGGGTCAGCCTGCAGCACCTCTACGAGCACGAGCCGGCGCTCGAGGACGCGGCCGTCGTGGCGCGGGTGACGTTGATCGACCCGGACGGAAGGCCAGGGAGCGGAGACGAGTTGTTCGAGACGGTCGCGGCGGGGGGCGCCGGCCTCGACTTCGGGACCGGCCGGGTCCGCAAGCGAGGGCTCGACGTCGTCTTGCGGACCGCCCTCGTGATCAGCTTCTGACCGCGGACGCAACCGACGCCGCGCCGCAATCCCCACAGCCCCGCAGCGCCGCCCTGCGAGGGCCGTCGCGCGGTTCCCGTTTTCGCGCGTCTACCAGCCGGGGCGCGGATAGCGGATGCGGTCCACCGTCGCCTCGTCCCCGCCGGAGCGCGAGAACTCGACCCAGCCGGAGCCGTACCGCCATTCGCCGCCCTCCCCGACGCGCTCCGGCTCACCGAGCAGCTCGCGCACCCGCGCCGGGGTGGTCACGCCCCACTCGATGAAGTCCCAGCGGGCGAGCGACTGCCACGGATAGTTCGGAGTCGGCGTGTCCGTCAGTTGCGCGATGGCGCGCTCCACGGCGCCGCGCGCGGGGTACTCCGGAGGCTGCGACGCCAACCGGTCCCGGAGTGGCGCGACCGCATCGGTGACGTCGGCCTCGGCCACCGCCTCGGCGACCTCGCGATGAACGTAGGGGTCCGCATCGTCGAGCCGCGCCAGGAGCGCGCGGCGGGCGGCCGGGTCGCCGGCGGCGCGGGCGGCCAGCCGGTCGATGGCGCGGGAGCGGAGCGCCGGCAGGGCGTCGTGCGAGGCACGGACCAGCCCGGCCGTTCCGCAGGCCCCCTCCGCGACGTCGACCAGCGCGTCGAGGTAGACCGTGCCTTCGAGGATGGGGCGCCACACCTCGGCCCGATCCGGAGCCGGCCGCCCCTCGCCCTGCAGCACCTCGGCGAACGTCGCCGCCACCGGTGCCTCCGCCGTCAGCCCGTCGCGGCCGGGCGTGGGATAGAGCAGGCTCGGGTAGAGGATGGCCGAGAAGCGCGCGGCGTGGATGTAAGCCCCGCCGTCGAGCACGACGTCACCGGCGAGGTCGGCGCCGGTGAAGCCGACGCGCATCTCGCTGTACCGCCCGCCAATGCTGTTGCCCCGGGCGCGGACGGTGAGCGTCGCGTTCGGCGACGCCGCTTCGGGCGCAGCGTTCACCACGTGGTAGCCGCAGTGGCCGAGCACGCGACCCGCGAGATCCGCAAGCGGCAGGCTGTCGTTCGGCATGGGAACGTAGTCGGCGCCGGCGAGGGTGCGGTCGCGGTCCGGCCCCGGCGTCACCACCACGGCCAGCGTGGCGGGCGCGTCCGGCGGCGGCATCGACTGCGCGGCAGCCCTGCCGACCGCAGCAGTCGCGATCACCGAAAACGCAGCGAGCGCCAGCACGGCAGTCCACGCAGGTGGCGGCGCGCAGGCGCGGTGCGCCGCGCGCGCGGCGCGCGCAGTGGGTGCGCGGCCCGGGTCGGGCACCCGGCGAAGGTCGGTCCGGAGCGGGGTTCGCCGTGAGGGGCTGCGCACGCCGCTGGGCATCGGTATCCTCCTGCAGTCCGCGCGAAGCGTAGATCCTACTCCACGCGGGCCGGTCTCGGGGCGCCTGAGCCGCACCGCATCCGTGCGCCAGACTCCTAGCCTTCCTAGCCGCCGAGCGGCAGGAAGAACTGCCACCCCTCTTCCAGCCGCTCCTGCATGCGGCTGCTCGAATCGCCGCAGCCGCAGACCACGCGGTCCTGTGCGCGGCACGCCTCGAGCACGGTCCGGAAGGCCTCGTCGACCTCCGGGTGGTTCTGCGCCCCCCGCGGGCCGAGGCCGAGGTCGATGCTCATGTCGCCCGGTACGACGAAGATGGCGCTCACCGGCGCGGCCAGGATGTCCTGGATGTTGGCTACCGCCTCGGCCGACTCGATCATCGCCACCGCGAAGAGCTCGCCCTCGGGGTTGAGCGGCCACACGTCCGCCTTCGAGTGGTACTCCGCCGCGTCGGCGGCCCCCCAGATGCGGGTCGCCCGGCCCGGTCCCCAGCCGCGCTCGCCGCGGGGCTCGGCTATCGCGGAACCGCGCGTGGGCGAATAGCGCATCGCACGCACCAGGCGGACCGCTTCCTCGCCCGTGTCGACGTGCGGCAGGATGACGCCGAACGCCCCCATGTCGAGCACCTGCTTGACGGCCCACTTGAAGTCCTCGTCGCCGTCCTGCGGAATGCGGACGAGCGGCGTCAGGCTCAGCCGGCCGTCGGCGTCGCGGTTCTCGTCCATCTCCGTGAGGATCTCGTAGAGCCGCTCCGCCGAGAACGGGGCGTGCTCCATGTCGATGAAGCGCCAGTGCTCGTTGGCCACCGCGGCCCCGCCGGCCTCGATCACCTCGATCGTCTTGCTCCACCGCGTCTGCGCGGCGCCGTCCGCGGCGGCGCCCAGCACGAAGGCGGCGACGGCTGCCAAAGCGAGCGTTGTCGAGACGGAAGCCGAACCGGACACCGGGCGAATCGCGCGTGTCATGCAACCTCCTTCGGGGTACGCCAGCCGCCGAGCGACGGCCCGCGACGGCCCACAGTGTTGCACGTTGCCGGCTCCGGATCCATCATGGTGCGCGCACGTGGAGGGAACCATGAGTCAGCGACGCGGTCGGTTCGTGGCAGCGGCAGGGACGGCGGCGTTCATCACGCTGGCGCCCGCTCTGGGTGCGGCCCAGGAGGCAGAAGGCGGGGCGCTCCCGAGGACGCCGTGGGGGCACCCGGTGCTCCAGGGGATCTGGACCAGCTCGACCTACACGCCGCTGGAACGGCCCGACACGCTGGCCGACCAGGCGGAGCTGTCCGAGGAGGAGCTCGCGGAGCTCAACACGCTGCTGACGGCCGAGGGGGTCGACCCGCTGCGCGCTCGCAGCGTGCTGGGGGCCGAGACCGAGGCAGAGCGCCTCGAGCGCATGCGCCAGACGCAGGAGAACATCCACTACGACAACTCGATCTGGTTGCGCGAGCCGCAGCCGCGCCGGCTCACCACCCGCCGCACGTCGCTGATCGTCGACCCGCCGGACGGCAGGATCCCGCCGCTGGTCCCGTCCGCGCAGGAGCGCGAGGCGCTGCGGCGGGCGGAGAGCCGCTGGCTGATCCAGAACATCGACCCGCAGTCGTTCGACAGCCACGAGACACGCACGCTCCAGGAGCGCTGCCTCGTGTGGCGCCACGAGGGGCCGCCCATGCTGCCGCCCTCCTACAACGACCTCACGCAGATCCTCCAGACCGAGGACTACGTGGTCATCATGCAGGAGATGCGCGAGAACGACGCCCGCATCGTTCCGCTCGACGGCCGGCCGCATCTGCCGCCGAGCATGCGCGAGTGGTCGGGCGACTCGCGGGGCCGGTGGGAGGGCGACACGCTCGTCGTCGAGTCCACCAACTTCAACGAGAAGGTGCACTTCCACGGATCGAGCACCGGGCTGCGCGTCGTGGAGCGCTTCACGCGCGTCGACGACGAGACGATCCGCTACGAGTTCACCGTCGAGGACCCGACCACCTGGACCCGCCCCTGGAGCGTCGAGTACCCGTTGATGAAGCGCGAGGGGCCGCTCTACGAGTACGCCTGCCACGAAGGCAACCACGACGCCCGGCACATCCTGGAGGTCGCGCGGAACCTCGACAAGGCCGAGGCGGCCAAGGCGCAGGCAGCTCAGGAAGGCACGGAGGGAGCTCGCTAGAGTCGGCCGGCCCGACCGGCAGACGGTTACAGCAGGAGCGCGATGAGCACCGCGACCGCCGCGAGCTGCCACCACAGCTCGGTCCGCTCCTGAAGGGCGAGGCTCCCGAGGACCAGGAGCGCGGCCGCGGCGGCCAGGCAGTACCAGTAGAGCTCGGTGAACGTCTCCTCGCGCTGCAGGACGCCGCGCGCCGACTGCTGGGCGTCGCGCACGATGCGGAGCGCAATCACCTCGTCCGGCTCCGAACCGAGCTCGAAGTACGACCCGCCGCCCGCGGCGGCGATGGCGCGCAGCGAACGGCGGTCGAGCACGGCGTGGATCGGCGGCTCCGGCTCGTCGTAGCGCCCGCGCGGCAATTGGGGGATGAACCCCCCGACCGTGGTGCCGACGCCGACGACGTAGACGCGGATGCCGCGGTCACGGGCCAGGGCGAGCGCCCGCTCCACCTCGCCGCTCCACGCCTGCCCGTCCGAGAGCACGACGAAGGCCACGGCGTTCAGCCGCGGGCCGTTGAGCTCGATGTCCTTGTCGACCATGCGGACGGCCCAGGTCAGGCCGTGCTCGATGTTGGTGTCCCAGCTCGTGTCGTCCCGCAGGCGGAACGGCGGCTCGCGCCGCAGATGGTCGAGGAAGAAGAACAGGGCGTTCGGGTCGCTCGTCAGGCGGATCTGCGGCGCGGCGCGGCTCGCGAAGAGCGCCAGGGCCACCCGCTCGCGCCGCCAGCCGAGGACGTCGGCGAAGGTGCGCAGCCAGGCCATGGACCGTTGCCAGCGGTCGGGCGCCACGTCGGTCACGCGCATCGAGGTCGACCCGTCCTGTAGTACCACGAAGTCCACGCCCGCGCTCTCGACGACCGAGACGAGCACCTGCGGCCGGGCGAGCGCGACGACGACGAGGGCCGACGCCAGAATGACGCACAGCCAGAACGCGAGGCCACCCGCGAAGGCCCAGCGCTCCGGCACCGGCACCATCCGGCCGGCGCGCAGGCGCCGGACGTCGCGCCGCCGCCGCGCCAGGCGCAGGCACCACGCCACGAGGAGCGCAGCGGGCACTGCCAGCAGCCAGAGGAACTCGGGATGGAGCAGGCGGATGGGCGCCATCAGCCCCGCTTGCGGATCTCACCGCCGGCGCCGAGCGTCGGCTGCTCGTCGAACTCGGGATCGACCTCGCGCTGGACGGGCACGTAGATGCGGATCTCCTCGAGCGCGGCGTCCTCCGGCGCCTCGCCCTCCCGGCCGTGCTGCCCCTGGTCCGCGGCGGGCAGGTCGGCCCCGGACGCCACGTCCGCCCGCAGCCGCACCAGGTACTCGTAGTTGTAGGCGGCGTCGCGCTGTCCGTCGCTCGCCTGCAGGACGCCGAGGTAGGCGCCGATGGCCCCGTCGAGCGCGCGCAGCAGCCGGTCGCGGTCGTCGCCTGCCGCGAGGCCCGCCCGGTAGGCAGCGTTGGCAACGATGAACTGCAGCGCCGGGCTCGCCACTTCCCCGCCCCCGGCGCCCCCGCCCCGTGGCGACTGGGGTTTGGTCGGCCGGAGGCCTGGCTTGGCCGCCCTGCCAGTAGCGGACGGCGGCCTGGCGCGCAGCCACGTCGTCCTCGCCGCCGAAGCCCCACCCGGCGGCGGGACCGCCGAGCGAGGCGGCGATGTCGGCCAGCGCCGCGGCCGATCCGTCGAGGTCGAGGGTGGCGCTCCGCTGCTGCGCGTGGGCCAGGCGGCGGTCCATCCGGCTACCCGACCAGAGCAGCGCCGCCGCGGCGGCGAGCGCGACGGCGGCACCGGCCAGAATGCCCAGCGACTTCTTGCCCTTCCTCATGACGGGCGCCAGTTGCTCATGACGGATCGCCTCCCGTTCCGCACCGGTCGCACGTCCGAAGGAATCGTCACCGAAGGAACCGCCGCCATTGGTATCGTCACCACGAGAGGCCTCGCATCCCGCTCACGGAAAGCGTCGCATCCGGGCCAAGCCGAGCGCCAGCGCCGCCGCGGCCAGCCACAGCCCGGCACCGGCGAGGGCGAGCGGAGCGAAGCGCGGCTGGTTCGTCACGTAGCGCCGGACGCGGATGCTCCCCTCGGCAACCTCGTCGATCTGGCGCACCGCCTCCAGGATGGCCGCCTCGTTCGCGGCCGGGAAGAAGCGGCCCCCGGTCCGCTCGACGGCCAGCTTCCACTGCTGGTCGGAGATCAGGTCGCCGAGTGCCCGGTCGTAGGCCGTCCGAATGAAGTAGACCGGAATCGCGTTGTCGGCCGCCTCCTGCATGATGGCGTCGAGCGTCACGTCCTCGAAGCGTGCGTGCGTGTCCTGCCCGTCGCTGAAGATCACGATCAGGTTGCCGGCCGCGCCCAGGAAGTCGAACGTGCGGAACAACTGCACGCCGCGGTTGATGGCCCGCATGATGAGCGTGCCGTGGTCGGGGAAGCGGCGGTATTCCTCCGGCGTCCCGATGAGGCTGATGCTCAGCAGGATGTTCTCGTAGTCGTTCGTGAACGGCGTCACGATGTACGCCTCGTTCCCGAACTGCACCAGCGACACCAGGTCGTGGTACGGCCCCTCCATGCGGCGCCGGACGAAGTGCTCCGCGGCCGCCACGTTGGCGAGGAAGGTGTTGCCGGCCGCGAGCTGCTCGGTGGCGAACGCCGTGTTCATGCTGAGCGAGGCGTCGATGAGGATCGTGATGCGATGCCCGGGGTACGTGACCTCCTCGTCGACCCTCGGCGTCTGCGGATCCGCCAGCGCCACGGCGAACGGCACGACGCCAGCCAGGAAGACGGCGAACGCGAGATGCCGAACCGCCGCGGGACCCAGGCGTCGTCGGCGGAGCGATCGCGGCAGGGCGGGCAGGACGACGGCGCCGCGGCCCGGCGCGCGCCGGCGGACGCTCCGCACGGCGAGCGCCGCGAGCGTCGCGAGCGCCATCCCCCCTAGGACGAGGACGGCCGCCTCGCGCTCGAGAAGCGGCGCGGAATCACCGGACGAAGCCGCGAGCTGCCGCAGCTCGGCCAGCGCCGCGCCGAGGCGCGCCAGGAGGTCGCTCAGCGTCCCCATGCCCGCTCCCAGGCCTCCACGACGCGCCGGAGCGCGCCGATGCGCCGCACCGCGGGCGCAGCCTCCCGGACGCGGTCGGCGAGCGCACCCGCGGCGCGGTCGAGCTGCTCCGTCAGGGGCGCGCCGGGCACGTCGGCGGGCCGGCCGTAGCGCACCGAGCCGCACCGGCCGAGGGGACCGCCGGCCCGCGCCACCGGCCGCCGCCCGGCGAGCGCCCCCGCGGCGCGGGGGGGCGGCCCCGTCAGGGGCGCGCCGGGCACGTCGGCGGGCCGGCCGTAGCGCACCGAGCCGAACAGGCGGAGGGCATCGCGGGCGGTCTCCGCGAGGTGCGCATCCCGCGGGCGCCGCGACCGGAGCTCGGGCAGGACGCGCTCGAGCCG
>MKWU01000715.1_pt1 | contig 62217 bp, 57 predicted proteins | sample 809101 | NCBI WGS metagenome assembly MKWU01 (sample SAMN05860141, study PRJNA318959) | sponge metagenome | host: Aplysina aerophoba | place: Slovenia: Piran, Adriatic Sea, Gulf of Piran | collected 2013-05-07
AATGTCGATACCGGAAAAATCGTACGACGCCAGGTCCCTGACCACCAGTTCCTCATCCCCGAACTCGACACAGCTCCCCGCTGAGCGGCTGCTGGCCACGGCATGTACCTGCGCAACCGGAAAATCCCGTTGCGCCAGGATCGACAACATGGTCCCGCCGACCTCGCCGGTCGCGCCTACCACTGCAACATTGACTCTATTACTCATTTGACTGGCTGCCAACAACTAGTGAAGCGCATTAACTACTGCGTCACCCATCTGTGACGTGGAAACCTTTTCAGTGTCCTGCGTGTGGATATCTGCGGTCCTGAGGCCCTGTGACAAAACTGATTTTACTGCATTTTCCACCCGGTCCGCCTGTTCCGGCAAGGCCAGGGAATAGCGCAGCATCATTGCCGTGGACAATATCATGGCCAGCGGGTTGGCAAGGCCGCGGCCGGTGATATCCGGCGCAGACCCATGGATCGGTTCGTACAGCCCCTTGCCGTTTTCGTCAAGTGAGGCAGAGGGCAACATGCCGATGGAACCGCTGAGCATGGAGGCGAGATCGGACAGGATGTCACCGAACATGTTGGTGGTGACGATCACGTCAAACTGCTTCGGCATGCGCACCAGTTGCATGGCGGCATTATCCACCAGCAAATGCTGCAATTCGACCTCAGGATACCCGGCGGCAACTTCCATCACCACCTCGCGCCAGAGCACGGTCGCCTCCAGCACATTCTCCTTGTCCACCGAACACAGCCGCTTATCCCGCTGCATGGCGACCCTGAAAGCCGCGTGGGCGATACGGCGGATCTCCGTCTCCGTGTAGCGCAGCGTGTTGATCCCCACGCGTTCGCCTGATTCTGCGGTGCTGATACCCCTGGGTTCGGCGAAATAAATGCCCCCGGTCAGTTCGCGCACGATCATGATATCCAGTCCGCTGACCAGTTCCGGTTTGAGCGACGAGGCGGCCACCAGTTGCGGGTAGGTAAGCGCCGGCCTCAGGTTGGCAAACAGGGCAAGTTCCGCGCGCAAGGGCAGCAGCGCGCCGCGTTCGGGCCGTAACTCGCGCGCCAGCCCATCCCACTTCGGGCCGCCGACGGCGCCGAACAGGACGGCATCGCTCGCGCGCGCCATGCGCAGCGTTTGCTCCGGCAACGGGGTCCCGCAATCATCGTAGGCCGCGCCGCCGACCAGGGCTCGGTCCAGGGTAATATCCAGACCGTAATCCCGGCACAGGCAAGCCAGTACCTTCTCCGCCTCCGCCATTATCTCCGGGCCGATTCCGTCACCTGCCATTATCAATACGTTTTGACCCATCTCCAGTTTTTTTGCCTGCCGTTGTTGTAGTAAATATGCGAATTGTATCATAATGTTGGGTTGCTGATTTTAAGTACAAAATAAACAAAACGACAGGAGCCGACGGTCAATGAGCAGTCTTGCAGACATAATTAACGCAGCTTTCGAACAACGCGGCAGTATCAGTGCCGGCAACGCCGGTGATCCACTCAAAGATGCCGTTAACGAGGCAATAGCCGGGCTGGACCGCGGCGAATTGCGGGTGGCGGAGAAACAAAACGGCGAATGGGTGGTCAACCAGTGGCTGAAAAAGGCCGTGCTCCTGTCTTTTGCATTGAACGATAACCGCGTGATGGAAGGGGGCTGGACCAACTATTACGACAAGGTGGAACCCAAGTTCGCGGGTTACGGCCAGGACGATTTTACTGCTGGTGGCATGCGCGTGGTCCCGCCGGCCATGGCGCGTTACGGCAGCTACGTGGCCCCCAACGTCGTGCTCATGCCCAGCTACGTCAATATCGGCGCCTACGTGGACTCGGGCGCCATGGTGGACACCTGGGCCACCGTAGGTTCCTGCGCCCAGGTAGGCAAAAACGTACACCTTTCCGGCGGCGTCGGCCTGGGCGGGGTGCTGGAACCGTTGCAGGCCAACCCGACCATCATAGAAGACAATTGTTTTATCGGGGCGCGTTCTGAAGTTGTTGAAGGCGTCGTGGTCGGTGAAGGGTCGGTGATTTCCATGGGTGTGTACATCGGGCAGAGTACCCGGATTTATAACCGGGATACTGGGGAGATCAGTTATGGCAGGGTGCCTCCCGGCTCGGTGGTGGTATCGGGGAACCTGCCGTCGAAGGATGGGAAATATAGTTTGTATTGTGCGGTTATTGTTAAGCAGGTGGATGAGAAGACGCGGGGGAAGGTTAGTTTGAATGAGTTGTTGCGGGAGCTTTAATTACATACTGAGCAGCGTGTCAGACCAAGGGGAAGGTCACCAATGGCAAGGCAGGTCTGACCCAGTCTAGTTTTTAAAGTCGATTGCTTCGGTATTACGAGGTCGACATTATTCAGATGTTCCGGAGGGGGAGTAGAATCATCTATCCAATATACTGATATTATTTAAGTTTCTGACAAATTCGCTGGGCTTACCCAACGAAATTAACAACAAAACAGTAATTACTTATACGGTGAGTCTAGAGACTCGTTAATTCAAAATTTCCAGTTCACGAATTTATTCGCACTTCAATTAATTTTCTTCCGTCGACCATTCGATTGAGTACTCATCAGAAAATTGTATGGAAAATCCAATTGAAAGCAGTTTCTAAAACAACTTTTTTTTAGAGCGGGATTTGTTGATATAGTCAGCCGATATCTATCTCGGAAAAATAATTTTGCGTAATTGACATGGAAATAAACTTGAGCATTCCAGCTATTGAAAAACTGTTGGACTATGCCGCTAGCGGGATAGGTAGTATCGCCGGACCTTACCTGGCCCCTTGGAAGGCTAGACAGGAGGCCAAATCAAAGTTGATAGCGGCAGAAGGTGACGCAAATATCCTGACTCTCCAAGCTAAAGCCCAAGCCCAAGCACGGGATATGCTGATTTCCCAAGACACAAACGTTACAGGGGAGTTAACTATTGCAAGCGCGGTTGAACAAAGGATTCAATTTCAGGAGCAGAAAAGACAAATCAATATCAAATCAGTAGTACAGCAGGCAGCAGATCAGCTTGGTGATAAAGAAGTCACAGACAGCGAACCGGATCACGACTGGACGGCCCGTTTTTTCAATGAAGTTCAAGATGTGTCGTCAGAAGAAATGCAATCCTTATGGGCAAAAGTTCTCGCTGGTGAAGTCCAACGTCCGGGGAGCACATCCATTCGGACATTAGGGATTTTGAAGAACCTTGATAGAAACACTGCCCAACTATTCAGGAAATTCTGCTCTGTCTGTATGTTTTGCACCTTAGATGCAAATCATATCTTGGATGCCAGAGTTCCTTCACTCGGCGGCAATGCAGCAAGCAATACGCTGAAGTCTTACGATCTAGACTTCAGTGCACTCAATCGTCTAAACGAAAGCGGACTGATCATACCCGATTACAATTCATGGTTAGATTATACTGTTTTAAGTATCAATTCTAATGATGAACCGCAGTTTGATCGACTTCCGATGACGTTCAACTTTCAAGACCGTCGATGGATGCTGATTCGGGATGTTCAACACGGTCAAAAAAAGGACATTAAGGTACATGGTGTCGCCATGACTTTGTCCGCTATTGAATTATCGAAAGTAATTGAACTGCAACCGATGGAAAATTTCAGTCAAGCTCTATCGAAATATTTTAGAGACCAGAAATTAATAATGACTGAGGTTACCTCCTAAAATCAGATGTTCTTAGCATGGGATCGCCGTTGATCTAATTTAGAGAATTACTTGTAGAAGTTTCGGTAGCAACATGCAGGCCGCTGTGTTGCATGCTTACCGGTTGTTTTCCCGGGGTGGGCCATAAACTTCCCAGTATTTTTGTGATATTTTTTGCGCTTCGGCAATCTGAGTGCGTGTCATATCTTTGGTGATTATTTCTTTGTTCTCTTTGGCTAACTCATCACCTTGTGCAGCGGCGATGCTTAACCAGGCATAGGCTTGCACGTGATCTTCGGGTACTCCATCACCAGTTCCATACAAGGCACCGAGATTGAACTGCGCCCCGACGTGTCCCTGCTCCGCGGCCATGCGATACCAGCGCACGGCCTCGGCGTCATCCTCGGGCACTCCTTCACCAGAATCATACAAGACACCGAGATTGAACTGCGCCCCGACGTGTCCCTGCTCCGCGGCCATGCGATACCAGCGCACAGCCTCAGCGTCGTCTTCGGGCATGCCTTCACTAGAATCATATCTGACACCGAGATTGAACTGCGCCCCGGCGTGTCCCTGCTCGGCGGCCATGCGATGCCAGCGCACGGCCTCAGCGTCATCCTCGGCCACTCCTTCACCAGTAATATACAAAACACCGAGATTGAACTGCGCCCTGGCATGTCCCTGCTCGGCGGCCATGCGATACCAATGCGCAGCCTCGGCGTTATCTTCGGGCACTCTTTGACCAAAATCATTTATGACACCGAGATAGTACTGCGCATCGTCGTGTCCCTGCTCGGCGGCCATGCGATGCCAGCGCACGGCCTCAGCGTCATCTTCGGGCACTCCTTCACCATTACCATACATCGTACCGAGATTGAATTGCGCCGAGGCATGTCCCTGCTCGGCGGCCATGCGATACCAGCGTACGGCTTCGGCGTCATCCTCGGTCACTCCTCCACCTAAATCATATTTCGTACCGAGATAGTACTGCGCATCGTCGTGTCCCTGCTCAGCGGCCATGTGATACCAGCGCACGGCCTCAGCGTCATCCTCGGCCACTCCTTCACCAGTAGCATACATGAAACCGAGATTGAACTGCGCCGAGGCGTGTCCCTGCTCGGCGGCCATGCGATACCAACGCACGGCTTCAGCATCATCTTTTTTGACTACCAATATGCCGAGTTCATACATACGCCCGAGTGTGTACTGCGCGTCTACGTTTCCTTGCCCAGCAGATTTAGTGAACCAATGTACTGCCGCAACATCATCTTTAGGAGCTCCTTCACCTATTGCATACATGCGTCCTAAAATTAATTGTGCCTTAGCTTCTCCTTGTTCTGCAGCTCTGTGATATCCATTTGCAGCCTCAGCATCATCCACAGGCACACCTGCTTTCATGTCAAATAGGGCATCATATAAACGCACTATTATCGGTGACACAAAGTCTTCCTGAGCAGAATCCTTTTTTGTTGGCTCCAATTCTTCTGCTGCGTATACCAAATAGACAAAAAGCGTCAAGCCTATTAGCAAAAACCTGCACACAAGTGATTTATAATTATTCATAATTCTCACTATAGCCTACTAGATACTATGTGAACACCTACGGTCCCAGTGATGCTGGCATCCAGAGGGAAAATGTCAGGATTGACACCCCCAGGTTCTTTACCACTTCATGGGGGATGCCTTGTCCCGGATAAGTGGTTTTATGGGATTAACTGCTAAGCCCCGGATGGATTGGTTGCAGGGGGAAGTCATGAGCATACGAGAGATTTCAGCCAAAATTTGGTTATCATTTGGATTCGCGCATTCTCACTAAATTGTATATTCTTATGAGTAGTACAGCTGACAATTAACAATTTACTCCCATGCCCCTACCCAACCTGCGTCTACCTACATCCGCGTACGTAACCTTCGACACTTGGGTCGGGTCGCGCAGAGTTGCAGATGTTAGTAGCAACGTTGGCTCGGGTAAACTTCCCTTTCAATCCTGGCGGAACTTTAAAGAGGCATTCGCCCCAGAGATTGTCGAACGTGCCATACAGGAAACACCTAGACGTGTAGAGAATGTCCTTGATCCGTTTGGTGGTTCAGGAACTACGGCACTTGCGGCTCAATTTCTCGGAGCAAAGCCGTTAACTATCGAAGTAAATCCATATCTAGCAGATCTAATTGAAGCGAAGCTAACTACATATGATGTGGATGCGGTTGCTAATGAATTTACAAAAGTAGTTGCGCGAGTCTGGGAAGATACAGCTCCCACGTCATTTGATTTCGATGGCGCGCCGGCAACGTTCATTGAACCAGGTGTTTCGAACAATTTCATCTTCTCGAAGACAGTTGCTCAGCAGATCGCTTTGTACCGCAAGGCGATAGAGGTTATAGATAATGAGTCGATCAGGCGCCTGCTGAGAGTCTTGCTGGGATCCACATTAATCCCTGTAAGCAACGTCACAGTGAGTGGAAAAGGACGACGGTACCGTCGGCACTGGCGTACCAGTCCGATTAGTCCCAGCAGTGTTGATTGTCTATTCCAAGATGGGGTGCTAGGTGCTTTGCACGATATTCGTCGGTATCAAGATCGAGCCTGTTTAGATTACAAAGTTTTGAGAGGAGACGCCCGGCAGCTATTACAGGAAATGGAACCTATTGATCTCGCAGTTTTCTCACCACCGTATCCAAACTCGTTTGATTACACAGACGTATACAATGTAGAACTTTGGGCATTAGGCTATCTTAAGTCATCAAAAGATAACCGTGACCTACGCGAGAAAACTCTTCGGAGTCACGTACAAATTTTTCGAGATTTATCTTCTCACATCGACGGATCTGTAACTCTGGTAGAAACTCTTAATGAACTGGAACTAGTTCGTACAGATTTATGGAATCGGCATATTCCTGACATGGTAGCCGCTTATTTTCAAGACATGACCGAAATCTTATCATATATAAGAGAAGGTCTCTCTCAACGCGGCCGTATTTACGCTGTCGTCGGAGATAGTCTGTATGCTGGTGTTTTAGTACCAACTGCGCAGATACTTTTCGAGCTAGCAGATGGTTTAGGCCTGAATACTCTAGAGGTTGAGAAGTTTAGATCTATGAGAGTATCCCCCCAGCAGGGTGGCTCTAAAAAGTTGTCAGAGAACCTAATTATCTTCGAACGGGCATAGCTTCATGGAAAGCCGGCATCTCGAGCATCTTTTGCTGTACCAAATAAAGGCCGCACATTAAAGGCGATATCTTTATCGATTATTTTACATTGGTCTATTACTGCCGCCTCACCTTTGACATCTATACCCTTATTTTTCCTCATGTCAAAGACTTCTAACAAGCCCTCAACAGCATTTCTATCTCGCCGGAAGGAATTGACCTGCTTCAAGCCTTCGACAACTTCTGAAACATTTTTTGACATTGAGACGGTAGATGCTCTCTTACCCTTGGGAGCGTTACGTTTGGACCGCATTATCTTTAACTCAATGACCGCCCAGTAACTATGCGATCTATCGTCTTGGTTCTTGCGCAGTATTCGAACATCTATCCGGCCTGTCGGTATTTTGTCTTCCAATTCAACGCGAAGTACTCCTTGAAACCACGACCTTAGGGCAATCCTTAAATCGTATTGTATCGCTTTCTCGGGGCGCTTGCCGGGTACATAGTTCATTGCTAACTCAGACTCCCATACTCCCTTAGAGCAAATGGAAGGCGTTAATAGATTCTCTATGTGAAAATGCTCAAGAGCACCGAGAAGCTCGTCTAAAGTCGCTTCAGGTATCGTTTCTCTAATTTGATCATAGCGTGCATTTCCAGTTGCCCCCGATGTGCGCGACACCATTTTCAATGAACCGCGGTAGACTAAAACAATCGGGGAATTCGCAAAACCTTCAATTTCGAGCCAGTCTAGGATGTCGGCATCATTGGTTGGCATCGGCATAATGCAGCCATGTGTTCCATCGTTCGATAGAAATAAGAGTTTCCCGAGAACAGGTTTAAGATTAGCTCGTAGATCCAGCACTCGTTCAATCTGATAACGTTCTTTTTCCTGCCTCGGGTACGGCACCATTACAAAGGCAGCGACATTTGCATCGCTTTCGCCTGGCCAACCTGACTGAGCACGCTCTTCAATGAGATTGCGAATTTCAATTACAAATCGATCAGGATCACTAGCTATTAAGGCAGGGATACTTGGCAGTTTTTGCACCGCCACACCAATATCTTCATCATTTATACCCGAAATTGGGCCATATTTGTTGCTAACCATGGATTTGCTTCCCAAGATATGCGGCGTAGAGATATAACCTCTCACCGGAAGTCAAACTCGCTCCTTGAGGTAAAAAATGACCGAATCGTTCTGTGACAGCTAGACTCCGATTTGCACTTGATGTCTCTTTCAACGAGCTTTCGAAGTCGATGATATTAGATTCACCGATTAATTCATTCGCATAGGTTGCATCAACTGTGGACGCAACGTCTATTTCATCATCAGGCAGGGTCGCAAGCGCACCCGCAAGCTCCACAAGAAAGCGATGCGTTTTCTTATCTCGCGGATCAAATGCATCTATTTCAGAACCTGCACCTAAGGAATTTAAGATAGGAAATAGTTGCTCCGAATTGAATCGGAGCCCGTAGAGCCCATCTATCCGGGCTCCCTCATCCGGACGCTCTATGTAATGAAAATTTTGAACATTTACTAAGCCAAGGGCGACCAAGCAATCTACTTCACGCTGAATGTCTGGATAATAAGGTCCGTCACCGATCTTCAAAACTTTCCCATCGAATGTTTGAAGGCCCCACACTGGGCTAAGAACATCAGTAAGGTAGGTAAAACCATGCAACTTTGCGCCAGTAAGGGGAGCCACGCCAGCTCGTTCTGTAGCATCAAGAAGCAGCAAAATGCGACAGCGTTGTTTTGCGATAACTAGTAAATTATCGTTGGAATTGCGTGCTGCAGTGTGCGCGGACGTCATCACGAGACAAATCCCCTGAGGGATGCGGACAACAGTTTGTCATAAGCCTCTCGGTCTTGTTCTATCGCACGATTTGGGGCCGCAATGTCCATTAAATTCAAGACACTTTGCTTTCGAGTTTCGATCTCGTTGTCAATCTCCGTTGGACCGCCAAATAATGCTGCGATCATCCCGGCGTTTGTGAGGTTGCTAGTGGCTACCAGACGATTTCCATTGCTTTGAGCGAAGCTATTAAGTGCAAGTCCGACTCGCTCCATCGCGATTCCGTCAAGACTTGCCTCCGGCGTTTCCATCAGTAACATACCTGGATTTCCCTCTGCGGCCACTTGCATGAGCGACAACCGAAACGCTAAGTCTATTAACTCACGTTGCGACTCAGAGACATCCATTGGATCATCTCTTCGGGCTTTGCCTGGACGATCAGCTGCTGTCATTTGAGGAACAAACGCCGGCACTTCAAAAGGTTCACTACTTTGAGTGATTCTCGCTCTTGCGAGTGAATGAACCAATTCAGCATCTTCAGCAATTAGCATTGGGATAAATTTGGCAAATGATTTCGAAAGTTTTTCAGCATATTGAACTATTGCTAATTGAGCCTGCCCGAGCGCAACTCTATAGTCTGATTGCACTTGGGCACTTTCGGCACTCTCTTTGTACTGACGACGACGAAGAAGTTCTACAGTCTTTTCGAGGGACATAACCGTTTCGGAATCTTCTGGGAGTTTTGCGATCAAAATTCTTTCAGTCCTTTTCTTTTCTTCAATCACTTTACCTACGTGTATGATTTCGCTCAATACCTGACCATGTTCTGAGGAAATTTTGTCCATAGATTTCTCAGCATGCGCTGATTCTTCAGTGGCAAGATTGACCCGCTTCAAAAGTTTATCTAAACGAACTTCATCTAATTCTAATACTGATACTGTACTTGGTTGTCGTTGTGGGTCTGCCCCGCATGCGGGACAGTATCCCTGCGAAAGTAGAGCCTCGAGTTCCGTTCGTTTTTCTCTAGCATCCGAGCCACAAACGAGACATTCATCTTTCGTCATTACACGGATAATTGACAAACGTGCTGCATCTTCCATCTTGGGAAACATCCTTAGTATGCGCATATATTTTTGTCGATCCAACGCAGCCTCTGCTTCATCTCTTTGAAGCTTAGCCTTCTCATAAATTAAACGGTGTTCTTTTCGAGCCTCATCCAATTCGCTAAGCGTCTTCTCTAGCTCGGATAGCCGCTCTAGATCGGCACTCAAAATGCTTTGGGTGGCTTCGAGTTCAGCCCTAACCTGTGGAGAATTAGCCTCTTCGCGCCTAGCATTCTTCAGTTCACGTTCAGTTCTATTTGTCTCGTCGCGTGTACGCCGAAAGCGTCCGTCAAGCTTATTAACTTCACGTTCGAAATCAGCGATCTCAGCCGCAAAGTCTTTTTCTAAAAATAGAGCACGAAGGATTTGGCGTTGAGCATTCTCATCCCACAATGCACCGGCTCTACGTTCAGTGAAAAAAACGATATGATGCAGCACTAACAGAACGTCGACAAATGACGATAGATTGAAAAAAACGCACAATTTCTCTTGAAATAAGGCTTCCCGATGACTTTTTAATTCTGGAAGTTCAATTTCGTCTTCATCGATTGTTAGGCTTTCCAAATAGAGATCATTTAGGCGCCGGTTAATTTTCACTTTGTTTTTGGCAAATTGAACGATGACCGACATTTTGGCGCGCTCAGCTCTGTCAGCAACTCTTTGAGCGAAGAAATTTGTTGCGCGCCGATTTAGAGCTATTGGTTCTGGTGGCAAAATTGATTCCATTCTTTCCGGAATTCCTGATCCAGTTATGTCATAAGGGCCGGTAAGAGAGCGCAAGAGCATCGTGACGAGTGTAGTTTTCCCTAGTCCATTGACACCTACAATTAAGCTTACACCTGGATCAAAATTCCAATACGTGTGGCCGTTTCCATTTGCTCCGGGGAACAGCCCGTATTCGTAAATGTCAATGCTTTTGAATATTGGTAGGCAAACCATCTAGACACAATTCTTTTATTGGGTTGATCGATTTATGGATCGATAGTCTGTAGTTCTCTTTATTTGCATTGTCTTTCCCCAGGCTCAGATCCATATCAGTTTAGGAAAAAAAGATCATATCATGCTGCTAGTTGAGCGAACACAGCAGTTAGCATATTGCCCAATGAGGTATGTTGTCGCAGATGATTGTAATGGACTCGCCAAGTCGCAATCACTATGTGGCATAAGACCACGCCATTATCAGTATACACACACACTAGCGTCATACCCTTTAATGTGTATATCCGGATTGTCTATCCTATATATGGCGTCTAATTATTGTCTAGCTCTTTCTGAGAGTGATGAGGTGTTAACATGAACTTTACGACAGTTGTCGATCACTGCAAGGAAACGGGGCTATATGTAGGCTATGTGCCAGGTTTTACGGGCGCTCATTCTCAAGGAAAAACCCTGGATGAACTCAGCAAAAACCTGCAAAAAGTCATTGCCATGTTGCTAGAAGATGGAAAAAAACAGAGAATCGTCATGAATACAGTCTCAAAATAATGTTAGGAAAAATGTTGCAATAGATACCGAGAACAGCATCATGTTCTAATAAAAACAATAAGTTATATTACTTATTCGACTCCGGCCATCGGCACCATATTTCTTATCTTATCAGTTCCATTTTGGGTCACCCCATCGCTGTTACTTTCTCATCTGCTACTTGCTTTATAATATACGTATCAGTCATTAGTCCCGAATTTGTTTTATCTGGCGGCAAGGCAATACATCTCAAGTTAAAGTCGTTGATTATCATCAGGTGAAACAAATGGCGAAACTAAAAAATATCCATCCCCGCGATATTCTCCTCCATGAATTTTTGCAGCCGATGGGCATCAGCCGGAATAAACTGGCAAGAGATATTTCTGTTCCGCCGAGACGGATATATGAAATCGTTCTTGGCAAGCGGGCGATTACCGCGGACACGGCGTTACGTCTTGCTCGTTATTTTGGTTGTAGTGAAAAATTCTGGTTGGGATTACAGGGTGATTATGATCTGGAAGAAGCCAGTAAAAAATTGGGTAAGACACTCAACCGGATTTCAGCCGTCTCGTAAAAAATAGTAGATAAGTCTGAATTGGTCTGACCCTTCAGAGGCCGCTTCCGGTTATATCTTAACAACGGAGATAACGATTATCGGACCGCAAATTTTCAGATCCAGCTCTCTACCTGCAAACTCTCTACCCGGTTAAACTCCTGGATATTATTTGTTACTAATGTTACTCCGATACTGCGGGCATGGGGCGCGATCGGCATATCATTCAGTTAAAGATTTTCCGTTTCTCATATTCCATCTCCTCGATATCCGGAATTCGTTCGTCTTCTGGCAGTGCCTCTCTTGCAAAAAATTCATCCCAGCGATTTGTCTTCGGGCTGAGGATCACAGTATCGCCAAGTTTCCGGATCGTGACTTCATCTGCATCGAATCTGCATTCAGCCGGCAACCTCACAGCCTGACTGTGACCATTCATGAACAGTTTGGCAACGCCGACAAATACTTTTCCCGCCATGTTACACCTCAAATAAAAATAAGTGGTTCAGGGATGTACCAGTATAGTTCGGTTGCTGGTATATATCAGACGGTATATTACAAATTTCTGCCAACTGTTATGCGCTGATGTTCTCGCCGTAGATGGGTAATCAATTTAATCTCATCGTCTGGCCCCTTCCATCAGTGCACTCTGTCCCTCCAGACACAGGACAGCAAATACAGCATCCCCGGATTTAAAGCGTAAAGCGCTCAATCATGTCTGGAGTCTCCTTCCAATCCTCACCCGGGATGAGGTCGATTAGTTCCGACAGGACCCGCCTGAATGCGTCCTTCGTAGTCTCCTCGTTCAGGGTTTCGGCATGGTCGGCCGGAACCAGCGGTCGCATATCCGTAAGAAAAGCGGGATTTGCGAGCTTGGCAAACATTCGCTGCTGCGCCATGGCGCGTGAAATGATCAACCTGTCGTTGCTCCACCCAAGGGACGACATTTCCCCAGGCAATGATGTTCATCACGGGGATCATTCATCAATCTCCGGCGGGCGGCGAACTATGACGCGCCATCGTTCGTCACGCTCCAGTGGCGGCAGAGTGAACTCAGGATGGCGGGTTTCCTTGCTGTCAAGTTCGACCCACGGAAAAGCGCCGCTGCCAGACAGCGTATTGAACAACGAGCCGGTACCACCCTCGTGTCCGAGGCGGTCCAGCAGGTAGCCGAGTCGCTGAATGACCGGGCGCTCCACTGCCGATGAAAGCTCTGCCAGTTCTTGCGGTCTGAGTTTCGGCCCGAGATCTGTCAGGATGGTAACGATGTTGTCCATACCGCCGGCGGCATGGGGGTAGCGCAGAAGGTCGAGCGCTGTGAGTTCTACGGACGACACATTCATTTTGCCAGTGTCGGTTTTGCGGCCCTCTATGCCATTCAGGACAGTTTTCAGGTCTTTGCGATAATAGAAAGCGATCAGAGTCCTGCCAACGTGGATTTTCGGCAGCCGTTTGTCCGTGACAACCTGGAACTCCATGACGGCCTGATGCGTAGCGCCACTCAACTCGGCCGCCTTGAGGAGGCCAACATAATACGGCCGCCCTTCATGCAGCATGAGGTCATCAATATACCAACTCGGAGGCGGGGCGCCCCAGGACGCGTACTGGGGCGGAACCACGACATAGAAGCCGCGTCTTGGTTTGACGAGGTGCTTGCGGCGCTGGAGTCGCTCGGCGGCGTCCAGAAACGCGCCCCGACTGATTCCCAGTGCCCTCTCGGCCTCGCCTGCCGAGAAGACTAATCGCCCCTCTGACAGCAAGCGGGAAGCATAGGATGACAGTGTTGAACGCTTTTCGTGAATCATGCTTTATTATCCGCTTAAAATACGGATTTTTCAACATGGATTTTTAGTGCCGGAAAAATCATTCGAGAAAATCCGCACAATATGCGGATTTTCCACGATGAAAGTTCTCCGGCAGGCGGGCGTGGTAGCGTGCTTTATGCCTATTTGACTGCATTACTTTCCTGATGCGTCGGGCCTGCCTGCATAAGACGTAATATTCCTAAAAACCATGTTTTGGTATATGAAAAGCGGGGAGATTAAGGTTATCTGATTCCAAAAATTGAACTTATTTTAGAAGTAAGTATTGATTATAGTCTTATATTAGGTTATTTTTGTCAAAATATAGACTATGATTTGATTTATATTATGCTTATCCAGTTCAGCGTTAAAAATTATCTTTCCTTCAAGGACGAGCAGACCTTCAGCCTGACCATGGCAAAAGGTGGGGAATTAGTTGCTTCCAATACGTTTAACTCCGATTTATCCCCCCATGCCAGACTACTTAAAGCCGCGGTTATCTATGGTCCCAATGCAAGTGGAAAATCCAATTTTCTTGCCGCTCTAGGGACTATGAAAGGCATGGTTACGGGTTCCGCCACTGAATCGCAACGGGGTAAAGAATTGCCTGTAACCCCTTTCCGTCTGGATGAGATGTCTGCTGTATCACCTTCAGAATTTGAGATAGTCTTTGTTGCTGACGGAGTTCGCTACCAGTATGGTTTCGCCGCAACTTCGGAAAGAGTACACGAAGAATGGCTGCTGGCGTTTCCTAAAGCCAAACCGCAACGCTGGTTTACCCGCATTTGGAACGAGGAAATAAATGCATACGAATGGGCAATGGGCAACTCGTTCACCGGCCAGAAACAACTCTGGCAGAACGCAACCCGCTACAATGCACTGTTCCTGTCCACAGCGGTACAACTTAATAGCGTTCAGTTACAGCCCGTATTTGACTGGTTTAATAATAACTTGAAGTTCATATCCCTCAAGGGATTTTTCAAGGAACTCGAAGTTACTGCATCTCGATGCAAGGATGAGAATGAACGTAAAAGAGTAGTAGAGTTTCTTAAAGTGGCCGACCTTGGGATAAACGACATATCAGTCAAATCGGAAAGAATTACAGCAAAACACCTGCCTGATGATATGCCGGAAGAAGCGAAGACCTATTTTCTGGAAAACGAGATCGATACTGATGTATTTGATATCCACTCCGTACATAAGACAAATCAAGGCCGTACCGTATTATTCAACTTTAGCCTGGAGTCAGAAGGAACACTGAAATTCTTCGCTCTGGCGGGCCCTGTTATTGATACCTTGGAAAACGGTTATGTTCTTTTCATTGATGAATTACATGGTAGCCTCCACCCGAAAATGGTGCGGTTTCTGGTGGATTTATTCCATGATGAAAAAACCAATCCCAATAATGCCCAGTTGATCTTTACCTCTCATGAAACCTCTATCCTGAGTCAGGACGTATTCAGGCGCGACCAGATATGGTTCTGTGAAAAAGACAAGGAACAGGCAACCAGACTTTATCCTTTGACTGATTTCAGCCCGCGCAAAGGCCGCGAAAATCTTGAAGCTGGCTATTTATCAGGAAGATATGGGGCATTGCCTTATCTGAATATTGCCGAACTTCGCTAGGATTGTCATATGGGAACGGATAACCTTTTTCATAAGCGAAAAGCAAAAGGGGCACGGGAACTTAAGCGCAGAAAACACAAACGAGCGCCTTACGATAAAGTGTTGATTGTTACCGAAGGGAAAAAAACGGAGCCCGAATATTTCAACGACCTGAAGAAGTATTACAGAATACACAGCGCAAATATCAAGATAGACGGCAGCGGTGATTCAAGCCCGGAAAGTGTAATTAAATATGGCAAGAAACTCTATGAAGATGAGAGAAGCGGAGGCGATGCGTTCGATCGCGTTTATTTTGTCTTTGACAAAGACACTCACCTTACCTACCCACAAGCTCTGGATGCAATTAAACGCTACAGACGCAGACGTAAAAACACCTTTTTCGCAATTAATTCAGTTCCATGTTTCGAATACTGGTTATTACTGCACTTTATTTACACTACCGAACCTTTCCCGGCAACGGGACAGTTAAGCGCAGCAGATCAGGTGATTCGTAAATTAAAGAAATACTGCCCGGACTACGATAAATCCGCTCCCGGTCTATTTACCAAACTGTATGACAAACTCGAAATGGCTAAGGTCAATGCTATAAATGCTCTGAAAGCGGCAGATCAAGCTGGAACTGACATTCCATCAACCCTTGTCCATGAGCTTGTAGAGTACTTACAAAATATTAAAAAAATGTAATTCGCCTTCCGGCATTACGTGGCGACAGGTCCGGCCAACATAGTATTACGTATCAGTGATCAGTACCGGATTTGTTTTATTTGGCGGCAAGGCAATGCATATCAAGTTGAAATCGTTGATTATCATTAGGTGAAACAGGTGGCGAAACTGAAAAATATCCATCCCGGCGATATTCTTCTCCATGAATTTCTGGAGCCGATGGGCATCAGCCGGAATAAACTGGCCAGAGATATTTCTGTGCCGCCGAGACGAATAAATGAAATCGTTCTTGGCAAGCGGGCGATTACCGCGGACACGGCTTTACGTCTTGCTCGCTATTTTGGCAGTAGTGAAAAGTTCTGGTTGGGATTACAGGATGATTATGATCTGGAAGAAGCTAACAAAAAAATGGGTACGGTACTTAATCAGATTTCAGCCGTTGCGTAAAGCCGGTAGATAATCTCTATACACGTCGACGCAAATAATGCCGCAAGAGTGAGGTCAAGGTGTTGCCCAGGTTCGTCTCCGCAGCCTGGCTATCCAGACAGTCCGCCACCTGGTTAAGCCGGGTGTGCAACAAGCTTGAAGCCACGTGCGGCAGGCGGCATGCGTGTCGGCGGGTCTTTCACGAGTTTCAGTGGTTGGCAGGCCATTACCTGTTGTCGGTGTGCCTTGATAAGACCATCCGAGTAGAGTATAGTCGCCGCCGTGACTGTGGTGTCACTCGTCGGCTCGAAAGGAAACCTTCCACGCCCGAGTGCGAACCACCCAAACTTCACATGACCTCGGGGAGGGCCACATGAACAAACAGACACCAAAGAGGCGCTCGTCGTCAAGACGTGAGCGGGAACACACGGAACTGTTCGAACGCGCACTTGCCCGTCCCGGTGTTCGCGAGGTGATGAACGTCTACGACAACGGGTGGGAGAAGGATCGGGGTTTGAACAACTACAGAGCAGCGGCGAAAATTCCCGAACGAATTACCACAACAAATTCATCGAATTCCCCATAACCGGTACGGGGCTGGAGATACCGCGTTGCCGATTTGGAGTGAGATTCTAGCGGAACTGGCCAAAACGCGGGACGGTGGCAATGGCCCCGACTTGTTGGTTCAGTGCGAGAAGGTTGGACAACTGTGGAAGTTCAGGCTTTCGAAGGTTGATGACTGAATGCGGGGCGGCGGAGCTTCAGGCGACGAGTCATGGCGAGTCAGTAAAGGGCAGCGTGGATGAACCCGGAGCATCAAGTAACCACATGTCTGCCACGGATTGGAAGCTGTGTCGAGACTGCCGTGGCTAGCGTTTCACTCTTCAAAAATTCCGAGTGGAATGCCCTCAGTTCCGAACCACGCACGAAGCTAAGCCGCGGTACTGGACGAGGGCTGGCGCCATGAAAGCCACAGAAGCCAAATTTCTGGACTTCCTCAAGAAGTCACCACAATTCGTCATCCCGATCTACCAGCGCACGTATTCATGGACCGAGCGTGAATGCCGCCAGCTTTGGGATGATATCGTCCGTACCGGCAGCAACGATGCTATCTCAGCCCACTTTATCGGTTCTATCGTCTACATCGAAAAGGGCCTGTACCAAGTATCCAGTCAGTCACCACTCCTCGTGATCGATGGCCAGCAGAGACTGACCACGGTCACATTGATTCTCGAAGCCCTGGCGCGCCAACTGGGAGACAACGAGCCCATTGATGGCTTCTCGGCCAAGAAACTGCGCAGTTACTACCTGTTGAATCCGTTGGAGGAGGGAGAACGCGGATTCAAGCTGCTGCTCACACAGACTGACAAGACGAGCCTGCTGGCCTTGGTTCAACAGAAGGCACTACCTACCAACCACTCTCTGCGCGTCACCAAGAACTTCTCCTTCTTTGAGGAGCAGGTGAAGAACCTTGGCACCGACCTTTCCGTGCTGTGTCACGGCCTTGCGAAGCTGGTTGTCGTCGACATCGCACTCAGTCGAGACCAGGATAATCCACAGCTCATCTTTGAGAGCATGAACTCGACCGGACGCGCGCTGAGCCAGGCCGACCTGATCCGCAATTTCATCCTGATGGGGCTGGAGCCCGCTCACCAGACTCGGCTGTACGAGGATCATTGGCGACCGATGGAAGTGGGTTTTGGCCAGGAAGGGTACGGCTCACATTTCGATAGCTTCATGCGGCACTACCTCACGCTCAAGACGGGAGAGATACCGAACGTTCGAGCGGTATACGAAGCGTTCAAGTCTCATGCGCGAACGCCGGACATAGACGCTGCTGGCGTGGATGCGCTAGTCGCGGATATTCACGCCTTCGCGGGCTATTATTGCGCGATGGCATTGGGCAAAGAAGCTGACACCAAGCTCGCTGAGGCTTTTCGTGACCTGAGAGAACTGAAGGTGGATGTCGCCTATCCGTTCTTGCTTGAGCTCTACGACGATTTTGCCAACGGAAGGCTCGATAATACCGACTTTGAAGCTGCCGTCCGGGTGGTCGAGGCGTACGTGTTCCGCCGCGCGGTGTGTGCAATTCCTACAAACTCACTGAACAAGACTTTCGCCACTGTCGGGCGCGCGCTGCGGAAAGACCGGTACCTTGAGAGTGTGCAGGCACACCTGCTGACGCTCCCGTCATATCGCCGGTTTCCCGGCGACGAGGAGTTCATGCGCGAGTTTATCGTGCGTGACCTCTACAACTTTCCCCGGCGAAGCTACTGGCTGCGCCGACTCGAAAACCATGGCCGCAAGGAGCGTGTTCCAGTCGATGAATACACCATTGAGCATATTCTTCCGCAAAACGAGAATCTGTCTGCGAAGTGGCGGGACGAACTCGGGCCTGAGTGGCATCGCGTTCAGGAGAGCTGGTTACACACACTCGGCAATCTTACGCTCACAGGCTATAACGCCGAATACAGTGACCGACCCTTTCCGGAAAAGCGTGACATGAAAGGGGGCTTCCGAGAGAGCCCACTAAGGCTCAACGAGGGTCTGAGCAGCCTTGATAAGTGGGATGAAGCGGCTATCAAGAACCGCGCTAAACGCCTTGCCGCAGTGGCCACGGTCGTTTGGGTAGTGCCTTCATTGCCAGCCGAAGTGCTCGAGTCGTACCGTCCACGCGGTGAAAAAGTAGTGGGCTATACGATTGATGACCATCCGCATCTAGCGACCGGTTCGCCCATGCGCAACTTGTTTGAGATGATTCGAAAGGACCTTTTGGCGCTCGACCCGTGCGTCTCGGAGGAGTTTCTGAAGCTCTATGTCGCCTACAAGGCGGAGACCAACTTCGTAGACATAGTGCCTCAGAAAAGCCGCCTCCGCCTGTCGCTCAATATGCAGTTTCACGAGCTTCATGACCCGAAAGGTCTGGCTAGGGATGTCACCAGCCTTGGTCGTTGGGGAAACGGTGATGTAGAGGTGGACTTTAGTAAGTCGGAGAAGTTGCCTTATGTGATGGGTCTGGTCCGGCAAGCGTTCGAAAAGCAAATGGGAAACGGGGAGGCGGAAGCGTGAGAGAGGTGGGAAGTTGAAACAGGAGAAGATCACCCTCGCTCAACTCGAGTCCTTCCTCCTCAAGGCCGCGGATATCCTGCGCGGAAAGATGGACGCATCGGAGTTCAAGGAGTTCATCTTCGGCATGTTGTTCCTGAAGCGGCTTTCCGACGAGTTCGACCGCAAACGCGAGCAGCTCCGCAATAGAACCTTCGCGCACCTCAAGGACCAGCCGGACCTCGTCGCCGAGTTGCTCGAGGACAAGACATCCTACGGCGAGACTTTCTTTGTCCCCGTCAGAGCCCGTTGGCGCGAGCCTTGGCAAGACGAGAGCGGCGACCTCGTGCCAGCCATGAAGGACCTTAAGCACGACATCGGAAATATGCTCAACAAGGCCATTGCCGCCGTGGAGGACGAGAACGACTCCCTGGTCGGGGTGCTGAAGAACAACATCGACTTCAACGCGGTGAAGGGCAAAACCAAGATACCCGACCAGAAGTGGAAAGACCTGCTCGACCACTTCAGCCAGCCTGGGTTCGTCCTCGTCAACGACAACTTTGAGTTCCCCGACCTGCTCGGCGCCGCCTACGAGTACCTCATCAAGTTCTTCGCCGACAACGCCGGCAAGAAGGGCGGCGAGTTCTATACCCCCGGCGAGGTCGTGCGCCTGCTCGTCCAGCTCACTCAACCGGAGGCCGGCAACACCATCTACGACCCTGCGGTCGGCTCCGGCGGCTTTCTCATTCAGTCCCACCAATACGTGGAAGAGCAGGGCCAGAACGCCGACGACCTCGCACTCTACGGCCAGGACTCCAACGGCACGGTCTGGTCGATCTGCATCATGAACATGATCCTTCACAACATTACCCGATCCACCATCGAGAACGGTGACACGCTGGAGGACCCGCTCATCCTCGACAACGGCCAGATCCGCAAGTTCGACCGGGTGCTCGCCAACCCGCCGTTCTCGCAGAACTATAGCCGCGCCGGCATGAAGTTCACCAGTCGCTTCCGCGAGTGGTGCCCGGAAACCGGCAAGAAGGCGGACCTCATGTTCGTGCAGCACATGCTCGCCAGCCTCAAACCCAACGGCCGGATGGCGACAATCATGCCGCACGGTGTCCTGTTTCGGGGTGGTAAGGAAAAGCTCATCCGCGAACTGTTCATCAACGACGACTGCATCGAGGCCATTGTCAGCCTGCCACCCGGCCTCTTCTACGGCACTGGCATCCCCGCCTGTGTGCTTGTGTGCAACAAGAGCAAGCCCGACGTACTCAGGGACAAGATCCTCTTTATAAACGCCGACCGGGAATACGCTGAAGGCAAGAACCAGAACCGGCTTCGCCCCGAAGACATCGAGAAGATCGATTTCGTCTTCACCCACAAGCGCGAGTTGCCCAAGTACTCGCGCCTCGTGCCCAAAACCGAGATCGTGCACACCCACGACTATAACCTCAACATTCGCCGTTACGTGGACAACACGCCTGACCCCGAGCCGGAGGACGTCCAAGCGCACCTCATCGGAGGAATCCCGGAGTTGGAGGTCGCTGCGCTTACGGACGATTTCGCCAAATTCGGCGTTAACCCGGATTCACTCTTCGAGCCCGAGCGTCCCTCCTACCTCGCCTTTCGCGAGTCCATCGACGCCAGGCCCGCCATCAAGTCCACGCTCGAAGCCGATCCGGCCCTGCTCGGCACCCTTACTCGGCACCATGATGCTCTTGAATCGTGGTGGTCCGTCGCCAGGGACGACTTCTCCCAACTCCAGGATGCCGATAACGGCGGCAAGAAGATGCCCGAGGTCCGCCACGAACTGCTAACCACCCTCAAGGCCAAGCTCGTGCCGCTGGGCGTGCTCGACGAGTTCAAGAGTGCCGGCGTCTTCGTCAACTGGTGGCAGCAGATTCGCTACGACCTCAAGACCATCGTGTCCACCGGGTGGCACCACACGCTCGTCCCTGATGACTACCTCATCGCCGAGTACTTCCAGGCCGAGGCGGACGCCATAGAGTCGCTGGATGCGACCATTGCCGAAGCCCAGGACGAACTGGCCCAGGCCGTTGAGACCGCCCAAGAGGTCAGCGGCTACGAGCCCGACGAAGACAAGAAGGTCACCGCTACGGTCATCAAGAAGGCTCTCAAGGTGCTCATCGACGACCTGAAAGGCAGCGCTGGCGCCTCCGCCAGGAAGGAACTCAATAATCTCACAGACCAGGACAAGATCATCAAGGCGATCGAGAAGCGCATCAAGGACGCCAAAGCGACCCTCAAGGAGAAGGCTGCGGAGTTGGAGTTCAAGCTCGAACTCAAGCGCGTCGGCGCCGACGATTTCAAGGCCGAGACGCAGGCTCTGATCGCACAGGCCGATGACCGCCTTGCGGGATTGGATCCGAAGAAGAAAGCCGACAAGAAGAGCATCACTGCGCTCCATAAGGACAAGGAAGCGCTGAACGCCCGCCTCGCCAGGACTGATGCCGTGTTCAAGGCGATCGGCGGCCAGATCAGCGAGGCCGATGCCCGCCGCCTGATCTTGAAGAAAATCTTCGACATCGTCCGCACCGAACTCGACCGCTACCTGAATGCGGAGAAGTGGGTGTTGCTCCGAGCCGCTGAGAATCTGTGGAACAAATACTCGGTCAGCATTCGAGGGCTGGACTCGAATCGCGCTAAGGCATTGAAGGCGCTTGACGACTATCTAATCGGACTCGGTTACTACGAGATTTCGTTATGACTTGGTCGAACGAACCGCTAGAACGCCTGATCGACACGCTGGAGAGTGGTTCTCGACCGACGGGTGGAGCATCCACTGATAGCGGCGAAGTTTTCAGCATTGGAGGCGAGAATATCCTGCAATCTGGAGGGGTCACGCTGGAGGCCGTGAAGCGTGTTCCGGTCGCGTTCTTCAAACGTATGACCAAAGGGCACCTGCGTGGCGATGATGTTCTGATAAACAAGGACGGCGCTCAGACAGGAAAGGTTGGCTGGTATCACACCGGACGCGATCTCGTTGCCTGCATCAATGAACACGTGTTTCTCTTACGCGGCGAGCCTGACCGGATAACGCAAGGATATCTCTACTACTCACTTCTGTCGGATTCGGGGCAGGCCCAGATCCGCTTGCAGATCTCGGGCTCGGCACAGCCGGGTCTCAAGGCCGGTTTCACAAAGGGTATCACTGTCGAGTTCCCCACTGACATCCGTGAACAATCGATGATTGTACGCGTGCTCTCGACTGTTGACCGAGCCATCGAGCAGACCGAAGCGCTCATCGCCAAGCAGCAGCGCATCAAGACCGGCCTGATGCAAGACTTGCTCACACGCGGCATCGACAAGCACGGCAACCTCCGCTCCGAACAGACCCACAAGTTCAAGGACTCCCCGCTCGGCCGGATTCCGATGGAGTGGGATATAGCGTCGCTGGGATCAGTTGCGGAGTTTGTGACGAGCGGATCTCGTGGCTGGGCGAAGTACTACCGCGAGGACGGGGCACTTTTCATCCGAATCGGAAATCTCACGCGAGAGCACATCAATCTCCGACTGGACGACTTGGTCTTTGTGCAGCCCCCCGGATCGGCCGAAGCGCTTCGTACCGCGGTGCAGGCTGGCGACCTCTTGATTTCTGTGACAGCCGATCTAGGCATCATTGGGGTCATTCCGAAGGGTTTCGTGGAGGGGTATGTAAACCAACACATTGCTCTTGCCCGACTTTTTTCTGCAGACGTGTCGGCACGCTTTGTCGGTTGGTTCCTTTCGAGCCGAGAGGGAATGGCTCAGTTTGACAGGCTCAATGAATCTGGAGCAAAGGCGGGCCTGAACCTCCCGACCGTGCGCTCGCTGCTGTTCCCGCGACCTGGTGATGTTGATGAACAGCATCGGATCGCAGCCGCAATCGATGCTTGCGTCCGAACCGCTGACCAGCACGCTTGTAGCCTGCAAAAGTTGCGGGCACTCAAGCGCGGCCTCATGCAGGACCTGCTCACGGGTAACCGCCGAGTGACTGCGCTGCTCGAAGAAAGCGAAGGGGTTACGACATGAGCGGCTGCACAAGAAACGGAGGTCATGCAGATGTGGCTCCGTGAGCTACAAATCCGCAACTTCCGGAAGATCGATGCGCTCACAGTGACTTTTCCGCGCGGTCTCACGGTGTTGATTGGGGAGAATAACTCGGGTAAGACGACGGTTATCGATGCACTACGTCTCATGTTGTTCTCAAGCCGGGATTTCGATTCCCTTCGGCTTACGGAGGATGACTTCCGAGCCGGAACCGAACACGCACCGATCGAGATTTGCTGCAGATTTACTGGACTTGAGGATGAGGACGAAGTCTACTTTCAAGAGTGCCTCGTCGATATCGGTTATGGCAAGTTCGAGATGCAGGTCAATGCCCGTGTTGAATTCAACGAGACGACGAATCGCTGTAACGTGAAGATGTGGGGTGGCGAGACGGAAGGCGGCTCACTTCCGTCGAACCATTACGATCGACTTGCGACGATCTACTTGCAGCCGCTACGTGATCCCGAACGCGGCCTGCGACCTGGCCAGCATTCCCAGGTGTCCCGCCTTATCGACTGCCTGACTAAAGAGGATCAACGTGCGGACTTTGAAACCATCGCTAGGGATGCGAATGAGAAGATTCGAGTTCTGAAGCCAGTCGAAGACGCGAAGGTCGACATCAATGCACAAATGGCAGCCATTGCAGGTAGTGAACTGACCCAGAAGACGGAGCTAATCTTCGCCGACCCAACTTTCCGTCGCATCATCGCAGGGCTTCGGCCTGAGATTGAAGGACTTCCATTTGCCCTCAATGGTCTTGGTTACAACAACTTGATCTTCACAGCCGCGACTTTGGGTACACTGCGGCAGAGTCCACAGTTCTCATTCCGTTCAATCCTGGTCGAGGAACCCGAGGCACACCTGCACCCACAGTTACAGATGCTCCTTCTCAGACATTTGGCTGATGTCGCTAACAATCACGAATGCAACGAAGTACAGGTCATCGCAAGCAGCCACTCTCCCATCCTGGCGAGTCAGGCTCCGATCGACTCGGTCGTATCTGTTCAAGAGGTAGGCGGTAAGGTCAGCACCGTCTCGGTCTGCTCAATCGCGTTTGATGACAAAATCAAGAAGAAGCTCCAGCGGTATCTTGATGCGACCCGCGGGGAGTTGTTCTTCGCCCGCCGCATCTTGATGGTGGAGGGAATCGCAGAGGCGCTGCTGCTGCCTGTGCTAACCAAGATCGCAGGTGGCAACCTGAAGGAGTCGGCGGTGACTGTGCTGAACGCGGATGGGATCAACTTCAACGCGTTCATTCCACTGTTTGGAGTGGAACGGCTTGGTGTGCCAGTCGTCATTCTCACAGACGGTGACGCGAAGGAGATCGGTGGAGAGATGTCGGCGACTGCGTCAGCCTTGAGGGGGCAGGCAACCGGTATTCCGAACCTGAATGTCGAGATGTCGGAGATAACCTTCGAGCACGAGCTTGCTCGATCGGAAATGCTTCTTCCGCACATGGTGTCTGCGCTCAAAGAGCTACATCCCATCATTGGAGTCACGCTCGAAACAGAGCTCGCGGCGTTGGCGACTGTAGAGGAAAAGGCCACGAAGTTTTTGGACGTTTTCATTAAGAAGTCGGTCTCGAAAGGCCGGTTTGCGCAGGAACTCGCCGGGATCTTGGCGGATTGTAATCTCGGGGCCAACGCCGTACCCGAATACATACGCAACGCGCTCAGGCATCTTGGCGTTCTCAGTGAGGAGGCAAACGATGGCCACGGCTGATCAACTCCGGGAGGCGATCCTCGCGCAGAACCCGACAGACCAGCAGAGGGAGGCCATCTTTGCTGAGGAGTTGGAGTTTCTCTTACGCGCAGCTCCAGGAAGCGGAAAAACCTGGACATCATGTCGACGCTTTATCTGGAGAGCGGCCAACTGGCCTCATCCTGTCGGCGGACTGGCCCTCCTGTCGTTTACAAATGCTGCCATCCGCGAGTTCAAGACTGCCACGATCAATGTAGGGCGAAGAGACCTCATCTCCGATCCGAACTACGTCGGTACGTTTGACTCATTCGTCGAACGTTATATTCTCGCACCGTTTGGCCATCTGCTCACCGGCGCAGACAAGCGGCCAAAGCTATTTCCAGGCCCACGCCTAGGTGATTGGAACAATCCGCAACTGAAAGTCTGGAAGGACGGCAGAGGAGGCCAGAAGATTCCCGTTCGAGCATGGGAAGTCATACCCTATCCAGATGGCACCAAGCTCCGCTTCAAAGCATCACCCACCTCAGAGGATCTGCCCCTCGCCGCTGCTGATCATGCTGTCCACAAACTGCTATCGCTGGGTTTCTATACACATGCCCAGCGCGTGTTCTGGGCCTGCAAGCTTCTGTTCAAGAGACCTCATATCGCAGAGCTTCTCGCTAAGCGATTCCCCGAGATGATCGTTGATGAAGCACAGGATTCAAATGCGTGGCTGCTCGTCCTCTTGAACTTTCTACGGGAGAAGGGCACTCAGGTCACGCTCGTCGGTGACCCGGACCAGTGCATCTACGAGTTCAGTATGGCGGATGCAACTTCGTTGCTCAATCTGAAGGCTAAGTGGTCAATTCCAGAGAAGCCCCTGAGTCAATCGTTTCGTTGCAACAACCAGATCGCTGCGGCTGTCCGTAAGGTGGGCGGGAACGCATACTTCACCGGAGCTGGTGATGGAGCAAGTGAATGGCGCCAGGCGTTTGTGGTCAAAGAAACGTCGACGACACTCTCTGACGGTCTAGCGGCATTCCAACGTCTAGCGGGCCAAGCCGGAGTGAGCATCAACTCTGCTGCTGTTGTCGGTCGGGGGCATAAGCAACTGGAATCATTAAGGGGTAAAGCGAACTACGCCAAGCTCACGGGCAAGGCAAAGGGGTTGGCCACGGCCGCTTTCCTTCGTGATTCCCGGCACGATTACCGTGTTGCGTCTCAGACCGTCGAACGTATCGTTCGCGAACTCACAGGTGATGACCCTCTGTGGGAGCGCATCGATACCGACCCGAATTCACGCGAGCGCACGGCTGTGGCATTGGCAATCTGGAAATTCGTCAAAAGCCCGGACCGACTAACGCCGGTATCTCAGCTTGGAGACACATGGATTCCCACCATGCGAACGCAGTTGGCGAGCTTGATCGAGGAAATCGGGTTACAATGTGGTGCGAAGCTCGGGCAACACATCAAAGCGACCGGACTCTCCGCCGCCCAGAAGGCGCTGCCACTTTTCGAATCGGTCCATGAGTTCCCGGAAGTGCGACAAGACACGATTCACCAGGTGAAAGGCGAGAGTATCAACGCAGTACTGGTTATCGGCAGTACAAGATTCTGGAACTCCGTGATGGCAGCGGTACGAAGTGGCGACAACACGGAAGATCGACGGCTCGCGTATGTGGCCATGACGCGAGCTCGCCACCTGCTTGTTGTCGGGTTACCGAAGGAGCACTACGACAAGCACTCAAAGACCTGGGTGGATTGGGGCTTTAGGGCGGCGACGTGATAGCTGCCAGAACCGAACCGGATGAAAAACGATGTTGTTTCAGGATTAGAGCATGAAGGCCACGCTGCCACAGCACATCGAGCAGCCCGTCGGCGAGTAGCGCGTCACTCCACTGTTTGAATACGACGAGCCAATATAATCAACGAGTATTGCGATGGACGAACCCAAACCACTCGATAGCCTCTTCAAGGAGAAGCTGTTCCGAATTCCCGACTACCAGCGCGGTTACGCCTGGGGACGCAAGCAGTTGGACGCCTTCTGGGAGGATATCATCAACCTGCCCGACGATCGCTCCCACTATACCGGCGTGCTGACTCTGAAAGAGATTCCGTCCGCCGACGTTCAGCAGGATGACAAGGAGTTCTGGCTGGTCGATGACCATTCGTACAAACTGTACCACATCGTCGACGGACAGCAGCGGCTGACGACCTTCACACTGTTTCTGCAAGCCTTCATCGAATTGCTTCGCGGCTTGCCTGAAAACGAGGACCAGGCGGATGATGCAATCTACCTGACGGACACGCTCAGCATCGCAGACGTTGAACGCAAGTTTCTGTTCGAGATGAAGCCGCCCGGGGACGCCTTTCGCACTTACAAGTTCGGCTACACAGTTGACAACCCCAGCTACGAGTACATGCGGTACCGGATTCTGGGCGAAACGGGTAGTGGCACGGTGTTTGAGACGTTCTACACGCTCAACCTCAGCAATGGGAAGCGCTACTTCAAAGAGCAACTGCGAGTCTGGCACGAAAAAGAAGGGATCGCAGGGCTCCAAGGCATGTACCGCACGCTGACCAAACGGTTCCTGTTCAACGAGTACATTATTAAGGACGAGTTCGACGTTTTCGTCGCCTTCGAGACGATGAACAACCGCGGCAAGACGCTCTCAGATTTGGAATTGCTCAAGAATCGTTTGATCTACCTGACGACCCTCTATACCGATGCCGAATTGGAGCCTGCGGAGCGCAGAGATCTCCGTCACGAAATCAACGACGCTTGGAAGGAGGTTTACTTTCAGTTGGGGCGCAACAAGTCGAGGCCGTTGAATGACGACGACTTTCTGCGGGCCCATTGGATGATGTATTTCAAGTTCTCGCGGCAGACAGGGCGAGACTACATCAAGTTTCTGCTGGAGGAGCAGTTCACACCGCAGCGTGTCCATCATAAGATCGTTCCGTCGGTTGAACTGGAGGAAGCCGACGAGCAGACATCTGACGCGGACCTAGAAGCGGACGACGAGAACGGGCTGGACGAAATCGACAGCAGTGTGCCGAGGAGGGTAGCTGAGTTGCGACCGAGCGAGATTCGCGACTACGTCAAGAGCCTCAGGGCGTCTTCGGTTCACTGGTTTCAAACATTCAACCCCGAGATGTCTGACGATTTGACTCGGAAAGAAGTTGAGTGGATTCAACGCCTGAATCGGCTGGGTATGGCGTATTTTCGCCCGTTGCTGATGGCGATTCTCAAGAAATACGATGATCCCAGCCAGCGTATCGACATATTCAAAGAGATCGAACGGTTTGTCTTTGTTGTGTTCCGATTGGCCCAAGCCCGTTCGAACTATGGCAGTTCGGAGTTTAGCAACGCCGTCCGCTCGATCAACCGTGGCGATATGGATTTGGCGGACTTGAAGAAGCGACTGTGGTACTGGATGAGCTTCACGTTCACGGACGGGGACTATTTTGCGAATGACAACTTCTATTTGCTGCTTCAGAAGAAATTTGAGAATGGCCAGGGCTACTACGGCTGGTCAGGCCTGCGGTATTTCCTCTACGAGTACGAGTTGGGGTTGCTGTCCAAGAGTCGCCACAAGAAGGTTGACTGGGCGGATTTGCTCAAGACGCCGAAGGATAAAATCTCCATCGAGCACATTTATCCGCAATCCGAGACGGCGGCGTGGAAACCGGCCTTCAAAGGTATCCGCAAGAAAGAGCGGGAGGCATACCGCAATAGCCTCGGGAACTTGTTGCTTCTGTCTTCCGCGATCAACTCTTCGCTGCAGAACGACGCCTTCGCCGAAAAGAAGCAGCCCAAGTACAACCGCGATGGCAGTAAGCTCCGTAATGGTTATGCAGACGGATCGCACTCGGAAATCGAAGTTTCCCGTTGCGAAGATTGGGGGCCCGAAGAGATTCGCGAGCGAGGCATTCGGTTGATAAAATTCATGGAGAGGCGCTGGGACATCTGTTTCCCGGATGACCAGGCACGGGAGGAGATGTTGTTTATCTGAAGCGTCTATAGAGAAGTTTTAGAATGAGCACCCTAGACAAAACGCCGAAGCACACCAAGCTGGACGAACGCAACCACGTCGAAAAGCCACTGCTAGACCAGCTTGAAGGCCTGGACTGGGAGGTCATCGACCTGACGGACAAGAAGCAGACACCCGCCGCCACCCATCGGGAGAGCTTCACCGAAGTCATGATGCTGCCGGTACTGCGCGAGCGGATCAAAGTTATCAACCCCTGGCTCGGAGACGATCAGGTCGAGGAGGTCGCCAAGCAGCTCACCGCGAGCTTCCCGAGCACCGGATTGCTGGAGAACAACAAGCACCTGGTCCGACTCCTGCTTGAGAACACCAGTGTCAGCGAGAACCGTCAGAGCGGCGAGAAGAGTCCGACCGTCCGCTTCGTGGACTTTATAAACCGCGACAACAACCGCTTCATCGCGGTCTGCCAGTTCAAAGTCCGCGTCCTCGGGACCGAGCACCACATCATTCCCGACATCGTGCTGTTCCTCAACGGCCTGCCAGTGGTGGTGATCGAGTGCAAATCACCCAAGGTCAAGGACGCGATTCCCCAGGCGATCGATCAGCTTCTCCGCTACAGCGAGCAGCGCGGGGCCAAGGGGGAAGGGAATGCGCCGCTGTTCTACTACAACCAGTTCGTAGTGGCGAGCTGTAGGCAGGAAGCCAAGTTCGGCACCATTACCACGCACACGGAGAAGTACTTCTACCGCTGGGCCGACCCGCATCCGCGAACCGTGGACGACCTGGACCATGGCTCAGGCAGCCCCAACGACCAGCAGCGTCTCGTCGCCGGCATGCTCGATCGGGACAACCTCCTTGACCTGATTCGGACCTTCACGCTGTTCTCGACGGACCACAAAGGCCAGATGATCAAGATAGTCGGCCGCTACCAACAGTTCCGCGCAGTGAAGCTGGCGGTGAAGCGGCTGCTCGAAGGCCGCAATCGCCGCGAGCGCAGCGGAATCATCTGGCACACCCAGGGTTCCGGCAAATCGCTCACCATGATGTTCATGGTTCGGGAGATGTACCGTCACGCACAGCTCTCGAACTGGAAGGTTGTCTTCATCACTGACCGCACCCAGTTGGAACAGCAACTCTCCGAGACCAGTGAGAGCATTGGCTTCACGGTGAAGCTGGCCGACAGCATCAAGGGGCTCAAGGAATTGCTCAGCGCCGAAACCTCTGACCTGGTGATGGCGATGATCCACAAGTTCCGCGAGGCAGACCTGACCGAGACCTTCCCGGAGCTGAACACCAGCCCCTACATCCTCGTCATGACTGACGAGGCACACCGATCGCAGTACAAGCTGCTTGGGGCCAACCTAGACAAAGGCATCCCCAACGCCGCCAAGATCGGCTACACGGGTACGCCAATCGACAAGACCGAACAGGTCTTCGGCGACTACATAGACAAGTATACGATGCGCCAGTCCATCGAGGATGGCGTAACGCTGGAGATTGTCTACGAGGGCCGCACGCACAACGCCGAGGTCCCTGATCAGGAAGGGATGGATTCGGCGTTCGAGGACGTGTTCAGCGAATACAACATCCAGCAGCGTCTGGACGTCCTCGGGTATGGATCGCGGGACGCCTATCTCGAAGCAGAGCCCACCATCGAGGCTAAGGCCCAAGACATGGTGAAGCACTACCTCACGCATGTGTTCCCTAACGGCTACAAGGCGCAGGTAGTGGCGACGTCACGCGAGGCAGCCGTGCGTTACAAGAAGCACCTGGACGCCGCGCTCGCAGAGGCGGTCGCGAAGCTGGAGCCGGACAACACCGGCAAGCTGGATCTGGACCGTCTCAAGGCGATGAAGACGGATGTTGTGATCTCGAGACGCCACAATGACTTGCCCCACCTCAAGGAGTATTCCGATTCATCACGGCACGAGGCGAGCATCAAGAGCTTCAAGCTATCGTTTGACAGTGAAGAAGACGGTGTCAACGGCGACATTGGCATACTCATCGTCAACAACATGCTGCTTACCGGCTTCGATGCGCCGGTCGAGCAGGTGATGTATCTGGATAAGGTCGTGGTTGCCCATAACCTGCTGCAGGCTATCGCCCGTGTGAACCGCGTGGGCGGAGAATCCAAGGATAAGGGCTTCGTGGTGGACTATGTCGGCATTGGCCACAATCTCAAGAAAGCGATCGACACCTATGACGAGCGCGAGCAGAAAGAGATCACCGAGGCTCTGAGCTTCCCCGAGGAGGAGTTGCGGGAACTCAAGGACGCCCACGCCGCCGTGTTGAAGCTGCTTGAGGAGCACGGCCTCACCGATATGACGGATCACGATGCCTTCTACGACGTGTTCTACGACGAGGATCTCCGCTTTGACTTCATGCTGGCGTTCAAGCGTCTGACCAAGTCGCTCAATCTCCTGTTCCCGGCCCGCCAGGCCCTTGATTTCATGGACGACTACAAGGCGCTCGCCGAGATCAATGTGCTCGCCGGCAAGCATTTTCGCGACCAGCGGCTAAGCATGAAGGGGATCCCGGCGAAACTTCGTGCGATCACGGATGTCCACCTTGAGTCCCGGGGCATTGATGTCAAAGTCCCGCCAATCTCGATCCTGGACGAGGATTTCGAGAAGGGTGTCGGCGAGCACCGCCGGACCAAAACCAAGGCGGCTGAGATCGAGCACGCGATCCGCCACCACCTCCACGTTGACCTGGACGACGACCCGGACCTGCGTGCTTCCTTCGCCGAAGCGCTAGCGGTCATCTTTGAGCAGTTCCGCGACAACTGGAACAAGATCTACGAAGAACTGGAGAAGCTGCGGACGCGAATCATCAACGCCAGCAACGAGCCGACGTACGGATTGCATCGAAAAAAGCAAATGCCATTCTTCCGGATGCTTCAACGTGAGTTGTTCGGTGTAAGTGAGCCGACAGTGGATCAGGTGGCTGAGGAACATGCTGTCTATGGCATCGACGATGAAGACCGAACCAGCTATCTAGTAGATTTGACACAGCAGATTACTCTCGTTATCGATAGAGAGCTGAGATTGGCAGGATTCTGGGAGAGCATTCCGGCCCGCAACAAGCTGAAAGCAGAGATCCAAAAAATCTTGCTCGCGCCTGAGTTTGCCAAAGTGCCCGACCTCATCAAGAATCGCGCGCACATCATTAGCCGAGTTATGGAAATCGCTGAAAAGAACAATGACATTATTCTCTTCGCGGACTAGTGACGATGGATATTACCTACTCGGTAAAAAGATCTTCAAAACGAACAAAGGTTACGATCACTATCGAGCGTGACAGAAGGGTTGTTGTGCACGCTCCGAATCATGCGTCCGACGAAGCGATTGCGCGGATAGTCGAAGCCAAGCGGCATTGGATCTACGAGAAAACACGGCATAGTCAAAAATACACGGGCCGGCCTCATCCACCTGGCAAAGAGCTCGTTAATGGTGAGTCTGCGCTATATCTTGGGCGGAATTATCGTATCGAAGTCGTAGATAGAGAGACGGAATGTATTCGGTTTAACCAGCGTTTTTTGATTCCTGCATCGCTCGCGTCTCACAAGAAGGGCGCCATGCGAGAGTGGTACATCGCGCGAGCAAAGGAGCGAATTCTACCTCGCGTAGTGAAGCAAGCTCGGGAACTTGGCGTTGCCTTTGGGCAGGCGCGCATCGTTGATAATCGATATCGGTGGGGGTCATGCACAGTTCGTAACAACATCAACCTGAACTGGCGATTGATAAAGGCGCCGATCTTTGTGGTCGATTACGTTATCGCCCATGAACTCGCCCACCTTCTGGAGCCCAACCATACGCCGCGATTCTGGAACATAGTGAAGACACAAGTACCCAACATGGACAGAGCGCGTGACTGGCTCAGGGAACACGGCCAACTCCTCGAGGAAGAGGTTTAGCTCACAACCAATGTACCCCTATATTACTTTATCCCTCGTTGTCGACTGGGTGCCGGCCAGAACCTTGTAGTTGATATTGTGGTAAAGGGCGATGAACTCGTTCCACAGGTTACTTCGTGGGTACCTCTGACTACAGTGTGAAATTCAAGCAATAGTGTTGGGCGATTGACTACGTTTCGGTACTATTCGGGGTGACGGGGTCGAGAATGGGAAACGGCAACTCAAACGAAAATAAACGAGATACATCCATCATGTATCAGCTAGAAGTAAAGCGCTATTTGGTCGAGCATCAATTTCCCCCCAACCGTGGTTGGGATGTCACTGTTGATATAGATGCAATGGAGTTGGCCAAGGGTGGCCGTCACCCGTCAGGAAAGAGGGAACGAGCTAGACTCGCAAAGGACTGGCTTGTGGACGCAGGAGTCAAAATCGGCCCTCACTTAGAGTTTGGAAGGGCGGACCTCGTAGCTAGTAAACCGGGTACAGCAACGGTGGTGGTAGAAGTAGAAGGGGAATCGTCTCGCCAAAAGGAGCAAGCGGTTTACTCAGCGTTCGGGCAAATAGTGCTACTGATGAGACCAGACACCAATGTTCGTTACGGTATAGCGGTACCTGGCACGCCCTCGTGGGAAGGCCAAATGGCAAAGATTCCGGCGCATATCCGAGATTTGCTATCACTGACTCTCTGGCTGGTAGGCAAAACAAGCGTTCGCGAATTGAAATAGCTGCGAGCGAACGTAGAGAAACATAGTGCTGGACGTGCAGCTTATCTTAGTTGAAATCAGGTATTTCCTCCTCGGAACTGGACCCGATCTACTCGGCCTGGCTGGTGTCTTCCCCGCCGTCGGGCAACACCGGCCTGAACCATTTGTCCCAATTATGGGAACCGCGCACGAATTCCAGGCCGCTCGACTTGAGATCGGCATCGGTCAGGGACAGCCAGACCGAGCAGATCTGCTCTCCCTTGAACGGCCAGTAAGGCAGGTCCTGGTGCCAGAAAAACTCCTCCGGTGTATTCGGTTCCTTGACGAATACGTGGTCGAAATAGATACGCGCGCTGCTCGACCCCATGGCCTGGGCGGCCAGTTCAGCCACCCCTGAGTTGAACGCAAACTCCCTGAAGTCCGTATTGGTCGGCCACAGGTAACGGTCATGCAGAAAACGTTCCTGGTTCCCGCCCGGATTGGTGTCATGCACCCATACGCTAGGGCTGGCAAGCTGCGGGTCATGGCCCTGGTCATGCGTTCTATCCATATCGGGTCCACGCTGAACGTGAGTGAGGTGAAACAACTGAAACACCTGGAAGAGGAGTGGCCCTGGCCGGAACGAAACTCCGTATTGAATTCTTTAATAACATAATATTGCTTATTAACATTCCGTATGTTATAATGCCAATCTATGTTAGATAAAGTTCCACAACCAGCCGATGCCGCTGATTTTGCAGAGCAACTCCGTGCCTATATCCAAGTAACTTTGCACCAACCTGTGCGGTTTACCCATTGGCTTGGTGCAACCGGATTGCCCGTCTTCTTGTCACATCGATATGATTTTCTTACGGGTTCAATTTCCCGGCAACCCTGTTTATTCGCCGTTGACCGTGGAACTATCAACGTAACACCAACTGAGGTGTCCAAACATCTCGTTCACATAGAGCGTGTATTCGACGGAATAGTCATCTATGCGGCACAACGGCTGTCAGCCGACCGCAGGGCTCGGTTAATTGCCAACAATGTATCCTTCGTGATACCCGGTAATCAGCTGTATATTCCGCAGCTTGCGCTTGATCTTCGGGAGTATTTTCGCGCCAGGCCCAAACGAAGACAGGATCAGTTCTCCCCCGTCGCCCAGGCACTATTGTTCTATCACCTCTTAAGCCTGCCCCAACCGGCTAAAGCGCTCCAGGTTTCATACTCAACGATGTCCATCTGGCGCGCATATGAAGAACTGAAACAGCTTGACCTGGTAAAAATCTCAAAACGCGGGCGCGCCAACTGGATTAATTTGATCGCTGAGCCACGCCAATTACTTGACATGGCCGGCCCGTACCTGCGAGCCCCGGCGCGTAGCCGGAAGCATGTCGGTACGGGCTCCGTGAGTGCTGGTATCATGCAGGCGGGTGAAAGTGCCTTAGCTGCGCTTACGGACTTGTCGCCCCCTTCGTTGCCTGTCTATGCTGTTCATTACAAGGAATGGGGCAACGTGATTGCAGAATCGAATTTGACGCTTGTTAAACATGATGAAGATGCCAAATCAGTAATGGAGTTGTGGCACTACGATCCGAAAATTCTTGCAAACGCCGGCATCGTTGATCGCCTGTCTTTGTATGCACAATTCCGGAATCATTCCGATGAGCGCATCGCCAAAGCGGCAGAGGATCTCCTGGAGCAGATTTCATGGTAATCGGCATTGATAAGTTCAGGGACCACTTCGCGGGTTACGAAGATCAGTATGCATTGATCGGTGGCGCTGCATGCGATCTGAGCATTGCCGAACTTCGCTAGCGCAAATTGGAACTTTTATTCAAATTGTGATTTAAAGGCCGGATGTATCCGTATATGGTTAACCTGTGAGTTTGCCCAGAAATTGTCTGATTTTCTTCTTGGTATGCGGCGAGGAAAACAGTCCGGCGCAGACTCTTTGAAATGGTTCATCATCCATTGGCTGTTTGGGGATAAGTTTGCCCTGTGACACGCCATCCATGAGTTTTTGAACAGTCTCGATCCGCGCCTTTCCATAATCTACAAAGCTGTCCCGTTTGATAAATTCATGAGAACCGACACTTAGTAAGCAGGTTTGGTCGTAATAGGATTGCGTTTTTACAGTGCTCACAGACACCAGTAAAACTTTCCCCTCTCCGCTATGCGGAACAGGGTCGTTAATAACAATGAAGAGGTGATAGCGCTCAGGATCAGAAGTAGGGCCGGAGGGTATAAGGATTGTAGCCCGGGAATAAGGTATGAACAGACTCACAAATTACTGAAGACAGCATCTACTTTTCGATGAGTTTTAAACTCATCCAACAATTCGGATGCGGCTTCCGGCGTGTAACCCACTGCTTTATACAAGTCCTCGTTAGTGATTGGATTTGACGAGCCTCCAGGATCTTTCCATTCCGGGCAGTTCTCATGGGTCCAATCTCGAATTTGCCAACGGTCCATGTGGCCGAATTTTTGCCAGACTGCCTCGAGCACTTCCAGGTCAGAAACACTCAGCTCATCGAGGTCATCAATTTCGGGTTCGGTCAGGAGAGAAACCTGATGGTCGGCTTTCGCTGATATCCAGGCGTCCCACCCCCCGGGCTCTGAATCGCAGTTGCCGCTCATCAGATCCAAAGTCATCGACAGGACCGGGCCATGGGGCATTGCTACAGCATAATCTTCTGAGATGGACCGGCCATAACGTTTTACTGCTTCGCGATCTGCAAGATACAACAGTTTCATCAGTTGCAAGTGGGACATTTGTCCACCACACCGAATCAACATGAAAGCTGCTATTTGAGCAGTTCTACGTTCGCTGTACATAGTTGGATGTCCTCATATTGATGACTAGAATTTCCTGTTCTGCATCCATAGTGCCCCATAAATAAGCGCTTGGCGTTTCTGGTTCGTTCCTGGGGGTCAGCTCGTGTGTACGTTCATTCTCAACACTGATACAAAGATAATGCCGCCGGGCTGTAGCGTCAAGCTTTTTCGGGCCACTCATAACCATCATGCAGGCGAAAGAGACTACTGTGAATAACGGGGTCTCCTGACATCTAATGCTTAAATCGCTTGAAGCGCCATCCGACCGTTACGAGGGTACCGTCGTCCGCAATAACGACATAGGTATCAAGTAAATCCTCCATTCGTCGATACGGAAGAGAACCAATATCTCTCTTGAGCTTTCTCCGACCTTTCTTGTCGAGATAGTATACGTCCGCCCCTGCTTTTCGGATGACACGCCCGTAGTCTTGCAGCCATTCTACGATAATCGGCGGAATAGCACGTTGCTGCTTGCGTATTTGTGCATGATGAGAAAAGTTATGACTGGTCATTTGCTGCCTCCCTTTTCAAAAATCTGTCAAACCAATCTTCGAGACGTACTCTCTCCTCGTCCTCTCGGTCCTCAAGCCATTTCACGCGCTCGGTTCTCACGTCTTCGGCTACCAGTTCTTCAGGAATGTCTGCAAGCCGGACTGTGCCATTTTTTAACGCCTGCCTGGCTTTCTGGGAATCGCCAGAGATCTTGTCAAGCCTCTCCCCACAGATTTCGTAGTCCGGAAAACCTTCCAAACCGAGTTTTAGTTCTCCGGAAGTGATTTTCACGATGCCAGGGTTATCAAGTTCATCAGCAAACCAGCGCAGGTAATCCGCAAAAGGATTCCCCGTTGATGGGTCATAGCCGAAGTCATAGGCTTCTCCGGGGAGATGTTCACCGAAAAGGTCAGCTTTATCGATAGATTTTTTTTCAAAGGACAGAGCATTATCTGCCACGAGAGCGCAGTCTGAGTAGGAGAGATGCCCAATAGAGTTATCGCCTATTCTGCCAATCTCTTTCATTCTCTCAATTGCTTCGTTTAACTCCCGCAACTTTTCTCGTCGCCAGGCAAGACTTCCCTCTGCCAACAGCACAAAGAAAAGCGGCGCAATATTGATTATTTCTGTGGCTTTGATTCCGTACCGTATTTTGACGAGATCATATGCGAGTCTGGACTCTGCCTGGATTAATGCACCGATTTGGACACGCTCAGTTTCGCGCTGCGACACTTTGTTGGAGTCATCCGGAAGTGGCGCTTCACCAGTAAGAACTTCCGTCTTGACATCCAGGTTTTCCGCGAGTTTGCTGAGGGTGGTCTCCCGAACCGATTTACCCGGCTCCGAACTCTTCTCAATGCGCTGTAGTTGACGTACAGAAATCCTGGATTTCTTTGCAAGCAGGGGTTGAGACAATCCTCTCCTGATTCGGAGTTTATGAAGACGTTCAGGAATAATCATCATGGTTTACTCTCCTTAATTTATTTAGGGTAAACACAATATAGCGCTTTAATAAATAATTTTCAATACGACATTTATAGATATATCGTTTAAAAAACAATTTTTTAGGTTTTATAATTTTGTTTTTGGAGACAAATATAGACATTAAATAAATTAATGGAGAAATCCCTCGGATATGGGGAAACAGGGAATAAGCGACCTTTAACTCACACATCTTAAGACATGCACGAACAAGATTCTTCCACCTTGTGTTAATATGGCGCACAAAACTTAGATATGTCATGAGAACCATTAAAGGGGGCCTCAAGGGATGGAATATAATAATGAAAGACGAATATGATTTTTCCGAAGGTGAGCGTGGAAAATTTTACAGGCCCGGGGCTAAATTTAAGCTCCCCGTCTACCTGGATGATGACATACTGACTTACCTTAATGAACGAGCCGCATCAAAAGGCGTTGAGGTGAATACGTTGATTAATGAGATGCTTAGAAAAGATATCGATTTGATTGATGCAGTAAAGTAAAAAAGTAATTATGGGGTCAGAGTAAAAATTCTGGCGAATTTCTTACTCTGACCCCGGGTATCTGACTGGATTCCTGCATTCGCAGGAATGACGAATCAGTTCGCCCGCCACACCAGCGGAAAAGCCTTCTCATCCCTGGCCGGAGCGCCGGGACTGATGGAAACATGCTCCTGGGTCACGATCGGATCGGTCCCGGGGCGCGGGTCCCAGCAGGCATCATCGCCGAGCCAGCGGGTTGACAGGGCCAGGCGCCGCCGGGTGGGTGAGAAATTGCCGTGGGACGTGTGGATAATGGACGTGTTGAAGATTATGGCGTCCCCCGCCCTGGTCTCGTAAGACAGGAACTCGTAATCATCCCTCAGGGCGTTGAAATCAGGTATTTCCTCCTCGGAGCTGGACCCGATCCACTCGGCCTGGCTGGTGTCTTCCCCGCCGTCGGGCAACACCGGCCTGAACCATTTGTCCCAGTTATGGGAACCGCGCACGAATTCGAGTCCGCTCGACTTGAGATCGGCGTCGGTCAGGGACAGCCAGACCGAGCATATCTGCTCTCCCTTGAACGGCCAGTAAGGCAGGTCCTGGTGCCAGAAAAACTCCTCCGGCGTATTCGGTTCCTTGACGAACACGTGGTCGAAATAGATACGCGCCGTGCTTGACCCCATGGCCTGGGCGGCGATCTCACCCACCCCGGAGTTGAACGCGTACTCCCTGAAGTCCGGATCGGTCGGCCACAGGTAGCGATCGTGCAGAAAACGTTCCTGGTTTCCACCCGGATTGGTGTCATGCACCCATACGCTGGGGCTGGCAAGCTGCCGGTCTATGGCCCTGGTCATGCGCTCTATCCATATCGGGTCCACGCATTGCGGCACCACTACCGCTCCTTCTTCCTGGTAGACTGTTATTTCTTCGTCGGTGAGGTCTCTGTAAGCTATGTCCGGCACGGTGTTTTCCCCCATATTGATGGGGTCAGAGTAATGTCTTCGAATTTCTTACTCTGACCCCTGAATCGATCAAAGTCATGGCTTTTTCCAAGTTTAACTATAGCGGTTTTTCCGCTGTTATCAACTCCCGAAACGCCGGCTGATGCGTATCCCGTATTCCCTTCGATCATTGCTGTTGATGATCAGGGTCGTGGGGTCGACGTCCAGTTTGGCCAGGGGATAGACTTCGTTGGTGAGATTCTCGCCGTACAGGGAGATGCTCCAAGCGCGCTTCGGGCTGGTCCAGGTCAGGGAGGCGTTGAGCCGGTCAACCGCCTCGATTTTGTTGCGCGGCGTATTGACCGGCTGGCCAAACATACCGCCCCGGTGGTAGTAGTCCAGGCGCGACTCCAGCGTAGCGCCGCCGGGCAGGTCGTGGGCGTAGCGGGGCGACAATGAAACGGTCAATTCAGGCGTCAGCGCCGGCCTGTCGCCCTTGCCGATGCCTTGCACTCCCTCGTCCACGTCGGATATCTCGACATCGATATAGCCCAGGGCGAAGTGGATGTCAAAAGCGCTGCCAAGCTGCAGGCGGCCTTCCAGTTCCAGGCCCGTGGCTTCGGATTCGGCGGCATTCTGGGTCAGGGTGAGGAAGCCGTCGCCGATCAATTCGCTGCTCTGCACCGCCAGGTCACGGTAGCGGACGTGGAACAGGGCGGCGTGCAGCCACAGGCGGCTGCCCCAGGCGCCTTTTGCGCCGAGTTCAAAGGAGTCGGCAAAGGTGGGATCGAAGGCGACAAACGTGGCCGCGCCGGCGAAGGGCCGGGGCGGGTAGCCGCCGGCCTGGTACCCGCGCGCGTAGCTGATATAGGTGTTGAGGTTCTCGGCAATGCGGTACGAAAGCGCTGCATCGGCGCTGAATTCATCCCAGTCGTCCCCGCGCTGCGCCGGCGCCGGAAAATAATGCAGGGATGCCAGGGCATCTTTCTTATCGTGGGTGTAACGGGCGCCCAGGCCCAGGACCCAGCGTTCGCCGAGATCGATATTGGCGTGACCGAAACCGGCCCTGCTGCTGGTCTCCTGCTCCAGGTAGAGCCTCCCGTCAAAATCGCGGGTCGGGATCACTTCCGGGCGCCCGTCCGCCAGCCCGCCGGCGCGGAACACAAACGGGCTGTCGTTGTAGCCGTGTTCGTCAAAGGCGTAGAAACCGGCAATCCAGTCGCCCCAACCGGCAACGCCGCGCAACTGTATCTCTACCGTTGTCTGGTCAGCTTCGCCGCGTTCGGGAAACTCGATCAAGCTCGCCCTGACCTTCTCATTGTCCAGCCCCCCCTCGTACCACATATCGCGATAGCTGAGGATCGCCCTGAGATCCAGCCGGTCCGAAATGCTCCAGTCGGCGGTCAGCGAGACCCCCAGGGTCCGGTCTTCCGTAGCGGTCAAATCGTCGTTTACGGAAAAGGTATCATCAGGGTCCGTTGGCTGATCTTCGGGGCGGAGTCCGAAGCCGTTGGGGACGTTGAAAACTTCGACTGCATGCGGCGCCACCCCCTGGTCCGAACGGGCAAGATCAGCCGTTGCCAGGAAACTCAGCGTATCAGACACATCCCAGAGCAGCGCGACGCGACCGAAGCCGCGCAGGATTTCACCGATATCCGCGTCGGGGTCTTCAATCAATACCGCTTTGCCTGTCCCGTTACGGGACTTGGCGCCGGCCGAGACCGCTACGGAGAGCGTTTCGGCCAATGCCACATCGGCAAACAGGTGCCCGTCAATGCGCCCGAGACTGCCGGCTTTGATATCGAGGCGCGCGCTATTGTCTCCTGCAGGCTCCCTGGTGACGATGTGCAGGGCGCCACCCAGGGTATTGCGGCCTGACAGGCTGCCCTGGGGGCCGCGCGCCACCTCGACCCGTTCAATATTCATGAGGTCCATATTGGCCCCCATGTTGCGCCCCAGGTACACCCCGTCCAGGTAGATGCCCACGGACGGATCCGTGGTGATGATGTGATCCTGCAGTCCGGCGCCGCGCATGAATATGGCCGCGTGCCCCGTGTTGCCCTGGCCGAAGTTTGTCTGAACGACGTTGGGCGCGAATTTCTCGACCTGGTTAAGCTCGGTGATCCCGCGCTGACGCAGGTCCTGTTCCTGCAGTACGGTGATCGCATTCGGAACCTCGTGCAGCGATTCCTCGCGCTTGCGCGCGCTCACGACGATCTCTTCCATGCTTGACGCTTGCGTTTGCGCGGACGCGGGAGATACGGACAGGGAAAATGCCGCCACAAGTCCGGGAATGATTAACGCCGGCCGAACGCCGCCAGGCAGGTTCCAGCGTTTATCGATCATGAATGAACAGCCTGTCCTCTTGTATCGACGGGGTCAGAGCAATTGCTCTGACCCCTGAATTTATTCCTAATTCCTAACTCTGCGCCTGCGTCTGTATCGAACCAGGAAAAACGGGAACCCGGCAAAGTATAACCACACCCGCGGATTGGACAGCGCTTTCTTCAGGGCGCTGACTATGTCATCCGGGCTGACATACACCCGGGTCTGCATGGCCTGCTCCGGCGCGCTGTGGATGACCAGGTGGTCTTTCCTGTATTCGAACTCGCCGAACTGAAACTCGACGTCCGCCAGTTTGCTGCGTACTCTCATCGGTCAGCTCTTTTTCAAACGCCCTGTTTCCTGGGCGTAAGCGATCCGCTCTTCCAGCAACCCGGAAATATCCCCGGGCGCATACCCCGCCGGCGGCGTGAACTGGCCGCGGCCGTACAGGTCGTCAAACACTTCCTTGCAGATGGATACTTTTTCCGACAGGCTGCGCGGCGGTTTGCCCGGCGGAAACCGGTTGGGCGGGTAGATGGGTTTCTCGTAGATCTGGCGGAAGCCCTCGGTGCGTATGTCAACCCAGCAGTTATGGATGGTCTTGGTCCGGTGATGGCGCAGCGCCTCGATATCGATGGACACCGCCAGCACCTGCTCTTCCGGATACGGCACGTGGCGCAGGACCATACCGGTATAATCGATGGCAAACGAATTTCCCGGGCAGAATGCCTTCGGATAATATTCGTAGTTGACCTTGCCCCAGTTGGACCCCAGCAGGTAGCACATGTTGTCGTGGGCGCGGGCGCGGCGGGTGAACATCCAGAAATCCCAGGGTTCGGATACGCCCTCCACCTCCTGGATGGCGCCGGGATGGCAGATGATCTCCACCCCGTTATAACCCAGGGCGCGGGACACCTCCGGGGTGCAGCCGTCATGGCAGGTCATGGTGCCGAGCTTGCCGATAGGGGTATCGACCACAGGGAACAGGTCTTTGATATCGCCGCCGATCTTCTCGCAGTACTCGGTAAACAGGTCATGGGGACTGGTGCCGAGACCGATATAGGCAGGGATATGCCACTTGTGGTATTTCAGTACGATGTCGCCTTCCGGTCCGACGATGAAATTGGTGTTGAACCAGCGGTCGGGGAACTCCGGCAATTCTTCGCAGACACCGCCGGCGACGATATACAACCCGTACTGCCTGGCGATCTCCCCCAGTTGATCCGTTTCCGGGCCCGGAATGGTCACCACCTTGTCCATCTGGTCCTTGATAGTGCTTTCACCCTTTCCCGGCGTACCCACACCCTGCATGAAATATTCCGGCAACACCACCAGGCGCACCGGTTGTTCCCAGAAATAGCCCACACCGAAGTGGATCATGTTGCACACCCGGTCCAGGTTTTTCCTGATATCTTCCCGTTTCTTTACAACCGTAACCTCCGGTTGCACCACCAGCGCCGTGTAAGGCGCTATTCTTTCAGCTTTTTCAGTCATAACCATACCTTTCTAAAAAATGCTTATTCGTTACAGACGTTGCGGACAACAGGTCTGGATAGGGTTTTCAAGACTATCATCCGCAGGGATAGCGGATGGTAACAAATCGTCAGGACAGACGATTTGCACGGCGCCAGCCGCCCGAAGGGTTGCGCCCATGGATGGGCGCAATGAACGTACAGGGATGTATTCACAGCGGGTCTTGAAAACCCTATCCGGACCTGTGCTGTACCCTCTAAAGCCATAATAACTAAAATTCAAAATCATCATCGTCTTCTTTCAACCCCAAATCCATGAGGATTTCATTGGCGGCAATAGTACCCATGCCGCAGATACCCCCGCCCGGATGACACGATGGGCCTGTCATGTAGAACTTCTTAATTGGGCCGCGATAGTCGGCATAATTGGGAAACGGCCGGAATGCCCCCATCTGGGCCAGGGTGCGTTCGCCGCCGGTGGTGACCCCCCGGTAAAAACACAGGTTCGCCCGGGCCAGGCTCGGCCCGGTTTCCACGTATTCTCCCAGTATATTGTCATCATCCATGTTGGTCGTGTAATTGCGCAACTGTTCGAGCAGGGTATTGCGCACGTAAGCGGGACCGATCCGTTCCCAGTCCTCGCCGGAGGCCAGGTCCACGGGCACGAAGGTATCCATGATCAGCGTATGTTTCCCGGCCGGCGCCCGGGTGGGGTCCATGGTGGTCCAGGCCGCGGTCCATAAAAACGGGTCGGTCGGGGCCAGTCCCATGGCCATCTCGTTATATTGTTTGTCGATATCGGCCAGCGTGCCGAAGATACGCTGGAAGGCCGTCCTGTCCATGTCTTTCCCGTTCCTGAATTCCGGCGCTTCGTTCAATGCATAGTGGACGCGGGCGATGGTCACGTCCCCGAAACGGAAGTTACGCACCAGGTCGAGAAAATCCTCCGTGAGTACGCCCTCATCGAAACCGTGCAGGTAGGTCTGGTACGGGTCCAGTTCGGAGACAACCCCCTGTCTTGCGGTGATTTCGCTACCATCCTCAAGGCGAAAGCCGATACACTCGTTATTCTCGATGATGAATTTTCTGACGGTTGCGCCGGTCAGCACCGTGCTGCCGCTGGCTTCGATGTAGCGTTGCATGGACCGCGCCAGCATACCGCTGCCGCCTTCAGGGATGGCCTGCCCGTAGTAATGGATGCTCGGGATCATGACGTAGAAACCGGCAGCGGTGCCCAGTTGGTCCGGCAGGGTCTGCGGGGCCATCGCCCAGCCCAGGATAAAGGCGCGCACGTGGTCGTTAGTGAAATTCTCCAGCGTGAACTGGCGCGAACTCAACTGGTAGTCGCGTAACCGCTTCAGGCCTTCCGGACTGTTCTCCATGGCCTGGTACAGGTAACTTGGCGGTACCGGAGGAGAAAACATGCCCTTTGTTACGCCCTCACGGATTTCGCCGAACTCTTCGTAGATCTCCCGGTAGCGCCGGGCGTCACTGCGGGAATATTCCGCTATCGTGTCACAGGTCTTGTCCACGTCTTTATATACGATAATCCCCTGCCCCTCGTACTTGTTCGGGTGGCCGGTGATATGGTCCTCGGACCAGATGTATTTCAGACCGTGGCGTTCGAACTCAGGTTGCAAGGCCTTGAAATCGGGATTCAGGTGGATCCAGACGTGTGATGAGCCGAACATGTCGTGTTTGAACCCGGGCAGGGTAACTTCCCGGGTAATCACTCCACCGCCCACCCAGTCATTGCGCTCGGCCACCAGGACCTTGAGGCCGTTCCTGACCAGGAGCGCAGCGCAGATCAAGGCATTGTGACCGCCGCCGGCGATGATGACGTCATAATCAGACATCAATGCCTCCCACCGACTTTGAACGGATATATAGGGAGTAAAAACTCGTTGGAATTTTATACTTTAACCTGAATCTCATGGGTTTACTACGGCCCCGAAACTTACCCGATCCATCTGCGTTAATCTGCGTCATCTGCGGATAAATCTGTAGCTAACAGTTGAAGTACAGTTTCCGGTAATGGCGTAATTCCTCGATGGAATCGCGGATGTCATTGAGGGCAAGATGCGTTGACTCCTTGGCAAACGGCTCAGGGTTACCAGTCCAGCGTTTAACCAGTTCCTTTACCGTGCTCACGTCCAAGTTGCGGTAATGAAAATAGTTCTCGAGTTCGGGCATGTAGCGTCTGAGGAAGCGGCGGTCCTGGTATATCGTGTTGCCGCACATGGGAGAGACCCCGGCCGGTACGTACCTGGACAGGAATTCCAGCGTGAGCTGCTCCGCATCGCTCTCGGCGTACGCGCTGCTGCGCACCCGCTGCAACAGGCCCGACCGGGTGTGCTGATCCATGTTCCAGTCGTCCATGGCCGCCAGCACGGTCTCCGGCTGGTTCAGCGCCATTCCCGGACCTTCTGCCAGCAGGTTCAACTGTTCATCGGTAATCACGGTAGCAATCTCGATGATGCGATCCTGCTCCGGGTTCAGGCCGGTCATTTCAAGATCCAGCCAGATTAGGTTGTTTTCCGATTGCGGCATAATTGGGTACCGGTTTTAGTTTCCAGTTTTCAGTTGTTAGTTGATACAATTCCGCTATGCGACTAAAAACCTGTAACCGGCTATTAAAAACCTAGACGATGAATACGTTAACTTACGCGCTTATCATAGCATTGATTTCCGGCGTTTTGCTTCAATGGCACCTGAGCGCGCGGCATATCCGCCATATCCGCAGCAACCGGGATATGGTTCCCGATAACTTCGCAGACAGGATCTCACTGGAAGCGCACAAAAAGGCGGCCGATTATAACTGCGCCAAGACCCGCGTGCGGCTGGCCGACCTGGTCGTGTCCTCCGTCCTGCTGCTGGTCTGGACCCTGGGCGGGGCCCTGGATTTTCTCGACGGCGTCATCCGTCCATACCAGTTATCCGCCGTGTGGACGGGAACCATCTTCATCATTGCGGTCGTATTGATCTCATCCCTGCTGGACCTGCCGCTGTCTCTCTACCGCACGTTCAGGCTGGAACAACGCTTCGGTTTCAACAAGATGAATCTGAAGCTGTATATTACCGACCTGTTGAAAAACGCGCTGCTGATGGTGGTCATCGGGACCCCGCTGATCATGCTGGTGTTATGGTTCATGGACAATTCGGGCGCCTGGTGGTGGTTGTACGTATGGCTGACCTGGTTTGGAACCAACCTGGTCATGGTATGGGCTTATCCCGCGGTAATCGCACCGCTGTTCAATAAATTCAGGCCGCTGGACAATGCTGAACTTTCGACCCGTATCGCCGCGTTACTGGACCGGAACGGGTTTACCAGCAACGGCATCTTCGTAATGGATGGCTCCACCCGCTCCACCCATGGAAACGCCTACTTCACCGGCCTGGGCGCGAACAAGCGCATCGTGTTTTTCGATACCCTGATCGATGAACTGTCCTACGATGAGATAGAGGCGGTGCTGGCGCACGAACTGGGGCATTTCAAATGCGGCCATATCAGGAAACGCCTTGCCATCCTCGGGGTAACGTTTCTCATCGGCTTCGCCATACTGGGTGTATTGCTGGGTGTACCGTGGTTTTATGCCGGCCTGGGGGTCAGCGAACCTTCCGCCTACATGGCGCTTACCCTGTTTGTGCTGGTGGCGCCCGCCTTCACCTTCTTCCTGCAGCCCCTGTTTTCGTCGATGTCACGCAAACACGAGTTTGAAGCCGATGATTTTGCCACGGCCCAGGTCCGCTCCGGCAGCCTGATCAATGCCCTGGTCAAACTTTACAAGGAAAATGCGAATACCCTGACTCCGGACCCGCTGTATTCGGCATTTCACGATTCACACCCGCCGGCGCCCATAAGGGTCGCCCACTTGTCCGCCGGGTGAGAAAAGCGGGTTAGGGAAGCAGTTTCAATACAGCGATCAACAGCGCCGGCCAGGCCAGGATGGCGCCAAGAGTAAAGCGCTGGAGCCTTTCGATATTGTCCAGCCTCTTCTCGACGGAATTAAATCTGACATCGACGGAATTAAATCTCGCGTCAATAGTGCGACCACGTTCGACACACAGCCGTTCGTGATGTTCAAGAGCGGTTTGCCAGCCCGTTTGTTCCTGACCCGTATTACTCATCATTCAATCTCCTTGTAGTACTTACCGGCTTAGGTGTAGAGTAATCTTAGATCATATACTGAACTTCTGCAATACCGCAGAGATAAGTATCAGCCGGTTATGTCGCGACGCCCGGCCAGGGCGTGGGAAAGCGTGTTGCTGTCTATATATTCCAGTTCACCGCCCAGCGGCACACCGTGGGCGATGCGGGTCACGCGCATGTCATGTTTCTGCACGATATTGCTGATGAAATGCGCGGTCGCTTCCCCCTCCATGGTCGAGTTGGTTGCCAGGATCACCTCCTTGACTCCGGCGCCGGCTTCATCTCCGGGAGAACCCGCCAGGTACGCCGCCAGTTTGTCCAGGCCCAGTTCCTGCGGTCCGATACCATCCAGGGGGGAGAGGTGCCCCATCAGCACAAAATATTTGCCGTTGTAGCCCGCCTCTTCCATCGCAAACACGTCTGCCGGGCTTTCCACTATGCACAACAGCGAACCGTCCCTTTTCTCGCTCAGGCAAAGCTCGCATACCGGGGTTTCACTGAAGTTACGGCACCGCTCACAACTGCCTATGTTGTCCATCGCATCGGCCAACGCGGCGGCAAGAGACTTTGCCCCGTTGCGGTCGCGTTGCAACAGGTGGTAACTGATTCTCTGGGCTGATTTTTGACCGATCCCCGGCATACAGCAAAGCGCCTGGATCAGCGCGCCCAGCCTGGGCGGTTCAGCCCGCATCGATGACCGGTCCAATCATTATGCAGAATCTCTAAAACGGCAGTTTGAATCCCGGCGGGAGACCGAGACCTGAAGTGACACTGGACATCTTGTCCTGCGCCGCTTTTTCCACTCGCCTGTTGGCATCATTCACCGCGGCGGCGATCAGGTCTTCCAGCATCTCCTTGTCGGCCGCGAGCAGGGACGGTTCTATATCAACCCGCTTGACGTCGTGCCTGCCGGTCATGATGACCTTCACCATGCCGGCGCCGGCCTCACCCTGTACTTCGGTGGCCGCGATCTCGTCCTGCATCCGCTGCATGTCTTCCTGCATCTTCTGGGCCTGTTTCATGATGTCGCCGAAGCCGCCTTTCATTTGCTTCTCCTCATTCTCTCAGTATGACGGGGACGGATTTAAATCCGTCCCCATTATCTACAGATATTTGGGGTCAGAGCATTTACTCTGACCCCATATATCCGGTCGCCTCCTCATCGATAGTCGCATCAAACGTTTCCATGAACTGTCTGACCTCGGGGTCCTTCTGAACGGCCGCTATAGCGGACTGTTTTGCTTCACGGTCCTTGCGCGTCTTCCTCTGCGCCGGCGTCTCGTCGCCGGACCCTTCCACCGCCACTTCAAGCCTGACCTTGTCGTCCAGGCGTAACCTGAGCGCAGCCTGCAGCTTCTCTTTCTGGCTCGCGGTCAGCAGGTGTTCCTGTTCGGGCCGCAGGTTCAGGTTGAGCCTGTTTCCCTGGTAGTTCTGCAGGGTGCAATGCAAGGCAAGTTGTTTGGTCAGGCCGTCCAGCGCCATCGATTCCACCAGGTCGTGCCAGGCATCGTTATCGGCCAGCGCCGGTGTGTCCTGTACCCGGTCACGGGCTTTCTGCGCCGTATTTGTTGAGCCGTTATTCCCTGCCGCGGACCGGTTATCGCTATCTGCCGGGGCGTCACCGGCATCCCAGGGGCTGAATGCCAGCATGCGGATCATGGTCATTTCGAACCCCGTTTTCGGATCAGGCGACATAAGCAGGTCCCTGCGGCCGTTCAGGACGATCTGGTAATAGAGTTGAACAAGTTCCTTGTCGAGTCTGCGGGCGAATGCGCGGCCGGCCTCGTCAACCAGGTCAGAACCGTCCGGCAACACCTGTGCGATCGCGATGTTGTGCAGGATGGACAACAGGCCCGCGCACAAGGCATCGTAATCCGGCGACAACTCGGCCATGGCGCCGAGCCTTGCAAACATGGACGCGCTGTCCTTTTCGACGACAGACGTGAACAGGGTAGTCAACTCCTCAACGTCGATCGTCCCCAGCATATCACGCACCTGCGCCGTCTCCAGGCTGCCGTTACCGTGGGAAATGGCCTGGTCAAGCAGGCTGAGCGCATCGCGCATGCTGCCGTCCGCCGCAACGGCTATCAGCCGGGAACAGCCATCCTGCGCGGGGACAGTTTCCTGTTCCATGATTTTATCCAGTTGATCCTGGATCTGCCCGGCGCTCAGGTGTTTCAGGTTGAATTGCAGACAGCGCGATAAAATGGTGATCGGTATCCGTTTCGGCTCGGTCGTCGCCAGCAGGAATTTTACATGCTCGGGCGGTTCCTCCAGGGTCTTGAGCAAGGCGTTGAAGCTGTGTTTCGAGAACATGTGGACTTCATCAATGAGATAGACCTTGTACCGTCCGGCAGTGGGCGCATACTGGACGTTATCCATCAGGTCCCGGGTTTCATCCACCTTGGCCCGGGATGCCGCGTCGACTTCGATCAAATCGACGAACCGGCCTTCATCGATACCCGTACAGGCGCTGCACTTGCCGCAGGGCTCGGAACTGACGCCGGCTTCGCAGTTGAGGCACTTCGCCAGGATCCTCGCCAGGGTCGTCTTGCCCACGCCGCGGGTACCGCTGAACAGGTAGGCATGGTGCAGTCTGCCGGAATCCAGCGCATTGACCAGCACCTTCAGGACATGGCCCTGTCCCACCATATCCGCAAACGAACGCGGCCGCCATTTACGCGCAAGAACCTGATAGCTCATAACACTCCGATTAATCCCGATCCAGAAAGCGTCCTGCACCGTTCTTGACCCGGCGCCCGCATCCATTGTTACCGCTGCTCCCTTTCGGGCCTGACGGGGTTCACAACTTCGCGCCGCGGGGAGACCGGCGCAGGCCGCAGCCTTTATACTAGCATAGATAACGCGCCGCCGAGTCGCCCTGCGTCACTTTAGTTGACGCCCGTCAGAACAGGAAGTCTGCCGCATCCAGGTTGGCAATATCGAAACCCTCAAGCAGGATGGTTCCGCCCCCGTGGTCCGTCAGGTCTATCGTCACACCATCCGGCGCCGCGGACAAGCTGAGATCATCAAAACCCGGCAGGCCGAAGGCTGTGACGTCGATTAAATCCCTGCCGTTTCTGAAGTCGGTTACGGTGTCCTCCCCGTGCCCTGGAGCGAACAGGAAGGTATCAAAACCGATACCGCCGTCCAGCACGTCCGCGCCCGCACCGCCGTCCAGCCTGTCATCGCCGGAGCCGGCCCATATCGTGTCGGCGCCGGCGCCGCCCCTGAGCGTATCGTTACCCTCACCGCCGTACAGCGTATCATCGCCCCTGCCGCCGAACAGCCTGTCATCTCCCGGGCCGCCGTCTATGTCGTCCCGGTTCGTGTCATCACCACCCGGGCCGCCGTATATCGTATCGTCGCCGCTTCCTCCGGACAGCCTGTTGGCCCGCTGGTCACCGGCCAGGATGTCGTCATGGTCCGAGCCTCTCAGGTTGATGATATCGGGCAGTTCCACCTCCACCCGGTTGCCGTCGTCCGTATAGGCAAACGCAACCGTCCCCGCGAATGTATCGCCCTGGGCGTCGCCGCCCCGGGGTACGGGATCATGCAGGCGCACCGTCACACCCGCGGGTGATCCCGCGTAGGACACGGTATCGACGCCTTCACCGCCGGTGAGACTGTCGGCGCCCGCGCCGCCGTTCAAGGTGTCGTTGCCGGGTCCGCCGTCCAGTTCATCGTTACCGCCGCGTCCGTACAGGTAATCGTTGCCCCCGAGGCCATGGATCATTTCCACCTCATCGGTCCCGGTGAGGCTGTTCCCCCTGCCGGTGCCGGTGATAGTGCCGTCGATAACGGTAACTACCTCAATTTCTTCAACCGCAATGGTATAAGCCCCGGAATTGTCCGTGGCCGGATTGCCGGTATAGCTGCCGGCGCTGATGTAGTAGGTATCGCTGACAAGCACGGTAAACGTCAGCCGTGAATCGAATACCCGGTTTGCCGCATCGATGTCGTCGTTTGTCAGAACGTGGTTTCCCCCGGCATCGAACAGCTTCAGGACGGTGTCTTCGGCCTTGCCGGGGGCGTCCCCGCGCCCCGACAGGGTGATCCGGTAGGTTTTCCCCCGCTCCAGTTCGATACCGACCCAGTCCTCATCGAACTTGTGGTCAAGGATGCCGTTGAAGGTATCGCCGGAGCTTATCGAATACCTGGTCCCGGCGCTTGCAGTCGCCTCCAGGGATGCCTCGGCGCTCTCATTGACTATTGTCATAACCCTGGTCTCAGACCGTCAGGGGGAGCAATATCTATTCCTTTTCCAGGACTACAACCGGAATCTCGCGCGCCGTCCGGCCCTGCAACTCCGTGTAGGTCGGGTAGATGATGAGCATCAAATCCCACAGTTCAGCGCGTTCAGCGCCGGCAGCCGTCCTGGCCCTGGCCTTGAAGCGCTCGGTGCGTATCTGTACGTCCACTTCGGGGTTGGCATCCAGGTTCAGGTACCAGTGCGGATGGGTCGGCGCACCGCCTTTTGAGGCTATGACGACATAGGCGCCGCCGGCTTCGCCGTAGATCAGCGGCGTGATGATGGGTTGTCCCGACCGGCGTCCGATAGTCGTCAGCAGCAGGGCCGGGCAATCCCCATGGTCCCCCATCCCTGCCGAACTCCACTCGTGCCCGTCTTCCCCGTTGCTGTCAAGATAGCGTTGCAGGTGCTCCGTAACGAAATCAGGTACGTTTTCCGGCATTCTTGGATTAGTCATGGTCGGCGCCTCTCCGGTAGATTTTTTCACGATGGTAAGGATAGTGTTATTTATGTATGATTATTTTTCAACCACAGTTATACAGTGGCGGAGCGACAACATGTCATGAACAAAGAAATCGGCATTCATGAACTGTACAGGCTTGATCCTGAAAGAGCGGATTACCTGCTGTGGGGCAGGCGCTCCGACCCGGTGAGCCGCCGCGGTTTCGTCAAGGGACTGGCGGGTTTAACCAGCGTTGTCGGGGCCGGGATAGTCTACCACCATACCATGCCTTCAGGGTTGATCCCGGCTGTGCTGGCCGATACGCAGGAAGCGTTTGTCATCGAAGGGAAAAACGGCCTGCGGGTGTTGAATGACCGGCCCCTGAACGCGGAGACGCCGGCCCATTTATTAAACGACGATATTACGCCGACAGAACGGTTGTTTATCCGCAATAACGGCATCCCGCCGGCAAACGTCGACGCCGACGCCTGGACCCTGACCATAGACGGCGAATCAGCAGAAACGTCGAAAGCCTACACCATCGCGGAGTTGAAACAACGGTTTGAGAACCATACCCTGCAGCTGACGCTGGAATGCGGCGGTAACGGCCGGGCCGAGTTCGACCCGCCGGCTTCCGGCAACCAGTGGACCCTGGGTGCGGTGGGCTGTCCGGAATGGAACGGCGTGCGGCTCAGGGACGTGCTGGAGGATGCAGGAATTAAGAACGATGCCGTGTATGTCGCTTATTACAGCGCCGATGCACACCTGAGCGGGCAACCCGGAAAAATACCCATCTCCCGCGGCGTGCCCGTGAGCAAGGCGCTGGAGCAGGAGTCCCTGGTCGTCTGGGGCATGAACGGCGCGCCATTGCATAGTATGAACGGGCATCCGTTACGCCTGGTATTCGGCGGGTGGCCGGGTTCGACTTCGGGGAAATGGCTGGAACGGATCGCCGTGCGCAACATCATCCACGACGGCCCGAAAATGACGGGCAAGTCCTACCGGCTGCCCTGCAACCCGGTCGCGCCGGGAACTAAAGTGGCAGATGAGGATATGTGTATCATCGAGGCCATGCCGGTCAAGTCCTTGATCACTTCTCCAAGGAGCGGCGTTACCACCGCGCTGAAACAGCCGCTGGCGCTGCACGGCCATGCCTGGGCCGGCGACGCCGAGGTGGCCGAATTACACGTGTCCATCGATTTCGGCCGCACCTGGCGCCAGGCCGGACTTGGGGCTCCCGCCAACCGGCTCGCATGGCAGAACTGGGATGCGCAGATACGCTTCCCGGTCGCGGGCTATTACGAAGTCTGGGCGCGGGCAGTAGATTCGAACGGCATATCCCAACCCATGGTCATCCCCGGCTGGAACCCGAAGGGGTATTTGAACAACTCATGCCACCGCATCGCCGTTTACGTCGCCTGATACTCCCTGTCCTGGCTGTTTCAGCAATATCCAGCATCGGCGTTTCTCATGCCGATGAGAAACCCCTGGACGAGGTCAGCGGCTTCGTTATTGACGACGGCTGGGAACTTACCAACGCCCATTGCGCCTCGTGCCACTCCGCCAAACTCGTGACCCAGAACAGGATGGACAGGGACGGCTGGCAGGAAACGATCCGCCTGATGCAGGCTGAACACGGCCTATGGGACCTCGGTGGCGCCGAGCCAGTTATTATCGAGTACCTCGACCTGCACTACAGCCCGGACGAAAGCAGGTCCGGCGTGCGCAAGGGCAGGCTGCTTAATGAATAGGTATATATCCCGCAATCCGGTTGTATATAGATGGAATAATCGCTGATGCAACAGTTTCTATTAGGTCACAGCAGCAACCAGGAGCCCAGGCAACTGGTCAAGGACTGCATGGAACAGGTGGGCCAAGTACCCGACTCGGCGAACTTCGGTTTTATCTACGCCACCTACACCCTCATCCCGAAGCTCGACATCATACTGGATACGCTACGCCGGCGTACCGGCATCACGAACTGGTCCGGCAGTGTGGGCCTGGGCGTCAGCGCTACCGGACAGGAATATTACGACCAGCCGGCGTTGACTATCCTGCTCGCGGAATTCCCCGAGACCACGTTCAGGACCCTGCCCGTACAGACCGGGGATATCGACAACTTCATCAACAGTACCGGTGACTGGATCAACAACGATGATTTTTATTTCGGCATTCTCCACTGCGACCCCGGCAACATGCAGGTGCCGTCATTGATTTCGTCCCTGGCGCAATACGTGCCCAACGCTTTCTTCGTAGGCGGCCTGAGTTCGTCCGCCGACGTGAACGTACAAGTGGCCGACAACGTCGTATCCGGCGGCATATCCGGCGTCCTGTTCTCCAGCGAGGTGCCCGTGGCGACAGGCCATACCCAGGGCTGCACACCTTTTACTTCCAGGCACGTCATCACCGCCTGCGAGCGGAATATCGTCATCGAACTGGACAACAGGCCTGCCCTGGACGTATTCAAGGAAGACGTGGGAGAAGTGATAGCCAGGGACCTGCAGCGGGTGGCGGGTTACATATTCGCCGGTTTCCCGATTCCCGGCTCCGATACCAGTGATTACATAGTGCGCAACCTGGTCGGCATCGATGAAACCAACCGGCTCCTCGGCGTGGGCCAACTGCTGACGGAAGGCAGCGAGGTCATGTTCTGCCGGCGCGACGGCAATACCGCCAGGCAGGACATGCAGCGTATGCTGACCGACATCAAGGGCAGAATGAGCTCATCCCCGCGGGGAGCGGTCTATTATTCCTGTACCGGCCGCGGCCGTTACCAGTTCGGCCCCGACTCCGAAGAACTGAAGCTGATCCGCGACGAACTGGGCGACCTGCCCCTGGCCGGTTTTTTTGCCAACGGGGAGATTTTCCATAACAGGCTTTATGGGTACACGGGTGTGTTGACGGTGTTTTGTTGATAGGCCGTTTCCCATGCTATCCGGTTTATTGCTTTGCCTGATGCTGGCGTGGAATCAACCGACCGGAATTTGTATCAAGTCACGCGCTACGTGATATGATCAGTCAAATAATGACAGGAACGTCAGAGGTTTCAAATATGCCATACGTTGTCGGGGAAAACTTCAGCGGTTCACTTCACTTCGCTCTGCCATGATGCCGGAGAGGTAGCCATGAGACTCCAGCTTAAAGAATACTGGGTCAATTACCTCTGTAAACTCCCGGAATCAGGCATGGGCTACCAGCGGGTCGATGTCTGTCTTAAAAACGGTAGAGAGGTTCAAGGTGTCGTTGTCTTCAACGCCGAAGAGATGGAGTGGCCCTCCACACATCCCTCGATCTCACCCGATGACATAGAGAAGATTCAACTCAGCCACAACGATTAAATACATGAACATGCAACTGCTGAATCAGAAAGTTTGAACAGCCATCCGTGGCATGACGCTATTTCAAGACGCAGTTGAGGGAGAGGTGCTGAGCGACCAGGTCTGCCTGTTTGCCCTTTTCGCAAAAGCGTTTGACCAATTCGACCTGGGCCAGGCCGTCCTGCTTGAGGATGTCGTCGCGGCGTTAAAGCCAGGGATTTTTCGACCTCATCGATGATCAGTCCGAACAGGTGCCAGTTTTCATAAAATATTTATGGGTGTCCCGAATTTGTTGTTGATAAGAATTCGTTGCTGTTGATAATTTGACTTGATTATTCAAACTATCATGATAGATTGAACTTTATGTTCAATCGAAACCTCACTTTGCCAGAAGCCGGAACCGAATCATTTTTCCTTTGGGGGCCTCGCCAGACGGGAAAAAGCACATTGCTACGGCAGACATACAGGGATGCCCGCTGGGTCGATTTATTAAAGTCTGAGGAATTCCGCAGGTATGTCGCTCATCCCGAGTTTCTCCGGGAAGAACTCGAAATAACGCCATCAGACTCGAAGCGCCAGGTTGTTATCGACGAGATTCAAAAGGTTCCTGCGCTGCTTGATGAAGTTCACTGGCTTATCGAGAATCGCGGGTTACACTTTGCGCTTTGCGGTTCCAGCGCACGCAAGGTAAAGCGAGGCGCCGCCAACCTGCTGGGGGGCAGAGCCATTCGTTACGAGCTGCATGGGCTGTCTGCCAGTGAGCTGGGCGGTGAGTTTGACCTGGGCCGAATGCTGAACCACGGTTATCTCCCTCGCATATATCAAACTAACCGACCCAATCGAATGCTGGATGCGTATATTGCCGATTACCTGAAAGAGGAAATCGCCGCAGAAGGACAGGTTCGAAACCTGCCGGCGTTCTCGGACTTCCTGGACATCGCTGCGCTCAGTGACGGCCAGATAATCAATTTTTCGAACATTGCCCGTGATTGCGGCGTGTCGAGTCATACGGTAAAGAACTATTTCCAGATCCTGGAAGACACGCTGCTCGCGAAGTGGCTGCCCGCTTACAAAAAACGGCCCAAACGCCGCGTAATCGGCGCGCCCAAGTTTTATTTCTCCGATGCAGGGATTGTCAATCGATTAGCGAGACGCGGTGAACTGTTGCCCGGGGCGGACAACTACGGTAAGGCATTCGAGAACTGGGTCTTCCACGAGTTATCCGCCTACCTGAGCTACGAGGAGGCGGATGTGGAGCTTTCTTACTGGCGGCTCGCCAGCGGCATTGAAGTGGACTTCGTGTTGGGTGATATGCAGGTTGCCATTGAAGCGAAATCCACCACACACACTCACAGCAACCACCTCAAAGGCTTGCGCACTATCATTACGGACCAACCGGGTATCAAGCGTCGGGTTGTCGTTTGTCGCGAATCCCGGGCGCGTAAGACGAGCGATGACATTGAAGTAATGCCGGCAGAAACCTTTATCAAACAACTCTGGGATGGAGACATCATTTGATCCAATGCCGGCGCGGAATCAGCCGAAACGCTCCCGGCTTTTGCGAACACTATCAACGATATCGTTTCTGGTAACCTGAAGGTCAATACCTGCAATATCCAGCGGCGATTCTTTCGTTATCGCAGGCTTGACGTAGAAAGCCTCACCATTCCGTTTTCTTATACATACCACCCCCTTTTGTCGCGCTTCATCCAATAACGAGGCGAAATTCTGTCGGGCTTCGGTAAAGCTGTACTCTTTCACGGTTATATCTCCAAAGTTTGAACAGCCATCCCTGGTCCGCAGTCCTCACGTGTTTGACGATCCTTCATCACCATCTGTGGGAAGCAGCAACAGGCGTTCGCTACGCCATACGCGGACAATCCTGACCCGCCGAGGGTCACGCCGATACACAATACGGAATGGCGTATGGATGAGTTCGCGCAGTAAGGGCTGGTCGAATTCAGGTACCACCCGTCCCATATCGGGATGGTCAGCCAAAGCCTGGACGCGCTGGAACACTTCCTCTACCAACCTTGTCCCAACGCCGGGCACCCCCTGCTCCGTGTACCAGGACTGCGCCTCCTCGAGATCGCGGAGCGCGGATTCAGCAAAGGTGATGACCATCCGTGGCATGACGCTATTTCAAGCCGAGTCGCGTCCTGGCATCATCAAGAGATACTTCATCCCCTGCCTCCAGGTCCGACAGACCCGCGACAACCGCTCGCATGAAGTCCCGCTCTTCCTCTGCTTTCTCATAATCACCAACCGATTGGACCACGGCCACGCCCCGGCCGCGGTTGGTAAGCAGCACAGGCCGGTGCACCTCAGTCGTATGCTTCACCACACGCGTCGGATTCACCTTCAGATCAGTTAAAGGAACCAAGTCCTCGGAAAATTTGATCGACATAACCACCTCTACAAAGAGCTTTTATAAGCACCCACAATAGCATCTGTTAAAAGACCTTACAAGCGCTTACTGCCGACTCACCCGGTCCACCCCAGGCCGGCGCTGACGCAGTTGATGGAAAGCAGCAGCGCCACCAGGTCTGCCTGTTTGTCCTGTTCACGAAACCGTTTGACCAGTTCGACCTGGGCCAGGCCGACCTGTTTGAGAATATCGCCGCGGCGTTCCAGTTTCCTGCTGAAGCGGGGAAAGCGTTCGCCCAGTTTTGCCTCTCCTGTTATGAGAAGTATTTTTTCTGCGGACAGTTCGTATTCCCTGACGACTTTCATGAACAATTTTTCCCTGGTCGCCGATTGGTTTAACAGGTCGGCATAGCTGCGCATCACGCCGGCATCCACAAAAGCCAGGGACTTTTCAACCTCATCGATGACCAGGCTGAACAGGCTCCAGTTATCAAACATATCCCGCAACAGTTCCAGTCCTTCCTGTCCCCGGACCTTGATGAAGTTCTCTACCGCGCTGCCCAGTCCGTACCAAGCCGGGACATGGTGGCGGTTCTGGGTCCAGGCAAACACCCAGGGAATGGCGCGCAGGTCATCCAGCGAGTTGGCGCCGAACCTCCGGTCCGGGCGGGAGCCGATACGCAATTTACCCAGTTCCAGAACCGGGCTTGCCGCATGGTAGTAATCGACCAGGCCGGTTTCCTCGACCAGTTTCCGGTAGGCCGTGTAGGCCAGGCTGGATAGTGCGTCCATGGCCTGCTCAAATTCCGGTTCGGGGTTGAACTGCTCCGCAGTCATGGATTTCAAGGTGTGATCCATGACACTGGCGGCAAGCAACTCCATTTGATATTGGGCGGTTCCGTGGTTGGCGTACCTGGAGGAGACCACTTCTCCCTGCTCGGTAATCCGCAGCTTGCCGTTGACGGAGCCTGCCGGCTGTGCGGCAATGGCGCTGTCGGTGGGTCCGCCGCCGCGACTGACCGAACCGCCCCTGCCGTGAAAGAAGACAATCGGGGTCTTGCACTTTACGCCGACCTTGGTCAGTTCGACCTGGACCCGGCTCAACTCGTAATTGGCCGTCAGAAACCCGCCGTCCTTATTGGAATCCGAATAGCCGATCATGACTTCCTGTATGCCGCCCTGTTCCCTGACGCTACGCCGGACGACGGGTGTCTGTAACAGGGCTTGCATGATCTGGGGGGCAGCTCGCAGGTCCTCGATGGTCTCAAAAAGCGGGATCACCGGCAACGGGGAGAGTTCCACCGCCTGGCTGTCGATAAACACGCCGGCGTACTTGGCGAGCAGGTAAACCCCCAGGGCATCCGCTACCGAGCGGGTCATGCTCAGGATGAATCCCCCCATGGCTTCCCGGTCAAGGGTCTGCCGGGTCTCCGCAATCAACTGGAACAGGCCGAATGTCGAGGCGCTTTGCCGGTCGCTGAAGGAAAAGCGGGGGGGGCGCTCAAAAGGCGTGGACAGTTCCGCCTGTATCCATTCAAGCCAGGCGGCGGAATCCGGCGCGGGGGGCGATACTTCCCGGGACTGGATTCCTGCTTGCGCAGGAATGGTAGTGGGGCACTGCCGCAAGCGCCATATATCCTGCAGGGTGCGGGTGATGACCGTGGAGTTTTCCCTGATATCAAGGCGCGCCGTACAAAACCGGAACGCCTCGGCCTGGCGCCGCAGCGGCGTTACCTGTGCCCTTGCGAGTTGCGCGCAGTCTGCTTGTTCCAGTCCTTGTTCGAGAATTTTCAAATCCTGGATAAACCGGTCGGCCGTATCATAACTGAACGTACTGAGGGTGCTTTTCTTCTCAGTATTTTTTATCTTTTCCAGCATACAGAAGACAAACTGGCGGAAGATCTCGCCCGGGTTGCGTTTTTCCAGTTTTTTTCTCTGGCCGCTTGCGTCCAGCAAGCCTTCCAGGTGGTTCATGAACCCGGCAGGAGCGTGGATCGCGTGAACGGAGACACTGATCTTCGGGAACAGTTGCTCCAACTGCTTCCGGTAGTGCGACAGGACGGCTCGCCTGTTCAGTGACAGGGCTTCCCGGGTAACGGCATTGTTCACGAACGGATTGCCATCCCGGTCACCGCCTATCCAGGTGCCGAAGCGGAAAAACGGCGGGACGCTGAATTCTATACCGGGATAATGACTGGACAAGGCCAGGTCCAAACGATCCAGGGTCTCCGGGACGCGTTCATACAAGGTCTGCTCAAAGAAATGCAGGCCCCATTTTATCTCCTGGATTACGGAAGGCTTTTCCAGGCGCAGTTCACCGGTCAACCAGAGCAGGTCAATTTCATTGCGCAGTTGTTCTTCCAGGGTCTCCCGTTCACGCGAGGTCCAGCGTGTGGCCTCAAGGCGGTACAGGAGAACGTATATGCGCCGGTGTATCTGCAGCACCGTGACGCGTTTCGCCTCAGTGGGATGCGCGGTAATGGTCGGCGTTACTTTCATGTTGTCCAGCAGGCGCTGGACTTCCTGGTGGGACAGGCCCATTTCCGCGGCCCGAGCGATCACGTTGGCGAAGGTGCCGGAAACATGTTCCAGCCCCTGCAGACTCTCGGTGACCCGGCGCCGGCGCATTGCCGCGTTTTCTTCGGCGATATTGAGCAACTGGAACCAGATACCCCAGGCCTGTAACCCGGCCAGCAACAGTTCGTTGTCATCCCTGGGCAGGACCTGTTCTCCATCAAAAATCGGGAGTATTTCCGGTTTTCTTTGCCTGATGACCTGGCGCAACAACTCCGCCAGCAGGTCAATAAGGTTGCCGGCATAACTGGCAACCGCCGAATCCAGTCCCGCTACCGAGGACTGCTCGGGGAAATCAAAGGTGGATTTTGACTCGTGTTTCACACGACGCGGTCGCGTGGCGCCTCACCGCTGAAAAATGCCTGCAGGTTCTCTACCACCCGCATCCCCATAGCGACCCGGGTTTCCCTGGAAGCGCTGCCCAGGTGAGGAAACAGCACCACGTTATCCAGGGTCAACAGTGCTGCGGGCACTGCCGGTTCTCCCTCGTAAACGTCCAGGCCGGCCCCGGCGATGGTGCCGTTATCGAGCGCTTCAACCAGGGCGGACTGGTCGATGACATCGCCGCGGGCGCTGTTAACGAGAAACGCCCCCGGTTTCATCATGGATAAACGTTCCCTGTTGATTAAATGGTAGGTCTCCTTGCCTCCGGGACAATGCAGGGAGACAAAATCCGCTTCCTGCAGCACCTCTTCTATCGAGGCGCGGGACTCTGCCTGCAACTCACTGACCAGTTCAGCAGGCGGCGGATACGGATCGGTAAAGATGATCTTCATGCCGAACCCGTGATACGCCCGCTGCGCCATGGCCCTGGCGATCCTGCCCATGCCGATTAAGCCCAGGGTCTTGCCGGTCACCTTTGTGCCCATCATGTGGGTCGGACGCCAGCCGCTCCATTCCCTGTTGCGCACGTGCCGCTCCCCTTCCCCGGCGCGGCGCGCAGTCATCAGCAGCAAGGTCATGGCGATGTCCGCGGTGCAGTCGGTCAGCACCTCGGGGGTATTGGTCACGACCAGCCCGCGCGTCCTGGCGGCATCAATGTCGATGTGGTTAAACCCGACGCCGTAACTGCCGATGATTTCGGCTTTCAGGTTATCCACGGACAGGAGTTCCGCATTTACGTTGTCGGAAACGGTAGGGCAGAACGCATCGGCACTCTGCAGCGCCGCCTGCATTTGACCGGCGGACATGGGCGTATCATCTTCATTCAGCTGCACATCGAAGAGTTCCTGCATCCTGCTTTCAACTTCCTGCGGCCATTTACGACTGACTATTACTCTGGGTTTACTCATGTTGATTCCTTGTGCAAAGTAAGTTTGCTTTGCCGGTACGGATAGCTCTCGTAATTTCTATATCACAGAATTATAGTGAATCCAGCACCGATTTTACGGTTGTCCCAAATTCCGACGGCTTCGACACGATGGTGACGCCGCATTCCTGCAGGATCTCCACTTTCTCCGCGGCGCTCTCGCCGAACGCGGAGATGATGGCGCCGGCGTGGCCCATGCGTTTGCCTTTCGGCGCGGTGAGCCCCGCGATGTACCCTATCACCGGTTTTTTCATGTTGTCCCGGTAAAACTCCGCGGCTTCCGCTTCCTGGGGGCCGCCAATCTCGCCGATCATCACCACGGCATCGGTCTCCGGGTCCGCTTCAAACCGTACCAGGTGATCCATGAAGGAGCTGCCGTTAATCGGGTCTCCGCCGATGCCGATACTGGTGGATACCCCTATCCCCAGCGCCTTCATCTGCGATGCCGCTTCGTAGCCCAGGGTGCCGGAACGGCCGATGACGCCAACCCTGCCCGGTATGTAGATATGCCCGGGCATGATGCCCAGCATCGCCTTGCCGGGACTGATTGTCCCGGCACAGTTGGGTCCCGTCAGCACCATCTTGTGTTCCTGGCGGTAACGGCGCATATAACGTTTCACCCGGATCATGTCATGGGCGGGGATACCGTCGGTAATGCAGACACAGTACTTTATGCCTGCA
>MKWU01000716.1_pt1 | contig 62214 bp, 60 predicted proteins | sample 809101 | NCBI WGS metagenome assembly MKWU01 (sample SAMN05860141, study PRJNA318959) | sponge metagenome | host: Aplysina aerophoba | place: Slovenia: Piran, Adriatic Sea, Gulf of Piran | collected 2013-05-07
AAGAAGCGCCCGGTGTGGGTCAGCGTCGGCAGGCCGAGCGGGCGCACGTAGCGGGCCACGTAGGGGAAATAGGCGTACCCCCAGCCGCCGGTCGGCAGCGCCTCGATCTCCACCCGCCGCAGGTACTTCTTCTCCACGTGCAGGTTGGTCTTGGGCCGCGAGTTGTACCAGATGCCGAAGTGATCCGCGCCCTTGCCGGCCTGCTCCACCAGCCCCGAGAACCGCTCCATGTAGGCCAGCGCCACCTCGCGTGCGTAGCGGTCGCGGTGCTCGGCGATGCGCGGGTCCAGGTTGCGTTTCATCATTCCCTCGACCGCCCAGCGCGACACGCTCGGCTGGTCCCAGCACATGTCCAGGAAGATGCCGTCCACCGGCGAGTACAGCGCCAGCACCTCCTCGATCTGCTCGGCCAGGTAGTCCTGGTACGGGCTGGACATGTCCAGTACCTGCCAGCCGGCGTGCAGAGCCTGATCCTGGTCCGGTGAGACATCGCGCGGCATCAGCTTGGCGTGGCGGCCGTCCGGCTGCACGGCCAGCCACTCGGGATGGGTGTTGGCCGCATACTCGTTGATCTGGCCGGTGATATAGATCGGCGCGCGGATTCCGGCGCGGTGCAGCGCCTCGACCTGCGCCCCGGTCAGGTCCAGGCCGGGCGCCAGGTTGGGATGGCGGCACGGATGCTCGGTTCGGTAGTAGGCGTGGCCGTGATGGCAGGTGCCGAACACGGTGACGCTGTCGACGTGCGCCTCCTTGAAGGTGCGCGCGAACTGCTCGGCGTCGAAATCGGCGCCGACGCCCGGTACGTCGGGGCCGGTGTGAAAGTCGAGGTGGATGGTGCGAAGCGGAAAGGAGAACTCTGGCATGGCGGGAGACTATCGGAGCCGGCCCGCACCGGCAACAAGCCCAAGCTGACCGCCACGAACCGTCCGGCATCGTGACAGGCCGTTCGGGATCGTTCAATCGTTCACACCACCGGCGCCGCAGGTCGATTATCTGAAGTAGGCGAATCATGACAGCCCGCGTCCGCATAATCCTGGCATGCGTGTTGCTCACCGGCGTGGCCCTCGCGGGCACCGTGGGCTTCATGCTCGTCGAAGGCTGGTCCTTCGGGGACAGCCTGTACATGGCGGTGATCACGGTATCGACCGTCGGCTATGGCGAGGTACGGCCGCTCAGCGATGCCGGCCGCCTGCTCGCCGTCGGCGTGATCGTGGTGGCGGTGGGGGCGCTCGGCTTCTCGGCCACCAGCATCGGCGTGTACCTGGCGGAAGGGCACCTGCTGCACGAATTGAGGAGGAAGCGTATGGAACGGGCGCTGCGCAAGCTGCACGGCCACTTCATTATCTGCGGCGGCGGCCGCTTCGGCCGCGAGGTGGCCGCCGAGTTCGCGCGCTCGCAGGCCAGCTACGCGGTGGTCGACCTGGACCCCGAGGGCTGCGAACTCGCCGGCACGCCGGGGTTGGCGTTCGTAAAAGGAGACGCCGGCGACGACCAGGCGCTGCGCGAGGCGGGCGTGGACCGAGCAAAGGGCCTGGTGGCCGCGTTGCCGGGAGATGACGCCAACCTGTACGTGGTGCTGACCGCCCGACAACTCAACCGCAACCTGGTAATCATCACGCAGGCGGCGCAGCAGCGCTCGATCGACAAGCTGCGCCTGGCGGGCGCTGACCGGGTGGTGTCGCCCTACCTGATCGCCGGGCGCGCCATGGCATCGGCGCTGCTGCGCCCGTCGGTGGTGAACTTCCTCGACGAAGCGCTGTACCGTGAGACGACCCCGCTGCAAATCGAGCAACTCCAGGTCCCGGCGCACTCGGATCTGGCCGGCCAGTCGGTGCGCACCGCCGGCATCGGCCCCGCCACCGGCGCCACCGTGGTGGCCATACACCGTTCCGACGGCGCCCTGGTGAGTGCCGCGGAGGCGCTCACCACCACCGTGCACGGCGGCGACATCCTGGTCGCGGTCGGCACAACCGAACAGCTGCAGGCGCTGACCGACCTGGCCGGGTAGCGGGCAAGTTCCGGGACGGGCGCCGGCCGCTGCCGGGCGCCCGCTGCGAAAGAGAATCCGTCCGCCGCGCTAGGCGGCGATCATCCCGTGCGGGTCGATGATGAACTTCTTGGCCGCGCCGCGGTCGAAGTCCTGGTAGCCCTGCGGGCCGTCGTCGAGCGAAATCACCGTCGCACCAACGTTCTCGGCCACGGACACCTTGTCGTACAGGATCGCCTGCATGAGCTGGCGGTTGTAGCGCATTACCGGGCACTGGCCGGTGGTGAAGTGGTGCGACTTGGCCCAGCCGAGGCCAATGCGGATGCCCAAGTTGCCGATCTTGGCGTTGTCGTCGACGCCGCCCGGATCGCCGGTCACGTACAGGCCGGGAATGCCGATGCCGCCGCCGGCGCGGGTCACCTCCATTACCGAGTTGAGCACCGTCGCCGGCTGCTCCACCGCGGCGTCCTTGCCGTGGCCGCGCGCCTCGAAGCCGACGCAGTCCACCGCCTGGTCCACCTCCGGCTCGCCGACGATCTGCTCGATCTGCTCGCCGAGGCTGGCGTCCTGGCGCAGATCCACCGTCTCGCAACCGAAGCTGCGCGCCTGCTCCAGGCGCTCGGGAATCAGGTCGCCGACAATAACCACGGCGGCGCCGAGCAGCTGGCAGCCGGTGGCGCAGGCCAGACCGACGGGTCCGCCGCCGGCCACGTAGACAATCGAGCCGGGGCCGACGCCGGCGCTGTAGGCGCCGTGGAAGCCGGTGGGGAAGATGTCGGACAGCAGCGTCAGATCCTGGATCTTGGCCAGGGTGACATCACGCTCGGGCAGCTTGAGCAGGTTGAAGTCGGCGTATGGCACCATGACGTACTCGGCCTGGCCGCCGACCCAGCCGCCCATGTCCACGTAGCCGTAGGCGGCGCCGGGGCGCGCGGGATTGACGTGCAGGCAGATGCCGGTCTTGCCTTCCTTGCAGTTCCGGCAGCGCCCGCAGGCGATGTTGAACGGTACCGACACGATGTCGCCGACGTTGACGAATTCGACGTCGCGTCCCGCCTCGATCACCTCGCCGGTGATCTCGTGGCCCAGGATCAGCCCGGCCGGCGCGGTGGTGCGGCCGCGTACCATGTGCTGATCGCTGCCGCAGATATTGGTCGATACGATCTTGAGAATGACGCCGTGGTCACACTTGCGGTCGCCGAGCGCGAGCTTGGGAAATTCGATGTCCTGAATCTCCACGACCCCCGGCTCGATGTAAGCGATCCCTCTGTTTTCAGCCATCCGAATACCCCCCGAAAATAGTGATCTGAAATGGTGTTTGTCCGATGCTACACCGGAATAGCCGGCATCGCCAGCCCCCACCGTCCAGCCGTCGTCCAGCCGGGCTACCGCGCCGCGGGTGCCTCGGCCTCCTCTTCCTCGTCTTCCTCGGTAGCCTCTTCCTCCACGTCGCCGGGAAGGTTGAGGCCACGGTACTCTGCGATCAGCGTCTCCGCGTCGTGGTCGACCGGATTGGCGCGCCGTTCTTTCTTGCGTTCGCGCCGTTCCGCTCTCGCCAGTTCACGGCGCCTCTTCTGTGCACTATGTTTGGAACGTCTAGCCATGGATCCTCCATCGGCTGGTATTTTGCCGGTCGCGGCTTCTCGGGCTCCGAATCGAGTATCGAGCCGAAGCGCGCGGCCGCCGGCGGCGCCTTGCAGTAAAATAACCAACGTACCGCATCGTCTCAAGCGCATTCGCGGCGGACGGCGGACAGGAGACACACATGACCGACGATCTGGCTGCCCGGGTGCGCGAAACGCTGCGCTCCATCCCTGACTTCCCGCAACCCGGCATCCTGTTCCGCGACATCACCCCGCTGCTGACGTCGAGCGGCCTGCTGCCGCGCGTCGTGGCCTGGCTGGCCGAGCAGTGCACGCAGCGCCGGGCGGACCGGATCGCCTGCATCGAGAGCCGCGGCTTCCTGTTCGGCGCGCCGCTTGCCGAGCGCCTCAACCTGCCGCTGGCCCTGATCCGCAAGCCGGGCAAGCTGCCGCACCGCACCATCCGCCAGGACTACGCCCTGGAATACGGTTCCGACGCGCTGGAGATGCACGCCGACGCGTGCGCGCCGGGCGACCGGGTGGTGCTGATCGACGACGTGCTGGCCACCGGCGGCACCGCCAACGCCGCCTGCGAACTGATCGAGAAACTGGACGCCGAGGTCGCCGCCGTGCTGTTCGTGCTCGAACTCGGCGAACTGGACGGCCGCGCATTGCTGCACAACCGCCCCTGCCGGAGCCTGACCGAGGTGTAAGCGCCTAGTCGAAGAAGCCCTTGGGTTGGGAGGCGGCCTCCACTTCGGCCACACGTTCGGCCATCCAGGCGTTGAAGCCGGCCTGGTCGTGCACGGTAAAGAAGCCGCGCATCCGGTAGTGACCGAGGCCGCATAGCTGGGCGCACGCTATCTCCCACTCGCCGGTGGCGGTGGCGGTGAAGCTGAGCGGGATGGTCATGCCCGGGATCGCGTCCTGCTTGACGCGCATTTCCGGCAGGAAAAAGCTGTGCACGACGTCGAACGAACTCAGTTCTATGCGGATCGGCGTGTCGACCGGGATGTGGAGCTGGTTCACGGTAACGATGTCGTCCTTGGCCATGACGTCGTCGCGGTCCACCCCCACCGGGTTGGCCTCGGCATCGACCAGATCGACGCTGGTGGCGCCGAACACGCCGTCGGCGCCCGGGTAGTGGATGTTCCAGGCGAACTGCTGGCCCACCACGCGAATGGTCATTGCCTCCTCGGCCGGCGTTGGGTTGGCGACCACGCGCGCCCACACCGGAACCGACAGGCCGAACAGCAGGGCGATCTCGATCACGGCCACCGCGCCCTCGACCCAGCGCGACAGGTGGCTGTGCGTGCCTTCGTAATTCGCCTTGGGATTGCGCCGCTTGCGGAACCGCACCAGGATGAAGAAAAAGAAGATACCCCAGCCGACGAACAGCACCAGCATCAGCAGGTGGACCCAGCCGATCAGCCCATCGACCTGGCCGGCATGGGTGGAAGCCGCCTGCGGCATCCACATGGAACGGGCAAACTCAATCACTCAGGTGGCCTCCGGAGAATGCAGCGCCAGCCGCCGGATGCGCCGCCGCGCGGCGAGCAGGAACGCGCCCACGCCGGCGAACACCAGCGCCACCATGCCGAGCAGCAGCAGGATGCCGGCCTGCAGGCCGCGCACCGCCTCCTCCTGCGCGGCGCCGAAGCACACCGCGCACGCGGCCGCGGTGTCGGGGTTGAGCGCATCGGCGAGCAGAAGCCCCGCGGCGCACAACAGTACCGGCAGCGCGGGAGGTAGACGACGGGCGTACCTCATCTAGCCGGCGTCCTTAACCGCGGCAACGGCGGCGAGCACGCGCCGCTCCACCAGCAGCAGCGCCAGCAGCGCCAGCGCCGCGCCGCTGCCGCCGGCCACGGCCAGCACCGGGTCGCGGTTGGCGAACCAGGTGAAGCACCAGATGGAAAAGAACGCCAGGCCGGCGCAGGCGCAGGCAATGAACACGATGTGGATCACCTTCAGAGACATTAGTGGGGCTCCTCCAGCGCCGGCGCCTCCAGAATGGCGCGCTCGCTGGCGAAGGTGTCGAAGTAACCGAACATGAACAGCGCAATCATGACGATGAAGAAGATCGCCGAGAAGATCAGCACCTTGAAGATGAACGGGAACTTGTCGTGGAACAGGTGCATGAAGATGCCCGCCACCAGGGTGCCCTTGACGCTCGCCACCACCAGGGCCACGGCGATGGCGGCCCCCACCGGCAGGTGCAACCGGCTCACCGCGACGGTCACCACGGTCAGCACCATCAACGAAATGAACACGATGAAGTAGACCCGCACCTGCTGCTGCAGGTGCTCGGCGGTATGTTCAGCGCTCATCGAATACTCCCACGGACAGCGTCATCGCTTACAACAGGCATCGGTCATAGCAGGTACAGCACCGGAAACAGAAAGATCCACACCAGGTCGACGAAGTGCCAGTACAGGCCAGCGACCTCGATGCGGTTGACCATCTTTTCAGGATTTTCCTGGTAGAGCGCCTTGGCCGAGAACAGGTGATACACGTTGACCGCCACGCCGAGCAGGATGTGCAGCCCGTGCACGCCGGTCAGGGTGAAGTAGATGGCGAGGAAGGTGCTGGTCGACGGGTAGCGGTCGTGCGAAAACTCCTCGCCGTACTCGAAGCCCTTGATTACCAGGAACGCCAGGGCGAGCAGGATGGTGGCCGCGAAATAGATCTGGAACTTGGAAACCTTCCCCAGTTTCAGCGACGCCCACGCCATCACCATGGTCAGTGACGAGGTAATCAGAATCACGGTGTTGATGGTGGCCAGCGGGACATTCAGAAGTTCCGCCCCGAGCGGCCAGGCGCCCGCCACGCCGCCGGCGCCGATGCGCAGCAGTATGTAGGTGGAAAAGAACGCCCCGAAGAACAGCACCTCGGAGGCCAGAAACAGCCAGATGCCGAGCTTGGCGTTGTAGACCCCGGTTACCGGGTGGTTTTCGTTGTCGTAGGGTATCAGCATGGGCCGCTAGATTCTCTTCAGGTGTTGCGGCGAGAAGTCACGCTTCGCCCTCGGCACGCTGTACTCGTACGGTCCGCGGTACACGGTGACCGGCGCCTCGAAGTTGCCGTGCCCCAGCGGCGGCGAGGTGGTGGCCCACTCCAGGGTGGTGCCCTGCCACGGGTTGTCCTCTACCTTCTCGCCGTTCTTGAGGCTGACGAAGAAGTTGACAATGAAGAACACCTGCGCCAGCGCCAGCCCCCAGGAAGAGAACGTAATGAGCTGGTTGATCCACAGGTAGTCCTGGGCGTGCGCGTAGGTGGCGCCGCCGTCGTACAGGCGGCGCGACACGCCGGCCATGCCGAGCACGAACATCGGCATGAAGGTGCCCACCATGCATACCAGGGAAGGCCAGAAGTGCCAGCGCCCCAAGGTGTCGTTCATGCGCCGCCCGGTCACCTTGGGATACCAGTAATAGATGCCGGCGAACAGCGCCAACAGGGTGCCTGGCGCCACCACGAAGTGGAAGTGTCCGATTACGTAGTAGGTGTCGTGCAGATGGATGTCCGCCACCGACAGGCCGAGCGGCAGGCCGGTAAGTCCGCCGATGCCGAACATCGGAATGAACGCCAGCGCGAACAGCATCGGCGTGGTGAAGCGTATTGACCCGCCCCACAGCGACAGGATCATCACCGTCAGAATGATGATCGACGGCACCGAGATGATCATGGTGGTAAGCTGGAAGAAAGTGCTGATCGCGGTGCCCATACCGGTCAGGAACATGTGGTGCGCCCACACCACGAAGCTCATGAAGCCGAGAAATATCACCGAGTAGACCAGCGCCTTGTAGCCGTACAGTGGCTTGCGCGAGTTGTTGGCCAGGACCTCGCACACAATGCCCATCGCCGGCAGGATGAGCACGTACACTTCCGGGTGCGCCAGGAACCAGAACAGGTGCTGCCACAGCAGGGCATTGCCGCCGCCGCTGCCGGTGTACGCCTCGCCGCTGATCACCAGGCCGGAAGGCATGAAGAAGCTGGTGCCCGCCACGCGGTCGAGGAGCTGCATGAAGCCGGCCACCTCCAGCGGCGGGAACGCGAGCAACAGGAGCAGGCTGGTCACCAACTGCGCCCACACGAAGAACGGCAGGCGCATGAATTTCAGGCCCGGCGCGCGCAACTGCACAATGGTGGTGATGATGTTGACCGAGCCGAGCAGCGACGAATTGATCAGGAACACCATGCCCAGCAGCCACCAGGTCTGGCCGGCGGTCTCGATCACCGCCAGCGGCGGGTAGGAGGTCCAGCCCGACTTGGCGGCGCCGCCGGGGATGAAGAAGCTGATCAGCATGATCACGCCGCCGACGAAGTACAGCCAGTAGCTGGCCGCGTTGAGCTTCGGAAATGCCATGTCGGGAGCGCCGACCTGCAGCGGCACCAGGTAGTTGCCGAATGCTCCCACGGCCAGCGGCACCACGCCGAGGAACACCATGATAGTGCCGTGCATGGCGCCGAGCTGGTTGTAGAACTCCGGCAGCATTACCCCCTCGGGCATGCGCGTAACGCCGAACAGGCGCCCGATCACCGGCAGCGCCTGCTCCGGATAGGCGAGCTGCCAGCGCATCAGCAGAATGAGACAGAACCCCAGGAACAGGAACACCAGGGCGGTGATCCCGTACTGGATGCCGATCACCTTGTGATCTACGGAAAAGACGTACTTGCGGATAAAACTCTCGGGCGCGCCATGGCCATGATCGCCGTGGCCGTCATGGCCGTGCCCTTCGGCGTTTGCGTGTCCGTTGTTGTGCACGTCAGTTTCCCCGTACTAACTTGACGGGACCTCCATCTCGGCGTCTACGGTGGCCTTCTCGCCGATGCCGACGGTTACGCTCACGGTCTGCGCCGGCAGGCGCTCGTGCCAGATCTCCAACTCGTAGGTGCCGGCCGGAAGGCCACTGATGGTGAACGTGCCGTCCTCGCCGGTAACAGCGAAATAGGGATGGTCGAACACCGCCGCCCAAGCGTTCATCCACGGATGCACGTCGCACTTGACCGCGAACGGCGTCGGCTCCGCCTTGTCGAATACCTTCTCCAACTCGGTGCGGAACTGCGGCATTGCCTCGTTGAACTCCGCGTTTACCTTGGCGAACGCGTGCACGTTGTGCAGAGTGCCGTCCGGATTGAGGATCTTCAGCGTCTGGCCGACGCGCAGGGCGAACACGTGCGGCGAATACTGACAGCCGCCCTGGTCGAATTCGACCACCATGTCCGGCATGTCATGATCCATGTCGGGCAGCGATGTGCCCTTGATCTGCACCATCACGTTGGCAATGGCCTGGCCCTCGCCCAGCACCAGCACTTGGCGGCGCCTCGGATTCTCCTGGTTCTTCTCGTCGCAAATGGGGTCGGCGGCCATGTCCAGCACGGCCATCTCGGGAGCGTCGCCATTGAAGGTGATGGTGCCGCTGATGGAGGCACTGTTGGTATCGGTTTCGACGGCCGCGGCCGGCGTCTCGGCACTCGCGGCGGTATCGGAGCCGGACGCGGCTGCGCCGCCACCGTCTTCATCGTCGCTGCCGCAGCCGGCGAGCAACAGTGCCAGCGCGACGACCGGCAGGAGCCGGAGGTGGGATCGAAACGGGAGTTTCGACAGGGCATAGCGCAGGAACCTGGTGCGCATGTCTGGTAGGGCCTCCTCGGGGTAGACGGGTCGGGTCTGCAGAACGTCAACACGGCGTCGTCCGTTCTGGCGTACCTCAGACTGCGCGGTGCGCAGAGCGATACCGGCTGCCCGAGTCCTGCAAGAAGCTACGTCAGCGCCCGGCGAACTGTCAACCGCAAATGGCCTCCCGAGTGCCCCCCGGTGCCCCGGTGCCTCCCGGCTGCCATCCGGCGCCGCCCAGGCCCGCCCGGCCCGCTCGGCTCGCCGGTTGCGGTGCGCCGGGAACGCGGCCGCCCGGCGGCGGCATTGGAGCGTTACGGCTGCGGTTCGCGGCGCGGGCGCTGGCGGTCACGCCGTTCGCGGCGCTTCTCGTATCCCTCCGCCATGTGGTGGCGGAACGGCAGGATGCGGGCCGGGACCGGTACGCCGCGAAACTCGGCGCGGCACAGGTAGCACACCGCCATCTGCGGCACGCCGCGGTAGATCAGGAGGTCGACCAGCGCCAGCACCATCAGGCTGACGCCGTAGGTGAACGGCACCAGGACCGCGCCCACCACCACCAGTCCGATGCCCAGCACGCGCGGGAACGCCTTCTGCCGGAAGAAGCGCCGGCAGCCGCAGACCGGGCACTCCTCGAACGCCTCCGCCCCAGCCACCGGGTAGCGCCGCCCGCAGCTTCCGCACGCCAGCTCCCCGTCCCGGACGCCCGCGGTCAGCGGCTCGCCGCAGCCGTCGCACTCGGCGCGCACCTCGAGCCGGGCGCCGCCGCCCGCGCCGCCGCGGCCGCGACCGCGCATCGCCTTCACAGGACCCTAATCATCAGAGGATGCCCATCATCAGAGGATGCCCATCATCAGAGAACCACGCCGTAACGCAGCAGGAAGAACCGGTAGGAGAAGTCGCCGATGATGGCCGCCACCACCACCACGTACAGGATGCCGGTAGCGGCCTGCGTGGACTTGGCGCGCAGGGTGCGCTGCACCAGCACATTGGCCACCAGCGGGAACAGCACACCGAAGAACACCGCCACCACCACCAGGAAGCCGTCCAGGGTGGCCACGAACGCATGCAGCGGCAGCGGGTAGCCCTGGTACGGAACCGTTCCGGCGGCCAGCCCGACCGCGTCCCACACCAGGCGCAGCGCCAGCAGCGCCGTGTACACCGTAACCGCGCGCGCCAGGATGGCGATCGGCAGGCGCTCCACGTTCAGATACCAATGGCCGAGCACCATGCAGTACAGCGCCATGCCCAGCGTAAGTCCGCCCAGCAGGGTCAGTGCGGCGGCCCCGAACGGCGCGGCGGCGGCCGGGCTGCGCGCCACGGCCGCCGCCGCGGTTACGGCCGCGCCGAGCACCGACGGCAACGCCACCAGCAGCAGGTTGGGCCGCGGGCGTTCCCACTGGCTCCAGGTTACCGCCAGCAGTGCAACCAGCCACACTCCGGCCAGCACCGGCAGCACGGCGGGAGGCAGCGACCCGGCGCCGCGCGCCCCGGCCCGCGGCCCGGCGAACAACATGGCGAACAGGCCGAGGCTGAGAATGAAGCAGGCCACCCCCAGGTTGAACCGGTAGAAGCCGCGGTCGATGGCGGCGCCGGCATTGGCCAGGAAGCACAGCGGATAGGCCATCGCGAAGGCCAGAAACCCGCTCAGAGAGAGTTCGGTCAGCACGCTGCGGCGCTCACAGCGCCTTTACGGCGGCCTCGATCTGCCGCGTGGCGTCAAGGTAGGAGGTGCCGGGGGGAAACGTGAGCGGCGCCCCGAAGCGCACCGCCACCCGGGTGCGGAAACGGCGCCGGCGCGCCTCGCAGACCAGGTGCACCGGCACCACCGGCGTGTGCGACTCCACCGCAAGCATGCCGGTGCCGCTCTGGAACGGCAGCATCGGCCCGCCGATGCGCTGCTCGCCCTCCGGGAAGATCACCACGCTCCAGCCCTCGTCCATCAGCCGTCCCATGTGCTCGAGGCTGGCGCGAATGGCGTTCTCGCGCGACAGCGGGAACGCGTTGGCGATCAGCGCCGCGAAGATGCCGGTCAGCCGCTTGCCAAAGGTAACCTCCGCGGCCGCCGCGAACGAGAGATGGCGCCGCCACGCCCGCGGCGTGACCTTGGCCAGCACCATGCTGTCGCCGCGCACCGCATTGTGGTTGGCGGCGAACAGCAGCGGGCCGCCGGGGTTGGCGGGCAGGTGCTCGAGGCCGGTGGCGCGCGCGCGGTAGCGAACGCTGAACAGGGGGAACACCACGATCTTGTGCAGCACCTCGCGCAACAGCGAGAACCACATGCTCAGCGGCCAGGTGTAGAACGGCGGCAGCGCCGCCCTGGCCTGCACCTGGGAGTCCAGCAACTCCTGCAGCTCCGCGAAGGTGGTGTGCGAGCCCACCAGCGATTCGTCGATATACACGCCCATTTCCTGCTCGATGATCGACAGCATCTCCACCCGCTTCAGGGAGTCGAGGTTGAGGTCGCCGCCGACGGTGTGCTCCGGCAGCACCTGCTCCTGGGCCAGCCCGCTCACCTCGGAGACCAGCCGTACCAGCCGCTCCTTGGGGTCGGCGGCGGCCGCGGCCGGTGCGTGCGCTCCGGCGGCCCCGGCAGCCCCGGCCGGGCGCGGCGGGCCGGTGCTCAGGGCGTCGATCAGCACCGCCTTCTTCACCTTGAGCGTGTGGGTACGCGGAAAGTCCGCCTCCGGCCATACGGTGAAGCCGCGGATCTGCTGATGCTCGGCCAGGTCGCGGTTGGCCCGAGCCACGATTTCCGCCGCCCGCGCCGGCTCCTCCAGCAGGAACACGGCGTGTACCTGGGTATCCTGGCCCTGCTGCAACCCGACCACCGTGGCGTCGGTCAGTGCCGGGTTGCGGTGCAGCACCGCCTCCACATCTTCCGGAAACACGTTCTGGCCGTTGGCGAGCACGATCATCTCCTTGACCCGCCCGCGGATGTGCAGGTGCCCGCCGTCGTCGATGAAGCCGATGTCCCCGGTCCGGTACCAGTTGCCGTCGAACGCGGCCGCGGTCTGCTCCGGCCCCTGCCAGTACCCCTGGGTGACGTTGGCACCGCGCACCTGTATTTCGCCAGCCTCGGAGATGCGCACGTCGACGCCGGGCACCGGGCGGCCCACCGAGTCGAAGCGCGCCTCGGTCAGCGAGTGGCAACTGATCACCGGCGACGCCTCGGTAGCGCCGTAGCCCTGCAGCACGCTTACCCCGAGCAGCCGCCACTTCTCGCCAAGCGACGGGTCGAGCGCGGCGCCGCCCGAAACCACGATGCGCAGGTGGCCGCCAAAGCGCGCGTGCACCTGGCGGAACAGGACGCGGCGCAGCGCCACCGGCAGCCGCCGCGCCAGCTTCATGAGCAGGTCCCATGCGTGCTGCTTGCCGCGGTTGGCCACTTCGCGCTCGATGCTCTTCATGAACAGGTCAAGCGCCTGCGGTACCAGCAGCATCATGTTGACGCGCCGCTCCTGCATCGTCTTGAGCAGGATCGCCGGCTGCCGGCTGGTTGCGAAGGTGATGTTCGCACCGCAGCCGAGGCCGGCGAACAGCGACCCCATCTGCTCGAACATGTGGCTCATCGGCAGCAGGCTCAGCATGCGGAACGAGACGTCGCCGGGAATTACCTGCTGCACCGAGTGCAGGTTGGCCATCAGGTTGCCGTGCGTGAGCAGCACCCCCTTGGCATCGCCGGTGGTGCCCGAGGTGAACATGATCTCGGCCAGGTCTTCGCCGGCGAGCGAGGCCGGCTCGGCCGCCGGCAGGTCGTAGATCAGACCCTCCAGGTCCTCGAACAGGATTGTCGGCAGCCCGAGCGCCGCGTCGCCGCCGGTGGCGCGCGAGGTGAACGCCAGCACGGGCGCCGTCTTGGCCACCACCTGGCGCACGAAGTCGGCGGTAGAGCGCAGGTCCAGCGGCACCAGAATGGCGCCGACACGCAGGCACCCGAAGAAAGCGAACGCCCAGTGCGGCGCGTTCGGACCCCACAGGATGACGCGGTCGCCCTTGCCGACGCCGCGCTCCCTCAGCAGCGCGGCCACCTGCGCGGCGGTGTCGCGCAACCCGCGGTAGCTCCATACCCGGTAGCGGAAGCCCGGCTTGAACAGGAGCGCCGGGCGGTCGCCGAACCGGCGCACGATATCGTCGAGGAAGTCGTTAACCGTCAGGTGCATGGTTCACCAGCGCCGCCACCGACGCCGCGGCGTGCCCGCCGGCGTGGGTAATGCTCAGATCGCAACTCACGATGTGCGAGCCATCATACTCGGGAACGAAACGGATGACAGGGCGTCCGGCGGCGTTGTGGGCAATTTCCTGTACCAGCCAGTCACCGGCTGGCAGTTGCAGCGCCTTGAAGGCGGCTACCACGCTCACCACCCGCCGGCGCCGCGTTCCGGCAGCGCGCGGCAAGAACCGGCCCGCACTCGGCGGGGATCGTTGCGGCCGCGCCTCAGGCGGGCGCCTGCGCGGCGCCGGCACGGTGCGCGCGGCGCAGACCTTCCCGGAATCCCACCATCTGGCGGCTGGTCTCGTCGTACAGCCGCATCGACAGGCAGCGCAGCGTATGGCGGATGCGCAGCACCGGCACCGTGTGCATCGCCGGCACCTCGCGGTGAGCGCGTTCCAGGTAGTAGTTGGGAATGCGCGGGTCCAGGTGATGGATGTGGTGGAAGCCGATGTTGCCGGTGAACCATTGTAGCACGCGCGGCAGCGCCAGGTAGGAGGACCCTTGCAGCGCGGCGCTCGCGAAGTCCCAGCTCTCATGACGGCGCCAGTACACGCCCTCGAACTGATGCTGGACGTAGAACAGCCAGGTTCCCACCGCCGAGGCAAGCACGAACACCGGCGTGAACACCACCAGGAAATTGACGAAACCGAACGGCAGCGACATCGCCACCACGAACAGGGCGGTGCCGACGTTGGTCCAGATGATGGCGCGCAGCGAGCGGGCGCTGACCCGCTTGCGCGGAAAGCGGTGGTTCAACAGGAACCCGATAGGGGCAACCAGGAAGAACAGCACGAACGGGTTGCGAAACACCCGGTAGGCGACCCGCAGCTTGCGCGGGGCGGCCACGAACTCCCGCACGGTCATGGTCCACACGTCGCCGAGGTCGCGGCGGTCCAGATCGCCGGCGGTGGCGTGGTGCCGGGCATGTTCGTGCGACCAGTGCTGGAACGGGGTAAAGGTCAGAAACCCGGCAAGGTAGCCGATCACGCGATTCCAGCGGCTGCGCCGGAACAACGACCCGTGTCCAGCGTCGTGAAAGAGAATGAACACGCGGATCAGGAACCCGGCGGTGGGCAGGGCGAGGAGCAGGCTGAGCAGGTAGGAAACCTGCGCCAGCGCTCCCATCAGGATCAGCCCGCCGATATAGGGTACGAATGAGGTAACGATTTGACCCATGCTGCGGCCGGCCGACGGCGTACGGAACTGCTTGAGTTCCCGCTGCAACGCGCGGGAATCGGCCGGCGCGCTCTGCGCTCTTTCACTCACGGACATGCTCTCCTTCCCCGACCTGGGGGCTTGTTCGTTGTCACATTGCGCCGAGGTCGGTAAGGTCCGTCAGCGAATAGGTACCCCGAAAGCATCGCGCGCCGACGCCTCCAGGTCAAGCGTCTGTGCAATTTCCGGTTATTGCCGGGATTGCCGGGCAGGATTTGACCGTGGCCAGCCCCCGGCCATAGATTGTCCGCCGCCATGAGCGAGCCGTTGATCGAGGTTGCCGGACTTACCAAGCGGTTCCGCGTTTCCGCCGGCGGCTCCGGCACCACGGGCGGCAGCCGCACGCTGCGGGCGCTGGTGGCGCGGCGCAAGGTCGTCACCGCGCTGGACGAAGTCTCATTCCGCATCGGCGCCGGCGAGCTGGTCGGGTATATCGGCCCCAACGGCGCCGGCAAGAGCACCACGGTCAAGATCCTGTCCGGCATCCTGGTGCCCGATGCCGGCCGTTGCGTGGTGGCCGGGCGCGTGCCGTGGCGTGAGCGCGTGGCGCACGTGGCGACCATCGGCGTGGTGTTCGGACAGCGCAGCCAGCTCTGGTGGGACCTGCCGGTAATCGAGTCGTTCGACCTGCTGCGCGACATCTACCGGCTGCAGCCCGCCGCCTACCGCGAAACCCGCGACGAACTGATCGAGCTGCTGGCCATTGCCCCGCTGCTGGCGGTGCCGGTGCGGCAGCTCAGCCTCGGCCAGCGCATGCGCTGCGAACTGGCCGCCGCTCTGCTGCACCGTCCGCGGCTGCTGTTCCTGGACGAGCCCACCATCGGCCTGGACGCGGTGGCCAAGCTGGCGGTGCGCGACATCATCCGCCGCCTGCAGGGGCGCGGCGTCACCACCATCCTCACCACCCACGACCTGGACGACGTGGAGGCGCTGTGTCCGCGCGTACTGGTAATCGGTGCCGGATCGATCCTGTTCGACGGCTCGGTGGCCGACCTGCGTGCCGGCGTCGACCGCGAGCGGATTCTGACCGTCGACCTGGAGCACGAGGTGGGCAGCTTCGCCACCTCGTCGGCGACGGTGGTGTCCGCGGCCGGACGGCGGGTGGTGCTGCGCTACGACCCGACGCGCATTCCGACACCGCGCATCATCGAGGAGGTGGCGCGCGACAACGACGTGCGCGACCTGTACATCGAGCCGCAGCCGATCGACGAGCTGGTAGCGCGGCTGTACCGCAACCTGGAACTGGAGGAAGCATGACGCTCGCCCTGCGCCTGGCGCCCTACCGAGGCGTGCTGCGGGCGCGCTGGCGGGAGACGCTGCAGTATCGGCTGGCGGCGCTGGCCGGGTTCGGTACCCAGTGCTATTGGGGCCTGCTGCGGCTGATGATCCTGGCCGCGTTCTACCAGTCGGGCCCCGCGGACGCCACCGACTTCAGCTTTGCCCACGCGGTGCCCTACGTGTGGCTGGGGCAGGCGCTGCTGTCGCTGTTCCCGTTCCGGCTCGACGCCGACCTCGCCGACAGCGTGCGCACCGGCTCGGTGGCGAGCGAACTGTTGCGCCCGATCGATCTCTATTCCTATTGGTTCTGGCGCATGGCGGCGTGGCGGCTGGCGCAGGCCGCGCCGCGCTGCCTGCTGATGGTGGTGGTGGCGGCGGGGACCGTGCCGCTGGTGGGCCTGGACGAGTGGGCGCTGACCGGACCGGCGGGTGGCGCCGCCGCCGGCATGTACCTGCTGGCGACCGCGCTGGCGCTGCTGTTGGGAGTGGCGGTGACCGCGGTGCTGATCAGCCTGATGTTCTGGACCGTCTCGTCGGAGGGCGCCCGCTACATCCTGCCGGCGATCGTCTGGTTCGGCGGTGGCCTGGTAATCCCGCTGCCGCTGCTGCCGGACGGCCTGGCCGCCGTGCTCGGCTACCTGCCGTTCGCCGGCCTGATGGATATCCCGTTCCGCATCTACGTCGGCCACCTGGCCGGCGCCGAGGCACTTGCCCGCCTCGCCCTGCAGGTGGGCTGGCTGGTGTTGCTGGTGCTGCTGGGCAGGCTGCTGCTGGCGCGCGGCCTGCGCCGGGTGGTAATTCTTGGCGGCTAGTCGCGGCACGTTGCGCACGGTGCCGATGGCGAGCGGCGCGGTGTGGCTGTACCTGCGCTTCGCGGCTACCCACTTCCGTGCGCAGATGCAGTATCCGGGCGCGCTCGCACTGCAGATCATCGGCAGCGCGTTGTTCACTGCCATCGAATTCGCGGGCGTTTGGGCGCTGCTCAACCGGTTCGGCAACGTGCGCGGCTGGGAGCTGGCCGAGGTCGCGGTGCTATACGGGCTGGTGATGGTCGGTTTCAGTGCCGCCGAGGCGACCGGGCGCGGCTTCGACACGTTCCATCGGCAGGTGCGCGGGGGCGGCTTCGACCGCGTGCTGCTGCGCCCGCGGCACACGGTGCTGCAGGTGGCAGGCGCCGACTTCGCCTTTCACCGCGCCGGCCGCTGGCTGCACGGCGCGGCCATCCTGGTCTGGGGACTGTGCAACGCCGGCATCGCCTGGAACCCGGCACGGGTAATCCTGCTGGCAGAGACCATTGCCGGGGTCACCGTGCTGTTCCTGGGCGTGTTCGTGGCCGTCGCCGCGGTCACCTTCTGGACCGTGCAATCCCTGGAGCTGTTCGCCATCGTCAGCAACGGCTCGGTGGATGCCGGCAGCTACCCGGCCACCGTCTACCGCCGCTTCATGCGCCACTTCCTGTTCTACCTCGTGCCGATCGGCACCGTGACCTACTTCCCGGTGGCCGCCCTGCTCGGCCGCCCCGACCCCCTCGGCACACCGCCGTGGTTCGGCTGGATCGCCCCCGCCGCCGCTCCCCTGTTCCTGGCCGCCGCCCTGCTCCTCTGGCGTCTCGGCACCCGTCATTACAGCTCCACCGGGAGCTGACAGGCGGCCTCTCGCGGCGCGAAAAAAGCACCTGGACATAGCGTCCATAAAAGCGCGGCGGGGCCGGTACACTCTAGACAGACGGGCTAGTGACGGGCAGGGTCGACAGCCTGCCCGCCAGGTCGACTGAAGCGGAGGTGGTACTCATGGATACCCCGGAAGACGTCACCATGGATCAACTTAGGGAGCGCCTGAGAGAGAGTCAGGTCGCTATCATCGAAGCCCTGCGGCAGGCGAACGTATCGTGGACGATCATCGAACGTGCCACCGGCATTGACGAGATCTCCTTCAACCTGCTGAAACAGAGCCTCGCCCCGCCGGACAACGGAGAAATGGCCTGCTGCTGAAGCGGCTCTGCTCCGTACCGGCGGGCGCACTGCGCCGCGTTTAGCGGCGGCGCGGTGCGCGGCGGTCCGGCCCCGTGCTACCTTCGGCGCTGCAATGCCAACGCGTGCCGCTCCGCCGCTCCTGTTCGTGCACGGCTTTCTGGGCGAGGCCGCGGACTGGCACCGGTTGCGCGGTCTGCTTCCCCCCGAGGTTGCAAGCGACTGCTTCGAGCTGCCCGGCCACGGCACGGCGCCGCCGCTTACGGACACTCCGGCAGACTGGTTTCCGGACGCGGCCCGGCGGCTGTCGCTGGCGTGCCGGAAGCAGCCGGCGCTGCCGGTGGTGGTCGGCTACTCCATGGGCGGGCGGCTGGCGCTGTACACGGCGGTGCGCCACCCCGGCGCGGCAAGCGGACTGGTGGTGCTGGGCGCCGACCCCGGCATCGGCGATGCGGCGTTACGCGCCGAGCGCGGCGCCCGCGACGAGGCGCTGGCGCGCTCCCTGGCCGCGGCCCGCGACGAGCCGGCATTCGCGGCGTGGCTGCGGCGCTGGTACGCGGCGCCGCTGTTCGGCGCTCTGAACCGCCATCCGGCATTCGCAGCGCTGCTGAAACGGCGGCTGCGGCAACGCCCGGGGTCGCTCGCCGCCGCGCTGCGAGGGCTGTCCGTGTCGCGGCAGCCGGCGCTCTGGCACGCATTGCAGGCGCTGACCATCCCCGCCCTGTTCATCGCCGGCGCCGAAGATGCCAAGTACCGAGCCGTCGCGGGTCGCATCGCGGAGCTCGGCTCGCCCTGGCAGGCCGCCGTCTGCCCAGACGCCGCCCATGCCGCGCACATCGAGCAGCCGGAGGCGGTGGCCGCTCTGATCCGTTCGTTTGCGGAGTCCGTCTCGGCGGGCCGGGGCCGGACGGCGGGTTAGCAGCCACCCCGCCCCGCCCATTGCCACCGTGGCCGCGGCGTCCGTCGCGGCGGGGGGGGACCGGACCCGGGATTAGCCGCTACCCAGCCGCGCCGATTGCCAGGGTGGCGGCGGCGGCGGCACATTGCTGACCATGAACGACGTCAACTGGACCGCGTGCGGCGACTACCGGGACATCCTGTACGCCAAGACCGACGGGATCGCCAAGATCACCATCAACCGTCCCCACCGCCGCAACGCCTTCACCCCGCTCACCGTCGAGGAGATGATGCATGCCCTCGACGACGCCCGCCGCGACCACGAGGTGGGCGTAATCATCCTCACCGGCCAGGGCGACCTGGCCTTCTGCTCCGGCGGCGACCAGAAGATCCGCGGCGACGCCGGCTACCGCGACACCGGCGGCGACGACCGCCTGAACGTGCTGGAGTTCCAGCGCCAGATCCGCACCTGCCCGAAGCCGATCGTGGCGATGGTGGCCGGTTACGCGATCGGCGGCGGCCACGTCCTGCACGTGATGTGCGACCTGACCATCGCCGCCGACAACGCCATCTTCGGCCAGACCGGCCCCAAGGTGGGCTCGTTCGACGGCGGCTACGGCTCCGCCTACCTGGCGCGCATCGTGGGCCAGAAGAAGGCGCGCGAGATCTGGTTCCTGTGCCGCCAGTACGACGCGCAGCAGGCGCTGCAGATGGGCTTGGTCAACGCCGTGGTGCCGCTCGCCGACCTGGAGCGCGAGACCGTGCAGTGGTGCCGCGAGATGCTGGTCCACTCCCCCACCGCCCTGCGCTGCCTGAAGGCGGCCATGAACGCCGACTGCGACGGCCAGGCCGGTTTGCAGGAACTCGCCGGATCGGCCACCATGCTGTTCTACCAGACGGCGGAAGCGCAGGAGGGCCGCGACTCGTTCGTCGAAAAGCGGCAGCCCGACTTCGCCAAGTTCCCCCGCCACTTCTGAGGGTATCCCACTCGGCATGCTGACCACCGATCAACTGCTCGCCCTGCTGGCAGATCACGAGTCCGATGCGGTGGAGTTCACGACCTCCACCAAGAACACGGACAAGTTCTGCGAAGCGATCTGCGCCTTTGCCAACGACTTCCCCAACCGGCGCCAGCCGGGGTACCTGTTCGTGGGAGTTAACGATGATCGATCCGCCAGCGGGCTGAACGTCACCGACCAACTACTGCGCCGGCTGAGCGATCTGAGATCGAACGTTAACCTTGAACCGCTCCCGGCCATGAGTGTGCACAAGCACACGTTACCGGAAGGAGAGATCGCCGTGGTCGAGGTGTTGCCGTCCGATCTGCCGCCAGTCCGATACAAGGGCCGGGTATGGATTCGGGTCGGCCCCTCCCGGCGTGGCGCCAACCAGCAAGAGGAACGCAATCTGGTCGAGAAGCGGACCGCCCTGCAACGCACGTTCGATGTACGCCCCTGTTATGGCTGTACCCTGGACGATCTGGTCCTGGACCTGTTCTCGGTCACCTATCTCCCTGCGGCTGTGGATCGCGAGGTACTTGCAGAGAACCAGCGCAGCATTCGCGAGCAGATGGCATCATTGCGCCTTTACGATCTGGCTGGCGATTGCCCGACGAACGCCGCCGTTTTGCTGTTCGCAAAGGACCCCAGGCGCTGGATCGCCGGGTCCTACGTCCAATTCGTCCGCTGGGCGGGGACGACACTTGTCGCTGACCCGGTCAGCGACAAGGCGTTCTCCGGTGATTTGGTCACGGTGCTGCGCGAGTTGGAGACGTTCATCAAGCACTCGATAGAATCCTATCCGGTGGAGGATTCGGCGCTCCGTGAGCGCTCCGAGATTGACTATCCACGGATTGCTGTCCGGGAGATCCTCCTGAACGCGATTATGCACCGCTCCTACGAGTCGAACGCGCCGGTCCAGTTTTATTGGTACGAGGACCGCATCGATATCCAGAATCCGGGCGGTCTGTACGGGATGGCAGCGCCGGAGAACTTCCCGCGACAGACCGACTACCGCAACCCGGTAGTCGCCGAGGCAATGGCTACGCTGGGATACGTCAACCACTTCGGCCGCGGCGTCATCCGCGCGCAGGAAGCGCTGCGCCGGAATGGCAACCCGGAGGCGAGATTCGCGTTTGAATCCTCGCACGTACTCGCAACGATTGAGAGCAAACCGTGACCGCCATCGCGTTCTTCAACAACAAGGGCGGCGTAGGCAAGACCACCCTCGGATACCATCTCTCTTGGATGTACGCCGACCTCGGCCTGTCGGTTGTTGTCGTCGATCTCGACCCGCAAGCGAACCTCACGGCCATGTTCCTGAGTGAGGACCGGATGGAGGATCTGTGGCCCGACGGTGACCACCCGCATAGCATCCTCGGTTCAGTTTCGCCGATCCTGCGCGGTCTTGGCGACATTGCGGAACCACATGTAGAAGAAGTCGACGACAACCTGGGCCTGATCGTCGGCGATCTGGGCTTGTCCCGCTTCGAAGCGCGGCTCTCCGCTGCTTGGCCGAGCTGCCTGGACGGCGATGAGGCGGCATTTCGGACCGAGTCCGCGTTCTATCGCACGATTCTCAGGGCCGCCGAGATGCGCGAGGCGGACGTGGTGCTGATCGACGTGGGTTCCAACCTGGGTGCAATAAACAGAGCGGCGATCATCGCAGCCAATTTCGTGGTCTTTCCGCTGGCTCCCGACCTATTCTCCCTGCAGGGACTACGTAACCTCGGCCCCACGTTTCGTGAGTGGCGCATGGAGTGGAGAGACCGGGTAGATCGATGGCCGGACGGATCGAGCCTGTCGCTGCCTTCAGCCGCCATCACGCCCGCCGGATACATCGTGATACAGCATGCCGTACGAGCGGGGAGACCCGTCCAAGCCTACCGGAAGTGGCTGCGCAGAATTCCCGACGTCTACCGCGTGGAAGCACTGGGCGAAACGAATGGCGGCACCGTGGCGGCGGACGAAGACCTGCACTGTCTGGCGACGCTAAAACACTACCGAAGCCTGATGCCGATGGCTCAGGAAGCGCGCAAGCCGATATTTCACCTCAGGGCCGCAGATGGAGCGCTCGGCGGACACATCCACGCGGTGCAGGACTGCCACGATGACTTCATGCGCCTCGCGATCGCGATCGCCGACAAGTGCGGCATCCCGCTATAGCCCAGTACGCTCCTGCTCTACTGATCTTCAACCTGTTCTCTGATCGTTCCGATGCCGATCTCATGCCCCGCCACGGTGATTTCTCCGAGATCCGCTCCTTCTGGCGCCTGCCCGTAGTGAATCTCGTTCGCCAATATCTCGGATCGGATCTGATCCGCACGATTGTCGAAAGCGTTTCGTAAATCATCCAAAGCCTCCGGATCATCGACATTGAAAAGGTTCAAGAATAACTCGATCTTGTCGACAATCGAATAGCCTGCTTCGCGACGGTGGTTGTTGATCATGTGCACGGCCTCGCGCACCATGCCCTCGGCGCGCAGCTCGGGAGTCAGTTCCTTGAGCACGCCAACCTGGCAGCCCTGCTCGGCGGCGATGGCGTATGCCTCGCGCGGGGCGGTCTCCACCACCAGGTCGTCAGGCTGCAACTCGAATTCGCCGACCTGGACCGTGTCTCTGGTTTCCGCCTGTGCCGCCACGGCGCCCGCGTCGGCGGCGGCGATGGCTGCTGCCACCTCTTTCATGCGGCGCCCGAAGCGCGGTCCCAGGGCCCTGAAGTTGGGCTTGACCGTGGCCGCCGTGAGGCCGCCCACCTCCGCCGCGAGCCGCACCTCCTTCACGTTCAGTTCGTCGAGGAGCTGCGCGTGGATCAACGGCAGGCGCGCCTGCTCCCGCTCGCTGTCCAGATCGACCACCAGTTCGGCGAGCGGCTGGCGTACGCGCAGGTTGGCGCCCGCCCGTGCGGAGCGGCCGAGGCGTGACAGCCGCATGGCCAGACTGGTGGCCGCCGACAGTTCCTCGTCGATCAACGCTTCGTCGGCCTGCGGCCAGTCGCACAGGTGCACGCTCGGCGGAGCGCCACGCACCGGTACCACCACCAGGTTGCGGTAGATCGCCTCGGAGATGAACGGGTTGAAGGGAGCGAGCAGCTTGGCCAGCGTGGTCAGGCACTCGTACAAGGTCTGGTAGGCGGCGCACTTGTCCGCGCCGTACCGGGCCAGGAACGCGTCGACCACCGAAGCCTGATCGGGAGTCGCGTGGCCTTCCTGCTGGCCGCGCCAGAAGCGGCGGCGGCTGCGGCGCACGTACCAGTTGGACAGGGCGTCCACGAAGCGCTCCAGCACGGTGGCGGCGGTCTCGGGACGCCACGTTTCCAGCGCCGTGGTAACGGCCCGGATCGTCTGGTGCAACTCGGACCGGATCCAGCGGTCCAGCTCGGTAAACTCCGCGGCCTCGGCGTAGCCGCCCTCGGCGCTGACCGGCTGCCAGCCGTCGATGTTGGCGTAGTTGACGAAGAAGGAGTACATGTTCCAGATCGGGATATGGAACTGGCGGCGCACTTCGTCGCCGGGGCCGTAGCCGAAGTTGAGATTGTTGGCCGGGGTGTGGCGTACGTACATCCAGCGCATCACGTCGACGCCCATCTTGTCGGCGGCGTCCTCGAACCAGATGGCGTTGCCCTTGCTCTTGTGCATCTCGGCGCCCTGCTCATCGCGCAGCAGGGCATAGGTGAAGCACGCCTTGAACGGCTCGGTCTGCTCCAGCGTGGCGCTCATCGCCAGCAGCGAGTAGAACCAGTTGCGGAACTGGCCGGGAAACGACTCCGAGATCCAATCGGCGGGAAACCAGTCGCGCCAGTGGTCGCGGTCGCCCCGATAGCCGATGGTCGAGAACGGCACGATACCGGCGTCCAGCCACGGGTTGCCGACGTCGCGGATGCGGGAGAGCTTCGCACCGCACGAAGAACAGGCGACCTTGACGCCGTCGATCCACGGCCGGTGCGGCGAGTGGCCGGCGAACTCCGGCCAGCCTTCCACGGCACGCTCTTCCAGCTCGTGCTCGCTGCCGATCACCTCGAAGCCGCCGCACTCGTCGCACGCCCAGATCGGCAGCGCCAGGCCCCAATAGCGCTTCTTGGAGATCATCCAGTCGTGCATGTTGCGCAGCCAGTCCAGCTCGCGCTCCAGCCCGAATGGCGGGATCCACTGTACGTTGCGGGTAATCTCCATCATGGTGTGGCGCAGTTCGTCCATGGAGATGAACCACTCGTCCACCACCCGGAACACCAGCTCGCTGTTGCAGCGCCAGCAGAACGGATAGCGGTGCTGGTGTTCCTCGGTCTTGAATAGGCAGCCTTTCCCGGTAAGATCGGCAAAGATGCGGTCGCGCACGTCGAACACGCTCTGTCCGGTAAGCCAGCCGAAGCCGTCGAGATAGAACCCGTTCTCGTCGAGCGGGGCGACCACGGGCAGGCCATGCTCCTTGCCGAGGGCGAAGTCCTCGGGGCCGGCGCCGGGGGCGATGTGGACGATCGCGGTACCCTCGTCCTCGCCCACGTCCGTCCAGGGAATAACGCGGTGCTCGACGCCGCGCTGCGCCTCCAGTTCGTCGAAGGGTCCGCGGTAGGTTCGCCCCACCAGCGCGCTGCCGGGCAGCTCCTCCAGCACCTCGATTTTCGCTGAGTCGCCGGCCCCCCTGCCGCCGGCCAGGACGGCCAGCCGCTCCTTGCCCAGGTAGAGCACCTCGCCGCCGACGCGGGCGCGCACGTAGCGGTGCTCGGGGTGTACGGCGGCGGCCACGTTGGCGGTCAGCGTCCACGGCGTGGTGGTCCAGACCAGCAGCGACTCGCCGTCGGCGTCGGTGAGCGGAAGGCGCACGTACACCGCGGTGTGGGTTACGTCCTGGTAGCCCTCGGTAACGATCTCGTGCTGCGACAGGCCGGTGCCGCAGCGCGCGCACCACGGCATCGAGTCGGTGCCGCGGTACAGCCAGCCGTTCTCGTGGCAGCGCTTCAGGAAGTGCCAGATGGTGTAATTGTTCTCATCCGACATGGTGTGGTAGGAGTCGTCCCAATCCATCCAGTAGCCGAGCCGCTGCGACTGGCGGGTCTGGATGGCCGCGTACTTGCGCACCCGCTCCTTGCAGTCCTCCACGAAGCGCCCGATGCCGTACGCCTCGATGTCGCGCTTGGAGGTAAACCCCTTCTCCTTCTCCACCTCCACCTCGACCCACAAGCCCTGGCCGTCGAAGCCGTTCTGGTAGCGCTGCCGGTAGCCCTGCATGGTGCGCCAGCGCAGGAACAGGTCCTTGTAGGTGCGCCCCCAGGCGTGGTGCACGCCCATCGGGTTGTTGGCGGTAATCGGCCCGTCGATGAACGAGTGGCGGCGCTCGGCCGCTTCGTTGCGCCGCAGGTACTGGCCGACGATGCCGGCGTCGTCCCACCAGCGAAGCAATTCGTGTTCCAGAGCGATGAAGTCGACGCGCGGGGTTACGGGAGAGAACACCCCCTCCGCAGGGGTATCGGTGGCCATGGTGGAGCGAACCTATCGCCGCCCCCGCCGCCCGGTCAAGGCGACCGGACACCGGCCGCTACCGGGTGCCGCGCCCGGTCAGGCGGCGTCGTAGGGGGTGAGCGGGCGCAGCCAGATGTTGCGGAAGCGGGTCGGGTTGCGGTGGTCCTGCAGGCGCAGCGGCCCGGCCGGCGGATGCGGCGTGTCGTAGTCGGCCAGGATGCGGTTGCCGGTCGGCCCGAGCGACGCCTGCCGGTGGTGGATCAACACACCGTTGAGGATCACCGTCAGGCTGGTGGGGCTGACCAGGCGGCCGCCGTCGAAGCGCGCCGACTCGAACACGATGTCGTAGCTCTGCCACTCGCCGGGTGGGCGGCAGGCGTTGACCAGCGGCGGGTACTGGCCGTAGATGGCGCCGGAGTGGCCGTCCGCGTAGGTGCGGTTGTCATAGCCGTCGAGCACCTGGATCTCGTACAAGCCGATCAGGAACACGCCGCTGTTGCCGCGCCCCTGGCTGCTGCCCTCCACCCTGGCCGGACAGGCGAACTCCAGGTGCAGCTGGCAGTCGCCGAAGTGCGCGCGGGTCTGGATGTCGCCGCTGCCCGCCACCGCCTCCATGAACCCGTCGCGCACCTGCCAGCCGGCGGCGCCGCCGTCCTTGCCCTGCCACTGCTCCAGGCCGCTGCCGTCGAACAGCACCACGGCGTCGGCGGGCGGCGCGCCGGGGGTGGCGCCGGGAGTCACGACCCGAGGTTGCGGGCGGTTCGCGTCGTGTACCCGCCACTTGCCGCCGGGAAGAAACGGGGTGTCGTCGTAGCCGAGCACCGGCTGTTTTCGTTCTGCCATCGTGTTGTCTCCTGCTACCGGAAGCTGCTCATGTCGACCATCGCGCGGGTCTGCGGATTGAGGAGCGGCGCGCCGGCGAACAGGCGCGCCACCTCGTCGAGCACCCAGCGCAACTGGTAGCGGCCCGAGCCTTCGATCGACCCGGCCACGTGCGGCGACAGGGTCAGGTGCGGGCAGCCGAACAGCGCCGAATCGGGCGGCGGCGGCTCCGGGTCGGTGACGTCGATGAACGCCCAGATGCGGCGCCGGTGCAGCTCGGCGACCAGCGCATCCTGGTCGACCAGCGGGCCGCGCGAGGTGTTGATGAAGATTGCCCCGTCGCGCAGCAGCGCCAGCCGTTCGGCGTTCACCATGTGGCGGGTCTGGTCGTTGTTGGGAGCGTGCACGCTGACCACGTCCGACTCGGCGAACAGCTCCTCGAGTTCACGTTTCTCGGCGCCGAGCGCGGCCGCCTGGTCCGCGCTGACGAACGGATCGGCGAGCAGCAGGCGCACCTGGTAGTGGGCGAGCAGCGCCAGCACGCGGCGTCCCACCTCGCCGGCGCCGATGATGCCGACCGAGATGCCGCGTACGTCGGACGACGGGCGGTGCAACTGTACGTCGCGCCACCTGCCCTGCGCGGTCTGCGGGGCCAGCTCCATGAGCGAACGACGCCCGACCACGACCAGCGCGGCGGTGTACTGCGCCACCTCCTCGGCAATGGCGCCGGCGGCGCTGACCACGGCGATGTCGCGCTCCCACACCGCCGGCGTCAGGTACGGGCGCAGGGTACCGGCGGCGTGCGCGACGATGCGCAGGCCGGGAGCGGCGGCGAGCAGCTCGGCGCTGATCGGCGGTGAGCCCCAGCAGGTGATGCAGCCGTCGGCGCCGGCCATCAGTTCCTTCGCCATGGCGGTGTCGACCGCATTGCGCGCCTCGGATGCGCGGGCGGCGGCCGGCGGGTGGCGGAACTGCAAGCGGTCCTCGTAGCGGGCGAACTCGTCCGGAAGCATGACCCGCGAATTGGTGTTGAGCACGGCAATGAGCGGCCGTTCTGAAGCCATCGCCGGCAACCTACCCGTCGTCCGCTCAGCGTGACAAGGACTGACGACGTGCGCACGCAAGCCGACGAAGCGCGCAGCCAACGGAAGCCCGAGCGCGTCGTCGGCGCCGTCAGAAGATCCAGTCGAAGTGCGGCACCGGCAGCGCGAGGGCGTTGTCGATGGCGGCGAGAAGGTCGGGCGGGCCACTGAGGTCGTCGGTCACCGCCAGCGACACGGCCGGCCTGACGCCGAGCCAGAGGCGGGTAAAGGCACCGACACCGGCGCTGAGCACGGGCAGGTCGGGGGCGCTGCCCGGCTCCGCGCTGGAGGCAGCGCCGAGGCGCACCACGTACTCTCCTCCCACGCCCTGCCAGCCATCCTCAGGCAGGTAGCGCGCCACCGGGTCATGCAGGTTCAGGTTGAACGCCGGTTCGCCGCGCGCCCGCACCGCGGCGATGCACGCCGGCAGGTTGAGGATGCGCGCCTGCGAGTCGGCGTTGCTCCACATGCGGTGCTCGTGCTCGGCGCGGCTGCTGCGCGAGCGGTTGCGGAACGGCCACTCCAGGAGATCCTGGACCTGGATCTGCGCCGGCTCCTTCATGTGCAGGTGGTGTACCTGGTCGGAAAGATCGTGCAGCAGAGCCAACAGCTCCACGAGCTGATCGGTGCTCTCGTAGGCGAGCCACCAGACGTTATACGGGCCGCTCTCGCCCTTTGCCTCCGCCCAGAAATGGTGGCTGATGCGGCCGCCGTCGCGGTAACCGAGTCCGAACCCGTTGTCCGCTTCCTGCATGGCCGTCCGGGTGAACGTGTCGTCGTGGAAGTTCACGCCGCCGTGCGGGCGCAGGCGGGCCAGGCGCCCGGCATGCACCGCCGCCGCGTCCTCCGCACTGATGCGCACCGGTGGGCGCGCCCGCACCGGCACGCGCAGCGTCGCCGGATCGAAGGTCACCCAGTGGTCGTAGGCCATGGTCCCGAAACCGAGCTGGTTGTAGTAGCCCTGGTCGAACATGCCCAGACCGGCCACCGCCGCGCCGCGCAAGGCGGCGTCGGCAAGCGCGGTGGCCGTGGTGCGGCCGGCCAGGCCCTGGCGCCGTGCAACCCGGCTGGTGGTGACCGAGGCCACGCCGGCAAACGGCAACTCGCCGTCCTGGAAGCGCATCGTGGCGCGGTACATCAGCACGCCGCACTCGGCGGCGCCGTCCTGCTCGGCCACGAAGCCGCGGCTGGCGCTGACGAAGCTGTCGAAGAACGGCTCCTTCTCCTTCTCCTTGCCGACCCAGCCGACTTCGCGGAACACGCGCAACAGGCTGTCCCGGTCGCGCTGGTGGTCGTAACGGCGGATGATCATGGGTGCTGACTCCTGGTTGATTGATTGGCCGCAACGTGCGGCTTGCCGGCGGCGGCCAATGCGTCACCAGCCGCTCGAGATGAGGTGCCGTCCGAGGCGCCATCCGGCGAGGCGCCGTCCGGCGAGGATCCCGGCGGCTTGCCGGGCGGGCCGCCCCATGCCGGCGCCGGCGCGGCCAGCACCTGGCGGAACGTGCGCCTGAGCAGCAGGTACCCGAACACGAAGGGAACCAGGTTGGCGATCACGATGGTCCACCACACGCCGGTAATCGAGGCACCGGAAGCGACCGCACGGGTTACGAGCAGGGTGCCGCCGACCAGGATCGTCATGCGCGTCGCCGAAACCGCAAACCCGCGCCACGACTTGCCCAGCCCCTGAAACGAGCTCACCACGACGAACAGGGCAGCCACGATGCCGTAGGTGAGCGGGATCATCGCCAGGTAGGAGCGGGTATAGCCGATCACTACCGGGTCGTCGGTGAACACCCCCACGATGGGGACGCGGGCGAGCATCGCCGCCAGGCCCACAACCGTGCCGATGCCGAACGCGAACAACAGCGCGGTGTGATACGACGTGCGGGCGCGGTCGGGGCGGCCGCCGCCGATGTTCTGGCCGATCATCGCCATCGCCGCGACCCCGAACCCGATTGCCGGCAGGAACGAAAAGAACTCGATGCGAAAGCCGATCGACAGCCCGACTACGCCAGCTTCCAGAAACGCCACCGCAACCAGCGCGTTGAGGGCGGCCAGTCCGGCCGGATTGAGCAGGTTGGTCAGTGCCGCCGGGAACCCGATCGCCAGCACCTGGCGGACGGACTTGAGCCGGAACACCAGGTTGCGAAAGCGGAACTTCACCATCATGTTGCGCTGGTGGAGCAGGGTGATGCCGGCGACGACCAGCAGGACCTGGGAAATGATGGTAGCCAATGCGGCGCCGCGCACGCCGAGGGCGGGAATGCCCAGGCCGCCGAAGATCAGCAGCGGATCAAGCCCGGCGTTGATGGTGGTGGAGATCGCGAACAGCCAGGTCACGGTGCGGTTGTCGCCCTGCGAGTTGAACCCGAAAATCACCGCGAAGAAGATGAACATGAGCACCGATCCGCCGGCCACGATGGTGAAGTAGTCGATCGCCAGCGGCAGGATCTCGCCGGTCGCGCCAGTCAGGGACAGGAGCGGGCCGCGCAGGCTCAACGAGACGGTGGTGAACACGGCGGCGGCGATGAAGTTGAGCACGAACGACTGCCCCATTACCCGCTCCGCCTCGGGGATGTCGCCCCGCCCGATGCTCATCGCCATCACCACCCCGGACCCGACGGTGATGCCGATGGTGAGCGAGATCATCACGAACAGCGTGATCTGCGACACCGTGACCGCGGCCATGGCGTGGTCCGACACGCGGCTCACCCAGAATGCATCCACCAGTTGGTAGAGGGTCTGGAACAGGATGGACAGCATCACCGGCCACGCCAGCGACCAGCTCAGGGAGGGAATCGACCCGGTGGTGAGGTTGCGGCCGCGCATGACCGGCGTAACCTACCAAGGAACAGGTAGGCGGGCAATGAAACGCGCCGGCTCTTACCGCGCGGCGACGCCGGCGGATTCCAGCACGGAGCGGAGCGCGGGCCGGAACTGGATGCCGCCCGCGGCGCCGCGGGCGGCGGGCGACATCTTGCGCCACGTCTTGGTGAGGATGTCGGCAACCTTGGCGGGCGGATGCTTGTCGGCGAACGGCCCCAGGTAGTGCGCCAGGAACACCAGGCAGGCGCAGTCCTCCAGCGCCTGCACGTCGCTGTCCGGAGCGGCGCGGGCCAGCCCCTCCTTGCGCAGCAGCGCCGCCACGGCGGTAATCGTGTCGCCGTCGAAGCCGGTCTCCCGCATCAGTTCGCCGGTGCGCTCGGCGTGATGCGCGCCCAGGGCGGTACGCCAGCGCAGGTACCCCGTCCGCCCTGCCGGGAACCGGTCGCGCGGAATCGCCCACCGCTCCAGGTGCTGCGCCCGCGCCGCGATCCGCAACGCCGTCGACGCATCCGGCCGCAGCCGCTCCAGCCACGCGCTCATACGCCGCGCGTAGAGCAGTTCCTTGGGATGCTCCGCGCCGCCCTCATACTCGGTATGCGGGTCCTTGCGGTTCGCCTCGTCGATCCTGGCCAGTACGTCCTGCAGACGCGCCGCCGCCTTCATCGCGCACAGCCTACCAAGCATCGGCGCCGGCGTGCACAGTCGCGCCGGTTGCCAACGGGCACGGGCGCGCACTACTGTCGGGCCTACGTACCGGCAACAGCTTCCGGGACGCACTGGAATTGGAGTAACAGGCATGGCAGACAAGCCCGTGAAGACGGCCGTGGTAACCGGCGGCCACCCGTTCGACGTAGTGAACTTTCATCACTTGTTCGAGGAGTTGGAGGGTGTGCGCGCGTACGTTCAGCACATGGACGACTTCGCGACTACCTCCGAACAGGAACGCGATTCCTACGAGTGCGTGGTGTTCTACACCATGCTGCGGAGCGAACCGCGCGACGAGGGGCTGCCGGGATATGCCGGCAAGCCGCGGACGGCGCTGGAGCACCTCGGCGACACCAAGCAGGGCATCCTCCTGCTCCACCACGCGATCCTGGGCTCCGCCAACTGGCCGCCGTGGAATGAACTCGTCGGCATCCGCGACCGTTCGTTCGGCTATCACCACGACCAGTCGGTTCGCGTCGAGACGGCCGGCGGTGCGCACCCGATTACCCGCGGCATCGCGGCATGGGAGATGATCGACGAGACCTACACCATGGCCGACGCCGGGGCGGACAGCGAGATCCTGCTCACCACCCGCCACTCCAAGAGCATGGGCACGCTGGCCTGGACCCGCACCCACAAGAACGCGCGCGTGTTCTGCTTCCAGTCCGGCCACGACAACCAGACCTGGGTGAACGGTGAGTTTCGCGAGGTCCTCCGACGCGGCATCCACTGGTGCGCGCGCAGAATCTGATCCGATTCCGCGGTGGCCGCCCGCCGCACGGCATCCACGGCGCCGCGAGGAATCGGCTCGGCTCAGACGGGTGTCTCGGTGATGGTGACCTTGGCGTGCAACTCCTTGGTCGCCGCGCGGGTAACCGAGCCCGGTGTCGCGGTCAGGCAATTGGCGCTTCCGCACGCCACCGCCAGGCGTGCCGCGACCGCCAGATCGGCATCCTCGACCCGTAGCGGGGCAAACGCCGCGCCGGTTGCGCAAACGCCGGGCCACCCGAGCAGCGACGCCGCCACGCCAGCCGCAGCGGCGTCGCCGCTGCCGATCGGGTTGACTACCGGCACGGCGGGAGCGAACGCCCGCAACAGCCGCTTGCCGTCGCACGCTTCGATTCCCTCGCCGCCGGCGCTCACCATGACCCACTGCACGCCATGCCTCTCGCACAGGCCGCGGTAGGCGGCGGCGCGGGCCGCTTCGGTATCCACCGCCGTTCCGGCCAGTTCGGCCAGTTCGGCGCGGTTGATCTTGACGATCTCCGGCGCCGCCGCCAACGCCGCGCGACCGTGGCCGTGGTAGGCATCGAGCAGCGTCGGCACGCCGCGGCGGCGGGCGCGGCGCACCATTTCCGCGTACACCTCGCGGTCAGCGCCGCCGATCGCGCTGCCGGCAATCACCACGACGTTCGCCTGCTCCAGCAGCCGGTCGTACGCGGCGGAGAAACGCGCCTGCTCGGCTGCATCTGCGACGACCGCCGGCTCTACCAGCTCGGTAACCTGCTGCGTTTCGCCAACCGCGCCGGGTGGGGAAGTGCCGGTCTCCAGCAGGGTGACGCAGGTGCGCGTGTCGGCGGCGGTGTCGATTACCTCGGCGGCAATACCCTCTGCGGCCAGCGCCTGCCGCACGCGCACGCCGTTGGGGCCGCCGAGGTAGGCGAGCAGCATCGCCGGCACCTCCAGCGCGGCAAGCACGCGCGCCACGTTCACGCCCTTGCCTGCCGCCGTGCGGTGCACCTCCCGCACCCGGTTCACGGCGCCGCGGGTTACGGCATTGAAGCGGTAGGTGAGTTGCCAGGCGTTATTGTGGCCGCACACCAGGATCATCTTCTTGTCCTCCCTTGCGCCGCCGGCGCCTGCCTCCCTACCCTACCGCACACTGCTGCCATGAAACTGCTCGGCGCTCACGTATCCACCGCCGGCGGCGTGCACACCGCCCCGGAGCGGGCGCGCGCCCTCAGCGCCACTGCATTTGCGATCTTTACCCGCAACCAGCGGCGCTGGGCCGCCAAGCCGCTCACCGACGACGAGGCCGCCGCCTTCCGGGACCAGTGCGCCGCCTGCGGCTTCCCGCTGCACCACGTGCTTCCGCACGCCGGCTACCTGATCAACCTCGGCGCCCCCGACAAGGAAATCGTGCGCAAGTCGCAGGCCGGCTTCCGGGACGAATTCGAGCGCTGCCGGCGGCTCGGGCTACGCTACCTGAACTTCCACCCGGGCAGCCACCTCGGCAGGATGAGCGACGCGGCGTGCACCGAGCAGATCACCACGTTCCTGAATCGTGCGCTGGCCGAGATTCCGGACGTGATCGCCGTCTACGAGAGCACCGCCGGCCAGGGCAGCCACCTCGGCCACACCTTCGCCCAACTCGCGGCCCTGATCGACGGCGTCGACGACAAGGCGCGCATCGGCGTGTGCCTGGACACCTGCCACCTGCACGCCGCCGGCTACGACCTCACCAGCGCGGCGTCCTACGAGCGCACCATGCGCGAATTCGAGCGGGTGGTCGGCCTGCGCTACCTGGTCGGTGCGCACCTGAACGACTCCAAGACGCCGCTCGGCAGCCGCGTCGACCGCCACGAGAGCCTCGGCAAGGGCACCATGGGCTGGGAGCCGTTCCGGCTGCTGATGAACGACCCCCGCTTCGACGGCAAGCCGCTGATTACCGAGACCGTCGACCAGGAGCTTTGGGCCGACGAACTTGCCCAACTCAGAGCGCTCGCGGGGGCCTGACCACGTCGACGTCTACGAACCAGGGAGCCTGCCGCGATTCGGCAGGCTCCCTGCTACCGGTAGACTACTAGAAGCGAAAATCATCCGCGTCCAGGTCTTCGACGGCGGTGTCTTCGAGCCGGATCGTACCGGTGTAATGCTCGGTAAGGCCAATCACGACGTCGTCTCCGTCGGCCGTAATCGTGAGCGCGGCGAAACCGGTAATGCGGAACAGCGCGGCAAGGTCGATGAAATCCTCACCGGGGACGAAGTCCTTGATCGTGACGTTGGCGCTGCCGGGGAAGTTGAAGTCGAACGAGTCGATATTGGCTCCGCCCCAGAATGAGTGGTCGCCGGCGCCAGCCCAGAGCCGGTCCCGGCCTTCGCCGCCGTACAGTTCATTGCCATCTTCGTCGGAACTCTGCAGGTAGTCGTCGCCGGCGCCGCCGTACAGTTTTCCGGTGCCGTACAGGCGGTCGGCGCCATCGCCGCCGTACATTTCGTTGGCACCGAAGGGGTCATTCAGATGGTCGTCGTCGTCGCCGCCGTACAGGTAGTCCACGCCCTCGGCGCCGCCGAGGTAGTCATTGCCGGGGCCTCCTTCGAGCGTGTCGCTCGTCTCGCCGCCGTAGTCGATAAGCCGGTCGTCGCCCTCGCCGCCGACCATGTGGTCTGAACCCAGGTTACCCAGGAGTTCGTCATCACCGTCGCCGCCGACCAGGTAGTCATCGCCGGGACCTCCGGAGAGGAGATCGTCGTCGTCCCCGCCGATGAAGTGGTCATCGCCGTCGCCGCCGAATACGCGGTCGTTTCCACCGCGCACATCGACCTTGGCGTCGATGCCGTCCGGGATGAGGAGCACGTCGACATCGTCGGTACCGATGTGCCAGCCGTCCTCGTTCGGCTGGTAGTCGGAGGTGGGACCGAGGTTGGTCGGTTTCGGCCCCAGTTGGAACCCACCCGAGCTGTCCTTCACCTCCACCGACACCGCGGTGGAGCAGTTGTTCGTGGCGTCAGTTTCGTCCGTGACCGCGTCCACGCAGGCCCCGTAGTAGTAGGTGCCGGCCGCCTCCGGCGCGGTCGCGTCCGCCGACACACTCACGCTTCCCGAAGCGGCCAGCGCCACTACCGCGCCGTCGCCCACCTCGGTGTCGGATGACGCGATGGTCTCGTCCGCCGATTGGTAGAAACGCAGCGTCGTGGCCGCCGCGGCACCGGCGCCGTCGTTGCGCACCGCCGCTGTAAGGGTGAACGTGCCTCCTCCGGACGGTTCGGCGTCGCTCACCGAAACTGACGCAGCTACCAGGTCCGGACTGCTCTCAGAAGCGGTGCCACCGCCGCCGCCACCGCCGCCGCCGCCGCCGCCGCCGCCGCCCTGGCTTGGCGCTTCTTGCACCCGAATCTCTACCGACGCCGAGCAATTGTTCCGGGTGTCGGATTCATTCGTCACCGCGTCCACGCAGGCGCCGTAGTAGTAGGTGCCGGCAGTGGCCGGGGCCGTGAGTTGCAGCGATGCGCTGCGGCTGCCGAACGCGGCGAGCCCTGCTACCGACGCCGTGCCCACGCTCGCGTCGCCGGTGGTAATGGTCGCGTCCGCCGAGCGGTAGTAGCGCAGCGTCGTGGCCGCGGCGGCTTCGTCGCCCTCGTTGCGCGCCGTGGCCGAAAGCGTAAACGCCGCACCCGCGGTGGGAGTGCTGTCGCTCACCGACGCCGACACCTCCAGGTCGGGGTAGCCGGGCAGCGCCGGTGAACTCTCCGAGCCGGGTTGCTCTGCGGTCGTCTGTTCCGCTTCGCTCGGTTGTTCCCCGTCCGGCGCAGCTCCCCGGTCCGGTGCAACTGGCGCACCGCAGGCTGCGAGTCCAACGCAGATGATGGCAACGGTGCCGCAACGGGCAAACCTCATTCCCATTTCTGAACGTGTGTTCCAAATGATCCGGCAACTGGACCTCCAAAGCGCGTATGGACTCATCATGCCTATCCTCTTCTTATCTACCGCGACCCGATACCGACCGGAGTCCTTGCAACTCCGACCGGTCCGCGGCGGGTGTCGTCGCCAACGTACAACATGACCGAACCTTCGTTCAAGACCGATTGGGTCCGGCCAGGAAGCGCGAATGACTCGGCGTGGGTGTAGTCCACGTCGTAACCCAGGTCGGCCAGCGCCGCGAGGGTCACCCTGCTCAGCGGCTGCTCGCTGGAGCTGGCAGATAGTCTCGGCGTCATCAGTTCCGTGGCGAACACCGCCTCGCGCCAGTGGCTGTCCACGCTGCTTGAGCCGTACACCTGGACGTCGTTCTCGACCGGCACCTTGCCGCCAGCATGGGAGGCCCCGCCGACGTCGTCGAATGCGGTGACCGCTTGCTGTCCGGTGAAGTGGGTATCGGGCAGAGCCATCGGCATCGGCATCGCGCCGGAATTGCGGTGCCCAGCCGCATTCTCAAGCAGGTCGCCCCACCGCCCGATGGTGCCGAATCCCAGCGCGTGCGCCAGTTCGTGAACGACCAGCTTGCGGAGTACTGCGTCCCCGAAACTCAATCCGTCGGCGAACAGCGTCACCTCGCTGATCAGCGGCAGTCCAGCCTCACGCTGCCAGCACACGCCGGACACGGCCAGCCCCCGGTCGCGTTCCTCCGGCTTCAGGCGGAGGTAAACCCGCAGGTCGTCAATGTGCTCGCCGAACGGCGACGGATCCTGTTCCTCGCACTTCCAGGACGAAGACAGCACCGGCGTGTCCGGCAAGCCGCGGATGATGGCATCCTGCCAAACCTGCGCGGCCTCCCCGATGATCTTGCGCTGCTGCGCCGTCGGTTCCGCTCCGACAAATACCAGCTCGATGGTGAACGGTTCCGACTCGGTTCGTTCGATCAACCAGACGGCGAGGTCGTATCGGGCGGAGGATGCTCCCGACACCCGCACGTAGACATCCACCGGCCTGCCTGGTCCGGGATCGACAGTGAGCGCGGCGTGGAACGTGCCGCCTGGTGAAGAGTGCGACGCGGATTCGATGCTCACGTCGACGTCCCGGGACCGGGAAGCGGCGTATACCGTGCCGGGCGACCTCACCACGAGCGTGAAGGAGTCGACGTCGGCGGCGGTCTCGAGATGGCCGGAGACGCGCGTCACGGGCGCGGGCGAAATGGGGGTTGCGGTTGTTCGCGTGTCGCCGTGGTCGTCGTCCGTCTGCACCACCTGGCAGCCGGCCATGGCCAGCGCCAGGACAACAAGGAAGAAGCTGTTCAACCGCCGCCGTCCGAAGCGATCAGTTCGGTCCCACGCCGGCGGCCGGTCGACCCAGGCGCGGGTGCACGCAGCGCTGGTTGCAGCGAGGCGAACCGTGCTCAGAAGGACAGGCCCAGTGCTTCGGTGACGAAGCGCATGAACGGAGTGGTGTGCGATCAGCGTTCCTCCAACCGGGCCGGGAAGTCGGCGGCGCATGCCTCGCGCGGGCCGAACGCGGCGGTCAGCGTGAAGTCCTTGCGCTTGAGGTCGTCGATCAGTGGGTGGTCGGCGGCATAGCCGCGCGGCGGGCGCTTCAGCGAGTTGCCGCTCGCGGTGAACCCACCGGCGGCGGCGGCGGCGCGGGCGGCCAGCCAACCGGACTGGTCGCGGTCGATGGCGGCACGCACCTGCTGGGCCCCGGCGGTGGCCGGCATCCATATGCCGCACGCCACGAAGCACGCCGCCGGTTCCAGGTGCAGGTAGTAGCCGGGCGCGTGCACGTCCTTGGCGCGCTCATGGCGGAAGTGGATGCCGGCGGCGGTCTTGTACGGCGACTTGTCCTTGGCGAAGCGCACGTCGCGGTAGATACGGAACATCGAGCCGCCCACCGGGCGCGGGTCGGCCACGAAGTGGGGACTGAGGCGCTGCAGGCGCTCGTCGAAGCCGCCGATGAAAGCCAGCAGCGGGCTCTTCACCTGCTCCTCGTAGCGGCTCTTGTTGGCCTGGAACCAGGTGCGGTCGTTGTTGTCCTTCAGCTCTTCCAGGAAGCCGAACAGTTCCGGCGGCAACGCCATTGTTGCCACTACTCGTCCAGCAAAGGCTTGGCGCGGGCCACGATCTGAAACGCCAGCCCCCACGGATCGCGCATGAACTGCAGCACGTCGCCGTCGTCGTTGTGCACCGGCTCGCCATCGAGGGTGGCGCCGGCGGCGAGCAGGCGGTCGCGGTCGGTGTCCAGGGCATCGGTCAGGAACGCCAGGTGCAGTTGCACGCGATCGCGATCGCGCCAGGCCGGCGGCGCCGGATCCTCCCAAGTGTACAGTTCCAGCATGCTGCGGCCCGCCGAGTCGGTCACGAACGTGGCGTACGGCGGCTTGGCGCTGCTGCTCGCCACCTTCATGCCGAGGTGCTCGACATACCAGGCGGACATGGCATGAACATCCGGAACGTTCAGTGCAATATGCTCCATTCTCATGCCGCCCAAGCTACCCCGCATGCCACCCGCGGCGCCAGACCGCTTCCGCGTGCCAAGCCACTTGACAGGCGCTCGTTTTCGTCCATGGTATGCGTCCATGGACGTACCAAGGGAGACGATCGCCGCCGGAGAATTCAAGCAAAAGTGCTTGGCGCTCATCGATCAGGTCGCCGCCACCGGCGCCCCGATCATCATCAGCAAGTACGGAAAACCGGTCGCCCGGCTGATGCCGCTGGAAACTCCCGAACAAGCCGAGAACCGGATCCTCGCGGCGCTCCGATTCGGACATGGGGGCATGCTCGTCGATGAGGCAACATTCCTGGCTCCCTCCTCGGAGATCGCCGGCTGGCCCTCGGACGCGGCTACGTGATTACCCTCGACACGCACGCCGCCGTTTGGTGGACGCTATCGCCGGAGCACCTCAGCACGCCGGCGGCGGAGGCCATTCACCGCGCGGACCGGATCCTGATCCCGGCGATCGTGTTTTGGGAGGTGTCGCTGCTGGTGCGCAAGGAGCGAATGCGATTGAACGACGACCAGCCAGTCGGCACTTGGGCGCGGCAGGTTCTTGCAATCCCTCGGGTGGAGGAAGTTCCGCTTACTGTCCGTGTCGCCCTCGCCGCCGATGCGGCCGACATGCATCCCGACCCGGCAGACCGGTTCATCGCCACCACCGCACACCAGCTCGATGCCCCCCTGGTGACCAAGGACCGCCTGCTGCGCGACCTCCCGTGGTTGGCGACGACTTGGTAAGCGGTCAGAGGGTGTGGGATTCGAGCCAGCCCAAGGTGGCTTCGATGCCGAAGACGTTACATCCGAGGAGTCAGCCTTCACGGACACCGGGTGTACCCAAATCGATTGCTTGTTTCACAAGCTGGGTTGGCGATCCGACCGAATTGCCGCTATTCTAGGGTCGAGTTTGGGCAGCTACACCCGCACCACCACTGGCAGGAGGACCCTCAATGCGTATCTGGCTATCTTTCGACCTCGGCGTCTCCGGCGACTACGAGGGTATGTACCAATGGCTTGACGACAAGGATGCGCAAGAGTGTGGTGCGACCGTCGCGAGTTTCCTCTGTTCCGAGGAACACGATCTCCTACCGTCACTGAGGTCTGAGATTGAAGAGGCAGTGACTCTTAACAAACGGTCCAGGGTTTACGTAGTGTATAAGGACGACGAAGGGAAAGGCAAGGGGCGTTTCTTGATCGGTGGACGCAAGCGTGCTCCTTGGGACGGATATGGAACACACGAGGAACCGGACGATGACGAGGATCTCTAGATGCAACGCCTACTCGTCGACTCCGGATTCTTCTTCGCGCTCTTCAACGCGCGAGATCGAAATCATGTCGATGCCAACGAAAAGCAGGAATGGTTGGAGATCTTTTCCGTCACGATTCCTTGGCCCATTCTCTATGAGACAATCAACACTCGACATACTCGTAGACCTCACTGGATAGCAAGATTGGAGAGCATAGTTCGCTCTCCCGACACCGAGCTTATCGACGACATTCCTTATCGTCTTGATGCATTCGACGACGTCATTGAGCGAGGCAAGACCCAGCGTAACGCCATGAGCCTCACAGACGCCGTACTGCACTCAATCCTGGCTGATCCGAAGATCAGAGTGGACGCGATGTTGACGTACAATCACCGCGACTTCTACGCAATTTGTAGTTCCAAGGGCGTGGAGTTGCTGTAGGCCATCCTCATAGGAGTTCTCAAAGCTTGCCACGATGGCGAGGACGGAACAGTGCGAATGATGAGTAGCCCATCATCTACAGGAAACGACAAGTTCCGTACTCGCAAACACGAACTATCCATTGCCGTCGCCCGGAATTCGCAAAAGATCGAAGGGCCTTACCAGGGTGTCCTCACATGGGCGCGGGGGATAGGCTCCCACGCCGTCTTTTTTCGCCGGATCGATCGGGCCGTCCTCGAACAGAAACTTGCGGGCGAGAATGGGTAGCCCCGGTCAGAGGGTGTGGGATTCGAGCCAGCCCAAGGTGGCTTCGATGCCGAAGCCGGGGGCGTCGCTGGGAACCAGGTGGCCGTCGCGGATCACCGGGGTGCCGGGTACGTAGACCATCTCCTGCAGCGGCACGCCGGGCGGGGAGACGCCCTCGGAGCGCTCGCCCCACTGCACGGCGGGCATGGCGAAGGAGAGGTGCTGGCCGAACGGGGTGTTCATGCCGGCGTGGGCGATCACGGTGAGGCCGGCGGCGTCGGCCAGGTGGCAGATGCGCACCGCGTTGCTGAGGCCGCCGCACCACTGCAGGTCGGGCTGCAGGATGTCGACCAGGCGGCGCTGCACGGCGCTCGCGAAGCTGCCGATGCCGTACCAGTGCTCGCCCGAGGCCAGCGTGATGCCGGGCAGCCGGCTACGCACCGCCGCGTAGCCCTCCAGGTCGTCCGCCGGCAGGAAGTCTTCCAGCCACTTGATGCGGTAGGGACGCAGCAGCTCGCCGAGCCGTACCGCGTACTCGACGTTCGGGTTGAGCCAGGCGTCCACCGCCAACTCGACGTCGTCGCCGACCAGTTCGCGGGCGCGCGCCACGCGATCTTCGGTCTCGCGCAGGCCGGGCAGGTTCTGCTCCGGGCCGGTGGTCAGGAAGATCTTCACCGCGCGGAAGCCCAGCTCCAGGAACCACTCCAGGCTGTGCTCCATGCCGTAGGAGAGGTCGGTGTTGCTGGCGTAGCAGAAGATGCGCTCCTTCTGCGGGCCGCCGAGCAGCTCGTACACCGGGCGGCGCAGCAGCTTGCCCTTCAGATCCCACAGCGCCAGGTCGACGGCGCTCATCGCGTAGCTGGCCAGGCCGGAGGCGCCGTAGGGGGCGGTGGCGCGGTGCATCAGGTCCCACGCCTTCTCGGTGGCGGTGACCGGCTGGCCGGCGAGCAGCGGGCCGAAGTGGTCGTTGATCACCGCCGCCACCGGGGCGCCGTGCAGGGTGAGGCCGAGCCCCCAGGTGCCGTCCTCCGCCGTGGCCACGCACGCCACCCGCGGCCAGCCGGTTCCCGTGTGCGGCAGGCCGGGATAGCGGTCCACCGGATGCCGGAAGCGGCGCGGCGCTGCGACCCCGGCAGCGTTTCCCGTGGTGCCCACCGCGGAGGCTGGTACACGCGGCGGGGTGGTGGGTCGCGGCGCCAGGTCGACGCAGGCGGCATGAATCTTCTTGATGCGCACGGGGTTGCCTCCTTGGAGCGACGGTCCGCGACAGCGCGACGGGTTACGAGCGGCTTGCCGGGCACCTCACCGCGGTTAGAATGTCGGTATGACCCCTCGTGCGCAACAGCTTCTCCGCGAAGCCCTGACGCTGCCTGCCGAAGAACGCGCCGATGTGGCTACCGAATTGCTCGCCAGCGTGGACGAGACCGAAGGCGCCATGCAGGCTGTCGAGACAGGTTGGGCCGCTGAAATCGAGCGGCGGGCTCGGCGGGTTCTCGCCGACCAAACAGCCGGAACTCCCTGGGAAGATGTGAGACGGCGAGCCGAAGACGAGTTGCGCCGGCGGTGACCTGAGCGGTGATCCCCGGACCGGCGGGCCGGAAGCCCTTCCGCGGTGCGCTACTGCTGCTCCTCGGGCGGGCCGGCGGTAGTGAAGGCTTCCAGGAAGCCGTTGACCATCCATACGAACAGCAGGAACGGGTAGTCGGAGCCGGTGGAGGTGGCCGGGTAGCTGTTGCCGGAGCGGGCGTACACGGTCAGCGTGTGGGTGGCGCCCACCTCGGTCTTGAGGGTTAGCGCCAGCACCTCGCCACCCAGCTCTGGCGGCGCCTCGGCGAAGCGGAACGTGCTCAGGTTGGCCAGCCGCTGCAGCGACTCCGCCACCTTGGCGGAGTTCCACTCGCCGCCGTCGGCGGTGACCCATTCGGGGGCGGCGCCCTCCTCCAGCGGCGGGCGCTTGCGCAGCACCAGTTCCTCGCCGGGGCTGCGCGCCACGATCTCGCCCACCGTTTCGATGTCCACCTGCAGCACCAGCTTGTCGCGCAGCACGTCGCCGACCACCGGGAAGTAGTTGCCGAGGTCGCCCTCCGCCTGGTAGACGCGCTTGTCGCCCTCCACCTTGACGTAGGTGTGCTGATAGGTGCGCGCCTCCTTGCCCAGCTCCACGGTGCGCAGCACGGAATCGCCTCCGAACGCGGTCACCCGCAGCGCCGACTCGGGATCGAGCTCGAAGCGGCTGTAGGCAGCGTGCTCCGACACCAGGTCGGTGATCTGCAGCGTGGCCAGCGTCCGCACCATGGTGTCCACCTGGGCGGTGGCGGCCGGGAAGTCGCCCGGCTCCAGCACCCACCCGTCGCCTACCTTGCGCACGGCCACGCGCTGGCCGCCCTTGACGATCTCGAAGCGGTCCACCTCTTCGGCCGCCATCTCGGGGAGTTGCGGCAGGTCGTACAGGAGGCGGTCGCGGTTGCGCAACCCCAGGTAGAGGGCCAGTGACACGATGATCAGGGCCGGCAGTGCGTACCGGATCAGGATCCGATCCAGGCTCATCACGACGCACCTCCCGCTTCGCGTTTGCCCGGTGCCTTCGACCCGCCAGCGCGGGTGCCGCCACCGGCCGGCCCAACAGTGCCGTATTCCGCGCGGATGCGGCCCTGGCGCAGGCCGCCGAGAATCCACACCAGGATGCCGACCACGATCACCAGCGCCGGCAGGCCCGCCACCGCGAACGTCTTGATGGCGGTGCGCGCCGGCGGTTCGATCTCGCGTAACGGCCGCACCCGGCGCCCCATGCTGCGCATCTCGGCGCGTTCGTCACGCCCGTTCATGGCGTCGATCAGGTTGAGCACGAACAGCGAGTTGGGGTTGTGGCCCTGCACGTCGATGAAGCCGCTGCCCAGGATGGCCGAGGTGCCGACCACGAACAGCCGGCCCTCGCCCGCCGCCGTGAAGCTCGCCCCGGCTTGCAACTCCTCGGCGGAGATCAGCGGCGCCGCCTCCTCTTCGTCATCCTGCGCACTCGGCTCGTCGCGCGGCGGCTCCGGCACCTCGCGGTCGGCGAAGTAGCTGGTAAAGGTGCCCTCGGCCAGGACCGCCAGCGGAAACGAGGTACGCACGTCGTCACCTGGCGGCTGCGCGTTCATCAGGTCGATCTGGCCTTCCATCTCCCAGGCGGTCGGCGAGGTACGCAGCGCCACGGTGTAGTCCACGCCGGGCTGGCCGCCGCCCACCACCGTCAGCGGCGACGCGTTGAGCATCACCAGTTCCTCCAGGCCGGCCAGGAACGGCACCCCGCGGTCGATCTCGTCCTCCTTCAGCAGCGGCGCGAAGTAGATCTCGCTCTCCACGTAGCCGCCGCGCTGCGACGGCTGGCGCTGCACGAACGCCTGCTCGTCCAGCACGTAGGACTGCTCCAGGCGGACGCCGTAGTGCTGCAGCATCGCCTCCAGGCCGGTCTCGCGCGGCAGGTGGAAGGCGCCGCCGCCGCCGAAGCCGCTGCCCTGGCTAATCCAGATGTGGTGCGAGTCGAGAAACAGCATCAGCGAGCCGCCGCGCAGCAGGAACTGGTCAATCTGGAATAGCGCCCAGTCGTTGAACGGCTCCTGCGGACCCACCACCAGCATGCTGCGCACCCCCTCCGGCACGAAGCGATCCTCCAGCAGCAGGCCGCGGTAGGTGTACTCCCCGGACACCAGTTGGAACAGGTTGGACAGTTCCGCCTCCACCATGTCGGTAGGGGTGGTGGCGTTGGCGCGCCCGCGGTAGGGCGGCGTCTCGAAGTCGGCCAGGTAGCCCATCTCCTCCTGGGTGCCGAGGATGTTCTTCAGAGTGTCGTCCAGGGAGCGGCGGATGGTATCCAGGTCGGCGAGCTGGTAGCCCATGACGCTGCTCTGCAGCAGGTTCATGGTGATGGTGGTGCCCTCCGAGGTCACCGACAGGCCGGCGTAGGCCAATTCGGCGCCGCCGTCCGGCCCCTGCAGCTGCAACGGCGCCAGCCGCAGCCGGCGGCCCTCGTCGAGCGGCACCGTCTCCTCGTTCGCATCGACAACCTCGAACTGCAGGCGGTCGAAGTAGCTGGCGTTGAGTTCCTTGACCAGGGTCTCGATTTCGCCCGGCACCTGGTCGACGCCGGGCGCCAGCGCCGCCAGCGGCGACGAGAAGTAGAGCGTTACCTGGATGTCTTCCTCCAGGGCAACGAGCCGGCTGACGCGCTCGGTGAGCTTGGTGATCGCCTCGGTAATGGTCAGCTCCAACTGGCTGGTATCGGTGATCGACGGGATGGTCTCGATCAGGTCGCCGTGGATCAGCGCCATGCCGGTGTAGGCGGTGCTCAGCGTTACCTCATCGCGGTCGAGCTGCTCGATCTGGATCGGGTAGATCAGGTACTGGCGGGCCAGCTCCTCGTTGGCGATCGCCTCCTCCTGGCCCACCTCCTCGGCGCCCATGGAGACAAACTGGAAGTTGAACAGGTCGCCGCCGTGCACGGCGTACTCGTCGAGCAGGTCGCGCACCGCCTGCTCCACCGTGTTGTAGGGGGCGGGCAGGTTGGGCGTGAAAAAGGCGCGGATGGTGAGCGGCTCGCGCAGCGCGCTGACCGCGTCGATGCTCGGCGGTGACAGCTTGTACAGCCCCGTCTCGGTAACGTCGAAGCGCTGGAACAGCCCCGACGCCGAGGACACGTTGATCATCACCAGCGCGCCGACGAACAGCACGACCTCGACCAGGCGCAGGCCGGTGCGCAGCGGTGTCCGGGCGCCGCTGCCGCTCATACCGCCGCTCATATGCGCCGCTCCACCACCAGGTTGGTGGCATACAGGCCGACGAAGGTGGCGCTCAGGAAGTACACCACGTCGCGCGAGTCGATAACCCCCTTGGCCACGTTGCCGAAGTGGTAGTCGGCGCCCAGGTACTGCAGCACGCCGGTGAGGCTCGGTGGGATGAAGAACAACACCTTGTCGATCAGCACCAGGAAGGCGCACAGCGCCAGGCCGATGATGAACGCCACGATCTGGTTCTTGGTCAGCGCCGAGGCGAACAGTCCCACCGAGCAGTACAGCGCCGCCAGCAGGATGGTGCCCAGGTAGCCGCCCACCACCGGTCCCGGATCCAGGTCGCCGAGCGTCGCCACGATGATCGGATAGGCCAGCGTCGGCACCAGCATCAGCAGGATGAACAGCAGGCTGCCGGTGAACTTGCCGAGCAGCACGTCGAAGCGGGTCATCGGCAGGGTGGTGAGCACCTCGTAGGAACCGGTGCTGAACTCCTCGGCGAACACCCGCATGGTCACCGCCGGCACCACCAGTCCGAGGGTCATCGGCAGCAGGCGGAAGAACTCGCGCAGGTCGGCGCGCCCGTTGAGGAAGAACGGCGTGAAGAAGAACCATCCGGTCACGGTGAGGAAGATCACGGTGACGATGTACGCCACCGGCGAGCCGAACGCGGCACGCAGCTCGCGCCACACGACGCGAAAGAAGGCACTGCTCATGCGCTCTCCTCCCCCGCTTTGCCGTCCGCGCCCGCTGCGGCGCCGTCGCCGGCGGCGCCGGTCAGCTCGCGGAACGTGTCCTCCAGCGAGTGGCCTTCCGAGTTGAGCCCCACCACCACCCAGTCGCGCGCCTTGATGGCGGCGTACAGCTCGCGCAGGTTCTGGCCGCTGCAGGACACCTCAACCAGCAACGCGCCGGCCACCGGCAGCGGCGCATCGAGCACGCGCACCACGCTGTTCACGCCGTGCACCGCCATCAGGTGGCGCTGCACGTCATCGAGCGGCGCGTCCAGCAGCGCCAGCCGCACCGCCGTGCCGGACAGCGCGCGCGCCTTGACCACATCGGCGGTGCCGTCGGCCGCCACCCGCCCGCGGTTGATGATCACGATGCGGTCGCAGGTGGTCTCCACCTCGCTCAGGATGTGGGTGGAGAAGATCACCGTCTTCTCGCGCCCCGCCTCCTTGATGATGGAGCGGATCTCCACGATCTGGTTGGGGTCGAGGCCGGAGGTGGGCTCGTCCAGGATGAGGATGTCGGGGTCGCTGAGCATGGCGTGCGCCAGGCCGACGCGCTGCTTGTAGCCGCGCGACAGCTCCCGGAACGGACGGTGGATCACGTCGCCCAAGCCGCACAGCTCGGTCATGGCGCGGATGCGCCCGCCGCGCCGCCCGGGTTCGATGCGGCGCACGGCGGCCACGTACTGTAGGTAATCGTGCACCACCATGTCGGCGTACAGCGGGGCGAACTCCGGCAGGTAGCCGATCAGCCGCTTCACCTCGAGCGGATTGTCGGCCACGTCCATGTCCTGCACCTCGACCGAGCCGGCGGTCGGGGTGAGGTAGCCGGTGACGATCCGCATGGTGGTCGTCTTGCCGGCGCCGTTGGGGCCGAGCAGCCCGAGGATCTCGCCCCGGTTGACCGAGAAGCTCACGCCGTCGAGGGCACGGGTAGCGCCGTAGTCTTTGGTGAGGTTGTTGATTCGGATCATTTGGGATTACGAGGACCGCCGCGGCAGCGGCCGCCGTCTCCCTATACATGTACTACAAACCCTCCGCCAAAGGGAAGATCCGTCAGCGGATCCAATCCTCCACGTCGAGCCCGCTGATGTTCGCGAAGTGCTCTCGGTTGCCGGTTACCAGGATGCAGCCGCTGGCCACGGCGCACGAGTAATCGCGCCGCACGGCGCCGCACGCGTCGCAGCGTCGCTGGGAACGGGCAGCGGGCAAGCGGGCGCCGGCGTTCTATTTCGAGCAGATTTCAGATGAGTCGACGGCCGATGAAGCGGCGGCCGATGCGCATTGCATCCACCGGATCCGCATGCGGCTTGTCGGCGCCATCGAAGCCGCTATCCTCTCGGTCGGTGTGACGCCGGCGCGGATCAACGAGATCGTGCAGGGTGCGCGTCGTCGTGCGCGTCTGTATGCGCTGATGCGGTGGTCTGATATACGTTAGGTTGGTCGACATGAAGACAGACATGAAGACAATGGAGCAGCGCCTGTTCACTCCCGGCGACGGCGCCACGCCGCCAGCCCTCACCGGACGCGAGCGGGAGGAGGCGGTGCTGACGCGGTGCCTGGGTGACCTGCTCGGCGGCCGGGCTCCACCGCACAACGTCGTCCTGACCGGCCCGCGCGGCACCGGCAAGACGGTGCTGCTCAACTGGTTCGAGCGCGCCTGCCGCAACTACGTATCGGACGTTGACGTACGAAAACTGACCCCGGACGACATTCCGACCCGGGATGCGCTGATCGAGGTTCTGGCGCCGCCCTCCGGGATAGCGAAGCTGGTGCCCCGGAAACTGGGCGTGGCAGCGGTGGGCTCGGTCGAGTGGGCTCCTCCGGCCGGGGGCATGCGCAACCTGCGGGAGGAGTTGACCGCCCGGTGCCGCAGGAAGCCGCTGGCGGTACTACTCGACGAGGCGCACACGCTCGACCTGGAGGTGGGGAGAGCGTTGCTCAACGCCAGTCAGCAGGTGCGTGCCGACGCGCCGTTTCTGCTGGTGCTGGCCGGCACGCCAGGCTTGGCTGCGCATCTCGGCGCCATGAACGCGTCCTTCTGGAGCCGCCTGGGAGAGGGGCGCCTGGGCATCGGACTGCTGAGCGACGCGGCGGCCCGCGCCGCCCTGGTCGAGCCGCTCGCCGCCCACGACGAGGGAATCGACGCCGACGCCCTCGCCACGGCGGTCGACGGCAGCCAGCGCTATCCCTATTTCATCCAACTCTGGGGCGAGGCCCTCTGGGAGCGGCGTTTGGCCACCGGCGCGACCCAACTCACCATCGCCCACGCAACTGCCGCGCGGCCCGGCGTGACCGCCAGGATCACCGACTATTACGAGGATCGATACCTGGAGTTGGATCGATCCGGCTGGTTGGCTGTTGCCGAGCGCGTGGCCGCCGGCTTTCAAACCATGCCGACGCTGACCTACGAGCAGTTGAAGCCCGCGGTGGCCGCCGGTCTCGCTGCGAGCGCGGACCCGCAGCAGGTGCATACGGCCCTGACCGCCCTGCAGCGCCTGGGTTTCGTCTGGCGCCCACCCGGCCAGCTTCCACCGGTTCGCTACGAGCCCGGAATTCCCTCGCTGATGGCCCACGTACTCGACCATGCCGCACCGTCGCATGGAGAAGCACTTCCCGAGACCAGATAGCTCTGCTCGTCCCCCGGCATGGTCCTGTCAAAGGACGCGGCAACCCATAGCCGATCAACTGACGGCCAAACCGCGCACCTCACCACGTGCAGGACGGTGACGCTGCAGCTACGCCCGGTTACCGTTTGCACGTATACAACTCCACGTCATGTAAACGGTGCCGTGCCCAACGTCAACCGGCGTGGTCGGTCGGCAGAGTCACTTGACTTCGGCGCTGAGCCACGGCACACCATCCATCTATGCCACCTGTCACTGGACCCGCCGACGGGCCGGTCGCCGTTACCGGCGCCTCGGGCTACATCGGATCGCACGTCGTCAACAACCTGGTCGAGGCGGGCTACGCGGTGCGCGCCAGCGTGCGCGACGCCAGCCGCCGGGACAAGACCGAGTTCCTGCTGGCCATGAACGGCCTCGGCGCAGGCAGCGTCGAGATCTTCCAGGCCGACCTGCTGCAGGCCGCCAGCGGCGCCTACGACGAAGTGTGTGCCGGCTGCTCGGCCCTGTTTCACGTCGCCGCCGACCTGCGCACCGATGCCGCGTACGGAGCAGGCAGCGCGCAACGCACCTACGACGCCATCATGGACGGCACCAGGGGCGTGCTGGAGTCGTGTCGCAAGGCCGGCAGCGTCAAGCGCGTGGTGTACACCTCATCGTGCGCGGCGGTGTGGAGCGGGTGGCGGGGTGGAGCGGACCCGAGCGGCTACGAGTTTACCGAGCAGGACTGGGGCGGCCACGGCACCGCCGAGCACCTGTGGAACGTCGACAAGGCCTCCTACGCCAAGGGCAAGGTGGATGCCGAGAAGTATGGCTATGCCTGGGGTGAGGAGACCGGCATCGACGTGGTCTCCAACATGCCCAGCCACGTGCTCGGTCCGGTGCTCAACAAGACGCAGAACAACGTGTGGCAGAAGAAGATCGGCCAAGCGCTGTCCGGGCAGAGCGGGCAGGACGCCTCCGGGAATTGGATCGGCCTGGGCTTCGGGCCGGCCATCGCGACTCTGGCGGGCGCGGCGCCCGGCTTCCTGTGGAACGTCATCGACGTGCGCGACATCGGCCAGGCGCAACGCCTGATGGCAACCAGCGGCGTCGCCACGAATGGATCCAGGTACATCCTGGGCGCCACCGACGAGTCCGGGGAGCTCACCGCGCGGCAGATGCGCGATGCGCTCAGCGGGCTGTATCCCGATGTCGCGGTGGGCGGCGCCTGGCGGACGCCGGACACGCCGGACTTCTGGCACGCCAAGTGCACCAAGGCCATTCGCGAGCTGGGGCTGAAAACCCATCCCGTGTTGGACACGCTCCGGGCCACGGGTGATTCGCTGGTGGAGCTTGGCGCCATCGAGCTGGCCAGCAAATAGCGGGCACGGGCAGGCTCCAGCCGCGCGGCGATGCCGCCTCACGCGCCTGCTGCCGACAGCCGCGCGTCAACGGCTCGACTCACTCGTAGCGCGTCCACATTCGGAGCACCTTGACGACGTGTTCGCGTTCAAGGACTTGGTACACGAGGCGGTGCTGGATGTTGATCCGGCGCGAAAACGCTCCGGTCAGATCGCCAATCAGTTTCTCGAACGGTGGCGGGCTGCGCCAAGGATCCTCACGGAGCACCTGGAGGAGGCGCTCCACGTTCGCACGGAGCCCGGACGCAGCCAGCTTCTGGGCGTCCTTTCGGGCCTGTCTGGTAAACACCAGTCGATAGTTACCACCCGGGCTCTGCGTCGCACTCCTCCACGGGGGTTACAAGTCCCTTCCGAATCGAATCGGTCATGCCGGGGATGGCGGACAGGTACAACGTCTCTTGTATTGCATTCCAGTCCTCCTCGCTCACCAGGACCGCCGACCGTTGTTTCCCCGTGATCGTGACCGGAGCATGGGACTCATTCACTTCATTGATCAGCCGGTACAGGTTCTTCCGTGCGTTGGTGACATTCAAGGTCGCCAGGGCAGCCTCCCATACGTTATACCGTACGCTACGGACTGCTCAGGGTCAAGTCGAGCCGGGGAAGAGGCGACGACCCCCGACGACCCGGCTGCTGTTGACTGAAGGCAACACTGAGCGCCGAGTTGCGGCGCGTCCGCGCGGGGGAGCTGGTTACGGTCCTCGATCGCACCACGCCGGTGGCGCTCCTCGCGCCGGTTCCGCAGGCGGTCCGCGTGGTGCGGGCAGCGCAGGCGCCCTACGCCTACCGGACTCTGACGCCTCTGATGGCGCGCGACCCGTTGCCCTACCTGGACGAGGAGCGCGGCGAAGCTTGGTAGCGTACCTCAGGTTCACGATCTGCACGCCGGCCGATCAGCGTCACCACCGGGACCTGTACCTGGCCAAGGTGCGCGACCGGATCGGCGAACGCTTGTCCGCCGTAGCCCTCTATGGCTCGGTGGCCCGCGCGCACCCGAGCGCCTATCGGAAAGCTCGAAGCGGCTGCTGCGACTACGGCGGTGGTGACAGGATCACCGAGCCGACGCGGCCGATGTAGGCAAAGTGGCCGTCGGTGGTGAGCACGGTGGCGCCCTCGCGCGCCGCGAGGGCCGCGATCCAGATGTCGTTCGTGGGAATTGGCTTCCCGTGACGGCGCAGCTCGACCACGATGTCGGCGTAGTGCGATGCCGCTTCGTCGTCGACGTTCAGGATTGCAACCGCCGATTCCTCGATGAACTGCCGGAGCCGCTCCTCGTTCTCGTTACGGCGCGTGCCTAGGCGGAATCCCACCCTGAGTTCGCCCAGGACGATGGCCGGCACCAACACCGTCCGGGCCCGGGTCACGGTTCGCACCGCCTCCGGCATCCCTCGCCTGAAGTGGCTGTAGCCGGAGGTATCCAGACAGATGCGCATCAGCGCCAGAGTTCCTCGTCGACCTGTTGGAACATCCCGGTGTTGGCCTCGAATTCCTGCAGATCCGCCTCACTCCAGTCGCCCGCATGGCGGGCAAGACCGTTGTCATACGATGCATCCGGAGCGACTCCGAGCGCGCGGCGCAGCAGATCGATCACGGTCGCGTTCAGGGATCCGCCGCGGCGCGTTTTCTCCGCCATCAGAGCCTCCGCGAGTTCGGACGGAACATTGCGAACGGTGAGGTGTGTCATGCGCCCTTCCCTCCTGCGTTCACTGACTACACTACTTGAACGCGTCGCCCTGCGTCAACCACGCGACCCGCAGACATGCATTGGCTCTCGCCGTTCAGGCGCTTCAGGCGGGCGCAGGCAGGACGTTCACCGCGTATTCGTGGATCATCGCGTCGGTCGTGACCAGCGTGAGCCCCAGCGCCTGTGCCTGCGCGATCAGGAGCCGGTCGAAGGGATCGCGATGCAGCCTAGGCGTACCGTACCATCGTGGGGACGTGTAAGACCAGACCAGATCTGGCCAGATCGCGGTCAGAGGCGGCCGACGCTGCCGCGCAGCCCCCGGTCGAGCAGGGCGCGCAGCGCGGCGCCGCACATGTTGATGCTGTACACCCCAAACGTCAGGCCCAAGACCCGCCACAACGGCAGCCTCGGGTCGAGCAGGTCGCGCAGCGCGTCGCCGAACATGTTGATGCTGTACACCACAATCGTCAGGCACAAGCCCGGCCAGATCGCAAGCCGCGGCGCCATCTCCATGTACTGGCGGCCTTCCCGGCTCAGCATCCCGCCCCAGCTCGGCACCCCGGGCGGCAGGCCGAATCCCAGAAAGCTCAAGGACGCCTCCGCCACGATGATGCCGCCGATGGTAATCGAGAAGATCACGATGATCGGCGCCATGATGTTGGGCAGCACGTGCCGCACCAGGGTCCCGAAGGTGCGCTCGCCAATGGCCTGCGCCGCCTGAAAGTAGTCGTTCTCCTTGATGCCGATGACCGCGCCGCGCACCACCCGCGAATTGCTGATACCGGAGGATATCCCCAGAATCACGATGATCTGCAGCAGACCCTGCCCCGCGATCGACATGATGGTGAGCAACAGCAGCAGGCCCGGGAATGACATCCAGGCATCCACGAACCGCTGCACCAGGAGGTCCAGTTTGCCGCCGATGAACCCCGCGCTGCCGCCGATCAGCACCGCAACCACCACGTGCAGCGTGGTCGCCGCCAGGCCGACAAACAACGAGATGCGGGCCCCGTAGATCAGCCGGCTCAGATAGTCCCGCCCAAGCTGGTCGGTGCCCAGGGGATACTCGGCCGACGGGCCTTGCAGCCGATCGGCCAGCGTCATCTGGTTGGGATCGTGCCCCGCCAGGAACGATGCGAAGATGCTGACCAGGACCAGCGCAAGCAGCACCACTCCGCCGAACGCGCCCAGCGGCTGCTCCTTGATGAATCGTCGCGGCAACCCGCCCAGGAACAACCGTCGCTCCGCTCGCCTGGTCGCCGCGGCGGCTGCTCCTTCGACGGCTCGTTCGTCCGGCACTCGTTCGGCCATCAGCGGTACCCGACCCGCGGATCCAGAACGGCGTAGATCACGTCGACCACCAGGTTGATTGCCATCACCGCGGCCGCGAACGTCAGGTTGACGCCGGAGACCACCGGGTAGTCGCGGTCGTTGAGTGCATCGAGCATCAGGCGACCGAGCCCCGGTATGCTGAAGATGCTCTCCATGATTACCGAGCCGCCGATCAGGATCGGCATCTGCAGGCCGATCAGCGTCACCACCGGGATGAGGGCGTTCTTGATCGCGTGTCTGACGATCACGACCCGCTCCTGCAGGCCCTTGGACCAGGCGGTCCTGACGTAGTCCTGCCGGAGCACCTCCAGCATCATGGTGCGCGTCATCCGCATGGTGGCCGCGGCCAGGTAGGTGCCCAGAATCAGGCTGGGCACGATGAACACGGCGATGCTGCCCAGCGGGTCGGTGCGGAACGGCACCAGCGTCAACGGCGGCGCCCAAGCCCACCAGATGGCGGGGAAGGTCAGGATCAGCGTCGCCAGCCAGAAGTTGGGGGTCGCCAGGCCGATGATGGCGACCGCCCGCCCGACGTAGTCGGCGGCCGTATTGCGGCGCATCGCCGAGTAGATGCCGACCGGCAGCCCGATCAGCAGCCCGATCACGATCGCCATCACTCCCAGTTGGACGGTTGCCGGTAATCTGGCGAGTATCTTCTCCTCGACCCGCCAAGCGCCCAGGAGGGAATCGCCCAGCGTGCCGTGCAGGAAGATGCCCCCCACCCAGCGTCCATACTGCACGTACATCGGCTGATCCAGTCCCAACATCCGCTCCAGCTTTTCACGGTCTATGTCGGGGTCCATGAAACTCGCCATTTGAGCCGCCAACGCATCTATGGCGTCGCCCGGGAGGAAACGCAGCGACAGGAACACCAGGATCGACAGCAGCAGGAAGGTGGGTATGAGAAGCAGAACGCGGCGGATGATATACGCTCTCATGTCTTCCTTTCAAAGAGGGCGCCGAGATCGGCGAGGATCCCAGCGCCCATTCTCCGCGAGCAGGGGGCTCCCGTAGCGATTCCTTAGAATCCCATCTCCCGCTTCAGATCCTGGTCGACCCAGACGCGGGTCAAGACCGTCGAGTATTGGCCATTTATGCTGATGGCGACCTCGCCGTTGTACCCCTTGATCCACGGCTGGGCGACGTTGAATTGCGGGGACACGGGACCAGTAAGGACCCAGTGCAGTTCCGAGAGGCGCATATTCATCCTGTTGAACGCCTGGTTCTGTTCCTCGATCGTGGCCGCGAACTCGGCACGCTCCCAGAGTTCATCAAGTTCCGGGTCGCTGCCCGCGGACCCGTTCCACGTGGCCCCGGTGGTCCATTGTTCCAGACCTGCGGCGCTATACGTCATGGCCGTGGTCCCGCCGATCATTCCGTCTGAAGTATTGTCTTTCCAGAACACGGTGTTTTGCGTAGCGTCCACCGTGTGGATCTCGACTTCCACGCCAATCTCACGCCAGTAGTTCGCGATCAATTCCGCGTAGCTCGTATCGGCGCGCACGTCGTAGTCCAAACGGGTCTTGAAGCCATCGGGATGGCCCGCATCGGCCAGCAATTGCTTCGCCCCTTCCGGGTCATACCGGTAGTATGGCTTGATCTCTTCGGTCCACTGGTCGAACGACGTGCCAACCCCCGCCTTGGAATTGGCATACAATCCGTTCGGAGTCGGATCTCCCAAACCGCCGAAGAAGGTCGCATTGATCGTCTCCAGATCCAGCGCCATCTGCATGGCCCGGCGCACGCGAATGTCATTGAACGGCGGGTTGTTGACGTTGTTGAACACGAAACCTGTGCCGGCCCGAAAATCGAACGTCCACACGTTGATCTCGGGATTTTTCTCCTGCAGGCTCTTCAACTGATCGATCGACCTGATTTGAGAGTCGCCGGCCGTCCCGAGGATGTCAATCTTCCCGGAGCGCAAGGCCGCCAGCCGCGCCGCCATATCGGTCATGATGACGGCGTTGATCTCGTCGACGTAGGGCAAACGGTTTTGTGGGAACTTCTCATCGAAGCCCCAGTAGTTGGGGACCCTGGTCCACTTCATGGACGTCGCATCGACATACTCCGTGAGCTCCATGGGGCCGGTCCCGACCATATTCCGCCAGTCCTTGACGTCGCCGTGTTCCCGGATCACCTCCGGCGCGTGGATGAACGCCTCCCAGGGGTCGAATAATTTGTCCAGGGCGAGAAGGTCAGGCTGCTTCAGCTTGAAGACCACCGTCCATTCGTCGGTGGCCGTTATGGATTCGATGTTCTCTTCTTTCCCACCACACACGGGGCACGATTCGGTGAAGCCGCTGCCTATCCCATAGAGACGATGATAGTTGAACTCGATATCTTTTCGGTCAGCTCCCTACCGTTCATCGGTGCCTTGTCGTGCCAGTGAACGCCCTGTCGGATGTGGGCGATAATCGTGGTTGGGTCAGGCGTTTCCCAGCTCTCCGCCAATGCCCCTCGATTGATGGAAAAGGGCTGGTCGTAGGTGCGCAAGTGATTCACGCTCCTGTCTATCGCCCAATCGCCGATCACGAGCTTCTCGAGGACCTCGCTGGTGAAGTGGCTCGCCCAGCCGCCGATGTACCAGGCATCCGTATGTTCGCCATGGTTGGGCCGGCCATAGGTGATGGTCCCGCCGTAGCGTGGCGCCTCCACCATCTCGCCGGTGGATGGGTCGAGCACCATCTCTTTCTCCATTGCCGCGGCCGGCTCCTCCTCTGCCGCGGCCGCCCAGAGGCCGGTTGCGGCCAAGCTGAGCACGAGCACAAACACGAAGGGGTGTGCAATTCTCGGAAGATTCATATTGATCTCTCCAGATTCTGAGAGTGCTTCGGGTGCGAGTTGCCGTCCCCTGCCCACTCTCGCGCCCGCAATTCAGGCAGCGAAGCAGAGAGGGCAATCTCAGGTGGTCACGCGCGCGATATGAGCGTCACGAACTCAGGCCGCGCGCGTGGTACGGTTCTTTGAGTATCAGTCTGCACCTCCCTGTTGCGCGGATTTCGGAGTTCGACGCCGAGTGCGCGGCCACGCGGGCCGCGCAGGGCGCCGGCTGTCGTTGTTCTGATACGTTGATGGAGTGGTGCCGAAGGCGAGGACGCGCGCACGAGCACACGCACGAGCGGCGTGGCCGCTCGGTCGCCGGAGGGGTTTAGCTACTTCGAGGGGCTGAGGGGCTGAACATGCCTTGTCCTGAAAAAAATCCTATCACGACCCTGCAACCCATGTCAAAGTTCGCAACGCGTGCGTGCGTCGCAGCGTCGAGATCAGAGTAGCCGGATAGCAGGATAGCCTGAGACAGACGGCGCCGTGGCGGCTCGGCCAACGCCTGCGAGATAGCGTGCCACTGCCGAACCAGGCGCGCCACGCTTCATCCCGGAGGTCGGGAACCGGTTTACGTCTCTCGCCCATGGTGCACGCGCTCCTTACGACTCATGTCGCGGGCGGATATGACTCGAATCATGGGGACGGTCCGTCCCGGTGGCCGGATTTACCTTAACGAGAGGACAGATATTATAGATACTGTCACTGGCAAAGTGACAATATCCCGTGCCCTCCTGCGTGCCAAGCTCGACGAGTCCCTGGCCGTCCCACCCCCGCACCTTACCCGACGCGACGTGCGGCTCCCCGCCATCCCCGGCAAGGCGTTAGCCGTTATCGGTATGCGTCGCAGCGGCAAGACCTCGTTTCTCGCCGAGTACCGCGCCAGGCGGTTGCACGCCGGCGCGCCCGCCGAATCGCAGTTGCTGCTTCTGCTCGAGGACGAGCGGCTCGCCGGCATCACCGTCGCCGACCTCGGCTGGCTGCTCGAAGAACACGCCCGGCGCTTTCCTCTGTGGTCCGGAAGCGGCCGCGGCGCCACCCTGTATCTCGATGAGGTGCAATACGTTCCGGGATGGGAGGGTGTGCTGCGTCGAGTGATCGACGCCGGCGGCATCCAGGTGTTCGTCACCGGCTCCTCTGCCCGCCTGCTGAGCCGGGAGGTCGCGACCAGCCTGCGCGGCCGGGCGATGGAGGTGCTGATCCATCCCTTCAGTTTCCGGGAAACGCTCCGCCACGCCGGCGATGAGCCGCCACATCCGGTGCCGGACACGGGGCCGGCGGCAGCAGTGCTGCATCAGCGGCTGCAGCGCTACCTGGTCGAAGGGGGCTTTCCCGAGGCGCAGGGCGCGGAGCCGAGAGACCGCGCGGCGTTGCTGACCGGTTATGTGGACGTGGTCGTGCTGCGCGACGTGATCGAGCGGTACGCGGTAACCAATCCGCTCGCTTTGCGTTGGTTGCAGCGGCAGTTGCTGGCCAACCCCGGAGGGGCGTTCTCGGTGAACAAGCAGTACGACACCCTGCGCTCGCAGGGCGTGCGCGTGGGAAAGGACACCCTGCACGAGTACCTCGGACACCTCGAGGATGCCTTCCTGGTGCGGACGGTCTCTCTGCATACCGCCTCCGAGCGGCGCCGCATGGTCAATCCCCGCAAGGCGTATCCAGTGGACCCCGGGTTGATCTCCCTGTTTTCGCGCAGCGGTCGCAGCCACCGCGTCCGTGCCCTGGAAACCGCCGTCCTGCTGGAGCTGGAACGGCGCGGCTGGGAAGTCTCCTACGTGCGCACCACCGAGGGCTGGGAGGTCGACTTCTTCGCTCACCGCGCCGGAGACCCTCCGATGCTGGTCCAGGTCTGTCTCGAATCCGCCCAGGACGCGACCTGGGAGCGCGAACTGCGCGCCCTGCAGGCGGGCGGTGAGGCGTACCCGGATGCGACACGCTGGCTCGTCACGCTCGACTCCTCCCCGCCGCGGCGCCTGCCGGATAGCGTCACCTGGGCGTCCGCGCCCAGTTGGCTGTTGGGAGACTGGTGATCCTGATTACGCCACCCACGTTGATGGACGATGATCTGCAGCATGCCGCGCCCGGCAATCGACATTCCACCGGTTCGCTACGAGCCCGGAATTCCCTCGCTGATGGCATACGTAGTCGACCACGCCGCACCGTCGCATGGAGAAGCACTTCCCGAGACCAGATAGCTTGCCCGTCCCCCGGCATGGTCCTCTGATGGCAACCAGCAGCGTCGCCACGAATGGATCCAGGTACATCCTGGGCGCCACCGACGAGTCCGGGGAGCTCAGCGCGCGGCAGATGCGCGATGCGCTCAGCGGGTTGTATCCCGATGTCGCGGTGGGCGGCGCCTGGCGGACGCCGGACACGCCGGACTTCTGGCACGCCAAGTGCACCAAGGCCATTCGCGAGCTTGGCGCCATCGAGCTGGCCAGCAAATAGCGGGCACGGGCAGGCTCCAGCCGCGGGCGATGCCGCCTCACGCACCTGCTGCGCCGACAGCCGCGCGTCAACGGCTCATCGTATTGACGTATTGACGTATTGAACGCCCGACTCTACTCCTCGACTCACTGGTAGTGCGTCCACATTCGGAGCACCTTGACGAAGCGTTCGCATTCAACAACCTGGTACACGAGGCGGTGCTGGCTCTTGATCCGACGCGAAAGAGGCGTGGGCGGGATCGCGCTATTGGCGACTGGGGGTCGTGCTCCGGGGACCGAACGTGCGCGGCGTGAACTCGTCCCGGTTGGTGATGCTGGCGCTGCTGCCGGTGGCGCGAATCACGAACAGGCCAAGCCGCTCGGCACGTACGTCCGACTCCTGGTGTGCCTTCAGATAGGCGACCGCGCCGTAGACCCGGCGCGAAGCGTACTCGGGCATCAATTCCGGAAACTCGTTCAACCGCGTGATGAAACGATCGACGTCGGGCACCCTGAGGGTGGTCTTGACCTCCACCACGACGACCTCTTCGCCGTTGACGGCCACGATGTCCAACTCCCAGCGCCGCTCACCGTAGTTCTGGCGCGGGTTGGTTACCGTGTGCTGCACCGCGATGCCGCGCTGGCGAAGGAGCCCTACGAGATCGCCTTCCACCAGGGATTCCATCAGCTTGCCCCACTGTCCGTTGAACAACCTGTCCAGCTCGACCATGCGCCGGTCGGCGGCCCTTGTCTGCCGCGTGATCAGTTCATCGGTCGCCTGCAACCGGCGGTCGGTCTCTTGCATCTGGCGGTCGGTCGCCTGCATGCGCCGCTCAGTCTCCTGCTGCGCTGAGGAGATCTCGCGCAGAATCTCCCAGATCTCCTGCGGGGTCGCTGGATCGCGGTGTGGGCTGCCGTCGGTCATCGGTACGCTCGCTCGTCTCATAGTAACGCCGACCGTCCGTTCCGGTAAAGCGCTCTACACCTCCTTCGCCCCGCTCGTCGCCACCCGCGAAGCGCAGCCGCTCGAATTCGTGTGCCCCACGTGGGAAGCGAAATGCTCGCTGGTGCAATCCCTGCATCGCAGGCTCTCGCCGATATCGACTGATTGCAGCGGGCCATGTTGGCATGAGAGTCCAAAGCTATGCCGCCGGGGAGTTGGAGCGCCGACCGACCCGCCCGCGTAGTCCTGAACGACGACGAGGGCTGTCAGGATGTCTCCCGGGCGGCGCCGTCAGTGAGCAGCAGGTCCGCTTGAGTCGGACGGCCAGCGTCATGGCCGCGTTGTCGGCGCGGCTCATGCCGGCGGCAAAGACTCGCGGGCTGTCGACACGTTCCATGCGTACCGCCGCCAGGAACCGATGCAGTTCATCCGACTCGGCGTCTCGAACCTGCTGCGGCACGACGACGTCGCCTCCCAGGACGCGATCAATCAGGGCAAGCCGCCGGACCTTGCCCAGAAATATCAGCGGACTTGCATCGGCAACGAGGGTCAAAGCTGCTGCAGGTCCGCCGCCAGATCCTCGGGACCGTAGTTCAACACCAGATCCTGGTCGCGCAACCGGAGAATCATGTCACGGAGGCTCAGACCTGCAATCTCGGCGGCGTGCGAGAGGGTTACTTCCCCACGCCGGTACGCGTCGCACGCACGTTCGAGCAGGAGCGCGCCTGTGCCTCGTCTGACCGCCCACCGCAACAGGGTGGAGCGGTCGACCCCCATAGCCTGAGCGGTGCACTCCAGTCGAGACACCTCGCATTCCGGCAGTCGCAGCGACACGGTTACCTTTTGCACGTATACAACTCCATATCATGTATACGCGGCCCCTGCGCAACGTCAACTGGCACCGACGCAGCACCAACGCTGGGAACGGCTCACGCCGCCTACTAACGGCGCGCGGCGGTGCGGCGCTCCTGCGCCGAGAAAATGGCCTTGCGCATGCGCAGCGACTTGGGTGTTGCCTCGACCACTTCGTCGTCGCGGATGAACTGCAGCGCCGCCTCCAGGGTGAGGGGCGTAACCGGCGTGAGGGTTACCGCATCGTCCTTGCCGGCCGCGCGCACGTTGCTCAACTTCTTTGTCTTGCAGGGGTTCACGTCCAGGTCGTTGTCCCGCGTGTGTTCGCCGACCAGCATGCCCTCGTAGACCGGATCGCCGGGCACCACGAACATCCGGCCGCGCGGCTCCAGGTTGTAGATGGCGTAGGGAACCGCCGCTCCGGTGCGATCGGCCACCAGCGAACCGGTCGGTCGAGCCACGAAGTCTCCCTGATAGGGCTCATAGCCGACCACCCGCGCGTGCATGATGCCGGTGCCGCGGGTATCGGTAAGCATCTCGTCGCGATAGCCGATCAGGCCGCGGGTCGGCACCCGGAAGTGCAGTTCCACTCTGCCGGAGGCATGGTGTTTGATGTCCAACAGCCGCGCCTTGCGGCGGGACAGCTTCTCGGTCACCAGCCCGGTGTACGCGTCCTCGCAGTCGATGGTGACCTCTTCGATCGGCTCGGTGCGCTTGCCGTTCGCGTCCTGATGAAAAATGACCCGCGTCCGGCCAACGCACAACTCGAACCCTTCGCGGCGCATGGTTTCGATGAGGATCGCGAGCTGGAACTCGCCGCGGCCTTTCACGATGATACTGTCGTCGGCTGCATCCTCTATCTGGATGGACACGTTCTGCAGCGTCTCGCGATGCAGGCGTTCGCGGATCTTGCTCGCCTGCACGATCTTGCCTTCCCGGCCGGCCAGCGGCGAGGTGTTCTTGGCGAACCGCATCGCCACGGTTGGCTGGTCCACCTGGATGCGCGGCAGCGGCGCGGTATCGGCCGATGTACCGATGGTATCGCCGATCTGCACGTCGTCGACGCCGGCGAGCACCACGATGTCGCCCGCGGCCACCGCATCGGCGGTCACCAGGGCAGGGCCCTCGTAGAGCTGGATGCGCGTAACGCGCAGCGGCTGGCTGTCGGCGGCGCCCAACCGCATCAGTTGGTCGTTGGAGGCCACCCCGCCGCGGTAGATCTTGCCGATCGCCAGGCGACCGAGGTGATCGGCGTAACCGAGATCGGACACCAGCATCTGAAACGGCGCATCCGGTGCGCCGCTGACCGCCGGCCCGGGCACCTCCCGAACGATGGTATCCAACAGCAGGTCGAGGTTCTGCTCGCCGCCGTTCGGGGCAGCCCTGGCCACGCCCTCGCGGCCTATCGCGTACAACGTCGGTGGTTCGAGGTGGTCCTCGTGCGCGTCGAGCTCCAGCAGCAATTCGAGCACGTCGTCCGCGGTCTGCGCCGGGCGCGCGTCCGATCTGTCGATCTTGTTGATGACCAACACGATCTTCAACTCCAGCTCGAGCGCCTTGGCCAACACGAAGCGGGTTTGCGGCAGCGGCCCTTCGGCGGCGTCCACCAGCAGGATGGCGCCGTCGACCATGGACAGCGCCCGCTCTACCTCGCCGCCGAAGTCGGCGTGGCCGGGGGTGTCGACGATGTTGATCTTGACGCCGCGCCAGCGAATGGCGCAGTTCTTGGCGGCAATGGTGATGCCGCGCTCGCGTTCGAGATCCATGCGATCCATGGCGCGATCGACCGTGGCCTGGCCGGACCGGTAGATTCCGGACTGCCGGAACATGGCGTCGACCAGGGTGGTCTTGCCGTGGTCGACGTGAGCGATTATGGCGACGTTGCGGACGTGTTCGTTGCGGGTGTGTGCGTACATCGGAGACGGCGAGAATGTGCAACCCGCGGAGGCCATTCGCCAAGCGCCGGGCGGCACTTTGTGGCTCTGTGTGCCGTTCGGCGTGTTTCGCGGGTGTTCGCTCGCCGGCCCGGTGGTCGCGGTCGGTGGCCCCGGCTATGCTCCGTGACGATGGTGATCGACGCGAGTTGGTATGAGCGTCCGCCCGGCACGCCGGAGCGGCTGACCGCCGGGGGATTGGTGTGCGCGCTACGGGACGGACGCGCGGTCGTGGCGCTGGTCCGCGAGGGCGACTGGCCGGCCTACCTCATTCCCAAGGGCGGCGTGGAGGCCGGCGAGGCAATCGAGGCGGCGGCGCGGCGCGAGATCGCCGAGGAGGCGGGGTTCACCCGGCTCACGCTCCTCGGCAAGATTGGCGTGCTGGAACGCCTTACCTTCGATCGGGCGTCCTGGACCGTGACCCACCTGTTCGCCTACGCCACGAGCGAACGCGACGCCACGCCGACCGACCGCGGCGCCCATCCCCATCCGCCGCGCTGGTTCCCGATCGACGCGCTGCCCGACATGCTGTGGCCCGATCAGCGGCGGCTGATCGAACGCAACCACGACCAACTGCGCCGCTGGCTGTCCGAGGCACATGGCTGATCAGGAGCCGACCTGATAGCACCTCGGCTTCGCCAGGCGCCCCTGATGGCCTTGCCCAACGCGGAGGAGGCCGGTCTCAGTACCCGAGTTTCTTGTCGACGACGTTGTCGAGCGGTTCGCCGGCCAGGTAGTGGGCCAGGTTGCGCCGCATGATGGTGGTGACCAGCTCATTGGTACGGGCCGATACGGGCGAGGAGTGCGGGCTGAGCAGGATGTTCGGCGTGTCCCACGGCTCTCTGTCGGCGGCCAGCGCCTCGACCGCGGTCACGTCCAGACCGGCGCCCGCCAGCGAACCCTTGCGCAGCATGCGCGCCAGCGCCGGCTCATCGACGATGCCGCCGCGCGACAGCACCAGCAGGTAGG
>MKWU01000717.1_pt1 | contig 62200 bp, 52 predicted proteins | sample 809101 | NCBI WGS metagenome assembly MKWU01 (sample SAMN05860141, study PRJNA318959) | sponge metagenome | host: Aplysina aerophoba | place: Slovenia: Piran, Adriatic Sea, Gulf of Piran | collected 2013-05-07
AGGAGGGGGACTGGAGGAAGAACGTGGCGAGGGCGCAGGCCGCGGCATCGGCGACGTCGTAGCGCTTGTTGGAGCCGGTCCGGGGGTCGGGCAGGGCGGAGGCGGCTTGTTGGAAGCGATCCAGAAGGGTCTCGAGCACGCAGGAATTGGAAACGGAGGGCATATCTTATGTTTGAAAGCGGTGCCCACAAAGTCAAGCCCCCAGAAACTGGTCCCTTGCTACCGGCCCCTCACCGGCTCCCGAGACCAAAAAAGCCAAATTGAGAATCCCTGGGAGAAGCGAAGGCCCTCGCCGCGATGGTTTCTTTCTCAAGTTCCCGCGCTAGGTCTTGAGGATGCTGGCCAGCAACGGTGTCGACTTTGCTCCGTTCCAGCGGTGGGCACCGTCGAACGAGTCCCGCATGAACTGCTCTTCGGTACCGAGCGCTCGGTAGACTCGCAGTATTCGCTCCCAAGCCTCGGGGATCCACTCCTTGACCATCAGCCCGTCGGGCTGGCCGACTTCCCACAGGGCCGGCCGCGGCGCGATCAAGCCCGCGATCCCCGGCACGTCGCCGAATTCCAGAAGGCCGGGAATCACCTAGGCCCCGCAGCTGTAGCGCAACCCGATGCGCTCCTGCATGACGTTTACTGTGAAACTTCTGGGACGTGACGTAAACTACCCCCCTACCCCGCGTTCGCGAGCTGGTGAGATGCTGCGTCCGTTGCGAAGGGAAGAAGAGTCGCGCCGAGCTCAGGGGCAGCCCCGAATCATGGCCCAAGGCAGCGGATCATCGATCCACTCCACCTCGAACCAACGGATATCGGCACCCTCTCGAGTGCCGGTCAGAATATACCCAGTTTCATGCTGTCGGGGTGAGCGGCAACCCGATCATGTGAGTTTAGGAAGACGTGCCCCGAGAAACAACGCCAAGGCCCCGCTTCCAGAGGGGCCAGCAACGAATTCGGCCGGTGTTGCGCGGGCGACGACACACTGCACCTTCGCACTCATGCGGTCAATCTCGCTCTCGGATTCGGCGTCTGCTTCACCGTCCAATACGCCAAGCATGCTGACCAAATGCCCTCCAGATGAGCCGCCAATGGCACCGATCCTGTCAGGATCGATGCCGTAACGACCTGCGTGGAAGCGAATGAACCGCACGGCGCGCTGAACATCTTCAAGTGGTGCCGGATAGCCTCACCGGGGGGTTGCACGGTGATTAACCGTGAACACGGTGTAACCCTTCTCAACCAACGGCAGAGCCTCAATCCGGACATGGCCGGCCTCTTTGAGGGGTCGCGCATCGAGGCTAAGCCGCGCGCTCCAGCCACTGCCGGATATATGAATCAATCCAATGCCGTTGGGCTCTTCCGGCCTGTGAACATCCATCAACAGCGCTAGGCCAGAGTACATCCCGTAGACGACATTCCGCTCGACCCCGTGCTGCGCTCGCAGTGGATGCGCCGTTTGTGCCGCTATGGCGAGGATTCCAAGTGCAAGGCCGATCCGCATGTTCGGTATGTCCCGTTGCAAGATTGTACCGGTATCGAAACGTGGACTGACTCGCCATAGCTTCTTGAGGAGAACGCTCGAGCAGTCCCTGGTCATGTTCGGCCAAGGACGGAGGAATGCGGGACACCTGATGCTGAAGGGCTCCCGGTGATTTCGGCGCTTGACTCCCTGAAACGAACCGCCAGCCCGGAGTCACATTGATAGTACCGGCTATGGCCGCCGTAGAGCTGGCAAGGGGGCATCAACCCAATCCCCTGGCAACTCTCAGCGTGACGATCGAACCCGCATCGGCATTTGGCCGGTGCCCGTCTTGGATCTGGAGTTGGGCTCGCAATGGACGCACGTGTAATGCCCGGACTCCCGAGCGTAGATCCACTACAATTGGACGAAACTTCCGGCGGAAACGGGGCTGGGCTTCGCAATCGTTTCGCCGGGAATCAAGACAGCTTGCTGACCTCCACGATGCAGGACCGCGGACGCCGGGCAACGAGCAGTCGCCCAAATGTCGGCAAGTCGACGGGGAACGGCCACGGCGGTTCAGTTCGGTACGGTGTTCCGGGAGTTGCGGGGGCGAGCCGGCCGGCCCATCGTTTGAGGTGCCCAGCCTGGCGCGGGCCGTTCCGGCCATGCTTGGAGCACGGTGATGGCATCTAACCCAGCAGCGCAAGGGAAATCGCGCATGGGTGATCCGGTCCAAGTCATCGCGGACAGTCCTCTCATGCGGGCGGTCGACCGCTCGACTCTGGATGGGTTGAGCCCAGACCTGGACTGGGTCGAACTTGGAGCGCAAGAGGCCCTTTTCCTCGACGGGCAGCACGGCGATGCCCTCTATTTCGTTGCTTCGGGAAGACTTGAGATTCTACAGGCCACGCGTGAGCAAGGCAGCGCGACCGATGGTGATGCGGAAGTTCTGACGACCCTTGCCGCGGGGGACGCTGTCGGAGAAATGGGGGCCCTGACGGGTCGACAGGGTTCGGCTGCAATCAGATGCATCTTCCCGGCCCGGCTAGTCAGGCTAGCCAAGGAGCGACTGGACCGGTATCTGGCTGCAAATCCCGACGCCAACGAGAAGCTACAGGCGATCTTCGCGCCGCGATTTCACCGGCTGGAGTTGGCGCAGGTGCTGGGCAATATGTTCGGCGACTTGTCGGACGACATTCTTGCGGACATCGAGCAGCGGCTGACATGGCGGCATGTGAGACGCGAAGAGACCCTCATCGGAAAGGGAGAAGTATCGGACCGCCTCTTTGTTCTGGTCAGCGGGCGCCTCCATGAGATCGCGACGGACGACTTGGGTGGGAAGAAGGTCGCTGACGAAATCGTCCAAGGGGGGACCGTTGGCGAATCCGGCGTGTTCACCGACGATGCGCAGACGACTACAGTGGTGGCGGCCCGCGATTCTGCCCTGCTGGAATTCTCGCGCCAGGATTTCCAAGAACTGGCTGAGAAGTATCCCAAGCTGAGCCAGTGGATGATGCGCCTCTTGTCGCTGAAGCTGCGGGGCGTCTTCCGTAAGGATACTTTGCGGATAATCTGCAGGAACATCGTTCTTGTTCCCCTAACCCGTGACATCGACCTGGGCGAGTTCGCGGAGGAATTCAGCGGAACTCTATCGCAGCATCAGGAAGCATTTCTCGTCACAGGTGAGATGATCGACACCTTTCTGGGTGTTCCGGGGATTTGCCAAGCAGCCGAAGGCACTCCTGAAGACGCGCGTATTCTCGCATGGATCAATCAGCAGGAAACAGACCTTCACTACATGGTTTGTCCTGTTGACTACGGCCTTACCAACTGGACAAAGCGATGTATTCGTCAGGCCGACGAAATCATACTCGTCGGCACTGCTCGCGAAACGCCGAAGTTGACCGCAACAGAGACACAACTTCTGCGGGATGAAGAAACCCGAGGCGCGAGACTGCAAAAGATACTTGTCCTGATTCATCCTCCCGACACGTCCCAGCCGGAGGGCACGCTTCGATGGCTGAGCGAGCGGAGTGTGGATCGGCATTTCCATGCCCGTCCAGGGAATCATTCCGATTTGGAAAGAATCGTCCGCCACGTGTCCGGACGTGAATTAGGGTTAGTCCTCAGCGGCGGCGGTTATCGCGGATTTGCTCATGTCGGTGTGATCAGGGCCTTACGCGAATCGGGGCTCGCTATCGATTTCATCGCCGGAGTCAGCTTCGGTTCCATCATCGCCGGGGCATACTCCTACTCGAAAGAACTGGACCAAACGATCGATTCGCTCAAGTCGCTTGTGAAAGGGATGCTCAGTGATTACACGATCCCCTTCATTTCCCTCATCCGCGGCCGGCGGTTTGACAATTGCCTGCAGACCCTGTTCGGGGAAACGAATATCGAAGATCTCTGGATCCCCTATTTTTGTGTTTCGAGCAACCTGACCCGGGCAGAAACCGTCATCCATCAAACAGGCTCATTGTGGAGGGCTGCGCGGGCGAGCAGCACCCTGCCTGGCTTGGTGTCCCCGGTGGTCATGAACGGCGATTTGCTCTATGACGGCTGCTTGCTGAACAATCTTCCGGTGGACAGGATGCGCGAGGAGATCCAGACGGGACCCCTCATAGCCGTCGATGTCGTGCCACCCGTTGACTTCGACATTCGCGCTCCCAACTTGGAGAGCCCGTCGGGCTGGCAAATCGCTTGGAACCGGATCAACCCCTTCACGAACAGACTGAGCATGCCGGGCATTATCTCCATTATCCATCGGGCCGGCGCCTTGGGAAGCATCTCCAACCGCCAGCAACTCATCGACGAGGACATCGCCGACCTCTACCTCAGACCTCCTGTCGGACAGTTCGACATCCTGGACGTCACCGTCGCTGACGAGGCGATGGAGATTGGATACACTTACAGCCTGCCCAGACTTCGCTCGTGGACAGAGCAGGAGCGATGAAGCCCGTTGCCGTTGGACGCTTGGCGGAATCGTGAACGAACGCGACACCTCCCTGCCCAGCCTGGGTGCGCGAATGGGTGTAGGCAGGTAGCGGTTGAGGTCGAATCGCCGAACGCGCCGTGACCCTCTGGCGGCGCCGGCAGGAAATTGCTCAGATCGGAGACATTGGGTGAGCCAGCCACATTCGGGAACCGTCTGCCATGGCGACTGATACAGCCCCGACCTGGGCACGCCAGCAAAGACGCGGAAACGATGCCAGCGTGCTGGTCTGCCTTCAGGAAGAAGGAAACAAACCGCCTCTGTTCTTCGCTCCTGCTGGTCACGGCGACCTCCGCAGATTCAGGGCCCATGTCGCCGGCCTTGGACGCGACCAGCCCGTCTACGGACTAAGGCCTCCGCCGGCAAAGCTCGGTCTGACACTTCCCGCCAAGCCTGTCGATTGGTTAGTGTCGATGTACGTTGAGTCGCTGAAGCATGTGCAGCCTACGGGTCCGTACCGTCTCGTCGGCTATTCCCTGGGAGGCATCTTCGCAGTTGAGATCGCACGGGAACTGGATCGCAGGGGAGACGAGGTCGACCTCTTGGTTGCGCTGGACCCGCCTGTGAAGTGTGCGATGTGGATTGCGATTCTCTATTTGAGTCTCTACAAGCTCTGCAATCTGACCAGCCTTACCAACAGGGTCCGTTGGAGCATCATTCGTCGATGGGACAGCCGGCTGCTTCGCTGGGCGTCGGATGAGGGACTGTGCACGCAGACCGCCGTTCTCAAGGGCCACGACCTTGGACCGTGCCCAGTTCGCGTGACCTGCGTTCGACCCCGAAGGTCCTGGATTCAGTTCTTGGATTTCACCTGCATTGGCCGGTCTTGGAGCCAAGTCGTTCAAAACGGCCAGGACATCCATTGGATTGTCTGCACTCACTACGACATCCTGGAACGCGAGCAAGTGGAATCGATTGTCGCGGTATTGCGAGACTCCCTAGATCGTAAAGCGCCCTAGCTCGCTGTCGGCCGCCCTGAACAGTTTGGAACACGGAAAGTCTGGGCACCCGGTTCGGCGAGCCATCGTTCTGCAACGGACCGCGCCCGCGGCAGTTTCAACCTAATGCTCCGCCGGGAGCCTCCGCATGGCTCGCTGCGTAGTATGCTGGCTGAGCCCGGCCCGAGCCACAACACCATCATGAGAGTCCTTCTTGCATTACTGACAGCAGCCCTTCTCCTACCCCTCCAAGCGCAGCAGCGAAAGGTAGTTGTGATTGGCCAGTCAAGCGAAATCATTTCGGAACTCCAAGCAGCCAGCCCTTCGAACGTCACAATCACCCATGTGGCGGCTCGAGGTCCGGGTGACGCCAACCTTCTGCGAGAGGTGGCCGATGCACACGCCATCATCGGCAATCCCACACGTGCGGCGGTCCAAGCTGCGGAAGATCTTGAATGGGTGCAGATTACGAGCGCCGGCGTTAAGCCCTACCTCTACCCGGAACTGGTCGATAGCAACGTCGTAATGACAAATGCGCAGACGCTTTCTTCAGCTGCCATCGCAGACCATGGCTTTGCCATGTTACTCGCCCTGACCCGCAAGCTCAATTTCTTCATCAGCGATCGGACAAACGAGACCTGGAGGCGCGGATCATACGATCTGGAGGAGTTGGAAGGCAAGACCGCGCTTGTGATCGGGACCGGCGGCATCGGGTCCAACGTGGCGCGAAGAGCCAAGGCCTTCGGCATGACGGTGATCGGAGTTGACCCGGACGAATTCCCGCCGAGGCAGAGCTTTGACCGCATGGTTTTCCCGGACCGGCTGGACCAAGTGATCCCCGAGGCTGATGCCGTGTTTGTGTGCGCGCCGCACACCAAAGATAGCGCAGGCATGCTTGGCCCGGCCCAGTTCGAACTGATGAAACGTGGAAGCTACTTCATAGCGCTTTCTCGCGGGAAGCTCTACGACATGTCCGCGTTGGTCAAGGCGCTCGACCGGCAGCACCTGGCAGGCGCCGGTGTGGACGTCACTGATCCAGAGCCGCTGCCGAAGGGGCACCCCTTGTGGAAGTTCGACAACGCGATCATCACACCCCATGTCGCGACACAAGGATTGCTCGGAGGCCAGCTCCGAATCAGGCTCTACATGGAGAACATCGCCCGCTTCGGTGCCGGGGAACGGTTGCGCAACGTGGTGGACATGGAAAAAGAGTATTAGCCGCCCACTGGCCGATACTGGCCACACCAATAAACCTCAGGAACGGCTGTCCTTGCCCCTGAATGCGAGGAAGCCCTGCCTCATTGACCGGCGAGGCCCCGCGCTTGTCGAAGATGGCGAACCTATCGCTCCTGACCGCGAACCCGCACCAGGACGGTCAGGGTCTGCCAAGGATCCATGGAGAAGTCTCCTGGATCGAAAGACATATCGGTAAACTCCTCAACTGTATTGGCAAGCTTCGCATCAAAGATTGGCAATGGTGTGCTCAACTGAACGCCCTCCGCGGCAGCTCCAGCGTTTTCCTGCAGCCTGAGCATGTACCAGCCAGCATGAAACTGCGCAGGCTTGAACGCCAAGAGACGGACATCCGGATGGCTGATGTGGAAGAACTCCTGCGTCGGCGGTATCCCATCAGGCTGCACGAATCGGGCTCGCAAGGGCAGATTCAACTCAGCACCCATGCGCTTCCATTCACCCGGGCTCTCGGGCTGGATCGCCAAGCGGAAGCGAAACCTCTGGAAAGCTGTACTCTGCGGCTCTCCGCGGACGAGTCGCTGGACCCCCTCCTCGCGTGTCTGTACGATCATGTCTTCCCAACTCACCAGAAAGAGCATGTCCGGGCGAATGCAGAAGCCCTCTTTGTTCGCCAGTGTCACGCCCCAGTCTGGAGCACGTCGCACGTGGGTGAAGTGCTGCGGGGTATACTGCCGCGTATCACTCCCAGGCAGCCGCTCATCTGGAACATGCGCCACAAAGCCTGCACCATCGATGAACAGTTCCTCGCTGTCGGCCAGCGGCAGGGCTATGCCGTAGGCCTGGTGCCCCGCTGTCTCCTCCCGCAACACTCTGAGGTCCACGTCAAACGCCAAATCCGCGTAGCCAGTGTCGCGGTAGGTGGTCAGGACCGTGAGAGGAAGAGCCGATCCCGGACGTTCGAATTCCACGCGCCGCGAAAGTGCCCCTTCAGTTGCCCGGACTTCCGCCGGACCGATTCGCGCCTCGAGGTGTTCCTTGCGGTCAAGAGCGAGGTACAACCCGCCAAACGTGCGCTCCGGGTTCGCGAGGAGCATTTCCCGGCCGGATTCCGAATCGAGGATTGATGTGAGCATGCCGGAGTCATCCCACGCGCCCCGCAATTGGAATCCCCGCTCCCGGTCCGAACGCGCTGACCCAGCCCGCTTGATCGAATACAGCCGGTAGCCGACCGCCGGCACATCGCGCGCAAAAAACATGACGTGACGTTTGGTGTTGGGAATGTCTTCGCAAGGAATCTCTTCTCCGCTGGCTAGATCAACCGCGACCAGCGGCCCTTCGTGCAGCTCAGCCGGCAACCCTTCGACCACTGTGAAGCCACTTCGGCGCCACGAAAGGCCGTTGAATACCATCAGCGACTTCTCGACGTTTCGACGCTCCGCCGGGGAAGCCAGACGGTCCATGGCCTTTCGGAACTGCTGCTCGGTATTGGAGTAACCGATCAGCGAGAAGGCGTACTGGGCCGCCTCGTTCCAGTCGGCCTCCCAACGGCTGTGGTAATCGGGCCAGGGCCCGCTCCCAGTCGTGTGCTCCTGAAAAGTGAGCATGGTCTCCCAGGCTTCAGCGAAATCATGACGGGGGAACGTCGAGCCATGAACGATGGAGGCGATCGTCGCTGCCGCTTCAGCTGCCGGCAAAGCGCTTGAGGCCTGGCGCATCTTGCCCGCCGTTTCCGGCACGCGTAGCTTCACGGTCGCCCAATGACCCGTTGCGTCCCCCGAGGCCATCGGAAAGTCATCTCCGTACTTGCCTGTCAGATAGCGGAAGAACTCGTCGGCAGTCGACATCTTCATCGGCAGTTCGGGATGCTTGCGATTCCATTCGCGAATCGCTTCCAGAACGCCGAGGGCAGCGAGAGGGCCGGAATTGTCCCCCGTGGCCCGCATAAGCATGTACGTATCGTATTGGTAGCCGTTCTGCTCCAGCCAAGCCAGACGTCTCGGGACTTTTTGCTCCAGTTCCTCCGGCTGAAACTCTGTTCCGAGCTTCCAGTGCAGTCCCTCCATATACCCGTCGTAAGTGAACCACGTCAGAACCCGGCTGCCGTCCGGGCCAACCCAGTAGAAAGGGTTCTTGCCAAGTCCAAGGTTGTTGCCACCCCCGATGAAGATGTTGAGACCATTCACGAGGTACTTGACTCCGCTGCCCGCCAACACACGAGGAAATGCCCAGCTGAACCCTGGCACGTCGTTTTGGAATGCGACCGGCGCTTCGAGCCCAAGCTTGCGTCGAAGATCGTGCCCCAGGTACACCAACCGGTTGGTTTCCTCGGTGCCCATCAGACCGCTGTGCATGTTGCCGAAGGCCACCCCGAGCGCAAGGCGTCCTTCCTTGAGCAGCCTGGTCAGTTCGCCGACCAGTTCGTCGTCGTCAGTGCGACGCAACCACTCCTGGAGCATCCAGGCGGATTCGATGGTCCAGCGGAAATCAGGGTTCTCGCGAGCCAGCCGGATCGCGGTGTCGATGCTGTCCTTGTAGTCTCGTGGAACCTCGTCCGGCGGCCGGGTGAAGCCGATGTCGAGATGACTGTGGGATACAACGAAGATCTGGCGGATCGAGCCGGTGCGCCGGCCAGCATCCAACTCGTAGCTCGGGCGTTGGCCCACGCTGGCAGGCGGACAAACAAAGAACGATACGGCAGCGACGGTGCTCGCTAGCCAACTTGACCGGTTGCGCCAAGCCCTGAGAGCCGGTCGGAATCCGTTCGAAGACAGGAGCGACTCGAACTGGGGCTTGGCGCCGTTGCTCGTTGCGATCACGGCATCAGAACGAGTAGCGCAAAGCGAACTGAATCTGTCGATTCGATCCGAAGCCTGTGAAGGGCACGCTGTGGGTCGACGTGCTGTTTCCGAAATTCGGGAACACATAGTGTCCACCCGGATTGTTGAACTGCGGCGTGTTGAACATGTTGAACATCTCCGCCCGGAATTGTACGGTCTGGCCTTCCCCGACATTGAAGTTCTTGAATAGGGAGAAGTCCCAGTTCAAGGCCGCCGGGCCGTTCAGTATGTTCCGGCCCGCATCCCCGAGCCTGCCGGCCGGGGGCTGGGAGAACGCGGCGGGATTGAACTGCCTGCTGGGGATGTCCTGGTCAGCGGGATAGAGCGGCTCTCCCGGGACAAGGTCCGGCCGTGAGGACCCGATTCGGCCAATGCCCAAGGGGTCACACCAGCATCCCGGATTCACCGGTAAGCCGGAGCGCATCGCAGTGATCCCGTTGATCTGCCAACCGCCGCCGATCCAGTGCGGCAGTTTGGGGACGCTGGCAAGCTCGTAGGTGTAGTCGAACTGCAAGTTGTGACGCACGTCCGAGTCACTGTCAGCGTACGCCGCACGGGGGTTCCGGTCGTCCTGGGGTGAACTGCCCCACGGAATGCCATCGTCGTCCAGCGCATGGGCCCACGTATAGTTCACGTTTGCCCGGAAACCCTTGCTGAAACGCCTCCGCAGACTGACCTGCAATGCGTTGTACGTCGAGGTAAGGTCGTCCCGGACTGAATTGATCGCGGCGAATTTGGGGTTTGGGCGCACTCCACCCTCAACCCTATTCAGGTCCTGGCCGGTAGTCAGATGCAAGGCGCGGTTTCCGAGGTAGGCGACCTGCAGCATCGCATGTTCGCCAAGGCCCTGCTGGATGTTGAAGTTCCAACTCTGGGTGTAGGCCTGCTTCAAGTCTCTTGGGAGCGCGGTGAGGTTCGCCCCGGTGACGAAGTTGAAGTTTGCGGGCGGAGGAAAGCCCTTCAGGCCAGGAACTTCCAAGGCGTTCACTGAGGCGGTCTGCTGAAAGAGGTTGTTCGGGATGTTCTGTGCCATCGCCGCGTTCAAGCTCGCATGGAAGATACCGTAACCAAATCGAATCACTGTGTTATTGGAGGCAAACGGCGAGATCGCGAACCCGATCCGGGGGTCGAAGTTGGTCGCGGGTGCATTCATTACGCTGGTGCCCACTGGGTCCAGGTCACCGGTAGCGGGATTGTAGTTTGCCATCCGTCCGTGCGATTCGGTTGGAGCGGTGTCGTATTGATACCGCATCCCCAAGTTCAATGTCACCTTCTGGTTGACTTGATAATCGTCCTGGATGAAGAACATGTTGTACGTGTTGCGCATCCCGGCCCGAGGCTGGCCCCAGGTGCTAACGGCCCACGCAGCGTTGCGAGCGAAATCGTCCAGCGAGAGATAGCTGATGTTCATCTGGAAGACTCCGGCCTTGTTGTCCTGGTTGCGAACAATCTGCGCGCCGACCTTTAGCTGATGGTTGCCTTGAACCCACGACAGCGTATTGAGCCACGTGAAGGAGTTGTTGGCAACCTGCAGGCCGAACCCACTCGGCCCCACCCCGGCTGATCCGCCGCCAAGCCCCACGATGGGAAAATTGAGGATCTCGTCTGTCTCGGCGCTAAGCGGATCAATGCGAACGCGGTTGAACGCAAAACCAGCCTCGTTGAAGACGGTTGGCGAGATCACGCGGTTGTAGGTAAGCTTGGCCAACTGCAACCGGCCCGGAGCCCTTTTGGTTTGCCCGCGCGCCACGCCGAAAAAGTCTCCGGTTTCGTTCGCGTTGAGGTTGTACCGGAAGTTGATGCTGTCCTTGTCCGACGCCTGGTAGTCGATCTTGGCGGACACAGAATTCTCTTCGAGCCTGTCCGCGACCCCGCGGTTGTACCACCCCAGGCGCGGTTCGCCGGCGGAAATCGCCCCGTTCGGCAAGGGCAGCATGTCTACTGCGGGCTTGACAGCCGGATCAACCGTGGCGCGGTACTCAGCTGTTGGAACCAGGGCGTTCAGCACTTTTCCGAGACGCTGCTGGATGCCTTCGTAGTTGGCGAAGAAGAAGACTTTATCCTTGGCAATCGGTCCTCCGAGTGAGGCGCCGTACTGATTCAACCGGAACGGCGGCTTGTCGCCCATATCGTTGAAATAGTTCCGGGAGTCGAGCTTTTCGTTCCGAAAGTACTCGAAGACCGAGCCGTGGAATTGATTCGAACCAGATTTCGTGATCAAGTTCACCACGCCTCCTAGCGTCTGACCGAACTCAGCGGAATAGGAGTTGGTATACACCCGAAACTCTTGGATGGCCTCGGTGCTGCTGCGAGAAATCCGACCTTTGCTTGACCCGTAGGTGTTGTCGAGAATGTCGAAGTCGATCCTGCTGGCGTCGCCGCCGTCGAGCAGAAAGCGCAAGCCTCCCTGCTGCCGGAACAGGCTGATGCCGTTAAACGCCTGTTTGGTGGCGCCCGTGCGCAGCACATTTCCCGGCACCAAGTGCAGCAGGTCGCTAACGTTCCGCCCATTCAGGGGAAGCGCGTCGATCTGTTCCGTCTCAACCACAAGACCCAGGGTCGAAGAGGCTGTCTCGACGAGAGGCGCCTGCCCGGAAACGGTCACTGTCTCCGTGACGGATCCCGGGTCGAGCGAAAACAACAGCCGAAGACGATCCGAGACTCGCAGGCGGATGTCCTCTTTCAACTGAGTCTTGAACCCCTCGGAGGACACCGTGACCCGGTACGTCCCAACGGGAAGCACGGGAACAAGAAAGTTCCCTTGCCCATCCGTCATGGTCTCTACCCTGACGCCAGTTCCCTGATTCTCGATGGCCACTCGGGCAGAAGCAACCACGGCTCGACTGGAGTCGAACACAGTCCCGAGCACACTACCGGTGTCCAGTTGCGCTAGGACTGAGACACAGCCTAGCAAAACACCGAAGACAATTCTTACGAACAACTTACACTGCATTTCCTCACCTCCGATTGATCCAAAGAAAGAGTCGATTCGACCGATTCGACTTGACCCGCGCAAGTACTATATCAAATCCTTACGTCTACGCAGCAAATAAAGTTGCATTGGGCGCAAGGGAACTCCGCAAAGTCTTGATGTCCGTTCGGAATCGGACCCGTTCTTTCCGTTCGACTCGGTGATCCTTGCATTCCGGAGTGAACAACCGGAGTCGTGTCGGCGAGTGTATGGTTCTTGCAGATAGGGATGCCCTGTCCCCACTCCAGCCCACGTCACCGAGGCGCGCTCGGTCCCTGACCAGGCCCACGGGGAACGCGGGATCGCCTTAGCCCAGGACAAGAATCGACCGAGTTGGACTCGCCCAACTTCTTGTCGCCTGAGATCGATGCCTTGCCAACGGATGAACAAGCCTCAAAGGCAGCTGGCTCGGTAGTTCAGGACTTTGGCGGTTCGTGAACCACGGTACGTTGATTCAACGGAACGGACTCGACCGTCTGGCTCTGCCCGCTTGGCCAGAAGATTTCGACAGTCACTGGCGCTGTGCTTTTCCCGAGGCCGAAGTGTATCGGCCGCAGACTGGACGAGGCGTAGCCCGCAGCGCTCTTCATCCAGCGCGTTTGATCCCGGGTCTTCACACGAGCCCCGAGTCCGTCGCGGTTGGAGATAGTGCCGACGAGATCCAAGGCGATCCAATTTCCAGCCGGCTCCGAGAGGTTGCGCAACACGGCTGCGGGCTCTCCAAGTGCACTGACCACCAAGTCGAGCCGACCATCGCCGTCGAAGTCCGCGGCCGCTGCCCCTCTGTGAGCGCCGGGCTCCCCGATCTGCAGGGCACCTTCAAACCGACCTCCGAGATTTCGGAACACTGTATTGGTCTGCTTGTACGAGAATGGCTCGAATTCTCCGATGAGGGCATTGACGTGGGAGTTGGCGGTGAAGAGATCCACCTGGCCATCGTTGTCAAGGTCCGCGAACACGTTGCCCCATCCTGCGTATGTCCGGGACGCTTTCGCCAGGCCGCTCGGTATCGTGGCATCACGGAACGAGCCCTTGTCCTCGTCGCGAAAGAGCGGAAACGTCTCGTTGTTAAGCGCTGTCACGGACAGATCCGGGTTCCCGTCGCTGTCGAAGTCTCCGATGTCCACGCCCATGGATGACACCGGCTTCCCGTGATCCAACAACGCCACGCCGGCGAGCAGGGCGTCTTCGACGAAGGTCGTTCCGCCTTCATTGAGGAACAGGAAATTCGGAAGGTAGTCGTTCGTGACAAACGCATCCTGCCAGCCGTTCTCGTCGAAGTCGGCGAACGCCACGCTCATGCCGCGACCCCGAAGCCCACCGAGGCCGACCCGCTCGCTCACGTCGTCGAAATCTCCCTGCCCCAGGTTACGGTACAAGCGGTTTGCAATCGGAATAAAGTTCTTCGGATGGCAGTAGATCCGCAGGCCACGAGCTCGGTCGCCACAATACCGGTCGAAGTCCAATGACAAGTCTGCATAGTTGATAACCATGAGATCCAGCAGTCCATCCCTGTCGTAGTCGAACCAGCCCGCTGCGACGGCCAACTCGGAGGTGCCGATTCCCGCGCGTGCGGTTATGTCCTCGAAGGTGCCGTCGCCCCGATTGCGGTACAGCAGACTCTGAAACACGCCGGCGACGAACAGGTCGACATCCCCGTCGTTGTCGTAATCAGCAGCAGCCGCGCCAATTGAGTACCCTTCTCCCGCGACTCCGGCGCTGGCGGTAACATCGAGGAACCTCAGGCCTCCAATGTTCCGGAAGAGCCGGTTGCGATACCGCGGCGCGTCCTTGCGCATCGATTCCGGGGAAGCTCCGTTGGTGAAGAAGATGTCGGGCCTGCCGTCTGCGTCGTAGTCGAATACGGCTAGTCCGCCGGCCAACGTCTCAAAAGGTCGCTTTGAAGGCGTGGGTGCGTTTTCCAGAGTGAAGTACATGCCTGATGCCTGGACGGGCTCAAGGCGAATCTGGGCTTGGCAAAGTGCACTAAGGGACGGGATGCAAAGCAGCAACGAACACGTCACCATGCGAGCATGTGTGGGCCGCAACGGTCGGACCAAGGTCCAGATTGTACCGCTAAGGGCATTGAATGGGTCTTTGAGCCGCCTAGCGCTATTGGCCGCGCAAGTACATGAACTTGTGCGGGACCTACCGATCGAATGAAAGGAGTTGAGCGCCACCAGGGTCTCCAGGTGACCGGGGCCAGCCGGGATCTGAAGCGGTCCAGCATCCTCGCGTTCCCGAGTCAAATCGCTACCAAGAGAACTCCAGCGATTTCGCAAGAATCGCCTTAAGTCAACGAATGAGTATCAGCTTCCGCTGGGGCACGTGCAGATAGTCCGCTCCGCTGCTGGTGATGACGACATCTTCCTCCAGACCGATGTGGATCTCTCCGACATCTTTGTAGGGCGCATACAGAATTGGCTCGATCGCGAAAGTCTGACCGGGCTCCATCTTCAGGAAAACGGTGGTTCCGTAGCGTTCCGGCCAGTCGGGACCGATCAGAGGCCCAACGTCGTGAACTGTGAACCCAATCGCATGCCCGGTTCCGTGTGGCGGCCCTTGGAACCCGGCATCCTGCAGCGTTTTTCGGGCGATCGCATCGATTTCGACACCAGACACGCCCGGCCTCATCGCGGCCTTCTGACGATCAGCTGCCAAGCGAGACGTCTCCCACATCTTTCGGATTTGGGCCGGAGCATCCACCTCGCCCGTGTTCAAGACGTATGCTGTTCGCTGCAAATCCGTCGAATACCCCTTGAAAGTAATCCCGAAATCGATTCTGACGAGATCTCCGCGCTGAATCACACGGCTACTCGGATCCGAGTGGCCCCGGGACGGACCCGCCACGACACTAAGGAATGGAACAGTCGCTCCGAGCATTCCAGTGCGGGTCCGCAAGTAGTTGCCAACGTCGATTTCGGTGGTCGTACCGGGGACGATGACAACAGTCGTCAAGGCATCGCGGATCAGCGCGTCCGTGTGGCGGGCCGCCTGCCGCAGAACTTCGACTTCTTGGGAGAGTCTGCGTCCGCGGAACGAGGCGACCAGGGGTTCGGCTGAGACAAACCGTCCGGCGATCTCGTCCCCCAGCACCTCCTCAAGATACGCGCGCATTCCCGCCGTGAGCCCATCAGCGATCGGCATGTCCCTGGATGTGTTGACCGCGATTCTAGCTGGATCGAGGTCGGCCATGAATTGCTTCAGATGCGGCTTGATCCCTTCGCTCCGGTATGCCAGAACCTCGTCGAAGATCCCGCATTCTTCTAACGGGGTAACGTCATAGCTCGCCGCGATCGCGGTCTTCTTCAGCTTCCCATTCGAGTGCGCAAACAGCAGCGCCATCCTTGCCACAGCATCACCACCACCGAGGTCCGCTGCCAAGGGGTCCTTGGACTCTTCCCTCGTGAACACGAGCCAAAGGTCAATGTCGTTCTGGCTCATCGCCGCGGGCAGGAGCTTGTCCACTCGTTCGCGAAGAACATCGGGACTCGCGCCCCACGATGGCAGTGCGCACAATGCGGCCAGAACTAGGATCAGCCTGAACATGGCAGGCTCACGAAGCGGAATGTCACGCAAGTCGGAAGGCTGTGGACACTGTGGAAATCAACGGCGACTGTCCACAAGATCGACTGGGTTACGCTAACACGATGCCTTCTCTTGTCGCAAGGGACCAGTCTTGCATCTGGCACCCCTTCACGCAAATGAAGATTGCTCCCGATCCTCTTGCAATCGTGCGTGGGGAGGGCGCATACCTGATAACGGAGGACGGGCGGCACATCCTGGACGGAATCTCTTCTTGGTGGGTCAACCTGCACGGCCACTCCAACCCCCGGATCAATCGGGCGCTCGCCGCCCAGGCGGAACAGCTGGAACATGTGATGTTTGCCGGCTGCACCCATCCGCCCGCGGTCGAACTCGCGGAGCGGCTGCTCCCCCGAATGCCACCCCAGCTAACGCGGGTTTTCTATTCGGACAACGGTTCAACCGCCGTTGAAGTTGCCCTCAAGATGGCGTATCAATACTGGACGAACCGCGGTGAGTCCCAGCGACGTACATTCCTCGCTTTCAGGCACGCGTACCACGGGGACACCGTTGGAGCAATGTCCGCCAGCCACGATTCCCTGTTCACTGCGAGCTACTCGCCGCTTCTGTTTGGTGTCGAGCGTGCCACGGTCCCGAACGACTACCTGGCGTCCATGGACCCGGATCTAGACGGAGGCGGAAGCGAGCCGCTAGTAGATCTCGAGCTGCTGCTTGAAGAGCGGGCCACGGATTTCGCGGCGGTCATTGTCGAGCCGATGGTCCAGGCCGCAGGGGGAATGCGCGTGTGGAAGCCCGAGTTCCTGCGGAGATTGCGTGAACTCTGCGACCGGCACGATTTGCTCCTGATCGCAGACGAGGTCATGACTGGATTCGGGCGGACCGGCCCGATGTTCGCCTGTGAGCATGGGCCGGTCTCTCCCGATTTGATGTGCGTCTCAAAGGGCCTGACTGCCGGCTACTTGCCGCTTGCAATCACCGCGGCATCGGACCGGGTCTATGAGGCGTTCCTGAGCGATGACACCAGCAAGACATTCTTCCACGGCCACTCCTTCACCGCCAACCCGCTCGGATGCGCAGTTGCGCTTGCAGGTCTTGACATCTTCGACCAAGAAAACGTGCTGGGGCGAATTCAGGGCATCGAATCCAGAATCCGAGCGGGACTCCAATCGTTCGTCGGCCGGGACTATGTCCGGGACGTCCGACAGATCGGCGGCTTGGGGATCGTGGAACTGACCGCGGAGGGCGGCTATCTTGCCAACGTCGGGCCGAGGATGGCGGCAGCATTCCTTGAGCGCAACCTTCTCTTGCGCCCGTACGGCAGCATCGTGTATTTCATGCCCCCGTACGTTGTGACCGACCAGGAAATCGATTGGGTGTTCGACCAGATCGACGAGGTCGTGTCTTCGGTGATGTCGAACGGAAGCTGACTGCGGTATTGAGCATAGCCCCAGTTCCGGCAGCCGCTATCGATCTGGCGATTGGTACCGAAACAGAGAAAGGCGGTTTCCGCCCACTTTGATCACTCGCACGCGGTTGAGATCCCCGTACCGTTCCGACAACTCCAATTCTCTACCGTGTTGGGCAATCACCCATTCGGCAGGCTTGGTCGAGAGCCTTCTCAGCACGCCGACATACTCGTTCGTCGCTTCGTACGGCGGACCCAGGAAATAGATATCTGCATCGATGCCCTCCACGATTTCTTGGACCTGTGCAGTCCGCACCTCTGCTTGATCCGTGATCTCTAGAGCCGCGAGGTTGTTCCGAATCACCGTCACGGCGCGCTGGCTCGACTCCACGAAGACTGCACTTGCGGCGCCACGGCTGAGCGCCTCGATGCCAACGGCCCCGGTGCCGGCATACAGATCGGCGAACACGCGCCCCGGAATCTCCCGTTGAAGGACATCGAACATGGTTTGCCGCATTCGGCCGAGCATTGGACGAGTCTCGGAACTCTCCAGGGACTGGAGTACGCGCCGTCGAAACTTGCCCGCGATGACGCGCATCAGAACGGCTCGCCGTGCGCTGCCCCCTCAGCCCGGCCGACCTTAGCGAAACACGCGCCTTGATCCAGGCGTGATGAGGTCCATGCCCTCCAGACGGGCTCTCGGCCGCAACTCGATGGGTTCATCAGCTCAAGAGGCGGTCCGCTCCGCAGCACCCGAAGCGGAAAGCACGTGCCGGACTATCCCGTCCACCGTCTCTTTGGCATTGGAATACGCATCCGCATAGAATGCTCGCTGGGTCGCGCGGTCCATTAGGCTACCCTCGCGATGCCAGTGCTCGAGCCCTCGACCCATGACGTACGTTCCCGCAAAAGCAATCAGTCCCTTCGAGACGAGCCCGCCGCCCGCCGGCACCTTCGACACCAATTGTCGAGCCATGGCCCGCCACCCTATAGCTGCCCCGACTATCGAGCCGATCTTCAGGGTTTGCTTGTCGTACCCCACCTCATGCCCATGTGCGGCCGCGAGCAACAAGGAAAGTCGCACCTGATTCACTGTCAAGAACGCGGTGTCTGAGGCGAACTCGCCAGCCGTCCAGGGAAGGGTCAGCACAGAAGGAACAATGTTCGGGACGGATGTAGCGACCGTGAAGAGTGTGTTCTCCCTGGCGATCTTCCAGATCAGTCGCTCGCTGACCATCCGGCGTAGCCCTGGAAAACTCCGGGCTAGCGCAATCCAGTCCTCCTCGTTTTGGTCCAACAGCTTGTCAACGGAAGATCGCGGACTAATCGGATCAAACTCGAAAAACGACTGGGGGTGCGGAATCCCGCGCTCGGAGAAGCCGATTGTCACCCGCCTAAAGTCACTCTCGCTTGCAATCCGCACAATTTGGGGGTGACTCTGCTCGCTTGGACAAGCCCCAAGGAATTCATGGATCTGGTCGACACAGCTCTCGTCTGCCGCCAGAACCCCAAACACAACAGGCCTCTCCGCGATCCCGCGAACTTCTTGGGGATTGAGTGTCTTGAATGCGGATGTTATCTGCTTCAGGACGCCAAGAGCCACCAAGTTCATTATAGTGGCCGCCCGTCTCACATTGCGGAGATCTCCAACCGGTTCGATCGTCTTCAGCGCAGGTCATGTAAGGGGCACTTCACACTGATCGAGCGGTATTGACATGCTTCGAGAACCGTTGGGCCGCCGTTCCATCCACTACACCCAACGGATCGAACAATACTTCAAGAAACGATTGCAGACTCGACCTCAAATCACTTGTTTCATGAGGCTTGAGATTGACGATCTAGCCTGCCGTGAGACATCCAGCTTCGCACAGGAACCTGCATCGAAGGTCCGGAAACCGCCCGGTGCCACGTTGCGGGGCCATCACCGAGCAGTCGGACGGATGGACTGCCGTTCACTCTGCCAAACGACTTCCCCCTCATGGACCACATTGTGCTGGCCTGCGATGAAAAACGAGCGTATCAGCCCCGGTCGCCGAGTGGATACGCTCGACCTCAACGCCAAACACTGGCTCTACCAGATCGTCCCTCAGAATGTCTCTGACCGGGCCACACTCCCTCAGGCTGCCCGCGTGCATCAGCCCGGCATGGTCCGCCCATCGCTCAACGGCGTTCAGATCGTGCAGGGCTACCGCAACCGCCTTCCCCTCCCCGGCAAGGTCCTTCAGCAATTTGAATGTCTCGAGTGAATGATCGATGTCTAAGTTGGATGTTGGTTCGTCGAGGAGGATCGCCTCGGCTTCCGTTGCCAGGCTGCGCGCAAGCACTACCCGCTGGCGCTCGCCCCCGGAAAGCTCGTTGACCAGCCGATTCGCGAGATGCGCGACATCCGCCCTCTCCAGTGCCGCCTCTACCGCGGCCGCATCCCTTGGTCCGGGCGTCTCGAATCGTCCAACATGCGGATGGCGCCCCATCTCGACCACCTGCCGAACCGAAAACGCGAAACCAAAGTGGGTATCCTGTGGGACGAACGCCACCTGTCGCGCAATCAGCCGGCGTGCCATACCGGCCAAGTCCGCACCGTCCAGCGCCGCACGGCCCTTCGTCGGCCGCCACAGTCCGGCCAGAAGCCGCAGGACCGTCGATTTGCCCGATCCGTTCGGGCCGACCAGGGCAGTCACCCGAGCAGGCTCAATTGAGAGAGAGACGTCGCGCACGAGCCAACGCCCGTCGATCCGCATACCGGCCTGTTCCAAACGAAGGCTCAAAAGTAACCGATCTCCTTGCGTTGGCGGCGCAGCAGCCACAGAAAGAACGGCGCGCCGAACGCCGCAGTGATCACACCGAGGCGGATCTCCGTCGGAGGATGGACAGTCCTTGCCAGCAGGTCGCACACGATCACGAACAGGGCCCCGCTCAGGGCGCTGGCGGGCAGGAGGGCGCGGTGGGACGGCCCCAGGATCAGCCGCACCATATGCGGCACGACAAGCCCGACGAAACCCACGACGCCGCTCACCGCTACCGCCGCGCCCGTCAACAGCGCTGCCGTTGCCAGAATCGTTCTCTTGACGGTCTCCACGTCCACGCCGAGCGAAGCAGAGGTTTCCTCACCGAGCAACATCAGGTCGAGTTCCCTTGTATGCCAAAGAGACACGAGTGTGCCTAGCGCTAGGAACGGCAGGCTGATCCAGACATGGGTCCATGTCCGGCTGTCAAGGCCGCCCATCATCCAGAAGACGATCTCGGCCGCCACCTGCCAGTTCACGAAGCTGAGAGAGATCAGCAGCGACGAGCAAGCAGTGATCAGCGCACCTACGGCGATACCAGCCAGCAACAAGGTCGCGACCGGGGTGCGGCCACTTCGCGTTGCAATCAGGTAGACCGCGAACAGCGCGATAAACCCGCCGATAAACGCGGTCATCGGCAGCCAGAGGGCCGACCGGGTTGCGAGCCCAGTGACAAACGCAATTACCGCTCCGAGCGCAGCCCCCTGGCTGACGCCGATCACACTGGGATCAGCCAGCGGGTTGCGAAAAACGCCCTGAAGCTGGACACCGGCGATCGCCAGCGCTGCACCCACTAAGGCGGCGACGATCACACGGGGCATTCGGATCAGCCAAACAATGACTCGTTCGGCCTCCGAGACACCGCCCAAATCCATCCACGCCTCGGGTAGAATGCTGCCGGCAACCGTCTGCACGACGGTCTGCCAACTGATGTCGGTGCTGCCGATCGAGACTCCCGCGCAGGCGGCAACTACAAGGAGCGACGACACAGCAGGGAAAAAGACCAGCAGCCGACCCGCCCTCGCCTTCGTTGCGGATGCAGACGCAGCCTCGGGCCCGGTCCGGAGAGAACGAATCCCGCTCATATGGAGTCCGGGTAGATGGCCGCAGCGATGTCTTCCAACAGACCCGCCACATGCTGAGACATGGAAAGATAGCGGCGGTTCTCCACGATCAGGACCTGACCTTTGCGACCGGCCGTTGAAGCGGCCACACCCGTATCGGCCAGAAATCGCGCACGAAGGTCCGTTGCTGACTCCGGTTCACCCCCAGCTACGATCCAGTCGGGATTCCACGCTGCTACATGCTCGCTGCTGATCGATCCATAGGGGCCGATGCCACGCTCTGCCGCAACATTGATCGCCCCGAGTTGCGCGAGAATGTGATCGAACAGCGAACCCTTGCCATAGGTGTTTCCGAAGTTCGAGAAAGCGAGGACGCGAATGGGCTCGGCGTCCGGCGGACGGAGCTTCGCTGCCGCAGCAACTCGCTCCCGAAGGCGCCGAATCTCTCGATCCGCTGCGACGTCCTCCCCCAGCAAGAAACCCGTGGTTTCGAGACCACTCGCGATCTGCTCAAAATCCTCGAAGATCGTCCGCATCCGAAAGACGGGAGTGCCTAGGGTTCTTGCGATGTCGACATACTCCGCCCGAGCATCTTGGGAAACCAGTATCAGGTCCGGGCTTCGGCGCAAGACCGCTTCTGGATCGGTCGCGACTGCAACATCCATGTCGCGGAGCATGTCGGCCACATGGCTGTAGCGGCGGTCGTGAGCGGCTGGACTCACTGCAACTACCCGTTCGGGAGACACGAGGGCTAGCAGGAAGTGATCCGTGACCAGAGATTGCGAGGCAATAGCCCTCGGTGCACTCACCAACCTCAATTCGTCCCCATGAATGTCCCGTGCAACCCTGGGGAACGCCCTATTTTCCGTGCCGTTTCGGTCCGCCCCACCCGGCCGCGAAGGCGACGGGAAGCTGCCGCCGAATCGCAACGCCGCAGCGAACAGAACGAGGCACAGCGTCAACCCGAAGGCGAAGGCGAACTTGGACTTGGGTCTCACGCTCCCTCCGGATAAAGCGCTGCCGCGAGACTCTCCACCAACTCGATCACGTTGTGCGACATCGACAGAAAGACCTGCTGGGGCAGAATCAGCAGCTGGCCGTTGCGGGCGGCAGAGGTCGCAGCCACACCGGGATTCATGAGAAGCGCCTGCCTGAGAGCCTCGTGCCGACCAGGATCTGCCCCGGTTACGATCCAATCCGGGTTCCAATCCGCGACCTGCTCGAAGGAAATCCCGTCATAGGTGTCCAGCCCTCTCTCGGCTCCAATATTGATCCCGCCTAGTATCGTGACGACATCATGGAAGAGCGTGTTGATCCCGTAGCTGGATGCCCGGCCTCGATCGTAGCCTAGGATGCGGGGATGCGAAGTGTCGTGTCGGGCCCGGCGATTGAGGGCACGCTCTATCCTGCCCTGAAACATCTCCGCCAACTCGCGAGCACGGTCGTCCGAGCCAGTCAAGTAGCCGATCCGGCGGATCAGTCCATTGATTTGTGACAGCTTCGCAATATTGTGCTCCAGACGGTAGACAGGCACTCCGCCCCGGCCCAGCAAGTCGAGCCATTCGGCACGAACATGGCTTCCGGCAATCACCAAGTCGGGGCGGAGGCTCAATACCACCTCGGCGCTCTCGCTGGAAGGCAGGTCCAGCATCGTGACCCGTTCCGCCAGACTGCTATACCGCCGCTCGAAGGAAAATCGACTGACCGCGACGATCCGCTCGGGGTCGATCAAGTCGAAGAGGATCTCGTCAACTGTCAGCTCACTCGACACGATTCTTCGGGGCGGGACCGGGATCGTCGCGAGATTGCCGTAATCGTCGGTTACCGAGCGCGGGAAGGGCTGGTTCGAATCTGGACTCGGTTCTCGTCGCAGCTCGTGCCCAGGTTCATTGGCAAGCACACCGCCCAGGTCGCGGACTACGTGAATTACTGTTACAGCCAAGGCAACCACAAGAACCAACCCGGCCCAAAAACGCTGGGCCCCGGTCACTGGCAAGTACCCATCGGCGCGGCGGCCGCCTCTTTGAAATCACTAGGCAGGTCTTCGCCCAAGTATTTCTCCCGGAGCCGGTAGTAGAGGTCGAGACGGCTCCAGTCGGGCCGCTCGAGAAATTGCATTTCGTCGGTCAGCCATGGGCTCGGCAGGAAGACCGTGGTCATTTGATCCCCATAGCCGTTCCACATCCGTACGCCCCATGACCTGCCATGGACAGTTTCCTGGCTTCGACGTTCCCAGAGAGAAATGCGAGCCACGGGGCGTTTCTCCCTCAACTCAGCCGCTGGCGAGCCCTCGTGTCTGCCAATACACAGATGGAAGTGCCACGCACCAAGATCCACCGTCAAGTACCCGTCACTGATTCGCAGGTCCGGCTCCTCTTGGAACCGTACTTCAAAAACCGCGCCTTCGACGCAAGGGCCGACGACGATGCGCTCCCAGTTGCCGACGAACAGATCGCGAACCAGTTCACGCATCACTTCTTCGGTCGGCTCGAAGTAGGTGTGACACGTCGCCGACCCGTCCGGATGTCGCTCGACTGCTCGATCGTTCGTCGTCATTGGGGCAGATCCTCCATTCAGAAGACGAAGCGGATGCCACCGACCATCCACGCGCCAGGTGACCCGAAGCCGTCCTCGTAGTACTCTCCGTCAAACACGTTCTCTACTTTCCCGTAGACCTCCAGGTTTCTGGTGTCCGAGACAGGGAAGTCGTAGCGAAAAACGATGTCCGCCTTGACCGGCCCTGCAAACTGCAGCTTCCGGCCCAAGGCTCCGAACGGGGACTGGACGAAGTCACTAACGGCGAACAGATCGAAGGTGACGTTGAAGCGCCGCCGAATCCACTGGGTAGCCGAGGCAGAGAGCACGTGCTCGGACAACCCCGGAATCTGAAAGAAATCCGTTCCGATCGTCGGTGTCCTGGAATCTGAGTTGGTGAACGTGTAGGCACCTCGCACACTTGTGCTCGCCGTGGGTGTGATCTGCGAGCTCAACTCGACACCACGTGCGATACCCCCGCTGCCAGCGCGGTAGCCTCCAAACCTCCCAAAGATGTCGTCGCTCGGGAAGTTTGCGAAGTCGAATATCACAGTCTCCTGAAGGTTCGTGTAGAAGAACGTGCCACTCAGGCGGACCTTCGAGCCATGGAGCCACTGGTCCACGCCCGCGTCCACCGCAACGGATCTCTCGGGATCAAGGCGGGGATCGCCCCAATAAGTGAAACTTCCCGAATAGGACGAAAAGGATCCGCCAAACCGCTCGTATAGCGACGGAGCCCTGAAGGCATTTCCGGCGTGCGCTCGCAGCTTTGTCTGGCTCGACTTGAGGAAGTACGCGACGGAGAGATCGCCTGTGTAGGCACTGCCGGGAGACGCAGCGGGCATCTCTTCGTAAGGGCTCTTGGTTCCCGAAAAGATCGGCGAACCCGGATCAAAGTACTGCGCCCGCCCCGACAGCGATACATGCAGACGCCCTTCCAGCAAACGGATCTGATCCTGGGCGAAGATAGCGTGACTGGCTTGGTCGATCTCGATTCGGCTCTCTGCAGGCGCAGGACTCCGGTCGGTGTTGAAGTTGAGGTATCTCTCGTCTTCGAACTCGTATCCGAGGCTGGCCAGGTGTCGAGCTCCGGCCCGATGGTCGGCCCTCGCTTGAAGCGTGTGGATCTGCCCTCCAAATCGGCTCTCGTTCCCAAAGACCGGATCATACAGGCTGGGGCCGGCCGGACCGTCCTGGAACGAGCGATTGGTGTCCACGAACTGATACGCCAGCCGATAGGAACTCTCCGGAGTCAACTGATGCTGCAGTGAGATCGCGGTGGCAAGAAATGAGGACACCTGGCGCTGGTCGGGGTCGGTCTGCGCCGGAATGAACGTTGCATCACCGGTCTCAAAAGGCAGGCCCTGCTCGAACAGCACGAGCTGCGTGACCGGCAGGGCGCGTGCCGGCACTTTGCCGGTGACGGGAAAGTTCGCCGTGATCGCTTCGGTAATTGTGGGGCTTTCCGTTAAGGCCAGCCAAGCGTCAGACCCCCAGACCCTGCCAGTTAGCGACATACCCGGGGAGAACGAATGTTTGACGAAACCGCGGGCGCTCGTGTTGCGGTGAGGGCTGGCCTTTCGGTAGCCCTGTGTCACGTTCACGTGCGAGATGCCGCCACTATACGTGACACGATTGTCCGAGAGCCCGCCTCCAACGCGCCCGACACCTCGGAGCATGCCCAGACCACCGCCTTCCGCCCTGAGCTCGCCGTGCGGTCGTCCTCCGCCTTGGTGGGTTCTGACGTTCATCACGCCGCCTATCGCATGCGAGCCATACAGTGAGGAGCCCGAGCCACGCAAGAACTCGACACGGTCGGTATTAGCGAGGTTCATAGTCGAGTAGAAAGCCGTTGCGTCACCTTGCGGACCGGCGGCGTCGCGGAACCGGAGGCCATCGATCAGCATTGCAGTGTCGTGATTGCGCAAGCCGCGCGTCTGCACGGTTACAAGACTTCCGGGCCCTCTCAACTGCTGCACTCTGAGACCCGGAATGCTTCGAATCGCTTCCGCCAGGGAGAATTCGTTGCGGAGAGCGATCTGCTCGGAATCCACGACGTCGAGTGCCTTAGCGACCTCCTGCAGGGTTAGCGGTGTGCTGGAAGCCGTTACGACCACTTCGACATTCGAGCCCGAAACCATCAATTGCAAGTCCTGGACCTCAGGGCCTCGAATCGTGATCTCTCGAGAGCCGGCCAAGGCCGCTGGCTCGGACTCCCCTTCGAAGATGTAGTCCCCTTCCGGAATCCTCCGGAAAGCGTAGGTTCCGTCACTCTCGCTCCGGGTCTTGCGCAATTCACCGCTATTGCGGTCGAAGAGCCGTAAACGAGCGTCGACCACGACGGCACCATCCGGATCAAGCACCCGTCCGCTAAGACTTTGCGCCTCAAGCAGTCCGGCCGACAGTACGGCCAAGAGGACTATTGCGGCTATCGAGGACACTGCATGCTGCTCCTGGATCGCTCTTTGGGTGCGGTATGTTCCGGGCAGCGCTCCTCGAGCAGGACCCGACACCGCCATCCCGCGCAGATCCTGCCGGCGGTCCGCGACGCACAATCGGTCTCGGAATCGACCGGACGGCGAAGAGCGGCAAACCTGAAGAGCCGCCGTCTGGAATGCGTCGCGAGCCTCTACGCCGGATTCTGGGACCCCACCATCCGAACTGCTGGAGCCCCCGTTCATGTCCTGAATTGCAATGCTTGTCACACAGCCTCCCTGCCCGTCTCACGGGCACAAAACGTTGCGCATTCTCCCGCCATCCGAAGCCAAGGATCGAAGGAGAATCAAGAAACGATCGAGAGGTGCTGGGAAAATCGGTCGGTGGCCGACGGTGTCGATAGCAATTCAGGTCGAAACGCTTGGAGCGCTTCCTCGCTATGCATCGGGCTTCGAAGGTTGATTTCCGAGTCGCTCATCCGTTCCTCGCGGAAAAATGCGCCTGTCACGCCCTCGGGAAGGTCTCCTGACTTGCGACTTCCGACGGGCATTTCCGTCGATGCCGAACCGACCTTCCCAAGGCACTGCCTCAGTGGCGTTTCGGATCAGCTAGTCGCTCACAGTGGCGGGACCGTGCCGGACTTGCACCGGACTTCCCTTTTATGCCCTTGCGGGCTCCCTCAAGCCCTCAGACTATAACACAGACTCGGCAACGTGAGGCGCCTGAGCCGCAACCTGCCCCCGACATCGGGCATCATCAAGGGGTCGCGCGCTATGACCAATTCTCCAACCGCACTCGCCGGCGTTACCCTGCATTCGACCGAGGCCTTTTCGGCCCGCCGCATGGGACGCTACATCTTGGTCGAACTGCTCGCACCACATCGTGTCCTCAGCACCTCCGCCCATTGCGGAGGCCAGCGGGAAGACATCAGATTCCTTGCAAACCACCAGAGCTGCGAAGCGCAAGGTGACACCGAGAGGCAGGTCAGGATCGCAAGCCTGGGCTTGGTTGAGTACCACCGCGAAGTCTGTCGGGAAATTGCCGTCGATCCGGACCACACAGCCTTGATGGGCACTGCCGCCAACATGGCCTACGCATGCCATCGCTGGGCGGAATTCGAGGGTCTTCGGGCGGATGCCCTCGTCACCGCCGGTGTCTCGGGAAACGCTGCGCGCGCAGGCGATCCCGCGCAGTGGAACGAGACTGACCGAGGTTGGCGGAACGTCTCGCCTTATGCAGGCACGATCAACACGATCCTCGTGCTCAGTTGCCCACTCACACAGGCTGCGCAGGCCCGAGCCGTGATCACGATGACCGAAGCCAAGTCGGCCGCCTTGGCAGAACTTGCAGTTCCGAGTTTGTATTCCCCGACCATCGCAACCGGTACAGGAACGGACCAGTTTTGCCTCGCGGTCCCGCTCGACTCGCGGCGGATGTCAATGACTTCAACCAGCCCCCATGTCAAGCTTGGTGAGATCATCGGGGTCTCTGTCAAGAACGCGGTCAGGGATGCGTTGCGCTGGCAGAATGGGCTGGAGCCGTCCTACACACGCAGCCTCTTCCATGCGCTCGGACGCTTCGGCCTGACTGAGGCCCGGGCACTCGAGGCGTTGGCACAACTGTTGCCCCAACAGCAGTTCGATCTTCTCCAGAAAAATCTCAAGTCAGTATTCTACGAGCCGGGTGTCGCGGCGGCGGCCTACGCCTTTGCCGCCGTTCTCGACCGTGTCGCGTTCGGAACCGTGGCAAGCGGCATGGCCACCACGACGCTGCGGCAGCAAGCCGCTTGCCTAGCCTCAGCGCTAGCCGCTAAGCCACAAGACTGGCAGGTGTTCTACGGCGGGTTGACCCTGCCGCCTGACGTCGACCATGTCGAACTCGTCCTGAAGGCGATCGCCCTTGGTTGGGGGGCAAAGTGGACCTGAGCAGCCTGATTCCGCAGACTGAAATTCTACTAGCCGCAGTCGCGATCGATGCCATCGTCGGTGATCCTGTCTATTCGCTACACCCAGTTCGTTTGATGGGCCGATCACTCGTTTGGTTCGAAGCCAAGCTCCGCGCGATCGGTGCAAGTGGCCGAATAGCCGGCTGCTTGTTGTTCGCCGTTCTCGCCGTTTTGTGGGTCGGTGGCTCCGCGGCATTGCTGGTGTCATTGGCGTCGGCGCATCCACTGGCCGCTTCGGCCTTCCATCTATTCGCGGTTTACAGCCTTGTCGCGATCAGGGACCTGTTCAAACACTGCAAGGCAGTGGATACCTCCGTGAAGGCAGGCAGCGTCATCGAGGCCAGAGCCGCGCTAGCGAAGCTCGTCGGCCGCGATACGGCCCAGATTGACGGCGACGGCTGCCGACGCGCCGCGATCGAGAGCCTGGCTGAGAACCTGGTCGACAGCTTCATTACGCCAGTACTGTGGTACGCAGTGGCGGGGTTACCGGGCATCGTACTGTTCAAGGTAGTCAGTACGATGGACTCCATGATCGGCTACAAGACGGAGCGCTACATTCAGTTCGGCTGGTGTGGGGCTCGATTGGACGATCATCTAAATTGGGGTCCGGCTCGGTTGGCGTGGTTGCTGATCGCTTTCGGGGCGCTGCTCGTTCCAGGGTGTTCGGCGGCCACAGCATGCAGCGTCGCCTGGCGGCAGCACTCGATTGTGCCGGGTCCAAACGCCGGATGGAGCGAAGCTGCCATGGCTGGTGCCATTCAGCGACGGCTGATCGGTCCGATTTGGGCGCAGGGCAAGCCGGTAACTGAGACGTGGCTCGGCCGCCCCGATGACCCGCCCGCTGGCTCTGCACTGGACTTCCAACGGGCAGCCTGGATCACTGGCATCGCATCGACCGTCTCGGTTGTGGTCGCGGGGGGTTGGGTGATGCTGGCAGTAGGCCAATAAGAGAGGTGTCTCGGCCCCCCAGGTCTGGTCTTCCGAGTCGTGACCTTGCCCTCCTGTCCCCACGGCGCGCGACGAGCATGCACTTGGCGCTCAGCCGCTGGAGCAATAGTGAAGCACGAAACAGACCCATACTCGGACGTCCCGGGGGAAACCCAAGCTCAATCGAATCCCTTGCAGACTTTGCCAGACGTCCATCTGCCATTCGCAACCGGAATCCCTGTTAGGCTGTGTTCGAGGGCGATTTTCGGGTTGCGCTGAGTTCGACTCGCAGATTCCCGCATAAGCCAAATCGCGCGTGAAACCAAGGCCGGCACATACCGTTCCGAGATCAGATCAGGTTCGAGGCGCGGCCCCTTCCGAGGAACCGCCCGAACGTTGCGTTCTGGCAGGTCTGAACTTGCGGTCGCCGCGAGTTGGAACAATCGTTCCTTCCGACAGGCTCACGGCAGAGGAGTCCATCGCGGAACTCGCGGAACTCGCGGACAGCGCCGGGGCGGAAGTACTCGGTCATATCGTGCAGGCTCGAGCGCGTCCTTCCCCATCAACTCTCCTGGGAGTTGGCAAGATCGCAGAAATCCAGGTGTGGGCATCCGAGCAGGACTGCGACTTCGTGCTGTTTGACCACGACCTGACACCGTCTCAGCACCGCAATCTGGAACGTGCACTGCAACGCCCGGTGCTTGACCGCACGCAGCTGATCCTGGATATCTTCGCCAAGCACGCGCGCTCTCGTGTGGGCCGCTTGCAGGTTGAACTCGCTCAGCTCGACTACATGCTTCCACGCCTTGGGGGACGAGGCGCGACGATGTCGCGGCTTGGAGGTGGTATCGGCACGCGAGGACCGGGCGAGACCAAGCTGGAAACGGACCGCCGCAGGATTCGAGCGCGCATCGCCAAGTTGAAGTCCGCACTGAAGAAGGTGCGTTCAAACCGACGCCTGCAACGAGCTAGGCGAACAGCGGTTCCTGTGCCTACCATTGCCCTTTGCGGCTACACAAATGCTGGCAAGTCGACGCTATTCAACACGCTGACTAATGCGCAGGTCTTGGCTGATCAACGAATGTTCGCCACTCTCGATCCGACGCTGCGAAGGCTTCACCTGCCCTCCGCCCGGTTGGCGCTTCTCTCAGACACCGTAGGGTTTATTCGGAGCCTGCCGCCAACGCTGATCGAAGCATTCCGGGCGACCCTCGAAGAAGTCACCGAAGCCGAGATGATTCTTCACGTCGTTGACATCACGGCCGACCGTAGGAGCTTGCAAAGACAAGAGGTCGACCGGGTGCTTGAGGAACTCGGGGCGCTGGGCAAACCGCAATTGCTGGTGCTCAACAAGTGTGACCTTCTCCAGCCTGGCGCGAGCGCCCAAGAAGTGGAGCGCGAACGCTTCCGGGGCTCGGCCGCGGATGTCGTGAGCGTCTCGGCGAGAACCGGCGAAGGAATCGGAGACCTGCTCAAGGCAATCGAGCAACTGCTCTCCCGGGAATCAGTCGTGCGGATGCGGTTCAAGGTGCCCTACGACGATGGCGGCGCGCTCGCGCTGCTGTACGAGCAAGCCCGTGTCCTCGAGCGACAAGACGAGCCCACCGCCGTCGAATTGGTTGCGGAGTTGGCTCCGGCCCTTGCGCAACGACTGGTGCGATACACGGACGGTGCCGTCTGAGAAAGCGCCGCTGGCGGATGCCAGCCGACTACCCGGCGCAGCGACCCGGTCTAGTGGCATGGGAATCACGCCGCGCAGACCGGCGGACGGCGGCCCCGCCATGGCCGCGCCTCTTCCAATTGGGCCGCCAAGCGGAGCAGCGTGACTTCGCCTCCGAATCGAGCGGTGAAGTGTACGCCTACCGGCAGTTCTTCGTCGGTCCAGTGGAGTGGTAGAGAAATGGCTGGCTGGCCAGTCGCGTTGGCTAGTGGCGTATACGGCGCGAACTCCTTCACCCGTCTTGCGAACGGCCGAACATCCGAGTCGACGGGCCCCGGATGGAGGAAGCCGAGCGGAGGCGGAGGTGTCGCTACTGTCGGCGTGAGCCACAGGTCGAAACGCTGGAAGAATCGAGCAACCGTTCGAGCGATTTTCTGCAGTACGGTCACCGCCCCGACGTACTCGGCCCCACTGATGTGCTTCCCGCGCACTCCGTAGATGAGAGTAGCGGGTTCGCACGCGGACGTCACTGCTTCGCTGCCAAAGTCCTGGACGTGGCCCTCCAACGTCGCCGCGAGGTTCGAAAACCAAATCGCGGTGAACGCCCTGCGAAATGCTGCAACGTCGTAGTCCGGCTCGGCTTCTTCAACGTGATGCCCCAGGGACTCGAGCAAACTGGTCGCGGACGCGACTGCCTGAACGCACTCAGGAGCGGCAGCCGATCCGACATGCCCCTGCGTCGAAACTGCGATCCGCAACGCCCCCGGCGGGGAGCCGACCTCTTGCAAGAACGGTCTCGTCGGCGGAGGAGCCCAGTAAGGATCCCCAAGGTCAGGGCCAGCCGTGGCGTCCAGCAGCGCGGCGCAGTCCCGCACGCTCACCGTCAAGGCGTGCTCTACCACAAGGCCGCCCATCAGGTCTCCGTAGTCAGGGCCCAGCGGATTGCGCCCTCGCGTGGGCTTCAGTCCGACAACTCCGCAGCATGAGGCTGGGATGCGAATCGAACCTCCGCCATCGCTGCCGTGCGCCAACGGCACGAGGCGAGCGGCCACAGCCGCAGCGGCTCCGCCGCTCGAACCGCCGGGTGTGCGCCCGAGGTCCCATGGATTCCGTGTCGGTCCGAAGGCGCGTGGCTCAGTCGTGGCCGTCAAGCCGAATTCCGGTGCGTTGGTCTTGCCGAGACAGATCAGGCCTGCCCGCTTGTACCGGCGTACGATCTCACTGTCGAATTCCGCGGGCCGGTCACGCAGCAGCGCGCTGCCATCCGACGTCGGGACCCCGGCGTAGCGGACCCGGATGTCCTTCAAGAGATACGGCACTCCGGCAAATGGGGCGTCGGCGCTAGCAGCCTCAGCCTCCCGCCGTGCCAACTCGAACATCGGCGTGTTGACGGCGTTCAGGTCGGCCCCAACGCTTTCGATCGCAGCGATGGATGCATCGACGAGTTCGAGAGGTTGGAGTTCCCGCTTGCGAACGAGGTCAGCGAGTGCAACAGCGTCGCAGTCAAGAACGGAAGTGCTGAGGGCCATTCTTCAACATGGTAGCCCGGCAAATCTGGTCATCCGCTCACGCTCCCGAGGTGATCCAGGCATCGCGCAACAACCTTCACACCCGTGTTCGCAAGCGGAAGATGCAAATGCAAGTGACGGTCGCAAGAACGCTCGCGACGATTCCCGCAAGCGCATCGACAGCGTAGTGGTAGCGGCCGTAGACCGTGGCTACCGCAATGCCAAACGCTGCCAGCATCATCACCAATCCGTGCCGCCTACGATCAGGCATCGCGTACATCAATCCGAAGGCGCATCCGAACGCCGTGGAAACATGCCCGCTCGGGAACACGCTGGTGTGAATGCCGGCACCTCCGAGGATCCACCAATTGAACTGCCGAAACACCGTGTCGTAGTTGCTGCTCAATTCGCCGGGAAACACTGTTCTCGGAGGCTCGGATGGAAAATACGGAAACAAGGCGTAGGCCGCGACTCCAGATGCCACGTACAACGCAAAGTACTGGTCCGCTCGATCCAACCGACCGCACGCCGTCAGGATTGCCAAGCCAATCGGCGCCATCGCGTACGTCAGCAGGTAAAGGAATTCAAGCAACCCAGGCAACACAGGCCCGAGGACCTCGATCGCACTCTGCAGTGCGTACTCATCAAGCAGCAACCGGTCCCAGTGCACCCATGCGAGTTCTAGCTCGAGCCCGGTCTGCGGCTGTGCGAACCATCCCATCTGCTGGTAGCAGAGCAGGACTGCGCCCATAGGCAGCACGTTGCGCAACACCAGCGAAACCCGGCCAACGGGCCATCTCGCGAGACCGTGAAGAACCGCGGTCGCCAGCAGGTTGACGCACACCGTCCGGGCACGGATTTCAATCGACAGAGGCAAGACCAAGGCCAATACGCTCGTGTAGAGGAAATACCCCTGCAGGATCCACTCAGTAATCCTCAACCGATTGCTATTCTTGGTCTGCCGCACACTCCCTTAGCCCGATCATCCAGACGCACTCGAGATTGCAGGATCAGTCTTGCCGACTGCGTTCAATCGGAAAAGCACTCGGTTCGTATGGTAACTTGTAGGCGCGAGGTTGGCATGGTGTTCGGAGCCCACCTGGATCGTCGAACGCTCCTTCGGGGAGCCGGAGCTGGAATCGCGCTTCCATTTCTGGAGGCGATGGTCCCGGCGTTCGCGGCATCGCGGCGATTGAAGGGCGAAGCTCCCCGACGCTTGGCATTCATCTATATTCCAAATGGAGTGATCCAGGAAGCCTGGACTCCCAATGCGCTGGGCTCGGAATTCGAATTCACCCGTATTCTAGAGCCCCTAGAAGCCCATCGTAATGACTTGCTCGTGCTTTCGGGCCTGACCCACAACACCGGCCGGGCACTCGGCGACGGGGCCGGCGATCACGCGAGGGCCGCTTCGAGTTTCCTCACAGGCATCCACCCGAAAAAGACCGCCGGAGCCGACATCAAACTTGGGATCTCGGTGGATCAGGTCGCGGCCGAGGCGATCGGCAATGCAACACGGTTCCCGTCCATGGAACTGGGAATCGAACCCGGACGGCTGGCCGGAAACTGCGATTCCGGGTACAGCTGTGCGTATTCAAACAGCGTTTCGTGGCGCGGGGAGAAGACTCCGAATCCCCCAGAAATCGACCCCAGTGAGGTCTTTGACCGGATGTTTGGCGACATCGATGCGCCTCTCGATCACGCCGAGCGCGCAAGACGCCGGTCCAGGGACGCGAGCGTCCTGGACCATGTGATTGCCGATGCTACGCGCCTGCGTGGGACTCTGGGCCCGACAGACCAGCAGAAGCTAGACGAGTACCTCACGAGCGTGCGGGACGTGGAGAAACGAGTGTCTTTGTCCTCGCACGAGCAGGCCCCCCCAGCACCTGAAATGGTGAGGCCCCAAGGAATCCCGGCCAACTACAGCGCTCACGCGCGGCTCATGTTTGACCTGATGGCGCTTGCGTTCCAGACGGACATGACTCGGGTGGCCACGTTCATGATGGGTCGAGAAGGCAGCAATCTGACATATCCCGACATCGAGGTAGACCGCGCCCACCACGGAATGACCCACCACCGCGGCGACCCTGACAAGATCGAGGACATCACCAAGGTCAACCGGCACCATGTAGAGCAGTTCGCTTACTTTGTGGACAAGCTCGCGGCGATCCGGGACGGAGAGGGCCGGCTGCTCGACAGCATGATGGTCGTGTACGGTTCCGGCATCGGAGACGGAAACCGTCACACGCATCACGACCTTCCGGTGGTCCTCGCCGGCCGGGGAGCCGGTACGCTCCACCCCGGTCGCCACGTCCGCTATCAACCCGAAACCCCCATGAACAACCTCTACCTATCACTCTTGGATCGCATTGGTGTGCGGACGGAATCGCTAGGAGACGCAACGGGTGCACTGGAGCACCTGACCGAAATCTAACCATCGGGCGCAGCTCGGAGAGAAGGCCCCCCAATTCAGGCAGCAGAGGGAGGTCTTGAGTGCGGATTCCAGCTTCCCTGTCACAGATCGAGAGCCGGCAGAAACCGCATCCTGTGCCAAGCTTCGGGCTCTGAGGGTACTGCGAACCAGCAAGCAGCAATGGAAGCGTGAGTGCCATGGAATTGCAGGGCAAACCTCGCAGGCTGGGAATTGTGCTCTTGCAACTCGGTGGTCCCGAGTCACTTGACGATGTCCAGCCGTTCCTGGAAGACATGTTCCGGGACCGAGATCTCTTCGACCTGCCGATTCCCGATTGGCTGCGCAAATGGATTGCCCGACGCGCCTCGCTCCGACGCGCTTCCTCGGTCCGGTCGCTGTACGCCTCGATCGGGGGCAAGTCACCGATCGGGGATTTCACTCGCCAGCAAGCGAAGTTGCTGGAATACGAGTTGAATCCCGGATTGCCCAGCCAGGTCTTCGTATCGATGCGATACGGGCGGAATACCGCGCAAGATGCGATCGCGGCGATTCGCGAGTCCGGTTGCGACCGGATCCTGCTTCTTCCGCTGTTCCCTCAATACTGCGCCGCCACGACCGGGAGTTCGATCAACGAGTGGAACCGCCACTGGCGGGCGAGCGGGCTCCGCCTTCCAATTCAGTCAATCGATTGCTACTACTCGTCACCTCTCTTTGTTCAAGCCATCGTCGAACGAATCGAGGAAGCAAGGTCTAGACTCCCCCCAGGCGCTCCGGCTCATCTCGTCTTCAGCGCGCATGGCTTGCCTGAAAGCTTCATCAATCGTGGCGACCCATACCAAAGGCAAATCGAGGAGACGGTGCGCCTGGTTGTCGCTCGCTGCCGCTCTGGCGAGCCGCACACGCTCTGTTACCAGAGTCGCGTCGGCCCTCAGCGCTGGCTAGAGCCTAGCCTGACGGATACCCTTCGACGACTTGGCGAGTCTGGAACGGAGTCCGTCCTTGTTGTCCCAATTTCATTCGTGTCGGACCACTTGGAGACCCTGTCCGAAATAGACATCGAAGCGCGCCAGCACGCAGCGGAGTGGGGAGTCCGCAGCTTTGCAATAATGCCCGGCTTGAACGACAGCCCCACATTCATCCGGTCGCTCGCCGAACTCGTTCGCGAAAACGCGAACCGGGAGCAATAGCGTTGTAGAAGACGCCGGACTGGAGCAGGTCGATTACTTGCTGCCGGCGATCTCGACCACCACGTTCCAGAGAATCTCGACGTAATCCTGGAACGGAGTTACATACAGGTATTCATCCTTGCCGTGAATGCCGCTGGACAGGTCCCACTCGGGCCTTGCCGGCCCGAATCCGTAGGTAGGGATTCCGGCGTCGCGCAACTGGGCCGAGTCGGTTGCGCCCGTAGACATCGTCGGCAGCACGGGAGTCCCGGGATACAGCCGCTCGAATACCGCCTCGAAAGCTCGGAATGCCTCGCTGTCCAGCCCGGAGGGCTCGTGCGAAGGCCGCGTCTGCGGATGGGGCACAAGATCGACGGCGGATTCGTTCATGATCTGTTTCAGGAGCGAAAACAGTCGCTCGGGGTCTTCATCAGGCAAGGCTCGGATGTCCACGGTCGCTCGCGCTTCCGACGGGATCACGTTTTTCAGGTAGCCCCCCTGAAGGATTGTTGGCACGATCGATGTCCGCACCATCGAGTGATATACAGGTGACAGGTCCCGCAGACGCTCGTAGTCCTCTTCCGTGGGGTTCTCGCTCAGAATCGCCGCGAAGACGGCGGCCCGTTCCGGTTCGGACGTCTCGGCCAATCGCTTGAAGTACTCCCGCGTTGTCTCGTTGAGGCGCGGAGGCATCTCGTGGTCGAAGAGCCGACCGACTGCGCGGGCGAGCACACCCACGGGGTTGTCCTTGAGGGGTATGGATCCGTGACCGGATGTTCCGGAAGCCTTGAGGTTGATTCTCCGGGGCGTCTTCTCCGCCGTCTGGATCTCGAATCGCGTGTACTGCAAGTTTCTTTCGAACACTCCCTTGCCCGCTTCGTTGATCGCGAATTCGGCATCGATGGCCTCTCGGTGCTTGTCGAGGAGGTACGTGATTCCCAGCACTCCCCCGGCCTCCTCGTCGGCGACACCCAGGAAGATGACATCCCGATCCAGGGGAGTCCGGTTTCGATGCAGTTCCAGCAAGACCTGGAACGATCCCGCTACGACCCCCTTGTCATCTGACGCCCCCCGCGCGTACAAAATGCCATCCTTGACTTCGCCGCTGAACGGGTCGAACGACCACTCGTCCCGCTCTACGGCTACGACATCAAGATGTCCCAGCAAGAGCAGGGGGCGCTTGGTCCCGTTGCCTTTCACGCGCGCGACGAGACTTGCCCGCCCGGGTTCCGATTCGAAGATCTCTGCCCGGATCCCTTCCGCGTCGAGGTGCTCTTTGAGGTAGCGCGCCGCTCGGATCTCGTTCCCCTCCGGCTGGGAGGTGTCGAGCCTGACCAAGTCAACCAGGATCTCGAGAGCTTCCTGTTTCGCCGCTGGCCAGTCCGGTTCCGTGGCCCGAGTGGCAGGGACCAGAGCGAAGCACAGGCAAGCGACCAAGAATCTCATCGCACCTAGCATATCTAGAAGCGGCCACGGGCTGAGCAAGTCATTGTTCTCCGTCCGTTTTCCGTTCGGTGTTAGGGGAAATCGCTAGAACGCGGATTCCGGCACTAGACTCGATGTACCGATTCCCTGGTCGCAGTGCGCCTCGGGGCTCGGGCCAAGAGAGGTGGCTCCGCGCGCTTGCGAGAGTGCTAGCTGATATTGCGCCATAGCCCTGTCACGCAGATGGCGCAGGCTCCGCAAATGAAGGACCACCGCATTGGCTCGCGCCGCCGGGCTACCTTGACGCGAAACCCCGGCCGAATCCCATCAGGGCGTTTCACTCTCGGGAGAAATCACGCCCAATCTCACCCACTCATCGAGTTGTTCCTGGATAGGATTCGCAGCGGTTGCGTTCGGGCTGACACTGAGAAACAGGCGGAAGTACTTTGCCGATGACGCGAAATCTCCGGAATTCGCATACGCCGACCCCAAGAATTGATACGCCTGAGGATAGTTCGCCACGGCTTCAGTCTCGACCATAGTAAGCGCGTTTTCGATGCACGCCGCGTTGTCTCCGCTCCGCAGGTAAGCACCGGAAACGAAGAATCGAACCTCATCTAGGTGAGGGTTGAGTTCAAGTGCCTTCTCTCCAAATTGAATTGCTCCCGGCATGTCGTTGGATCTGGCAAGCAACGGCACTAGCCGTTCGTACACGGGATAGAATTCCGGATCACCAGATACCGCCTGCTTGAAAGCCTCAATCGCCTCCTGGTTCAGGTTGAGTGCTTTCCTAACCTGGCCCAACAGGTCCCACGCAGCCGCGAATCCGGGGTCTTCCGATACAGCTGATTCAAGCCGGGCGGCCATCCGTTGGAGATCGGAGCGGGGCTTCTGCCCTTCCTTGACGGCCCATTCGTACGACTGCACGGCTTTCTTCGGGGCCGTCGCAATGGTGGGGCTTAGCGCATGCCCGCGAATTCCCTCGAGTCGCGAAAGCACCACCTCGCCGATGTCCGGACTGTCGAACATTGAACGCCTGGAGAGCTGGATTTGTGTTGACTTGTACCCCGCCAAGTCAGCTCGCACTACGCAATTGGCCAAATCGACCACACCGAGGTGGTTGGCCTGGGGCACGTTGAGGGCCTCGATGGCGCCTCGCGTTGCGTCGACTGCCCCTCTGCCGGATCCCGAGAGCTCGATGTCGAATTCCCCTTTAGGCGAGACCGGGTCTGTGGCGCTTGGAAACCCACCACATACCAGTTCGGCGACAGTTTCTTTTGGAACAGTGCTGTCGTCGTCCATGCGAACGACTCCCGAAAGATACGCCGTTGCTTCGGGCGCGGGAGGAGCCACGTCTCCGAGATCGCGGGATCGGCCTTGCTGCCCTAGCTGCGCTCCCAGCGGCTGCAACGAGAATGCCAGCACTATCGCAAGACTGGGCAATTGATTCTTGACGAACATAGTGATTCCTCGTGCCTGATGCCGGGTGAATGTCATTCGAACCGCGGAACCAAGAAGCACGCGGGACTCATCACCGACCAGTTCAATCCTATCGCTCAGATTATCACGGCCAATCCCAGACGGACGTTAACTTTAGGTTAACTCTTGCCGTTCGGCGCCCAACGCTTCCAGGCAGCGGTCGATCTTGCCAACCCTAATCCATGTTCAGGACAGTCGGTGAAGATTTCCTTGTAGGTTTCCGTTGCGAAACCACCATGAAATCTCTAAATTGAGTAGAGTCTACACCGTTGCCGAGGTTCGGCACATCATGCGTCGGGAATGCCCGGTTTTTTCCCGCGCCTGAAGACCAGCACAATTTGCCGGTTCAGTTTGGTTTCCCGCGCGACGATGGCTTGGAGCAGCGCATGGGCACTTGGAGGCACGGATCGGCTGAACGGGCTGACCTACGAGTTCGAGAGGCCGAGTTGCCATTCTTGAGGCGACGACCCCATTAAACAGACCGCTTAGAGCAGTATCGGAAACCCGCATGACCCACGCCAGCCTGAGTCGATTTCTCGGCCTCCTATCAATCTGCGCACCGCTGTGCGCTCAGCCGGTCCTAGAGCGAATGCAACCCCGGGGAGCCGAGGCTGGCAGGGCCGCCCGGCTCGTGTTGTCAGGCAAACGGCTCGGCCCGACACCACACATAATCAGCAACGCGGGCTTTGCAGCGACTCCATTGACCGGGTCGATGGCAAGTGCACAGACTCCTCCAAGTGAACTTGTCTACCTCATCGAACTTGGTGCTGACGCCATCCCGGGCATCTATCCTCTTCGGATTGAGACAGCCGAAGGGCTGTCAAACGCGTTGCTGTTTACGGTCGGAGAGTTTCCGCAGACCGTGGAGCGCGAATCGGAACCGGATCCCGAAGGGGAGCAAATAGCTAACGACTTCCAGGAAACGGCCCAGGCGATTGAGGCGCCCGTTACGGTCGAGGGCCGCCTCCAAGGGCCTGATCGAGATGTCTACAGCATCGCAGCCAAGGCTGGCGAGAACCTGGTCGTGGAGGTGGCGGCCCGCCGGATCGGTTCCGCGATCGATCCGAACCTGGAACTGCGTGACGGAGAGGGAAGGGTGCTTGCCCGCAACGGCGACGCTCCCGGCTTGGGACTTGATTCGCGGCTTTCCGTTGAGGTTCCGGCCGATGGGGAGTATTTCATTTCAGTGCGAGACGAGCGGTTCAGCGAGCAAGCCCAAGACTTCTATCGGCTTACGGTCGGGGACTACAGGTTTGCGGCAAGTGTTTTCCCTCTGGGTTGGACCCGGGGAGCGAAGGTACGAGCGGAGTTCTTTGGTGGCAACCTGCCTGAGCCCCTGCAATCAGACGTTCAGGCTGGGAGGCGTTCCGGCTACGCCGACGAGGCTTGGATTCGAGTGCCCGGCACCCCCTCCTCGCTTCCGTTTCTGCTGAGCGACGACGCAGAAGCCCTCGAAGCGGACACCGACGGCATCGTCACGGATGGCCTTGTCGTAAACGGCCGCATCGCAAATCAAGGCGAAATCGACCAGTACAGGCTCGCCGTCCAGGGCGGGGAGCAATGGGCCTTTGAGCTGCGTTCCGGAGAACTTCCGGGCTCCTCGCTATACGGCGTGATGACAATTTCAAGCGGAGATGACACCTTGGCGGTTGCCGGCAAGCACGCGGGCGATCCGAACCCCTACGTGATCAGTACTACGGGGCAAACTGCGACATATCCGTTTGTGAACCTGACCATTCCCCCAGACGCGAGCGAGATCACCTTGTCAGTCGAGGACCTCCTTGGACGGGGCGGCACCGAGTACTCGTACCGGCTTGTGGCCCGCAGGCAGGGGCCGGATTTCTTGCTCAGCTTGGTCAACCCGGAACTGAACATCCCCCAGAACGGCTCGACGGTTCTGACGGTGGTGGCCGAGAGGCGCGGCTACTATGGCCCTATCCAACTCTACTTGGAGGACGCACCCGAAGACATCGAAGTCTCGGGCGGCCAGATCGCTCCGACCTCAACATTGGGAAACACGAAGCCGAGATTCGAGTTCGGCCGGCTCACGGTGACAGCACGCGAGAACGCCGAATTGCGTCGGTTGAACCTCATCGTTCGCGGGCGAGCGACTGAAGAGGGTCAGGAGCATCTGGACCGCCGGGCCACCACACCCGGGATCCGGGTGGCCGTCAAGGGCGCGCAGCCAAGAGCAGTAACAGCCGAATGGCTCGGCCAGGACCTGCCGGCACGCATCACCCCGGAACAACCGGCATTCCTCGCGTTTGAGACTCCGCTTCAATCGCGGGTTGTTCGCGGTGGCCAGGGCCTGCGCGTGAAATGGACGCATACGGCGCGGAGCCCCGAAGCGAAGCTCAAGCAAAAGGTCGTGATCCCGCGCAACTTCGGCACCTTGCGAATCAGGAAACTCGGCGACAAGGATGCCAAGAATTCCGGAGAGTTCCTGATGTTCACTCACGAGCGCACTTCGCTCGGAATGGTGAACTTCAATCTGTCCGCCGTGGTTACGGGCGGTGGGAGAGACCATCAGCTGTTTTCGAAATCGCTCGAAGTCGACGTGGTCGACGGTTACACGCTGGCAGCCCCCACCGAACCACTCGTACTCGAAGCTGGTAGCGAGCGACGCTGGGAAGGCAAGATCTGGCGCGACAGCGAGTTCCGGCGCCCAGTCGATGTCAGCGCGCTGGGCTTGCCATCGGGCGTGAAGTGCAAGCCGGCCGAACTGAAGGACGAGCAAGTACGCTACGAACTGGTCTGCACCGCCGGCCCCGATGCACCGGAAGGTGACTTCGAAATAGAAATCAAGGCAGAGTCGGTGCTTTCCGACGAGGGCACTACCCCGTATATCGCCGACCCGGCCAAAGCCGTCCTCACGATCCGACGCTAACGAAGCAAGTTGGCCGGCAGATCACCACTGGGGACGCACTCGGTTCGTCCCACGCTTCAAGTTCAACTTGAATTCATTCCCTTTAAATACCGGATTCATTTCGATTTCTGAGTACAACTGGAGCTGGTAGTCTCCGGGAATTGCGTGATAGATCTTCTGCTGAACGGGCTGCCAGGTCTTGGTAGAGATCCACATCTCCAGCGGGCGGTTGTTGGTCTCGGCACCTGGATCCCGTGGCTGCAGGCCGAGCTTGACCACAGGATGGTCGTCTACCGGTTCGGACGACTCCATGCTGATCTCGTAATGCTCGCCCAGATAGCTGCCGGCCGTGCCGAAACCAAGCAGAAATGCGTTTTCCAGCTTTTCCTTCGATGCGCTTAGATCGAATTCCTCGACGGTCTTGGTCTTGGGCTTGTACCTCTCCACCTTCGTGCCCCGAATGGCGATGTAGTATTCGTACGGATCTTGGTATGAAACCAGCAGGTCAACGCCGCTGGGCCCCGACCGACGCACGGCGATTCGACCCGACTCCACTCTCCTGTCATCCACCAGGGCCATGTAGCTAACCGACTCGACTCGAGCCCGCATGCCATTCCACTCCGAGGCGGCGGCATCCATGCTTTCGAGAACCGTGGTCAGGTCCGGTGCCCCGTGCAGCGTGGCTCCAAGCAATGCGACAGAGAGGATACGCAAGCTCACCCTATACAAGACGGCCAAGCCCGGATTCCGGTTTCCGCGTCCGATGCTTGTCGTGCTACGCACTGCAGGGTCTTGATCTCCTGAAGGTTAGTTGTTCGCGTAGACCAGATAGGCCCGGATATTCCCGCTCTCGTCCATCGCGGCTTCAGTTCGAACGATGTCCAGGATCTCGCCGCTCCGGTCTCTCAGCAGATCCTGTAGGCGCTCCGTCGACGCATCGATGGGTTCCCCTTTGAGCAGCTCCGGCTCGATCCAAAAGACCCTGGTGCCCTCTCCGGGAGCGTCGACTTCGTGAAGCACCCCGCTGCTCGGCTGATCATTGAAGAAGGCCTTCGGGCTCAAGAAAATAAAAGCGAGGATCAGGGCTACGATCACGTCGTATTGCCACGATCCGCGACGGTACCTCCAAAGCAGCGCTGACTTCAAGCCCTCCCGGATCCGCCCAGCCATGAGGCCAGTGTATCCTAAGCATTGGGAATCCTTCTCGAGCCGGCCCCGATGTGAATCGATATGCGACGATTACGCCAATTCGCGAAGCTATGGGCTCACAGCCAGATCCTGCCCGCTCTCGAGACCGGGGACGACCCCTTGATCGGCGGCCAGGCGGTGATGGAAGGCGTCATGATGCGCACGCCTCAGTCGTACTGCGTTGCAGTGCGCAGGTCGGACGGTGAGATCGTCACCCAGGAGAAGTGCGCCCCGAAGCTCTCGGCGAAGAGCAAGTTCTGGGCCCTTCCGGTCATCCGGGGCTGCGGGGTGATAGGCCAGTCGATGGCACTCGGCATGAGAGCCTTGAACTACTCAACCGAACAGGCCCTTGAGTCCGACGCCGAAGCCAACGCAGAGGAGAAGTCGGAATTGCCGTCTTGGATGGTGTGGCTCAATATTGCCATCTCGATCGGCTTCTTCATCGTCATGTACAAGTTCCTGCCGCTGCTCGCCACGCAGCAATTGCAGCAGTTGCAGCCAGCGCTTGACAACCAGGTTGGCTTCAGCGTCGTGGAGGGCGCGATCCGGCTCTCGATTTTCCTTGCCTTCTTGTTCGCAATCTCCCGGCTGAAGGACATTCGCCGCGTCTTTGAGTTTCACGGCGCGGAACACAAGGTAGTCTTCAATTACGAGTCCCAGAAGGACCTGAGCGTGGAGAACGCCCAGAGCTTCGTAACTTGGCACCCGCGTTGCGGGACCAGTTTTCAGATGGTTGTGATGGTCGTTGCGATCGCCATTTACGCCCTGGTGCCGTTCGAGGGCTTTCTTGCCTCGTTCGCGGCCCGCTTAGCTCTGCTGCCATTGATCGCAGGCGTCAGCTACGAAATCATCCGATTCGCGGCCAAGCGCCAGGAGAGTGTGTTCGCGCTCTTCGTGCGGCCCGGCCTTTGGTTGCAACGAGTCACGACGCAGCCCCCGGACAACAGCCAGATCGAAGTCTCGATCGTCGCGCTGCGCAAGGCTCTGGAGTACGAAGAGCACTCTGGCGGTCAACCTGTTGTCGCTTAGCGACTCTCCGACGCGCCGTTTGCGGAGCGGCTCTGAGACTCCGCGAGCTGACGTCGGCCAAGACGGCTAGATCGGACGGAGGGGGTCATGGAGTGGATACGGAACATCAAGGAAATCGAGGCGCGGTTCGACAAGCTGTCAGAAGAACTCTCTGACCCGAGTCTATTGGCTGACCAACGGGCCTACCAACGGTGCGCAAGACAGCACTCCGAGATCGCGAGTATCGTCGAGAAATACCGTTTCTGGAAAGACTTGGAGCGACAAATTGAGGCGACGCGTTCGATGCTCGACGAGCCCGATCCTGAGATCGCCCAGATGGCCGCGGACGAACTCAATTCCCTGCAAGTAACACAGGGGCTGTTGGCGAAGGAAATCCGCGGTTTGCTACTTCCCGTCGACCCCGCCGACGAGAAAGGGGCGGTGCTTGAGATTCGTGCAGGCACCGGTGGAGACGAGGCCACGCTGTTCGCGCACGAAATCTATCGGATGTACAGCAAGTATGCGGAAATGCAGTCCTGGACGATCGAAGTTACTTCACGCAACGACTCTGAGAAAGGTGGCATCAAGGAATTAATCGCGCTTGTCACGGGGCGCCGGGTGTACTCCAAGCTCAAGTTCGAGAGCGGCGTCCATCGCGTCCAACGAGTTCCCAAGACGGAATCGCAGGGCAGGGTCCACACATCCGCTGTAACCGTCGCTGTCCTACCACAGGCCGATGAAGTGGACATCGCGATCGACGAGAGCGAGATTCGGATCGACACTTACTGCTCTTCGGGACCGGGTGGACAATCTGTCAACACTACGTACTCCGCAGTTCGGATCACTCACCTCCCGACCGGCCTGGTGGTGACCTGCCAGGATGAAAAGTCACAGATCAAGAACCGTAAGAAGGCGCTGCAAGTGCTGCGGTCGCGCCTCTATGAGATCGAACGCGAAAGGCAGCACGCGGAGCAGGCCCAGAAGCGTCGGGCCATGGTCCGTACCGGAGACCGCTCGGAGAAGATCCGCACGTACAACTTTCCGGAGATGCGGGTCACCGACCATCGGATCGGGCTCAAGGTGCACCAGCTCACCCAGGTGCTTGACGGTGATCTCGACATATTGATCGAGCCACTGACCGCGGCTCAGCAGACCGAGGCGCTGGCAGCGCATGCTGCGTGACCCCCAATGAGCCCGCGAGAAAAGCATGTGGTGTGGGCCTGGATCATTCTGCCCTTGGCACTGGTGGGAGGCGTGGCGGCCGCCGACCCCAACCTGGGCTCGCTGACGCTTGAAGAAGCCCAGCTCGGATACAAATCGCTCTTCAACGGCAAGGACCTACGGCATTGGGACGGCGATCCCGCTGTCTGGAGCGTGCAGCGAGGAGTCATCCTTGGATCCTCGGACGGGCGCCCGTTGCGCGAGAACTCGTTCCTAGTCTCGCGGCGCGAGTACGGGGACTTCGAGTTGAGATTCGAAGTCAAGCTCCGCAACGGAAATAGCGGGCTGCAGTTCCGTAGCGAGCGATTCGGAGATTGGGGAGTGCGCGGCTACCAGGTCGACTTCGCCACCGGCAAGGGCTGGGGCAACTTGCACGGCGAGGGACTGCCCGGTGGGTTGATCCTGGACGGCTGGCAGGACAAGGCTGAGTTTGCCGTCCGATCGGAGTGGAATCGGATCTCCCTCCGCTGCGAGGGCAACCGGATCCGGGTCTGGGTAAACGGGGTGGTCGTGAACGACGTGCTAGATCCTGGTGCGACGCTGGGAGTGCTGGCCCTTCAACTCCACCGCGGCGAGGCGATGCAGGTCGAGTTCCGGAATATCCGCATCCTCGAGATCCCGCGGGAATAGACCTAGGACTAGATCCAGGCCCGAACCGATTCAGGGTGTCTGTTCATCGCAGAGCCGGGTTGAGCCAACCGCCGACCTCTGGATCAGGCCTCGAGCAGCCAGCGTCCCACCTTGACCAGCGGGGAATCAAGCGGTCACAGCCGCATGTTCTGTCTGCAAGCCCGCTGTGCAGCCACAGTGGATCCAATTCCCAAAGCACTGCCAGGCAACACGACTTGAGGCCACGCACTCTGCGTCGTGCTGTGGACCGATACTGCGGTGTCGCTAGCGCATGTTCGACAGATGTTTCCGGACATGTGAGGTGGTCTGGGATTTTCAGCCAGTAGGCTAAGGTGGACTTCGCCAGGGTTGAAAGGAGTCAACATAGCGAAGAGATCCGCAGCGCCGCCAGGCGCAGTTGCGTGCGGAAGGCTATCTGGCCTTCGGCGAACTCGCCCGCCAGTTGGGTCTGAACGCTGACAGCGTGTCTCACTTGGCGCGCAAGGGCCGCATTCTCCGCGAGCGGATCAAGACCGGCCGCAAGCCCAGCATCACGTACAACCTGCCGCCCGATTACGATCATGGGAGGCAAGGCACGGCCGACTCACCGCCGCCCGCCCCCGCAACGAGCGCGCCTTGGAACGACGCGAAGCTATTCGGGCGACGAGCCCGGACCTCTCGAAGTCGGTTCGGGTGTCCTCCAGAAGCCCGAGCGGCCATCCTCAGATATGGGAACGAGAGCAAAACATCCGTTCTCCAACTCGATCGTGCCCGAGCTGCAGGAATTGAAATATCTGTAGATCTTGCCCGTCCGCTTGTTGTAGACGAACACGCTCCATCGGGATTCAGGGATCCGATTCTCAGTGTCTGCATCGGTTGTCCACACCAGGTGCTCCGACTTGAACATCTCCCACTCGAGGGCACCTCCTCCGGTCGGCGCCTGCGCTAGGAGCAACCCAACGACCAGCACAGCTACCGCAACCGCCGCGACCAATCTTGGTTTCGTCATGCCGATCACTCTCTCCTGAGGATCCGCCCACCACTATAGCTTTCAGGACGATTCTCCGCAATTCGCATCAACTCCGGATGCTTCGATGCACTTGTGGCGCAAGCCTGTGTGGTAATCACCCCCAAGCGCACTTTGCCCTGCTGTGTTTCTGGAGCAGCTAGCCGGGGAACTTGGGCTGACCGAGCGCACCGTCACCCTCGACGCGCTGCACACGCAGCAGAAGACGGCGAGCGCACTGGTCGAGCACTGCCGGGCACACTACCTGGTCACGGCATCAAGGGCCATCAGCCGACGACGCTGGACGATCTGTAGCCCATCCAGTCCGAGGACGGTCCCAGCCACGAGACCCTGACCATGGAGCATGGCCGGATCGAGCGCCGCCGCTACTGGATCAAGGACGTCGGTGACAGCGAATGGGACGGCTATGCCAACCTGAACGGGCATCGGCAGGCCCTTCGCATCGAGCGGGATCGCCATGTGGTCAAGACCGGGCAGGACTGCACGGAAGTAAGCTATGCGCTCACCTCACTGGCAGCGGACCAAGCCACGCCCGCGCAACTCGCTGCCCTGACTCGTAACCACTGGCACATCGAGAGCCGCGTGCACTATGTGCGCGACTGCACCGACGACGAGGACAGCCGCGTGTATTTGGGCGACTTGCCCCGCAACCTCGCCAGCCTGACCACCGCGGCGATCGCGGTCATTCGCAGCCAGGGCCAGTTCCGCTACGTGCCGGAGGCGAACCGCCAATTTGCGAACCGCGCTCAGGCGGCTCTCGACTTGCTGGCTGAGCCTACCGAGCCCCTCGTGCTAAGCCCTCGGGGCCGTACTCAACTGCTCCACAAGACGTGGGAGTAGGAATTGACCTTGAGGCAACGGCTCAAATCCGGAAAAGAAGATGATCCTGCCTTCAATTGCCGTTCTAACGCGCTAGCCTCCAGCAGCTTCGGACGGCTCAGCAGTTCGGAACAGGCCCGAATCCTCGATCAAGCCCTCTAGCCGCGCTACCCACTCTCCTAGAGCCCGCAACTCGCCGCGCAAGCCGCTTGTCCGTCCGGGATTGCAGGGTGAGCATCAGACCGCCCAGCGCCAATACCATCCCCCCGGCCAGTGCTGCGCCCACACTCAAGATACCGATCAGTTCTGCACTCACGCCTACAGCCTATTAGCCAAGCCGCGCTCATGGCCGATGCTTCGGCAGGTACTCGCGCCCGTCAAGTCCGGTCTGCACCGAGTAACGCTCGAAAGTCGACTCTATGGCACGCTCGCTCAGATTCAACCGCTCGTTTTCATCGCCACGCTTTCTTCGCACCTCGAATGCCGCTAGGTGTGCCGTGACCATGAATGCACCGTTCGATTTGTGGGTGTCGTTACCCAGAAACAGTGCCGCCTCATCCGAGAATTGGTGCTTTAGCCAATACGTGTTGGCGAACTTGCGACGGTCAGGACGAACGCTTTGTCCCCATTCGTCGGCCGGAACCGCCGGAAACTGTGCCAGCCGCTTGGCCGCAAGGCGGATGATTGTCTCTTAGCCGACTATCGTGCAATGCTCGGGCGCGGCAACATCGTAGCCTCCGTGCGACTTAAATCCTTGAGAATCAATGCCCAGATTCGTCTCTGCGTTCCGTATCGTCGCTCGGTTTACCAGCATTCTACAGGCTAGCCGACTGTCGCTCCATGTCGTGCAAGTTCACAAGGCAGCTTACGGGAGCCGCTCTGTCCGGGATGCCGGGGCGATAGTTCGATCTTCGATGATCCGTTAGCGATCCATGCAAGTGGCTATCGCGGCTCGCGTGCCCACCTTGTGTTTACGGAGAGTTGCGGGACGCTATGCGCTACCCGTCTCACTGGGGCACTCCTTGGAGTCGCTCAAGGCCTCGCCCTCGCCGGAATCCGGGCACGCTGTCGGTGAGCGAACGAGCGGCGAGTAGAGCGAATCGGAGAACAACGAACCGCAGGCTTCACAGCGACGGGTACCGGCTATGTCGCCTGCTTCGCGCCAGATGATCGGCCCTCCGTTGCAGTCCGAGCAATCCAGGCCTCGTCCCCGCGGCGGGAATGACGGCACAGCTCGCTGACCCAGTCCCGCCGCGGCGACTGCCGCCTCTTGTGAATCGCCTGCGGCCTCAGCGCTTCAACACCCGCCGCGCTAGCTAGAGCAGGCGGGGCTGGATCTGCTGAGCTCGCGGGGGGCTTGGGCGGCGCTGGAAGCGGTCAGCCTGGTGGAGTTCGAGCTGCCGGACGAGGAGCGCAAGGCGGGCGTGTGCGTGAACGGCGGGGAAGGCGCGGCGCACCGCGTCCTTCGGGCGCTGGGAGCAAAGCTGGAAGCCCCGCAGCCGCCGGTAAGCGTCGACAGGACTGTGGACTGAGGCGGAGGTCAACCGGATCGCAGCCATGCACCGCGGAGAGGCTATTGACCACGCAATTCCCAGCGCCAACCGGGGCGAGCGAGGGGTCTAGGTAACAACGCCAGTTCGTGACCCTGTACACACAATCACTTACGCGCGGGTATGTGAAACATGGGCTAGTCGGCAAGGCGGTTCAAGGTGTACGCAGCAATCCTTGCAGCCAGGGGCTCCCCGCTCTCGCTACGGATCGAGGTCGGCCGCAGATCGTATAGCCATCCTTCTCGCAGGTCGCTCACAACGAGCGAAGCACGCATTCCGTCGTCTGAAACAGAGACGGAAACCACTTCGACCGGGGTGATGTCCGTCTTAGGCGAACCGTAGGCCGAATGATAGCGGTAGTAGTACCGAGTCACGGAGTAGTTATTCCGATTCGCTGCCGACTCGCGGTCAGCAGGCTTCGTGAAGGTCAGGTCGAATCCTTCTCGGGTCAGCTTCATCGTCAAGATATCGAACGGCACGCTCCCCTGCCACACGATTCGCTGCAAGCCCTCGGTCGAACCCCAAATCCGCGAAGTCTGCGCGACATAGAGACTTCGCCCGTCCGGTGAAAATGCCATGCGATTGTTCGCCATGCGCAGACCGTTGCCCTCCACGAACGGAAACGCCGCCCCTTGGTACACGCCTCGAACTTCCTGCAGATCGACGCGGTGCACTCGAGGATACGTCCACTCTCCCACGAGCAACTGCCCCGCATAGGGACCAAAGGCGCCCCCGGTGCGATCGAAGACCGGATCCGTATTCGAGCCACCCATGTCCCCCTGTGGAAACAGGATTGCGGGCCTCTTTCGACGCCGGTCCAGGTCAGCGACATCCGCTTCAACCGGATTCACGCCAAGAAACTCGGGATGCCAATGCAGCGAAGCAGGGTGGCCGTGAAAGTCCCCGTCCGTGACGTGATGCAGCGGGGATGTCCCGACCCATCTGCCCTGATTGTCCGAGACGAAAATTTCCCCGCCCGGGCTCATGGCGATGCCGTTTGGCTGCCGGAACCCGCAGGCGAACGGGCGGACACTGCCGTCGGCTCGAATCTGTAACGCGCAACCCCGATACTGGATCGGCGAATAGTGGCCGACGTGGTTCACCTTACCCGGAACTGGCTCTGCGGCAGTGCGCGGGCGCCGGGTCAACTCACCTCGAACCGGTGGTCGCGGATCCGCGTTTCCGGACGCCAGCCCGAGCGAAACATAATAGTTCCCTTCCCGGTCGCGAATCGGCCCGGCGATGAATTCGTGGTAGTTTCCGGAGAGTCCCCATCCATCCGAAACGGTCTCAAACAGGTCCGCTTGGCCGTCACCATCCGTGTCAGCAACGCGAGTCAGTTCGGGAACTTGCGCCACCAGGAATTCGCCCGGCTGGTCTCCGCGTGCGATTCCCAGGGGCGTGTGAAGGCCCTCTGCGAACGGCTCCCAGCGCTGGGTTGCCGGATCGAATGAATAGATGTAGCCGCGCCGGAACGTAGCGTAGAGCAGACCGTCATGGCCGAACGCGATTGCGCTGACTTCCGCTGCGATTCCGCGCGGACCGGTGATCGTCTCGACCTTGTACGCGCTACCGGGCACCTGCGCAGAGATGTCCGGGAATCCGGCTAGGACTGCCAAAGCAACCATCCAGCCCCAGACGGACCTACTGCTGCGCGACAACAGTGACCTCAAAGCTCACCTCCTCTCCGTCCGGGATGACAAATCCATCAAGCGTCGACCGAATCACGATGCCCTCCGATTCGGCGGGCACAAACCACATCGGCTGTCTGACATCCACGATGCGAAACCCTCTCACAAGCCCGCTGTCCGTGGGCTCGATGCGCTCGTACACGCTAATCCCGTCCACCTGATAGTGGAATTCAGGAATCGAGTCCACCAGTCGATAGCCCCGGAAACGGGTTTGAGGCACGCGGTTACGGTCACCAACGCGAATCGGGTAGAGCCCTTCACGGAAGAATATCTTGCCAACGATTTCAGCTGTTTCGGTTAGATTGGTCTGCCGGTTCTTCTTGTTCAACAGCGTCCGCGACATGTCGACGAACCCGCCGCTCCATGCATATCTCAGCTTCGACTCGCCCGCGTCGAAACAGTACGAGATCCCTCCCGGCAACCCCACCGCAATAGCAGCTGGAGTGGCCTCGGGCATGTCCCACCGCACTACGATCGCTCGGTCCACAGGCACCGGTGTCCCCTCTCCACCTTGCGAGGCATCTTCCGGGCGGAAGCCAAAAGGCGGAGGCCGTTCCGATGCGGTCTGAAACGCACTCCAGAGTTCATTGATCGCAGTGACCGACTCAGGGCTCTCCGAGCCGCCGAAATAGCTCGGCATCGACGTGCCCGCCAGAATCCGGGCGGGATCGCGCATCCAGCGCTTGAACCAAGCCCATCGAAGCCGCCTTCCTGCGGTAGACAGCTCAGGACCGTTCTCCCCGAGGGACGGAAGATCGCCCCAGCCATGGCAGCCGATGCAGCCCATACCCCCCGTGGACCCGTCAACGCCCAGGCGATTGTGACCAGTTTCGGCCAAGCCCGCCGAAACTTCGGGCTCCGATTCGCCGGGGTTCACTCCACTGGCTTTGGAGAGAGCGTCGGCGAGCCAACTAGCTTGCGAAGGGCCGAAGCCGGGCATTCTCAGTTCCTGCCAACCGAGAGCATTGGTCTTCGATCCGATTGCCTGCTCGATCCAACTCGACTTGAGCTTTTCGCCGACACCGGTTAGCGGCGGCGCGGTCTCGGCCAGCCAGCCGGTAGAAGGTGCCCCGTCAATTTCGTGGCACGCACCGCACCTCAACTGGCGCAGGCGGCGCACCAGATCGAAGGTAGGCGAGGGGGCAGTGTCCGGCGCCACCCGGTAACCGGCAACGAAGCGGCGCAGCGAATCCCTCTGGGAGACAGTCAACCGATACCGCGGCAACCCGGATGGCACCGCATCGCCGAGACATCCCGCGGTCTCGTCCAGGGTGTCGAGCCGGGGCGCCTGGACATCGGATTCCAAGCCACTGAGTTGGTGACATGCAATACATCCGGCCGTTCGGACGAGTTCCCCGCCTCGCCTCGGATCGCCCAAGCGCGCAGGTTGTTCGAATGCCTCGTTGCGTGACTGGGCAAGATATGCGGCCAACTCAAGCGCTTCGGCAGGCGTCAGATGGAATGACGGCATCCGCCCGTCCGGACAGAACTGAATCGGATCGAGCAGGAAGGACTGAAGCCGTCCCACGGTCATCTTCGAGCCGAGGCCGTCGATCGGAAGCTCGGCACTGTGGCAGGCCCCACAGCCAAACGACTGAAACGTGGTGCGCCCGCGCTCGATGTGACTCCCCCTGAAATCTGGTTCTTCGGTGGCGGGAAGTCCCTGCATGGCAAGGTACGCGGCAACATCTGCCCGCTCCTCGTCAGAAAGGGTTTGCGGCATCGTCGCCCACGGGCGGAATCGCTCGGGAGCGTCCAGCCAATGCCGAATCCACTCTGTCCTGACCCGCCCTCCCAGTCCGGTCAGGACAGGTGCCGGCCTTTGCTGAATGGAAGGCGATTCGGACAAGTGACAATTCGAGCATCCGAGATCTTCGAACAGCGCGCGGCCAGTAGACGACGCGGCGGCGTCACTGCGGGAGAACAGCCGCGGTGGAATCGGCTCGCGCGGAAATCCCGGACCTTCCCAGTCAACTCCCATCGCAATCGGGCCGGGAGTGCGAGGCTGCCGCAGAACGAACTCGTGGCGGCCGGCGTCCAGCCGGACCGCAGCGTCCCCGACTAGGATCTCGCCGACGCGCAGTGAGCCCGGGGCAACGAAGAACCTGTACATCCCGCTGCGAAGGATTGACAATTCCCCGGACCATTCAATCCCCGCATCCGCCGAACGAGGTGTGAAGCCCTCGCCACTGTTAAGGAACAGGCGTGGTGCGGATCGCACGATTTCGCTCCCGGCGCTTGCCGTCATCAGGCCCGGGGATTCAGCCCCCAAGTGCGGCAACCACGGAACGCACGCCCCCAATGCCGCAACTCGCCACAGGTGCATCAAACCAAATGGTACTGCGCTCCGGGACGGGATAAGGATACTGTGTGACAGCCGTGCGGAGAGCGCCGAAACCATCGAGAGCCGGAACGATTCGAGTGTGCTAATCACAAAATCAATGCATTCGCTGCTCAGTGGTGGTAGTATCGGCCATTAGGAGGACAGCGAATGTCCATGACGAGACGCAATTTGTTGGCAGGGGCCGCAGTGGCCTCGACCATGCTGCCAGGTCTACGAGCCGCTTCGGACGTACGGCACTACGTCCGCTTCCGCAAGGAAAATGGGAGACCAACGTTCGGTGAACTCGACGGCGAGACAATCCATCCGATCGACGGGTCGGTTCTGGGAGATCGCAAGCGCACTGGCGACAAAGTCGCTGTGGCGGACGTGAAGCTTCTCTTCCCGATTCGCCCGCCCAAAGTGTTCGCCGTCGGACTGAACTACAAGAGCCACCTAGGATCTACTCCGGCGCCTAAGAATCCCGAAATCTTCTACAAGCCGACAACGGCGCTGCAGAACCCGGGAGACCCGATCTTCATTCCCCCGGACTCCAAGAACTTGCACTACGAGGCCGAGTTCGTCATTGTTGTCGGCAAGAACGCGAGACGCATCGAGGAGAGCCAGGCTGCCGATCACATTCTGGGGTACACGTGCGGCAACGACGTGTCCGAACGGGATTGGCAGGACGGAGATCTCCAGTGGTGGCGCGCCAAGGGCTCCGACACCTTCGCGCCGATGGGACCGTCCATCGCGGTCGGCCTTGACTACATGCAATCGGAGATCAGTCTGCGCCTGAATGGAGAGACCAAGCAGGAGCAGAAGGTCAGCGACCTGCTGTTCAAGCCGGAGGCGATCGTCAGCTTCATTAGCCACTACGTTGGCTTGCAGGCCGGGGACGTGATCTTCACTGGCACTCCCGGATCGACCAGTGCCATGAAGCACGGTGATGTTTGCCAAGTCGAAGTCACGGGCATTGGCGTTCTTGAGAATCGAGTCCGTAACCGCCGAGCCTAGCCATAGCACCGACCACCCAATGGCGACGGCTGTGGCTCCCAGTCAGGAGCTTACCCGTTGGGTCTGTGACCCACCACCAATCGGAACGAGATTGCTCGGTGGGCGGATCGGGCGGCCGGGCTTCGCTGGTGTATGATCGTTAGGCTCTTGCGGGCGCCCCGAGCGGACGACGGGACCGTGTGGTTGGCGATTGCGGATCACGAACCGCGTGCCCCACGGTTTCTGGACGGGTCCCACTAGGCTGAGCGCCAGGGTCGGAACAGATCTTGCTCGATGCAAACGGTACTTGTCACAGGCGCCAGCGGATTTCTCGGCAAGCACTTAGTCCGGTTACTTGAGGAATCGGATGAACAGTTACGGATCAGGGCATTCAGCCGTAGTGAATTTCCAGATTTCGGCGATGTCCGCATAGAAAGCTTTCGCGGAGACATCACCAATCGTAATGATGTGGATTCGGCCCTGGCCGGAGTCGATCAGGTCTATCACCTTGCTGGCGCCGTAGAGCGCAATCCGACGGATCCGTGGAAGGCGTACCGCACTCACGTCGATGGGACTCGCAACCTGTGCGAAGCGATGCTTAAGCAGGGGCCGCGCCGATGCGTCCTGGTCTCGTCATCCGGCACCGTGGCAGTCAGCCGCGAAGCCGTGGAGCATACCGAGGAGTCGGGCTACAAGCAGGCCCTTGTCCACGAGTGGCCTTACTACCTGAGCAAGATTTACCAGGAAAAGCAGGCCCTTTGGTATTGTGAGCACCGCAGTCTGCCGATCACAGTCGTCAATCCCAGCCTGCTACTAGGCCCGGGCGACGACCGGCTATCTTCGACCAACGATGTCCGCCTCTTCCTCAAGGGACAAATCAAGACCATCCCGTCGGGAGGCCTGAGCTTGGTCGACGTCCGGGACGCAGCGGCTGGCTTGATTGGCGCGATGCGCGACGGCGCCATCGGCGAACGCTACCTCTTGGCCGGCGAAAATCTCACATTCAGGGAATGGATTGCCAAGACGGCCCGGATCGCCCGGGTTTCGCGACCGGGATTTCAACTCCCCGACAGAGCCGCGCGGTTCGGTGCGGCAGCTCTGCGCCGACTCTACCCCCTGGCGGGGAAGGAGTTCGAGCTTGATGACGCCACGGTGAAGATGTCGACATTTTTTTGGTACTGCAATTCGGCGAAGGCCCGACGCGAAATCGGATTTGTCACGCGAGCCGCAGACGACACGCTGAAAGAGACGATCAGCTATCTGAGATCGTCAGGGGCAGCTTAGAGGAGAAGAAGGAGAAAACAATGGCTGGACTGAAGCAAGAGATCACTTTCGAGGTGCAGCAGGACCTGCTGGCCATGCTGGACGATGCCGCGAAGAGGCACAACCTGCCGGGGCGGGACAAGGCGCTCCGATGCATTCTGGACTACGTTGCCCAAGACGGGGACTGGGACGAGATCTTCAGCAAGATACGCTGTATGCGGTGTGGCGGCCGGCCCGGGTGGACCGCAACGCCCTGAAGCGATTCATGAGCGAACACCGATTCCGCAAGCCCTGCGTCATCCTGAATCCGAAGGCCGGGAGCGGGAGAGCAAGGCGACGATGGACGGCCCTGCACCCGGCGCTCGAGGACGCGCTCGGGCCGATTGATGCGCGCTTTACCGAGGCGCCCGAACATGCCACCGAATTGACTCGGGAGGTGCTTGAAGCCGGGGCGGACCTAGTCATCGCGACCGGTGGAGACGGGACGCTGAACGAAGTCGTCAATGGGTACTTCTCCAACAGGGCCGCCGTGTCTCCGGGGGCCGCGCTCGCGCTTATCCCGTTAGGGACAGGGGGGGATTTCCGGCGGTCGGCAAGGGTTCCGCAATCCCCCGGGGAAGCCATCGCGACAATTGCCAACGGCAACCCGCAGCAGATCGATGCTTGCAGGGTGCAGTTGACCGGCCTCGGCGGGGAAACGATCGAGCGATACTGCATCAACGTCGCCAGTTTCGGACTTGGGGGCGACGTCGCCGTGGCAGGAAAGAGCAATTTCCTCACGCCATATAGCGGAACAGCGGCGTTTCTCTGGGCGACAACTTTCTCTTTCCTCCGCTATCGTCCCAAGGCTGTGCGGCTGTCCCTCGACGGCAATTCCGCAAGCGAGCCTGTGCGCATCATGGAAGTCGTGCTCGGAAACGGAGGCTACCACGGCGGCGGCATGCTTCCCTGCCCTTTGGCAGAGCTCGATTCGGGCTATCTCGAAGTGACCGTCATCAAGGAAGTTCCGTTCATTGAGTTCCTGCGGGCAACTCCGATCCTGTATTCCGGCAAGATCCATTCGCATCCGCAGTGCCGCCACTACCGCGTCAAGACCATCACCGCAAGCTCTGACGAAATCGTGCTTGCCGAAATCGACGGCGAAGCCTTGGGAAGCTTGCCACTGAGCGCCGAAATCCTGCCAGGTGCCATCCGATTCGTCGGTCTGGGGGGCGCTGACGAGGCAACCGGGAGTGCTCCAATCAATCCGGGGGGCGCGTGATAGAATCTGGCTTACGAGACCCGTCGGCAATGCCTTCCGAAATTTCCGTGCTGCTGCGTGTTCAGGAGCTGGACCAGCGAATCGGCGAGCTCACGCACGAGATCGACAACCTTCCCAGGCATGTCGCTTCGATCAAGGCCCGCCTGGCCGCTCACCGGCAGGCGCTGGAGAGAACGCAGGCTATCCTCGCCGAAAACGGCAAGGAGCGTCGCCACTTGGAGAGCCAAGTCGGCGATCACAAGCAAAAGGTCGCGAAGTTGCAGGACCAGATGAACGGTGCGAAAACGAACGAGCAGTTTCGCGCATTCCAGCACGAGATTCAGTTCTGCAAAGACGCTATTGACCAGTTCGAGGAGCGCATCCTCGAGAACATGGAACAAGCCGAAACACTACAAACAAACGTTTCGAAAGCCGTCGCTGACTTGAAGGTGGAGGAGGCCAAAGTGGCGAGGGATGTCAAGGTGGCTTCGGCGAGAATCGAAACAGACAACCAGGAGCGTGCCCAGAAGCAACTGGATCGAAAAGCCGTGGTTGCGCAAGTTTCGCCCTCCACCATGCAGGCGTATGAGCGCATTCGCAAGGTGCGAGGTACGGCCGTGGCGCCGGTAATCGACGAAAGCTGTGGCGCCTGCCATGTCCGCGTCCGCCCCAAGGTTCTGCAGGACTTGCGGCATCTCACAGATCGCATCTTCATCTGCGAGAGTTGCGGTCTGATCGTGTACCTGCCGGGAACCCTTGATGACGGAGTTCAGATCGAGGACCCCGCCGGAGACATGGCGCCAACTCGCGGGGCCTGATGCAGCAAGCGCCAGCCCTGTCCTGCCTCAGTGAAGAGGAGGGCATGTTCCTTGACTCCGTCATGGAGTTCGCCGAAGAGGAAGTCCGGCCGCATGTTCGTGCGATGGACCAAGCCGGCGAACTCAGTGCCTCTATCGTTACGAAGCTGTTCGAGTTCGGCCTGATGGGCATCGAGGTTCCTGAAGAGCATGGGGGCCAAGGCGGCACCTTCTTCGACGCAGTGCTCGCCATTCAGGGGCTGTCGAGAGTGGACCCTGCGGTGTCCGTGGTTGTCGACGTGCAGAACACTCTGGTCATCAATGCCCTGCTGCGATGGGCAAACCCTTCGCAGCAGAGACGGTTCCTGCCCCGGACATGCGAGAACCTCGTGTGCAGTTACGCGCTGTCAGAGGCGGGATCGGGCAGTGACGCGTTCGCCATGCGAACAACGGCCCACAACAGCGGCACGGAGTTCCGCCTCAACGGTCGCAAGCTTTGGATCACAAACGCCAAGGAGGCAGGCCTGTTCTTGGTCTTTGCCAATGCGAATCCTTCGGCCGGGCACCGGGGGATCACGGCATTTCTGGTCGAGAAAGGCTTCCCGGGCTTCACCGTCGGAAAGAAGGAAGACAAGCTGGGCATCCGGGCTTCCTCCACCTGCGAACTGATCTTCGACAACTGCCCGGTGCCGCACGAGAACGTCCTAGGCGAGATCGGCAAGGGCTACCGGATCGCGATCGAGACGTTGAACGAAGGCCGCATAGCTATCGGTGCTCAGATGGTCGGCGTGGCGGAGGGAGCGCTTGGGCACGCCCTGCGGTACCTCCGGGAGCGCAAGCAATTCGGAAAGCAGCTGGCCGAATTCCAAGGCATCCAGTTTCAGGCCGCGGACCTTGCCACTCAGGTCGAGGCTGCCAAGTTGCTTGTGTGGAATGCAGCCCGGCTCAAGGATCAAGGCGCGGATTTCCTGCAGTCCGCAGCAATGGCAAAGTACTACGCGACCGAAATGGCCGTCCGGGTCACCGCGAAGTGCGTCGATTTCTTTGGGGGCGTCGGCTTCACTGAAGAGTATCCCGTCGCTAAGTTGTACCGAGACGCCAAGATCGGCACGATCTACGAAGGCACCTCGAACATGCAATTGCAAACGATCGCCAAGCAACTGCTGAGCCGGTAATCCCTTGGGGGCTGAAACTGTGGCGGACCTAACACCGGACACGGCCGGTGCACTCACGCTCGAATCGGATACCGGGAGTTCCGGCGGACGCTGGGCTTACTGGCGCATTCCAGTGACCTTTGGCGTCGTCCTCTGTGTTGTCCAAGTCGCGTTGGTCCTCGTGAGAATTGGGTCCGGACCGGAATGGCAGGGTCCTGGGCGAGTGGTCCAGATGGCCCTGGCCATGGGGATCGGGCTTCTGCTCTTCTTCGTTGGCGGCGTCTTGATCGGACTGCTGGTTCAACGTCTGCTCCGAGGGTGCGAGGGCGGATGGCGGACCTTCGTGATATCGGCCGTTGTGATCGCCTCGCCGTTTGCCGTACTTGGCAGCCTCGTTGGCGGAGTGCTCGGCCCGCCATTCGTGGTCCTTTACGCTCTCTTCCCATATCTGCTGCTGGTCGGCATTCCGCTCCTGATTCGCAAGGGCTGGCGTCGGCTGAGACGCGCATAGACCTTCCGCGGGCACAGTAGACCGACTCGCACCGCTGAGACCCGCCGCTCTCCGAGCCAAGATTCCGAGCTGGACTCCGTTCAAAATGCAAGCGGAAGCTTGCTCGGAACTCCAGTCGTCCTCTTCAGGAATGTGAAATCACAGCCTTCGTTAGCCTGAAGCACGTTCTCGAGATAGAGCTTGCCGTAACCCCGGTCGTAGTGCGCCGCCGACGGCTGCCACTCGCTGTGGCGTCGCTCGAACTCCTCCTCGCTGATCAAGAGATCAAGCCTGCGGCCCTGCGTGTCCAATCGTATGCGGTCGCCTGTGCGAACCAACGCCAACGGCCCTCCAATCGCTGACTCCGGCGCCACGTGCAACACTACAGTCCCGTAGCTAGTCCCGCTCATGCGAGCGTCCGAAATGCGCACCATGTCTCGAACCCCCTGCTTCAGCAGCTTTGCGGGAATTGGGAGGTTGCCGTATTCGGGCATACCGGGAGCGCCGATCGGGCCACCGTTCTTGAGCACCAAGACAGACGTGGCGTCGACCTCCAGATCCGACGAATCGACTCTTCGCATTAGATCCTCGTGATCCTCGAACACAACTGCTTCGCCAGTGTGCTGCAGTAATCCGGGCGACGCGGCGCTCGTCTTGAGCACGGCCCCTCGTGGGCAAAGATTGCCATTGAGCACAATCGTCCCTCCTTCTGGTTGCAAGGCCCTCGCCCTCGGAAGGATCACTTCCCGGTTGTGGCACTTCGCATCGGCCACGTTCTGCTGAACGGTATCGCCAGTGACGGTGATTGCATCGCCATGGAGTTGGTCCAGAATGTCACGCATCACAACCGGAATGCCCCCGGCGTAGAACATGTCCTCCATCAGATGCTTGCCGGACGGCTGGATATTGGCAACCACGGCGGTCTCGCGGGAAATCTCGTCGAACCGTTCTAGCGGGAAGTCGATCCCGAGACGCCCTGCGAGCGCCTGCAGGTGGATGATGGCGTTCGTCGAGCCTCCAATCGCCATGTCAACTCGGACTGCATTCTCCATGGCCTCTCGAGTCAAGACAGCTGACGGACGGAGGTCTTCGCGGACCATCTCGACGATCCGTTCGCCGCTGCGATGAGCGATCTCGTAGCGGCGCGAGTCCGCGGCCGGGATATTGGCACATCCCGTGAGCGTCATGCCCAACGCCTCGGTCAGGCTGGTCATCGTCGACGCTGTGCCCATGACCATGCAATGCCCGGCCGAACGGGACATCGCGCACTCCATCTCGCACCAGTCTTCCTGGCTGATTCGGCCGGCGCGCAACTCGTCCCAGTAGTGCCACACATCAGTTCCGGATCCGATTTCCTTGTTGCGCCAGATACCTTTGAGCATTGGCCCGCCGGTGACGAAAATCGAGGGGAGATCCGCGCTCGCGGCTCCCATCAACTGGGCCGGGGTGGTCTTGTCGCAACCGCAAAGCAGGACGACGCCGTCCATGGGGTTTGCGCGAATCGATTCTTCCACGTCCATCGCCATCAGGTTGCGGAACATCATTGTCGAAGGCCGCATGAACGGTTCACCCAAAGAAATCGTCGGAAACTCCAAGGGGAACCCACCCGCTGACCAGACACCGCGCTTGACGGCTTCGGCAACCTGTCGCAGATGGGCATTGCAATTCGTGAGTTCTGACCATGAATTGCAAATACCAATGACCGGCTTGTCCGAGAATACGCTTCCCGGGAATCCCTCGGAACGCATCCACGAGCGGTGGAGAAACCCGAGTTTGTCGTCACGGCCGAACCAATCCTGGGAACGCAATCTGGAGTTGTGATCGGACATAGGGGGCATTATATGCAGCGCCGGCTGCCGGACCGCTGTCTAGCCGACCGAGAATCGCGTGAGCCACGTGAACGATAGCTGCCTGAGCCATCGCGAATCGCTTGTTCCGAGCGGAAGCGGCCGTAGAGGCGTATAGTGGGCCTGCAAGGAGGATCACCACAATGCCAAATGACCTGACCCGCCGCCACTTCCTCGGAGGTACGGCCGTTGCGACCGTCGCATGCCGTTCCGAGGAGCAGGAAGTGACCAGCGAGTCCCTGCCAGCGGGAGTCCTGCCTGTTCGCCCTCTGGGCCGTACGGGCGAGAGTCCGTCGATTCTGGCAATGGGATGCGGCAGCCGGCTTTCCATGTACGAAGACGAGGAGCAAGGGGTGGAGGCTTTGAATCTCGCGCTGGATCTCGGAATCACATACCTAGACACCGCGCAGTCCTACGGCGGCGGTAACAGCGAGACCTGGGTCGGCATGGTCATGGCGGAACGCCGCGACCAGGTATTCCTGGCCACCAAGGTCAGGGTCCGTGACTACGACGAAACCCTGCGCGCAACGGAGACGAGCCTCCAGCGGCTCCAGACCGACCGAATCGACCTGCTTCACGTCCACAGCCTCGGCGACCAAGACGACTTGGACGCGATCGAAGCAGGTTCGTTGCGGGCCATCCAGGAGCTACGCGACGAAGGGGTGTGCCGCTTCATCGGAATCACCAGCCACACCTATCCAGACGTCCTCGCCACGGCACTGCAGCGGCACGACTTCGACTGTACTCAAATGGCGTTGAACGCCGCCAAGCAAGGCCGCAGCCGGAACGCCCGGGAAGCTGTCGAAACTCCTCCCCAGGACAGCTTCGAGGCTGTCGCCCTGCCGATTGCCATCGAGCAGAATATGGGGGTGCTGGCGATGAAGGCTACCGGCCAGGAAACACTCGTCGGAGAGGGGTCCGGGAAATCGGACATCGCCCGATTGCTGCGATACGTTTGGTCCCTGCCATCGGTGACGGCTGCCGTCGTGGGCATGCCCTCCCTAGAATTCCTGCGAGAGAACGCGACAGTCGCGCGGAACTTCAAGCCCATGCCGGCTGGTGAAATGGAGGAATACTCCATGGAGATGTCCGACGCCAACAAACACATGCTTGACCGGCACTTCGAGTCCCATCTGGACGTCTGACACCGGACCGGTGGGCATTCAGCCTCCCAGACTGATCATCTCGAGCTTCCGCACGGCCTCGGGCCGGTAGCCTTCCTTCGATGAAATCGCTACAAGGCGCTCTTCAGAGTATCGGTCGCTGCGTCCCACCCAGACCGATGCGATCGCATCGGACAGTTCTCTATCTGTCGCCGAGGTGCGAAGCATCGCCTTGAGGTCGTGACCGCGGGGGGAGAAGAGACATGTGACCATCCGTCCATCTGCGGTGAGCCTAGCGCGAGTGCAGTCGCCGCAGAACGGCTCCGAGACCGAG